>OGGH01000287.1_pt1 | contig 55003 bp, 44 predicted proteins | sample 1571161 | NCBI WGS metagenome assembly OGGH01 (sample SAMEA2582053, study PRJEB24529) | metagenome | biome: Human gut stool | place: China | collected 2011 | reverse complement strand
CCTGAACGGAAATGAGCTTATCAAGGTACTGCGATCTGTTTTTTAACTCCATGATCCTGTCACCACCTTGAAACCATGATAGCACATCTACGGCATTAAGTAAAGTTTTTCACATTGATGTGAATAACTTTTTTCTTGTCGAAGTTATTCACATCAATGCTACTTTTGCCGAGCCTGCGCCCCGCGGTATCGCCGTCTCACGCGCTGCGCCTGAGACGCAGCAGATTGGTTCGGGCGACGAGCTTGGACTTGCGCGGGTACGGGATGCACTGCATTGCGGTGTTCACTGCCTCGCGGCTCCCCACGAGGATGACCTCCTTCCGCGCCCGCGAGATCGCGGTGTAAAGCAGATTGCGATACAGCATTTTGGCAGTCGCCGTGCTCATCGGCATGAGGATGGCGTCATACTGGCTGCCCTGACTTTTGTGCACGGTCAGCGCATAGGCGAGCGCAAGCTGCGGAGGGGGCGCGTCGTCATTGGCAGCGCCGTATTTCTCCATACAGTCGATCTGCCAGGTCTTCAACGTGCCTCTAACCGAAAGCACAGCGACGCGGTGGGGCTTCTTCCCGCGAATATACAGCACGCCGACATCGCCGTTGCAGATGTTGTAATAGGAGTTATTCTGCGTAACGATGACACGGTCGCCGTCACGGAATGCTCCCCATGTCTGCTTTTCCGCTGTCAGCGGGTTGACTTCATTTTGCAGGCGCGTGTTGAGCGCCTGTACGGAAAAGTCGGTTTTGGTCTTCACCGGAGAGAGAACCTGAATGCTCTCACCCGCCCGGTAGCGCCGCGCAGCCTCCTCGCACAGAAGGTCGGGAATGGCACGGTCATCCGCGGCGAGCAGGCGGAAGCTGTCATCCCATGCAGTTCCCGCACATCGTTCAGCTTTGGAAAGCGCACAACATTCTGACGCAGCGCCGCGGCGTCCGCGCTTTGGCGGTACTGCTGTTCCAGACGGAGCGAGGGAACGCCGAGCGTCAAAAGGTCGGAAAGGACGTTCCCTGCCCCAACGGACAGCAGCTGATTCGGATCGCCGAGCAGGACGACGCGGCAATTCCTGCGAACACGGTTCAGGATACCGGCGAGCATCTCCAGCGACACCATCGACGCCTCGTCGACGACGACCAGTCCGGTGCGGATCCAGCAAACGGCGTCCAGAAAGTTTGCATCCGGGACCTTCCCCAGTGCGCCGTGGACCGTGCGCGCCTCGATCCCGGTGCGCTCGGTGAGGTTGCGCGCAGCCTTGCCGGTCGGGGCGGCGAGCACATATGCCTCGGAACTGTCAACGCTTCCTCTGAAACAGTGTACAATGGCTTCAATGAGCGTGGTCTTGCCGCTGCCGGCGCCGCCGAGGATGACGGCGAGGCGGCTGTTCAGCGCCAGACCGATCGCCTTGCGCTGCTGCTCGCTGAGAAGTATGTCCCCGGCGCGGAGCTCCTTCGGGATCTCCATGACCGGCAAAGCCGGGTCTTTAAGGATGTCAGCGAGCTGCTCCGCCGCAGTCATCTCATAGTCCCATGTCCGCTGGGCATACAGATGACACCCCTCCTGATGGAGGAAGGCGGCTTGCAGCAGGAGAGATTTATCCGTGTAGAATTGCTGTTTGGTGAGGTCAGGTCTCACCGTCTTGCTGACGCGGAACAGGCTCTCATCCGTGCAGTAGGCATCCCCATTCTTGCCGATGGTATCCATGGCAGTGAGGATGTACTTTCCGTTTTCCTTGATCTCCCACTTTTCCTCGTCTGTAAAGGCCTTCGCCGTGGCGGGCTTCTTATCCATATGGTTTCCTTTCCGGCGGTTCAGGGATCCGCCTTGGCGTTGAGCGCCTCGACCGCTTTGGCGAGCGCAGGCGCAGACTGATGCAGATAGCCCTCGGTCGTTTTAATGTCTGCGTGTCCCGTGAGCGCTGCAATGGTCTCCATGGGAACGCCGCCTGCCTGCAGCATCGTCACATAGGTGTGGCGGCAGCAATGCGGCGAAAGCAGCCGCACCTGACCGACATTTTTCAGCGCCGTGTAGAATCGCCGGCGGAAGGAACCGATGCCATAGAGCGGGGTCCCACCGGGGCAGGTCCAGACATAGGGTGCGCCGCTGTGCTCTCGAAGATACCGAACGTAGGGGCGAAACTGTTCCGGGATCGGAATGACACGACGGCTGCGGGCGCTTTTGGGCGGCCCGAGCTGCGGCACGCCATTCACCATCTGCACGGCGTATTCAACGTGGATCACAGAGCCGTCCTCACTGATGTCCTCGGGGCGCAGTGCCAGCAGCTCCTGCACGCGCATCCCGCTGCACAAAAGCGTGCGGATGCTGTTGCCGAGCAGATCGTCCGGCAGCGCCCCCATCAGTCGGGTGACTTCCCTTTCCGTGAACGCGTCCTTTTCCTTATGCTCTCCGCGAAAGCCGTTCTGCTTGCTGCGCACGGTCTTGGTCTTGCGCGCAGGATTGCGGAGAACCAATCCGTTGCTGTCAGCGGCATCGAAGATCTGGATGAGCATGGCGCGGCATTTGCGGATCATCGAAAGCGAGTAGCCGTCGGCACTCAGCTTGTCCAGAAAACGGTTGATGTGGATGGGAAGGATCTCTGCGAGCGGCTGCTCCCCAAAGCCTCTTTTCAGCGCCTTGAGCGTGTACTGATACGAGGAGGCTTTTCATGGAACTGACGATCATCATCTTATATCTGCTTGCGATCTTCGGCGTTGGCATTTACTGCAACAAGTTCAACAAAGGTCTTGGCGACTATCTGGTCGCCGGTCGCCGTCTCGGCGTCGGTCTTGCCACCGGTACGCTCGTTGCGACCTATTTCGGCGGCGGCTACGTCATCGGCGTCGGCGGCGAGGCGTTCTCCACCGGCCTGAGTGCCTGCTGGAGTCCCATTGCCGGCGGTCTGGGCATTCTGGCCGTCTGCCTGATTCTCAAGAAAATGGAAGGCATGAAGCTCTACACCGTGACGGAAATCGTAGAGCGTCGCTACAATAGCTCCGTGCTGCGTCTGTTGACCACCATTCTCTCCCTGCTGGCGCTCATCGGCATTCTGGCCAGTCAGGTCACCTCCGCGGGCAGCGTCATCGCCTCCCTCGGCTTCGGCTCTCTGACCACCTGCTCGATCATCGTCGCTGCCTTCTTTATCGGTTTCACCGCTTTCGGCGGCATGTGGGCCGTTACCGTCACCGACTTCGTGCAGATCGTTGTGGCCGCCGTCGGCCTGATCGCGGCAACCATCTTCACGATCGTCAAGAGCGGCGGCTGGGCTGCGATCGTGGAAAAGATCGCAGCAACCAATCCGCCGGACAACTACTATAACATCCTCAAGGGAACCGAGCCGTCCTATGTCCTCTGGCTAATCCTGCCCATGTTCATCTACACGCTCATTGGTCAGGACGTCTATCAGCGTCTCTTCGCTGCCAAGGATACCAAAACAGCCTACAAGTCCGCGATCCTCTCCTGCATTATTCTCATCTTCATCTGCCTGTTTCCCGTTCTCCTCGGTATGGCGGCGCGCGGGCTGTATCCTGAGATCACCGTCTCATCCCTCGTGATCCCGACCGTTATTCGCGGCGTTCTGCCTCCGGTCTTCTCCGGCTTCACGCTGGCGGCGATCATTGCGGCGGTCGTTTCCACCGCAGATTCCATCCTCACCGCAGCAACCTCCCATGTGGTCAATGACTTCTATGTCCGCTACCTCTGCAAAGAGGACACGCAGGATCCCGCCGTGCAGAAAAAGCTGCTCAATCTCTCCCGCATGGCGACGCTGGTCATCGGCATCATCTCCGTGGTCATCGCGCTGGCAATCCCCTCCGTGCTGACGATCCTCAATTCTTCCTACACGCTTTTCACCGCCGGCGTCTTTGCACCCGTGGTCTGCGGCCTGATGTGGAAGAAGGCAACCAAGGCCGGCGCCTACGCTGGTCTGATCAGCGGCCTTGTATTCGTGGCCCTCGGCTGGAGCGGTTTCTCCTTCTTCGGTATCCCCAGCGACATTGCCAGCTCCCTGCTGTCTGTTATCGTGCTGATCATCGTCTCGCTGATCACCTACAAGCCCGAGCAGGCCAAGGCCTGATTCCAACAGTCGGAATTCCGCATCCAATGGAAAAGAGAGACCGCATTTATGCGATCTCTCTTTTTGATTTCAGCTGATTTCGGAGATTCTTCTCTCTGGGAATGATGAACTCAAAGTTCTCGTTGATCTCAGACTTTGTCTGCTCTCTGTCGGGCACAGCAATTCTTTTCAGAGGAAATGTCCTGATTTCTTGGGCGGCTGACAGCCCGCCCAAACGGTATTTTATTTTTGCCGTTACTATAACACCCCCTGCGATATAACTATTTCACGGCTCGATTTTTGGTTTGGAAAAGGATGAAAAACCTTGCCATAAATCTGCAACCCTTGATATACGGGGCTTTTTCGGTTTGTCGTAATTATACCGTAGTCCAGGATAAGACAGCCCTTATTGTCGGGGTCCTCATAGATATCGCCGTGCTTAAGCGCCGCGACTTGCTTTGCCTCGAGGCCTGTGCCAAGCAGCAGGCCGATCCCGACATAATCCGGGTCACCGAGATGCTCAAGCACGAGCGCCACGACCTGCTCCACCTCGTCGCGCGAAAGCACGTCTGTGGATACCGCGGACTTCTGAAGCCGTTGGGTATTCCACGACACCGCGTGCGACTCACGGTACAGCGCAAAGGGATTCGCGATCTGCTCATATTTGCGGCGCTCCGCGACGTATGCCATCAGGAAATCAGCCTCGCGGATCTTATTGTACCACGTCTCTCCGAGCTGCTCACAAAACTCGCCGATTTGCCGCTGCGTGATCTTCGCGCACGGAATCGCCGCAAAACCTTCAGAGACATGGGGGAGGAGATCCAGCCGATCCTTTTGCCGCCTGTCATTATGGGGGCTCCGCGCCTGCGCGTATTCTGCACCGTACATATTGACGACTTCGGCAAAAGAGAGCTGTCCGATCGGGATGTATGCGCCGGCGGCCTTTCCCGTGCCGACGAATCTTGTGTGCAGTATCTGCGCTTTTTCGGCGATCTCCCGCTTGACCTCTGCCGGGTCCGTGCTTTTCAGGGTGATGCGCAGACGCGCAGGTACATCTTTCCCATCGCCGCCTTTCATATGTAAGACCGAATCCTGCGAATCGCGAAGGGAAACGGTGCCGCACAGAGGATATGGTGCCGTTTTCTCCTGCCTGCACAGGGTGTAGTGTACCGGAAACTGTTCAAAAATTTCGTAGTATCCCTTGATTTTCTGGGCGTCGCCGATATTGACGCCGCCGCTGAAACGGGAGTCATCCGTCAGGGGAATGTGATTGTAATTGCTCATAACGTTTACCTCATAGATTAAAATGTTTTTATGATCCACTGTGCGGTGGAGGTGCCAGATAGAAGGACGCAGCGTCCCATGATCCCGCCTCCCGCAGCAGACGCTCATAGTATCCGCGCGGGCGGACCGGGGCGAGGAACGGCGGCAATGCGCCGGCCTCGAAATCCACCGGCGCACAGCTCTTTTCCAGGATCTCTCCGTCTGTCCGCACAGTGATGTCATCTCCGATCTCACACGTCTGTACCGCGATCTGGAGGATGCACGGTCCGTCTGCGCGGTAGGAAAAGCCAATGTTTGCCTGTTTGGATCTGCCGGACACCCCCCGGCGCGAGATGCGTTTGTGCAAACGCCGGATTGGTCGTACGCTCCGGGTCATAGACGATACGCTCGGTCATTGATGCGACGATCGGCCAGTTGTCCGGCTGACGCAGATAGCTGTCCCGGTTTGCCGTGTCTCCTTTGGGAGGAGCGTGCCCCATCATCGCGTCAACCAGCAGAGGATCCATGCCGCAGCCGTTGCACAGCTCGCTGCAGCGGCTGCGGCGGGCGATGTAGGCGGTTACGTCCGTAGACGGGATGCCGTAAGCATCCATGTCCGGCTCCTGGGTCATCTGCATCTTGACGGTGTCCCAATAGTCGTCATCCGGGTGCATCGTCCGGGTCAGGATCCCAAGCAAGAATGCGCTGAGTTCTGCCGGACGTGCCTGCGTTGTTGCATCCCTCTCGCTCGATACTACCGGCATATCCTGTATCTGCGCGTCTGTGTACCCCAGCCCACGCAGGTACGCCATACGCGCCCGGATCGCCTCGGCTGCGATTTGCGGGAGAATGATGAGCCGGTAAGAACTGTCCGTTTTGAGATCGGCGACGCGCGCGGTACCGTCTGCTTGCCATATGATCGCAATGACCGCGTAATCGTCCCGCAGGACGACCTCGCCGAATTTGGGCGCGCATGCCTCCGCTGTGCGCGCCATGCCGAGCAGCATCAGGATGCCGCCGAGGGCCAACCCGTTTTCGACCAGCCGGCGCAGGGCCGCAACTGCTAAAACGGTGGCATCCGCGCCGATATACTTGTGCTGCTCGGCCTCCGGTGTGACGCTTTCTGCGCGGTCACGCGGCAGGATCAGCGGTTTGATCGGCGCGTCAGGCCGTATCTCGGCCAGTCGGTCCAGCTGCCACTCCACCGCCCTGATGTGCTGGAGGATGGTGGTTTCGGTCACGGTGGTGCCCTTGCTTTTTTTGCTGCTTTCTGTCATGTCGCGGATCAGTTTCGCGATTTGTCCGGCATTTTCTTGGCAGATGGCAATGCCTAAGGCATCAACCTTCATGCAAAACGACCGAAAATAACTCAGGGTATGCCTGCGCGAGGATGCCGCCAGCATCTTGGGTGGGCACAGCAGGGCGGTATCGCTTGCGCTGAGACTGTTATAGATTTTTGTGAGCCCACCCGTTCCGTCCGGGGTCGCCGCTGTGCATTTTTTCTCGTAGACCGCTGTCGCGCGGGCGATCAGGACTTTGACCATGCGGTCGATGTCCCGCGCATCCTGCACGCTTGTGCTGACGGACACATCAGCATCATGACGGATTCTTGTCTTGACATCGATCAGATATCCGTTCAGACTCGTGATATTGGTTTTGTGATTGGTGCAGAAGTTGACCTTTAATGCAACGTTTCTGATCGTTGTGCTGTATACCTGTACCCAGCGCTTATTCTTTTGCTTCTTTTTTTTCATGGATCTTTCCTCACTTTTGTTTGGAGACAAAAAAAGCACCTGCCGTTTTCAACTTTGAAAACGGCAAGTGCTTTACTGCTCCCTATTTTGTATGCTTACGCCTTTCGGATAATGGGCAAAATAAAAGCGACCAACCATTTACGGTCGATCGCTTTTGATGTGCGCTTACTTGCGGAAGACATACCTATTTATGCTATTATTATACCTCTTACTATCTATATTACAATATCAGTTTGATTTTAGACCTCTCTACTTTTATTCTTAGCGAAACGGGGTTTCGCCTGACTTTACCAAGGGATACGGCTCACTATTTTTCCCCGATTCGCTCCGAAAATCGTAAAAAATAATGGAAAACGGATCCCCCTTTTTTCGCGCGAGGGGAGAACCGAAGGGAAAATAATAGGCTCCCCCTTGATTTTCAGTGAATTTGTTTTTCACTGTTTCATCAAGGGGGAGCATACTGTATGTGCCGCCCCGAGGCGGTTCTGCCCGGTCGGATCCGGCGGTCTTTTTACCGGATGCCGGACGGCTGCATCTTCGAAAGATCCATTACGATGCTCCCGGCAAGGGGCGTATAGCCGCTTTGCTGCGCAAAGGCCTTGACCGTAGGAAGGGCATCGCCCGTATATTGCATGGAAACGGTGCAGGGCTGCTGATCAGTCCTCGCAGGGCTTACGACACAGCGCAGCATTTTCCCTTTTGCATCGTAGATCGCACTGATCAGCGTCTTGGGCTGATCCGGTCCGCTGTACCAGCTGTGAGGTGTCTCCAGCGTGATCGTTTTCGAGACCGGCTCCACCCATACGCTGTACTCCGGCGTCGAATACTTGTATTCAAGCGGCTGCCAGACGGCGTACAGGTGCAGCGGCGAACCCTCGGTCACCACGACGCTTGCACCCGCCGTGTACTTCATCTCGCCGCCCGCCTGCTCCGCCCAGCCGGGGAAGCGGTAGCCCTCCGGCGCGGTCAGGTATTCCGCGCCGTCCGCAAGATAGACCTCCAGATCCGTGCAAGAGGCTTCGCAGCGGTGCTGGAGCAGCATATTGCCGCCGGCCTTCGGCGCTCCGTCCGTCGGATGATAGATGACATAGCTGCCCACGTCGTTTTTCAGCGCATAGAGGGTCGTAGGCGTGTCCGGAGACGCGCTGACGCTGCCGCCCGCCTCGTACCAGGTGCCGTTCAGCATACCGTTGGCATCCTCATCAGGTGTGAGGCTGCTGCCCCATCCGGCAAGGCCGATCTCCTTCCTGTCATATCGCAGGGCGCTCGGCAGCGTGACCGAGGGGACATCGCGGTAGCGGCGCCAATAGGCTCCGTCCTCAAGCGTTCCGCTCAGACCGTTGAGCAGGATATCTCCCGCCTGCGTGTCGACCCATTCGGCAAACAGATAGGTATTTCCGTGCGGCATGAAGAAGTCATTCAGCGGCACGAGATCGCCGGAGGCGTCCGTCCACGCGACCTGCGTGTGCCCAAACCGGGAGAATACATATTCCGAGAGGTCGTAATAAGACGGATAGTAGTCGATCAGGTCGGTAAAGGTCGCGCCGCCGTACCAGCCGCCGTTCCCCATCAGTGTAAGTCTGTACCAGTTGACTGTAATGGAGTAGGCGGACACGAGGAGGAAACTGAGACAATATTTGTGATCATGGAAGACGAGAAATTCCGGCATTTGCAGGAATATGTCGTCTGCCGCTTCTGGAAAAAGATGGATGCGGCACACACGGTTGTGCGCTTTGTAACCAGCTGGGCAACGACTATGGAGGATGTGCGTCAGTTAGAGCTTGTTCTTGAAAATTCGTAACGTACTCTCGCCACGAGAGGAACAGAGCCGCGATTTGCTTTTGCAAATCGCGGCTCTGTTCCTTTTAGCGTGTCGCGGTTTTCTCATTTTTAGGAGTTCGCGCTGATTGTCGGGACACAACAGGGTGTCGCGCGTGAGCGCAAAAGCCATTGGATATCTATATTTTTTCGATATGTACTACTTTATATGGAAGGTCTTGGATTTTAATAAATTGACCGCATTATTATGTCATTGAGGATATGTCTTGGAACGACTTTGCCGGGCAATGACCGAAACAGCGGAAAGGGCCGCAATATGGCGGCTCTCCCCTCTTTATACCGGCTTCCGGTCGGACGCTTCCGTCACATAGGGGCAATAAGGGCAGGCAGCGAGAAATTGCAAAAAGTGGTCAAAAGGATTCCTTCGTTTTTTACACAGTACAGATGCCGAAACAGCACCTTTTCATGAAAAGCGCAGTTACTTAGGACGCAACTTTTGACGGAAGGTACACATGGGGAGTTTGCGGAAAATGACGGAGTGTGCCGTTGCGCCGGAATCAGAAAAGGAGGGAAAGTACGGATGACGAAAAGCCAACTTTTCATGAGAAGTGTAGTTGCTTAGAATGCAACTTTTGGCGGAATGTACACATTGTGAAATTGTAGAAAATGAGCGATTTCGGATCGCGGGAAATCCATGCGCATCAAGAGTTTTCCGGCAACGGGGCGAAGCGAACCTTGCTCCGTACCGACGCGGAATGTTTGTTCCATACTCGCTCCGCTTTTGTTCCGCATTTTGCGCGCGGGATGCTGTGAAGCAGAACGCATGAAGTCCCGTGACCCTTGCGGACACAGGACTTCTTCGGGAGGTGTGCTGAGGTTCGAAAATAGTGCCTCTTGAATCCTATTCTTGAAAATCTCCCCCTTCTTCTGCGCGAGAGCCGCCAAGCTCTGCCCGCGTCGGCGCGAAACGCGGGACTTCTTACGACAAAACTCTGCAAAAGTTAAGAAAAAATACAGAAATACGCTAAAATGTTGCAAAAAAATCCGAGCTGGCTATAATGAAATAAGCTTTATTGACCGCGCGGATGTGCGCGGCAGAAAAAACCGCGCACGTTTCAGGCGCGGACGATCAAGGGGATGATGGGCGCGAACCGTTGGAACAGGCAACGAACGCTCCCCGCGGCGGGGAAGGAGAGAAAAAAACAGGAATAGGAGGAACAGTCATGGACAAAAACAGGCAGAGCGGCTTTACGCTGGTGGAGCTTGTCGTGGTCATCGCGATCATGGGCATCCTCGCCGGCGCCGGCTCGGCGGCGTACTCGGGCTATGTGAAAAAGGCAAACGAGGCGGCGGACTTACAGCTTCTCGGCGCGGTGAATACGGCGTTTGCATCCGCGTCCTACGACGCGGGACAGTACGACGGCAGACCCTCCGGCGGCGCGGCGTCTCTGACCGAGGACGGCAAGGTGGAAAAGGTCATCTCCACCGTCGACCGCAACGGTGAATTCTTTCAGAGGTATTTTTCCGGCAATCGGGACAGCCGGTTTAAGCTGTATACGAACCTCGCGTACGACAGGGCGACGGGCACCTTCCACGGCGCGGTGCTCTCCGCGACGACCGGCAAGGACGGGAATATGGTGCTGCGCTATACCATCAACGGGAAGGACTATGAATTTACAGCGACAGAGGCGCAGTTAGCGGCGTTTCGCGCCTCGACCTTCGGCGGCAAAAGCATGACCATGAACGACCTCACCGGCAATGTGGGCGGAATGATCAATACCTTGAGTACTGCCCTTAACAGCGGCAACTACCTTGCATTTCTTCTTCAGAACTCCGGTCTGGACCTCGAAAAGTTGGGGATCAATTCTGAAAATGGCAAGTACAGCGAGCTTGATAAGCAGAGGCTGGCAAACGCGGCGCTGCTGCTGACTGCACGGATGACAACGGACAAAAACGAAGAAACTGGCGGTTTTCTTGTTAAAGAGGACTTGGTTGAAGCGCTTGCCTCCGGTAATACAAATTCTCTTGTAGATCTTGGCGATATCCCCAGGGCAATGAGAAATGTGGGAGCAATCTACGGCATTATGACCGCCTTTGCCCATTCCGAGCAAGCGGAGGACTGGGAAACGACCGTAGATGACAAAGAATACAATGCAGAACAGTATTATAACTATGTCAATCAGCAGATCGCCGCTGCCGCCAATAGCGGAAAAGATGGCGGAGAAAAACTAAGTGATATCCTTGCCGCGCTTGGGCAGCTTGGGGCGTTTGTTCAGGACGAGGTCGGCATGACGCCACAATTCATGGATTATATTACCGGCACGGAACAGCTGGATGAAAGCGCGCAGATCAACAAGGATTTGGACGGCTACATCAGCGCGATGCAGGCGCTCAGCCAGAATCAGGACGGTCTGGTTGCCGCCGGTATTCTGGAAAACGGCGCGGACAGCGGAAACATTTCCCCGATCCTGGACCTGCTGTTCGCCCCGCAGAAATGAAGCGCCCTCCCCCATCGGACAGGCACATGATAAAAACGACCCCCGTAAGCGATTCATTTGAATCGCTTACGGGGGATTTTTTGCTCGGATACGGGGAAGAGCGCCGCGCGGAACGCTTAGCCCTCCTCTGTGTAGCCGTTTGGATTTTGCACCTGCCAGTTCCAGGAGTCTCTGGCGCAATCCTTATAGTCGTATTCCGCCGTCCAGCCAAGGATGTTCTTTGCCTTTTCAACGGCGGCAAAGCTCAAGGGCACGTCGCCCGGCCGCGGGCCGACGATGCGGTAAGGCACCTTCCTGCCCGATGCCTCTTCAAACGCGGACACCAGCTGCAGCACGGTCGTTCCCTTGCCCGTCCCCAGATTGAAAACGTCATATTTGCGGTCCGTTTTTTCAAGATAGTTCAGCGCGGCGAGGTGCCCCTTTGCCAGATCGACCACATGGATGTAATCACGAACGCCCGTTCCGTCCACGGTATCGTACTGATCGCCGTAAACGCTCAGATACGGGAACTGCCCGAGCAGGGTGCGGGTGATGTAGGGGGCAAGGTTGTTGGGGGCCTTCTGCCCGCAGTCCTCGCCGATGAGCCCGGAGGGATGCGCGCCGACGGGGTTGAAGTAACGCAGCGAGGCAAAGCGGAACTTGTCGCGCTGCCGCGCGAAATCATGCAGGAGCAGCTCGTTGAGATACTTGCTGAACCCATACGGGCAGCAGACCTTGCCGACAACATCGCTCTCGCGGTTCGGCATGGTCTCGGGCGTGCCGTACACCGTTGCCGAGGAGGAGAACACCAGCTTGTACACCTGATGCGTTTCCATTGCGTTGAGAAGATGGAAGGTAGACGTCAGGTTGGTGTCGAGATATCTTCCGGGGTCTTCAACGGACTCCGCGACGGATTTTAAGCCCGCAAAGTGGATCACGGCGTCCAGACGATTCTCTGCAAAAACCTTTTCAAGTGCAGCGCTGTCCAGCAGGTCTAACTTGTAGAAGGCGGGGCGCTTGTTCGTGATCTTCTGAATACGGTCGATCACCTCGACCTTGGAGTTGCACAGATTGTCTGCAATGACAACGTCATAGCCGGCATTCAGAAGCTCCACCACCGTGTGGCTCCCAATAAAACCCGTGCCGCCCGTCACCAATATCGTCATGGCTCATGTTCCTCTCTTTTCCGTTTGTTTCTTGCCGATTTCGCGTTTTTTGCTCAAAGCAGTCCCTTCTGCTCTAACTTTGTCATATACCAGGACTTTTTCAGACTCTTTTCGTTGGCATAGGTATAGACCACGGTATCTACAAGCGTGAGATCGCCGTTGTTGTCCCGGATGAGCGTTTCCATGGCGCGGATGACCTCGTCCATCTTCCCGTCGCACTCCTTTTCCAAGGCGTTCGCCCGGGAAAGATAGCCCTTTGCCATCTTCGCAAGCTGAGTCGTTGTCCGCTTTTCCGCGGGGAGCGCCAGATACTCCGCCTTTGCGTCGGCATACATCGTATCGAGCGCCAGCGTGTACTCCTCACGCAGGACATAGACCTTGGCGATGAGCGCCGACAGCTCCTTCTGATAGCTGCTTTCCGCGCTCTTTTCGCTCTTCTCGCCCGCGGCCGCCGCGTCCGGCGTCTCAGGTGCAGCGTCCGTTTTGCCGCCGCTTTCCGGGCGGCTTGCCGGGACAGCGCTCTCCGCATCGGGTTGGGAGGGTTCCCCTCCCCCGCTGCCCGTCAGGCGCTCCATAAGCTGCTCCTGCGTCATCGAGCCGTCGCGCAGCGCCTGACGCTCCTCCTCCGTGACCTCGCGCACCGTGACCTCGCTCGCCGAGCGCACCGCCTCTTCGATCATCTGCTGGTTTTCCTCCAGCTTTTCCTCCAGCTCGGCCGATGTATGCTGCGTCGCGGCATGGATCGCTTTTAAGTTATCGCGCTGCCACCAGAAAAGCCCCGCCAGCGATACCGCCAGCAGTACAAGAATGGTGCAGAGAATGGTTTTACGCCGTTTCAAGCCGTTTCCTCCACTTTTTTGAGGTCCATTTTCCTCATCCACCAGTTCCAACGCCTGTTATGAGACTTCTGCTGTTGCCCGGCCGTTGATCTCCTCCGGGGAAGTATATGTCGGGACCATCTCCCGCAGCATGGTGATCAGATCCTGAGGCGGTATGTCGCGGGTGACGGCTTCATCCAGCCGCAGCAGGTCGGCCATGATGACGTCCTTTGAAATCTCTTGCTGCTGCTCAATGAAGATCTTCTCATTGCTTGTTTTGGAGAGCGTTTCACTGCGCATCAAAAGCTCCTCATAGAGCTTTTCGCCGGGGCGCAGGCCGATCTCCTGAATGGTGATATCCTTATCCAGCTCCAGTCCGGACAGGCGGATGAGGTTTTCCGCCAGTTCCAGGATCTTCACCGGCTCGCCCATGTCCAGAACGAAGATCTCGCTCCGCTTTGCCATGGCGCCCGCCTCGAGCACCAGCTGGGCAGCCTCAGGAATGGTCATAAAGTAGCGGATGATGCGCCTATCCGTGATGGTGACGGGGCCGCCCTCCTGGATCTGCTTTTTGAAAAGGGGCACAACAGAGCCATTGGAGCCGAGCACATTGCCAAACCGCACCGCGCAGAATTCTGTGGGGCTGTCCGTCCTGCTTTGCAGGATCATCTCGCAGAAGCGCTTGGTCGCGCCCATAAAGTTGGTGGGATTCACAGCCTTATCCGTGGAGATCATGACAAACTTTTTGACGCCGAACTTCTCCGCCGCCCGCACCACATGATATGTGCCGAAAATGTTGTTCTTGATGGCCTCCTCGGGGCATTCCTCCATCAGCGGGACATGCTTGTGGGCCGCCGCATGGAGCACGATGTCAGGGCGATACATCTGAAACAGGCTGTAAACTTTTTCCTTATCTCGCACGGAGGCGATCTCCACCCGCAGGTTCAGCCGATCGCCCCATACACGCCGCAGCTCCTGCTGGATATCATAAGCGTTGTTCTCGTAAATATCCAGAATGATGAGCTGCTTGGGCTGATATTTGGCGATCTGACGGCAAAGCTCGCTGCCGATGGAGCCGCCGCCTCCGGTCACAAGAACGGTCTGACCCTGCAAGAAATCCGTCAGGATCGCCGTGTCCAGCTTGATCGGCTCTCTGCCGAGCAGATCTTCTACCTGCACATCCTTGACCGCCGCCATGCTCACCTCGCCGTTTACCAGCTGGTAAATTCCCGGCAGGCTCCGCACGCGGCAGCCCGTTTTCTGGCAGATGTTCAGGATGTCCTTCTTTTCTTTGGCAGGGGCTGTGGGGATGGCAAGGATGATCTGCGTGATTCGCTCCTTTTCGACCATCTCGGGGATCGTCTCCCGCCCGCCGACAATGGGCACGTTCCCGATGTACTTGCCCTGCTTGCTCTTGTCGTCGTCGATGATGCAGCACACGCGGCTTTTTAGCTGCGGCGTGACGGAGATCTCCCGCAGGAGCATTCGCCCCGCCTCGCCCGCGCCGATGAGCATGACGCGCTCGCCCTCCTCCTGCCTTGCCTGACGGGCGGAGCTTGCGAACATCCGCAGAAAGCGGAAGGTGCAGCGCCCGCCCACCAGCAGGAACAGCTGGAACAAAAGCTCCATGAAGAGCACGCTCCTCGGCTGGTGATAGCCGAAAAGCGCCGCCGGCACATGGAACGCGCAATAGGCGAGGACGACGGATATCACCATCTCGGCGACATCATGGGCGCTGACGTAGCGCCAGAGGTAGCGGTACATCCGGCGCGGCCAGAAGACCGCCGCCGTGACCAGAATCTCAAAGGGCAGAGCGCGAAACCACGGCTCAAGGTAATTGGCAGGCACCTGATCAAAATCGAAGTCGAAGCGCACCAGTAGCGCAAGACCGCCCGCCACAATGATGAAAATGGCGTCCATCAGGAGGAAGAGCACCGTCTGAACGGGCACGCTTTTCTGAATCGTTTTCATAAGACGCTCCCATAAATCTGCGGGAAAAGGCAGTCCCTCCACTGCCTTTTACCGTACTCTTTTGAATTCTCCGCTCAGCGGAGGGCGCCGCCGTCAGACGCCTCGCAGATGTTCTTCCACGCCCAATGGGTCTGGGGGACATCCGGGTACTGGCGGGCATTCTCGTAAGACTGACCTGCCATGCAGCGGCCCAGCAGACGGTTCAGCAGAACGGCTGCCTGCGCGCGGGTGATGTGCTGATTGGGGGCAAACTGCCCGTTGCCGACGCCGTTGACCCAGCCGAAGGACGCCGCCGTGGAAATGGCGTCAAACGCCCAGTGGCTGGCGGGCACGTCGGTAAAGGTCTCTCCGCTTGCGGAGACCTGGGTGAAGCGGGCGCAGATGGTGACAAACTCGGCGCGGGTGATGGGCTGATTCGGGGCAAACTTGCCGTTGCCGACGCCCTCCACGATGCCAAGAGAGGCAAGGGCATTCACCGCCTCGGCGCACCAGAGCGTGTCGGGGACGTCCGTAAAGGTGGATTTGGAGGAAACCTTCTGCTCCTTCAGCAGGCGGTAGAAGATCTGCGCCACCTGTCCGCGGGTAACGGAGCTTGCGGGATAGAACCTGCCGTCCGCCATGCCCTGCATATAGGCAATGTCCTGATCGGTGTTCAGCTGCTTGGAGATGCCGGTCATATCGGGGTCGGCGACTATCACGGCGCGAACGGACACGCTGCTTTCGGGCATGGTGAAGGTGTAGACGCCGTCAGACTGCTTGCTCACGGGAATGTCGTTGCCGCTCACATCCTTGACCGCCAGATCGGAGAGGACATAGCCGTTCGACGCGGCGCTGTCCCGGATGACGGCGGTCTCACCCTTGGGCAGGGTATTCTTGTCCGCGCGCAGCGAGCTGTTCGGCACAGGCTCCACAACGACCTTGTGACCGTCGGGCGTGGGCACGACGGGCGGATTCACGCCGCTGTCCGAGCCGGTGGTGTAGGCCTTGAGCGTCACGGTCACGGTATAGAGGCGGCCGTTGTCCCGATAGGTCACGCGGTTGACGCGGTCGACCGTGAGGTTTGCGAAGGTGGAGGAAAGGCTCTTGAGCGTATCCTTGAAGGAGCTGTCCACGCTGTCATAATACTTCTCCACGTACGCATTCCACGCGCTCTCGCCCTGCCGGAACGCCTCGGCGCCCGTGTCCACGATGGTTCTGAGGCCGGTTCCGGCGAAAATGCTCTCCAATTCGCCGTATTTGCTGTCGACGACGGAGGCAAGCTCCGATGCAAGGGGCGTGCTCATCGTGCCGTAGCGGCTGGAGGAGGCGCTGAGCGTCCGCTCCACGCCGTCGGCATCGGGACCGGTGATGGTCACATCGACATAATAGGTCGTGGCTGCCAGCGCGGTCTGCGACAGCAGCGCGCCGAGCATCAGCAGCACAAGCATTTTTGCAATGTTTCGTTTCATGTTCATCCTCCAAGTCAATGAATTTATCAAATTACGTTTCCGTATTTCAGACGATTCCTTCAAGATGCAGCGTCTCGCTGTGCAGCCTGCCGGGCAGGGCGCTGTGATGGGTGGCGAATACCGCCGCCGGATACGCGCCCGTCAGCTCTGTCAGCAGCTGTGCCTCCGTATCCTCGTCCAGCGCCGAGGTGATCTCGTCAAGCAGCAAAAAGCGCGGGGCGGAAAGCATCGCGCGGGCGATGGCAAGGCGCTGGCGCTGTCCCGCCGACAGACCGCCCCCCTCTTCGCTCAGGACGGTTTCAAGGCGGTCGGGCAGATCGCGGACAAAGCCGCATTGCGCCCGATCCAACACCTCCCAAAGGGCGGCGTCATCCGCGTCGGGCTTTGCCAGCAGCAGATTTTCGCGAATACTGCCGGAAAAGAGCCAGGGCGTCTGTGGGACATAGCCGAACAGTCCCCGCACGGCAGCGGAGCAAGGGAGATCCCTCCGCTCGGTTTCAAGGTATACCCTTCCCTGCTGCGGGTGGTACAGCCCCAGAATAAGGCGGAAAAGCGTGCTTTTCCCGCTTCCGGACATTCCCGTGAGACAGGTCCAGCGATCGAGCGGAAGACGCGCGGAAAAGTTCCGCAGGACGGGCTGTTCCTCGCCCTCATAGGAAAAGGTGACATTTTCAAATACGATGGCGCGAAAGACGTCGTCCTCCCGCGCAGGCTGTCCAGGAGCTTCTTCAGGCAGGGAATACAGCTCATCCAGCCGCGCCTCCGCCGCGCGGACGGCTGCCAGCCGGGACTGAACGCCCGACAAGCCCGTGAGCGGGCTTTGGAACATCGCGAGGAGCTGTAAGAGCGCCGCAAGGTCGCCGAAGGAGAGCCTTCCTTCCCGAATGGCGATGCCGCCCCAGACAAGAAGAACGGCGTATCCAAGCTGCAATACGGCGGAAAACCCGGTTCCGACCCCCGTTGAGAAGACGCGCAGGCGCTTGCGCTCGCGCAGCCACTCCTTCTGCCGTCCTTCAAAGCGGCGGACAGCCTCCTCCCCCGCCGTCATGCTGCGCAGAAGCTCCGTATGCTCCAGGATCTCCTGCGTGCAGCCCGTCAGACCTTCCTCCGCCTGACGCACGCGCAGATGCCGCCGCGTCAGATACTTTCGCAGCAGCCGCCCGCCGGCGATCACCAGCGCGCCCGCGCCTATGACCGCAAGGGCAAGGGGGATATTGACGAAAAACAGCGCGGATGCGGCGCAAAGCAGTCGGATGAGCTGCCCCGCCACCTGGGGGCGGCCGACGATCCGCCATTCGCAGACGGTGTAAGCGTCCTGCGTCAGGCGGCTGAAGACCTGCCCGCTGTGGTATCGGCTGTATGCCTCCGCATCCTTGCTCAAAAGCGTATCAAGCGTGTCGCGCCGCAGCGATACCGCCGCGCGGTCGACCGTCCTGCCGGAAAGCAGGTCAAGCCCGCCGTCGAGCAGCGGGAGAGCCAGCGCCAGAAAGAGCAGCGCGCCCCCCCATGTCCTGCCGCCCTCGTCCAGCACCCGGCGGCTCACCAGGGCAAGCGCCGCGATGCCGAACGCCTGCGCGGTGATGCCTGCATACAGCAGCGTGAGCGGCGCTTTGTATGCGCCCGCCGCCTTTTTCTTCGACTGACTCATCTCATCTTCTCCCGCGTATCAGTCCCCTCCGTGCCCGCTGAAGGAATCGCAGCAGCCTCAGCAAGGGGCGACGGGCGGGAAAGGTATGGACCCAGAAGCGTTCATAAAACCGGTAGGGCCGGGATCGGTCGGTCTCCTGCCAGTGCCCCTTGCGGCGAAAGGCGGTGACGTACGCAATGATCTGCGCCTCATCGACCTGCTCCCCTTCCCACTGAGCGTCGCCGCAGCAAATGCAGGTCTCTGGCGCACACAGGCGGATGACCCGGTGCAGGATATAGCTGCCGTCCGCCTTCTGATAGAGGGCGATATCGCCTGGTTGCACGCGGCGATCGAGCCGCGTGAGACGCACCATGTCCCGCCCGCCGGCAAGAAGCGGCCACATACTGTTTCCTGTTACCGGAAGGAGCGCTTCTCCGTGCGCGAGCTGCTCATCGAGCACTTCGCGCAGCTGCGCCATGGGGATCTGCCTGACCTGCATTTTACAGACCGTCCACCGCACCGACGGGTCTCAGCTTGTCAAGAAAGGCGGCTGCGTCTGCCTCCGCCTGCTCCCGTTCGACCGAATACACGGCGCATAAGGCGTCTCCAAGGCTTTGGAGCGTCTGTTCCTGTTCCAAAAGGCCCCATAAAAATGCGCCGGTCTCGTTTACGGAGATCATTCCCGGAAACGCTTCGGCAGCCGCCCCCAGGGGGACGATGACCGACATATCTGCGACCCGGCGCAGGATGAAATTCTCATTTCTTCGCATATTCCCTCTCCTGTTCTGCGCGCGCTGCGGTGAAGATCGCGTCGCTGCGGCAAAGGAGCGCTTTGAGCGCATCCCCCGTCAGACGCTTTTTGGCAACGGCAGCGGCAGGGCCCAGATCGGGCGCGCGCTGCTGCGTGCCGTGACAGTCGGATGCAAGGAAAAAGGATTGCCCCTCCCTCAGCAGCCGAAGGAGTTTCCACCGCGCCATGGGATGCAGCAGGCATCCGGCACTGAGCTGGATGGGGACGTTCAGGCGATACAATTCCTGTATGTGCTCTTTCTTCTGCCGCCCCAGATACCGCTCCAGATGCGCCAGCACCGGCGTAACGCCGCTCTGCGCCGCCAGAGAGTAAAGCTGGTCGATCATACTATTGTTCCAGAGGGTGAAGGGCAGTTCCAGCAGCAAATAACGGCTCGAACCGAGACACAGTGCCTCAAGATCGTCCCAATGGTTCATATTTGGCATCCATGCCACCTCTGCACCCAACACAAGGTCGGGAAAAGGTTCGGCGGTTTTCTCCATCGCTGCGGAAAGATGCTCCCAAGCGGCTTGACGACGCGCGAGAAACTGCTCTATGCTCTCCCTGTCCCGATGAAAATGGGGGGTGAGCGCTACACCCGTAACGCCCTGCGCTGCCTCCATGCGGAGCATTGCAAGACTGGCTGCCGTGTCCGGCGCGCCATCGTCCATGCGGGGCAGAATATGGGTGTGAAGATCGGTCATGGGATGCTCCGTTCCCCGCTGTCCGGCTTCTCCTGTCCGTATCCGTAACCGTAGCCGTGCCCATAGCCGTAGCCATAGCCGCGTCCGTAGCCGTAGCGGTGACGTCGATAGCCGTATTTCCGATATCCGTAGTATCCGCTCTCCCTCGTCACCTCGTTGAGAACAAAGCCGAGGATCTTCGCATGGGAGCGCTCTAACTGCTCCACCGCGCGCAGGACGCTCCCGCGCTCGGAAAGACCCGCGCGTACCACGAACAGCACGCCGCTGCTCTCAGGCACCAGAACGCAGGCATCCGTCACCAGATTGACGGGAGACGTATCGAGAATGATGTAATCGTAGTTTTTCTGCAGGCTATCAAGCAGCGTTTTCATGCGGGAGGAACCGAGCAGTTCCGACGGGTTGGGCGGCACGTCGCCGGCAAAAATGACGTCAAGATCCTCAATGCCGGAATCATGGATGGCCTTTCCAAGCAGCTCCGGCTGGATAAGCAGGTTGCTCAGGCCTACCTTTTCCTTCGCGGACAGCAGACGCGCCAGCTTGGGACGGCGCAGGTCACAGTCGATCAGAAGGACGCGCTGCTTCATCTCCGCATAGGAGATGGCAAGGTTGAGTGCGGTGATGCTCTTTCCTTCGGATTGCATGGCGGAGGTCACGATCAGGACCTTGCACGCCGTCTCGTCGGCAAGGGAGAAGGTCACATTGGTACGCAGGGTCTTATAGGACTCGCGGATGAAAAAATCGCTCTTTTCCGAGAGAATGTTTTTCCGCTCCACTTCCATGATCGCGGCAGTATCCGGCGCGTCGTGCCGCCGAGATCTCCGCAGAAGAGAAAAATGCTTTTTTTTCATGTCGCCTTACCTCTCTCCGCCGTGCTCATCGGCTTTTTGTGCGCTGAGCCCCGCCTTTTTCCGCTCATTCTCCGCAAAGGAGGGGATCTGCCCCAGCATGGGCAGGTCGAAAAGCTGCGTCAGGTCTTCCTCGTTCTTGATGCGAACGTCCATCAGATACAGCAGCGTGACATAGACGACCGCGAGAAGCAGACCCACCGCGCAGCCCAAAAGGGTATTTTTCCGATAGCTTGGGGTGTAGCGGCTCGTGGGCACCTTGGCATGGTCGATGATCTTGGTGGAGCTGCCTTCGACAAATTCCTCGATCTCGCCGGGGGCGACGGTCGCCACCGCGTTGGCGATCTTCGCCGCCATCTCCGGATCGGGGTGGGAGATGTATACTGAGAACAGCTCGGTCTCATCCACCTGTGCCGTCGTCATCATGTCGCGGATCTCCGCTGCCGAGCAATCGAGCCTCGCGCTCTTGACGACCTTTTCCAGCACGGTATCGCTGCGGATGATGTTGACATAGGTATTGACGAGCTGCTGGGAGGTCGCGAGGTTGGCTGCGCTGATATAATCTACCTGCTGATTCGCCTTCACGTTGTTGACGTAGATGGTGACGTTGGCACGATACAGCGGCGTAATGAAATTGGCGGTGTAGATCAGGGAGATCGCCGCGGCGGCAAGTGCGCACAGCAGGATCAGCCGCCACCGCCTGAGGTAAAGCAGCAGCAGCTTCCAAAGGTCGATCTCCAGAATGTCGCTGGATCGGTTGATGTTGGATTCGTTCATGGTTGTATTTCCCTTTCTGTCTGCGTTTGGACAGATCTTGAGCGGGGCTTTCCGCCCCTTTTGGCGAGAGACCGCCTGAATAGTCTAAAGGCGGCACAAAAAGCCGCATATCAGTCGGTACTCTTTGTGCCGCTTCCGTCCACTGGCAGCGGGCAGCACGGCGTTTGCGTACTGCCTCCTGTCAATCGATGGGTTTGGCTTGATCCGGAAACAGTTTCTCCCGGACAAAATAGGCGGCGCTGTCGTCGTTTCGACAGATCAGTCGGAACACGTTCGTCTCCCGCAGGAGACGGTCTGCCGCGGCAAGCAGCCGGTCCATATCCTCCCGATGCAGACGGAAGGGGGTCTGGCTCAGCAGCAGAGGTAAAGCCTCCGCCGGAGTGAGCGGCTGTAAAGCGTTTTCCTCCCCCTGAAAGAGGAAGCAGATCGCGCGCAGGGGCGCGCTGCGGTTCTGATGCAGCGCCTCCTTGCCGCACCATGGCGTGCCATAGACCTGCCACACGCCGTTGCAACGGCGCAGGGCAGGCTTGTCGTCATTCAGAATGGACGCGCCGAACAGGCGCACCCATTTTTCCGTGTGGGTGGATTTCCCCGTGCCCGGCGGCGCGGAAAAGCACACGGCCTGTCCGCCGTATTCCACCGCCGAGGCGTGGAGCATCATCCCCTCGTGGGACAGAAGCCCCACGGCAAAGCAGTCGCCTGTGGCGATGTACTCCGCAAGGTCCTCCGTTTCCAGCTCGGGACAGAGCGACAGCGCCTCCGCGCCGCCCACCCGAATGGTGATATCCGCCGCGCCGCCCCGGGCGGAGGTCCGATAGACCTCCGCCTGGGCAGCCGTGCGTCCCTTGGGGGACATTTCTACGATCAGATCAGCGATTCGGTAACGCATCACTTTGGGTAGATCTTACCGTCCTCGGCCCAGTAGGTGCGCTTACCTCCTGTGACGCTGGCGTTCTTAACGACGCCCTTGTAGCCCCACTTATTCAGGGCGATGTTGTCATCCTGCGTCGGATCTGGAGCAGCCAGTGCTTCCAGCGGCGCAAGCAGGATCGGCTCGGCTGTCGGAGCGATATAAGGTTTTTTTATCGTTTTCATCATGCTTATTCACTCCGTCTGATTGGGGGTGTCCAGCCCATCCAGGAAGTTGTTGAGGATCGTCTTCTGCTCGGGAGTGAGGCCCGTGAGGCCTTCGGGTTTCGTCAAGGCCTCCTGGAAACTCCACTTTTTTGTTTCGCTATTCTGCGTTTCGTCGTTTTGGAACGTTGCCTGCGCGATGGCGGAGAACTGCTTCCGATAGTTTTCCTTATTGATATCACGCATCAGGTATGCCTCGAAGAAATAGGCGCCGTCATCACTGAGAACGACTTCGCTTTCGCTCTCCACTCCCTCAGGGGGCATAGGGGGAATGTCCGTATCGGCAGGTATTTCATAGCGGGGATTGGTGGTCTTGCCATCGATATCCGTCAGGGTAAAGCCCAGAGACTTTAGGTAATCCTTTGCGGCTTTGTCGCCCTGGAACTTGCCGATGAAGAACAGCGCGCACTGCGGCGTGTCGCCGGTGGCCAGCTCGAAGCGGTAGCCGGTGACGGAGATGTTGAAATGGTGGAAGGACAGAGTCGGCGTACCATTTTCCGTCACCGAAATGGCAACATAGCGATCGTTGGTATCACCCGGCGTCTGGTAGGTCGGGGCATAGCCCTTCACCGTGCCGACGATCTTGCCCGTCGGGGGGGCATTATAGCCTTCGACAGAGCTGTCCATGCCGTAGAGGGTATAGCTGTTCATTGTAAAGTTACCCGTTACCGTGCAGCCGTTCAGGTCGAGATAGATATCCTTGGTGATGTTTTTGATATCCTCGGTGGTGTTGTGCAGCAGCTTGATGTAAGTGTTGCCGTTGCTGCCTTGCGGGAATTCAGTCACGGCTTTTTGCAGGGTTGGATAGTTCGTCCGCGTGCCGTCATTCTTGACGATCTCCGCGAAATCCTTCAGCCATTTGCCGCCGTCGCAGGTCGGGCAGGTGCAGTAGGGGATGGTTTGGCCGACGATGGCGTTTGCGGTTTCGGTGTAGGTGTCGTCGGCATTGTGCAGCTTGGCAGCGGTGATGGGGATCTCATGTTCCGTCACGCGGCCCTTCTGCGTGTACTGATACGTCTTGGTCTCCGTGCCGGGATTGCCCTGCTGGTTGTAGACGCCAGTACGGGTGCTGGAGCAGATGTCTGCGCCGCCTGCGGTGGTGTAGATACCGCCGATAGCGGTCAGCGTACCGTTGACATCCACCTTTACATCCGCCAGAGGAGCACGCTTACCTGTCCGTCCGGGGGCAACAACTACCGACATGTACTGCGCATCATCGGTGCCGCAGTAGCCGCCCCACTGGGCCATATCGTAAATGTACATACTCTTCCCGCTTGCCACCGCCAGCTCCGCGCCCTTGGCGATCGATACCTCCACGCCCGGCAGCAGCGCCGCCGTCTGGTTCACGGTCAGCTTGCTTCTCTGAGTCAGGTTCACCGTCATGTTGTTGGTGAGCGGCAGGACATAGCTGCTGGAGCTGACGCTCACGCCTGCCAGCTTTAGGTTCAGACTGTTAACCTCCGCAACTCCGTCGATGGTGTAGATGATACGGTCGGTGGCGCCGTCATACGCCTTGGTCAGGCTGCCGGAAACCAGCTTAAACATACCCTTGTTACCGATAAAGGGAATGGAGGTGGGGTTGATCTTCCTTATGGCGTATACCGCAGTATACGCCGTCTCGCTGGCGCCGGCGTGCAGGGTCAGGGGTACCTCCACATTCTGCACGGCGTACTGGCTAAAGGGGAACACCTTGTTGCCCATATCAGAAGATGCCGAGCCGCCGCGGAAGTCCAGAATCTGGTACCACTCGTAGACAGAGCCGCCGGACTGTACGGTGACAGAGCCGCTGCCGGAGATGAAGCCCCATGCGTACAGGCTTGCGCCGGACTGCACGTCGATGGCGCTGCCGGAGTCCATTTTGATATAGCCGTAGGGCCCGACCATTTGCCCCTTTTTGCCGCCGCTTGCCGCATAATACTGGCCGCCGACGCTGATGGCAGCGCCGTTTGCAAGTGTGATCGAGCTGCCCGCCGCCATCGTCAGTGTCCGGAAGGGCTTGGCGGTCGGGGTAGAGGTGATGGCGGTCGGGGTACTGGTATAGCAGGTCTTGGCCTCGTCGAAGGGAATCAGCAGGGTGACCTTGGAGGGGATGGTGTAGTTCCCCGTGATCTTACCGCTCTCGGCGAGTGTGATGATAGCGGGCAGTTTCTTCTGCGCCTCCGCGATCGCCTCGTTCAGGTCGTCAAACACCTGACCGCCGGTCTCAAAGAGCGCCAGCTCCTTGCTGACGAATCGCGCCGTGATGGTACGGTTACTGTCAAAGTTCAGGGCGGTCTTGGCATCGGTGCTGATGCACTTTCCGCTGTCCACATCGTACCACCCCTTGAAGCGGTAGTGCTCCGCCGGAGTCGCCACTACCTCATAAGCGGTCATGGAGCTTTGCGTGTTGCTGTATTTCTCGGTAATGAGTTTTCCGTCTACTGTATAAGTACCGTTTTCAGCAGGCACGAAAGTCGCAGTTGCATTGACATCGCTTACCAGCTTCACGTTGGTCATGGTGATCATGGTGTCGGCGCTGGTACTGCCGGATTCGATCTCCACCTCAACGGTGCCGCCGGCTCCAAGCTCCTGACTGAAGCTGCCGGCTGTGGTGGTCGTCTTGTTGTTCACCAGAATCGTACCTTCGCTTACCACGACGGTATAGTCAAAGGACAGCGTCGCCTTTGTGGTCTTGTTGTTTTTGATGGTCAGCGTAGAACGGTAGTTACTGCCACCGCCGCAGCCTGACCCAGACGTAGACCGAGCCTTACCGATGATCTGCGTGCTACTGGCGGACCACGCGTTGTCCGCAGTGCCATTAAAACTCAGTCCAATGTTCTGGTCGGCTAAACCGGTCACGGTTCCGCTGGTCGCCGCCAGCGCCGGCAGCGTCATCGCCGGAAGCATCGTCAGTATTGTGACAAACGTCAGGAGCAGCGACACAAAGCGCCTGCCAATTCGTTTAACCATTCCGTCGTCCTCCAGTTTTTTTCTCTTTTTTTCGCAATTCGCCGTAAATGCTGATGCCGATCCCCAGTGACAGCAGTGCCCAGAGATGGGAAACATGCAGAATGCTGTCCGTTCGGTCCGAGAAGCGGAGCGTCTCGGTCACGAAGCGGAAAATGCCGTAGGAGATCATATAGATGGGGTAGATCATGCCCCGCGCGCTGCCGGAGAGTACCTTGCGCCACAGGCGCGAGAGCAGGAGGACATAGAAGAGCAGCTCCAGCTCGCGTGTGGGGAAGCGCAGATGCGTCAGCCCCTCGATGGGGATGTGCGCCCCCAGACAGCATCCTGAAATCATGCAGTTCAGGCGGGCGCACATCAGCGTGAATACAAGGCAAATGGTGAAAACATCGAACACATCCGCTGTTTTCTGCTTGGCGAGCTTCGCCACGCCCCAATAGAACAGGGGCATGAAGAAGACGCCGCCGAACAGGCTCATATTGCTGAAATTTCCGGTTTCAAACAGCGCGAACACCTTCACGCTGAGAACGCCGAGAACCGTGTGCAGCACGGAAAGGAGCAGCACAGAAAGCCAGCGCAGATGCAGCCGCTCGCGGCAGCGGTGAAGCCAGTAGACGTTGAACAGCGTCCCGCAGCCGAGCAGCAGAATAAGCGCATGGTCAGAGAGCCAAGTGAGCAGAGCCATGTTTAGGTTTTAGAGTTCAGAATCGACTGCAGCAGGGCAAGCGTCTGGTCGTCGTTGAAGGCAGTGTTGCTGGAAATGTTGAACTCAACACCGCTCTTTCTGCTTTCGTCGATGATCTGCAGCGCGCCAAGGTACGCCTTCATGTCTGCCTTAGCACCCTTATTCTCGTTTTGCAGATAATCTTGCGGCTTACCGCCTTTATTTCCATCATCCATCAGGGCTGTAAGGAGATCTTTAATGTCATCTTTGCTCGTAGGTTTGGTCGTCTTAAGCTTTTCCTTGAACGTCTCACTTGCATAGTCCGAGTTGCCATAGGCGGTCATGGTGCCATACAGAAGAGCTGCCTTTGTAAGCGGGTCGTTTTGTTTGAGATAAATATCGGTCAGTACACTTTCGGGATTCTTTATTACGTCATTCAAAAACTCATCTTTGTTCATCTCTTGCGCTTTGGAAGCGACATAAAGAATGGTGGCGTTTGCGATCTCCGTAGGGGTGGGATTTCTCCCCAGCTTACTTTCGAGATCAGTTGTTATCTTCGTATAGTCGGCTTCGGGCATCCATTTGGTCAGATCGCCGTCGCTGCCTAGCCAATTGGTAAACAGTTTGGAAATGTCGTTGCAGGTATTTGCCAATTCCACTCCGTGACCATTCAGATTGGAGTTTTTGAAATCGGCAAGAAGCTTCTTTTGGTCATCGGTCAGCTCGCGCTCCTGGATGGGCAGAATGATCGTATTGTAATTGCTGTCGTCCGCATACTTAGACGTGCGGTACTTCACCGAGGTTGCCCAATCAGAGCCAAAGGCGTTTTTCAGCCACTGCTCAACGATTTCCTTGTCATTATCGCCATGGTCGGAAGTAACGGTAGCGTTTCCATTAGTAACTTTAACGCGGGCAAATGCGCCGGGGTTCTCATACTTGCCGATCTCACCGGCGTAGATGATGTTCTTATACAGGGTCTCGTCCAGACCCTCGTTGGTGCGCTTAATGTAGCCGCCGTAGCCCACCGTGCCGATGCCGGCTAAAATGCCGATGATCGCGATGACCACAATAAGCTCTACCAGCGTAAAGCCTGCGCTGCCGCGCAGCTTGTTCCTCACTTGTTTTTTCATGTTGTATCCTCCTCAATATATTTGTTTTCTTTTTGAGAATTATATGAACAGATGATTACTCTGTGATTTCCTCTCATGTCTTCCAGTTCAGCACGCCGTAGCCCACGATGCGCTTATCGTTCAGATCGTAGCGCTGGACGGCGACCCTGCCGCCGCTGTTGCCCTCGATGGTGTAAAGGAAATTCCCTTCCACGCACAGCACCGCGCCGACGTGGTCGGGGTCCTTGACGCCGTCCGGGTCGTTGCGTCCGTCCCAGTCGAAAAAGACATAGTCGCCGGGGATGGGCGTTGCGCCGCGCTCGCGCCACTGACCATAGCTGCCATTCTTGAATTTCTCCATGCCCTCATCCACGTCTGCGAATCTGGGCGGCGCACCGTCGATGGAGGCTTTCTGCTGATCGGCTGCCCACGAGAGGAAACAGCCGCACCAGGGGGTGTATTGGTTCCAGCCGGGGTGACTCTCGTAGTTATCGATGTACCATTCGGAGAAGTAAGTGTAATCGCTGCCGCCCTTGATCTCTCCCCTGCTGTCGTACTGTCCGGCAAGCGTCTTTAAAAACTCGAACCGCGCTTTCTTTTCCGCATCGGTCAAATTGGGCTTTTTCAGCTCATCCAGCTTTTCCTTCGCCTCTTCTTTGCCGACGCTGTCGCCATCGATCCCGGTGCGGCAGAAAACGGAGGTGCTGTAGCTGTGCGCCGCGGTCGCGAAGGTGAAGGTCACGAGGCTGCCGTCCAGATCGACCCGCGCGCCGCGCAGGTTGTCGAGCAGCACCTGATCGCCGCTCGTACCACTCGTGAGCGTGCCGCTGTTGTAGCGCAGCAGCACCGCGCCGGGAGTGCCGTCGGCAGTCTTTCCCTGTAGCTGCCAGCCGTCGGAGAGCGGCTCCACGCGGTAGATCTTGCCGCTGGCGGAGAGATCCTCCAGCGCGGAGAGCACGATGCGCACGGTCTGCTGCTCGCCCGCCTCCTTCTGCGTCGTTTGATGCACCCGCAGTCCGAGCAGCATCAGCGACGCTGCGGCTGCCAGCACGATGGAGCTGACAGCGACGGTCACCAGCAGCTCGACCATGGTGAAGCCGCTGTTGTTTCGTTTCATTCGCTCGTCCCCCCCTTTTCCGCTGTCAAGTGGGTGATGGTGTAGGTGATGTAGTGGTGCGTCGCCTTGCTGACCTCAGCGGTGTACATCGTCGTTTTGGACGTTTCGTCAGGCGGTATCTCGGTCACGCTGTATTTGAGGTCCATACGGATCTTTGTCTCGATGCGAACGGCATCGTTTTTGCAGGTAAGGGTAAAGATGCAGCACTCGCTGCCGGTCTTGGCGGTATCGAGTTCAAAGGAACATCTACTGACTTTTTCCTTCACAGCGCTAAGTTGTGCAAGGTATTTTTCCTTTGCCGCAGCCATTGCTTTGTCTCCCGAGTCACAAGGCAAAGAAACCGTTTTGGATTTCACATCTTCCGCTTCCGCCAGCGCCACGAATTTTTCGATCTCGCCCTCCGCCTGATAGAGCTGCTGCGTCTGGCGGATGGAGCGCTCCTGCGCCTGATAATTTTTCAGCGCGGCGGTGCAGACGGACACGGCGACGGCGCACAGCACCAGAACGACGATGAGCACATATACCAGCGCGTAACCGCCGTTGTCTTTCCAGAGCTTCTTCATGTGCCACCGCCTTCCGGCACCGCGCGGACATAGGTTTCCACTGTAACGAGCGGCTCCGTGCGCTTATCCGACACCGTGACATGATAATAGGGGTCGCTGCTGTTGTCTTTCTTCGTTTCGATCTTCACATTGGGGAACTCATCCGCGTGGTAGTTATCGCTTTTCTCCGTAACGCCGTCCTTCATCAGGGTCTCCACGGCGGTACGGACGTTCAAATGGGCTTCCATTACGGCCTGGCTGTGGGCGTTGATCCGTCCTGCCAGAATGAGGCTCGTGCAGATGGGCGCGGAGATCAGGCCGATGATGGCGATCGCCACGACGACCTCCAGCAGCGAAAAGCCCGCTGTTCTCTCTTTCCCGATCTTTTTCATGCCTTGTCTCTCCCAATGGGTCAGTTGAAAATGTCTGTCTTACCGGTCGCGGGCGGCGTTACGCCCGGTTCCTCATAGGTGTTCTGAGCGGACGGCATCAGATACAGCGTCAGGGTCATCTGCCCGTCCAGCAGCTTCTTTTCGCTGTCGTAGTTGAAGGTGGCATACCGGATGGAGGTAATGCGCTCATCCGTTGCCAGCGCGTGCACCATGTTCTTGAACTCCTGATAGGAGGCGTGATAATACACCGTCAGGTTCAAGCCCTCAAGGAGTGCGCCATCGCTCAAGGCCTGCATCGGCGTGATCTCACCGAAAGAAAACTCGATGTCGCCGCCGCTCCCGAAGCGCTGAAGGAAAATATCGTGCAGTTTCTGGGTGTAGCCCAGCTCCTTACTGCCGGTCCCCAGCGTTTTTTCCAGATACAGCAGGTAGAGGAGCTGATCCTCTTCCTGCATCCCGGCGGGGAACTTGTCGTAAAGCGCGGCGCGGCTTTCCTCGATCGCGGCCTTTGCCGGCTCAAGCTGATCCTGCACGTCCTTGTACTTCTCGTTTTCGACGATGGTGGTTTGCAGCGCGGTGATCTGAGCATTTAACTGATCCCGCTCCATGACGTAAGCTTCACTGCGGGGGCGGTAGCCCAGAACATACACCAGAACGGCGACCAACAAGAGCAGGACTGACAGGACAGCCTTCCAGTTTCTACCGATCACTTTCACTGGCCCACCTCCACTTTCTCAACCTTGGCGTCGCGATCCAGACCCTTGCGCGTCTGCTCCGCCTGGATCAAGGACTCGTCATAGGACAGCACGACCGTCAGGTAATAGCGGTTGTCGGCAGGCTTCTGCGTCTGAGAAGCGCCGGTGTTGAAGATATCCGGGATGCCTGAGCCGCCGGTTTGATTTTTGAGTTGATTCATCAGGATCCACATCAGCAGATCGTTTTCATCCATGCCCGTGCTGCCGGAGGTGCCGGATGTACCGGAGGTCTGCTGATTCTTCCGCAGCAGCGCGTTGACCGCGGCCACAGTGGCGGCATCCCGCTGGAACGCTGCGCCGCTGTTGATCTCCTTTTGGAGCATCGCAAGGTCGAGCGCGGTGTTGACCGAGCGGAGCTCGCCCATTTCCTTGGCAAGATGGAGCGCAAGCTTGCCACTCAGCGTCTGATTCTGCCGAATGAGCGCGATCGTTGCGTTGACATTCGTCTTGTTGTCGGTCAGGATATTCAGCAGGTTCGGCAGATATTTGTTCAGCATCACATCGTCGCTCTCATAGAACATGCGGTGCTGATCGGCGTTTTTCCAAATGTCGTCAAAGATCTTGTCGTACAGGATCTGGTCCTTTTCCTCACGGGCGATATCCTCGCGCATCAGCAGGAAAAACTGATACATGGCGGCAGGATCGTTTTGCAGCAGGGACCGGATCGCGTTCGTCTCCTGGGTGGTATTGGAGCGCTTGCGCAAGTCATCCAGCGAGAAGGTCTTTTCCTGCACCGGGCCGTAGACGGCTTGCAGCGCGTCCAGCTGGTTGGAGTTCAGGTATTGCAGGCTGAGACGCAGCTTTGCAATATCGGCAGACTCAATGCCAGAAGCAGAGGACGTACTGCCGCTGCTGGGCGTGGCAGGCGTGACCGGCGTGCCGGAATTGCCGGGACGGCTCGGAACGCTGGGGGTGCTCGGGGTGACGGGCGGGTTGGGATTGCTCGGCGTGCCGCCGGTGCCGCCTCCACTGATGCCGCCGCCTCCGGGGAGCAGACCTTGCAGGAAATCAAGGTTATCGGGGGAAATGGTCATGCCGACCTTCTCCATCATGTCGGCGTAGCTTTCGATCTTCTGGATGGTCGCCTCGTCAACGCCCGCAGCACGCAGCAGCGGGAGCACGTCCTTGATCATTTTGCCGGTAATGCCGTTTGACGCGTTGGGGAACAGCTCATCGAGGGAATAGCCGCCCTCGGTGGGAGGCTCTTCCGTACTGCTTTCCTCGGTACCATCCGCTGCGCTTTCCTCCGTGCCCGGCACGGGGGACTCCTTCCCCGCTTCCTCGTACAGCGCAGCGATCATTTTGTCCGGGGAGTAGGCTTCCCGCGGGCCGATGGTCAGGCTGGAAACGGTGTTGAGGGTCATGAAGGGCACGTCGCGCAGCGCCACGAGGAAATAAGCGGCGTCCTCCTTGCTCTGGAAGGCGACCTGCGCCGCAAGACACAACTCGGTCGTGCTCAGAGCGGTCACCGTTGACTTCTTGGGGAGCTTTGCCTCCAGCTCGCCCAGCACCAGTTCAAGGTTGTCGTTATATGTCCGAACGGAGTCGAATACGGTGTCCCAGTCGGCGCTGTAAGCGTCGTACATACTCGAATAGTTGTGGTAGTTCTCCGCGCAGCCAGCATTCTGCTGGGCAAGCGCCGTCAGGCGGTCCTGCTGTGCGCGCAGACCGTCCAGCTCCGTGCTCCACGACAGCTTGGAGGTCAGCAGCAGCAGCACGGACGCCGTCAGCGCCGCGCCGCCAAGGATCACAAGACCGTACTGCCACGCGCGGTTGATGGGTGCGCGCGCGCCGGTGATGTGGTTCAGCTCCGGGTCGCCGAAGTCAAGGGCGGTGAGCGCCGCGCCCTGACAGAGCAGCCACTGCGCGCCGTAGTCGGTCTCCGCCATTTCGACGGGGACATTCAGCAGCGACGCGAGCGCCGGGGCAAGCCCCGCCTCCTTCGCCTGACCGCCGGAAAGCACGGCGCTCGTCAGGCGGGCGCGGCCGGGCATGGCGGAGAAGTAGTCGAGCACGATGCCCGCCTCATTGAGGTCGTCCTGCTGGGAATAGCCCCGCTGCAGCAGGCGCTGCAGCTTCACCTGCCCGTTGTGGACGAAGGTCAGCAGCAACAGCTCGCTCTCGGCGTTGATATAGAGGCAGACGCCGTCGTCCGTATCCGCGGAGGACTTCGCGTGCTTTGGCAGGGCAAAGTCCGCGTCCACGGCGGTGGCGTGGCTGTGACCGCAGAAATCGACGGCGGCAACGCTCAGCCCCATGCTGTTGGCAAGGGCGTAGTAGCGGTGGAGCATCGCGCGCGGCACCGCCCAGAGCTGCACGCGCAGAAGACGCGCGTCCTCGCGCGTTTCCTCGCCCACGCTCTCCCACGAAAGCTGATACTCGCCCGGGTCGATGGGGAAATACTCGTCCATGTTCGCCAGCAGCATCTGGCCGAGGCGCTGCTGCTTTTTCACCGCGGGGACGGTGACGCTCTCGCTGATGACCTGCGTAGAGCAGAGCGAAAAGACCACCTTACGGCAGCGGCGGAACAGCCCCTGCCGCAGAACCGGCTCCATCGCATCGTGCAGGGCGTCCAGCCCCACGAGCTGACCGTCCTCGACCGCGTTCGGCGGCGTGGGCAGGATGACCTGCTCGGAAATGGCGTCGCTGCCCAGCGTCATCTGGGCGATGCGGATCTCCCGCTCGGTGATCTGCACCACCAGCGCCCTGCCGCTCAGCCTTTGCTTGCTCATAAGTGCTCCCTCCCGGACTGTGGGAATGGCACAGCCGTCCCGAAGAACGGTTCTGCCCCTCCCACAGGCTCTTGTTTTTCTCTCGCGGGCAGGTCCGCGCCTGCCCTGTTTCTCTCCCGTGTTACAGCCCAAAAAGACCGAGGTACGCCGCGATGAGCCGGTCGCCCACCAGCGCCGCGACCCAGATGCCCGCGGCAAGATACGGCCCGAACGCCAGCTTGCGGGGCGCGCCGCGTTTCATGCGGACCGAGTGGATGATCGCGCCGGAGACGCTGCCGAGGATCATCGCAAGCAGGATGCGCTGCCAGCCGAGCAGCAAGCCCGCCGCCCCCATCAGCTTCACGTCCCCCATGCCAAGGCCATTGCCCTTCGTCACGAACCACAGCAGGAGGAAAAAGAGGCTCACCGAGAACATCCCGATGAGATACGTTTTCCAGTGCGCGGTATCGCCTGCAAGCTGCACCGCGCCCAGCAGGAAGATCGCAAGGTTCACCCCGTTGGGGATCTCGAAGGTGCGCCAGTCGATGAGCGCCACGACGATGAGCGCGGAAAAGAGCAGCGAATACAGCACCGCCCGCAGCGGCTCGGCCTGATACAGCCACGCCGCGAGCAGCCACGCGCCGCCGCTGAGCGCCTCCACCACGGGGTACTGGGCGGAGAGCTTCTCCCCGCAGGCGCGGCACTTCCCTCCCTGCATCAGCCAGCTTGCCACGGGAATCAGCTCGTACCAGTGCAGACGGTGGCCGCAGGCCATGCAGTGGGACGGCGTTTTCACGAACTCCTCTCCACGGGGCAGGCGGAAGATCAGCACGTTGCAGAAGCTGCCGACGCACAGACCCAGCGCCGTCCAGAGCAGCAGCAAAAGACAGGTCATGGAACGATTCTCCTTTTCGGTGAGGTCAGGGGTCTCCCCCGCCCGTCCGGGTGATAGGGATACCGGACGGGCAGGGCGTTGTTTCAAAGTGCTTGGGGTGGTGCGGAGGTGGGGGTTAGCCCTCGGGCTTGGTCGGCGGGGTCAGCACCCAGCCGGCAGGATGTTGCGCCGTGCCGGTTTTCACCTCCGTTGCGTACCACGTTGCAGATTCAGTGTTGCTCTTGAACTTGAACTTCGACATGTCGTAATAAGCAGAAATGTCGATTTCGGCAGCGGATCCGTCTTTGGGAGTAACCGTAACAGTGGTGTTAGTAACATTAATCTGATCGACATCCGCGAAAGAATCGTCCTTGACATGCGCATCGGTATAAGCAAAGACAGCGGCGGTCTTGATGGCGTCGAGCTGGGTGTAGTCGGTGGCCTCGTTGGCCTTCTTGATGTAGCCGGAGTAAGCGGGAACGGCGATACCGGCGAGGATGCCGAGGATCGCGATGACGACGATCAGCTCAACGAGGGTAAAACCGGACTTGGAACCAAACTTTTTCATAGGAGTTTTCTTCCTTTCTTTGTTTTGCGTCGGATTTTATATCATCGCCATGCGGCACGGGCCCCTATCTCCCACGCCAGAGGACACGGCTTGGATATACGGATTTACAGGTATTTGTCGAATGCCTTGGTCATGTTGATCATCGGCAGGTAGATGGCCAGCACGATGATGACCACGAAGACCGCCATGAAGATGATGATGGCGGGCTCCATCAGGTTCAGGAGCTTTTTGGTGGCCTCATCTACTTCTTCATCATAGTAGTCGGCGACCTTGCCCATCATGCTTTGCAGGTCGCCGGTCTCCTCCCCCACGCCGACAAGATTCGACACCATGGGCGGAAAAATACCCGTCCGCACGAGGCTCTCCCGCAGAGGCGTGCCCTCGGCGACCATGCCGCGCGCGTCGCGGATGGCCTCCAGATAGTAGATGTTGCCCATGTTGCTGGCGGCAAGGTCCATGCTGTCCGTCAGCGTCAGGCCGGAGCCGATCAGCACCTCCATCGTGCGGCAGAAGGTCGCGCAGGCGGTTTTCACCGTCAGGTTGCCCACCACGGGCGTCTTGCGGGCGAGCCAGCCGAAAAAGTGCTTGCCCTTGTTCGTCCTGTGAAACAGGACGCCGCCCACGACCAGCGCCGCCAGCACCAGCAGCGGCACCCACCACCAGGATTCGAACCATTCGCAGACCGCCATCACGCCCTGCGTGAGCTTGGGCAGCTCCGCGTCCATATCCTCAAAGGTTTTGAGGAAGTTGGGGATGATCTTCGTCATCATCACGATCAGCACGACGATCATGACCACGATCAGCACGCAGGGGTAGATCATGGCGCTGGTCACCTTGCTCTTGGTGCGCTTGCTGCGTTCGAAATATAACTCCATCTGGCGGAAGGATTCCTCCAGATTGCCGGAGGCCTCGCCCGCTGACACCATATTCACCAGAATGGCGGGGAAGATCTTGGGATGGCGGCGCATGGAAGAAGCAAGCGATTCGCCCTTTTCCACGTCCGCCTGCATTTCGCGGATGGCGGCGCGCAGCTTTTTATTGCCGGTCTGCTGACCGAGCATGGAAAGCACGGACGCGACCGACACGCCCGCGCGCAGGATGGAGACGAACTGACGGCAGAACACCGCCATGTCCTTCGCCTTGGGCTTGCCGAGGAACGGGATCTCGATATCGCGGTTGAGGGTGGTCTGCTCCTTAATGTCTAAAATCGTATAACCGGCGCCGCGAAGGGAGCTTTTCGCGGTCTCGATGGACGACGCATCCAGAGAGGAGCGGACGCGTTTTCCGTTTCGATTGATCGCCGTATAGTTGAATCCGGGCATGGAGCCGCCCTCCTTTCTCAGGTCTGCCGCCCTGTCTTGAATTTATCAGGCTCGTTGGCGGCGGCGAGGGCAGTCTCCAGCGAAATCACGCGACGGTCGACCAGATCCTCCAGCGCGTCGTCCAAAAGCTGCATCCCGTACCGCTTGCCGGTCTGGATGGCGCTGACGATCTGGAAGGTCTTGCTTTGCAGGATCATGCTGCGAATGGCGGGGGTGACGACCATGATCTCGAATACCGCCGTGCGGCCGCCGCCGATCTTCGGCAGGAGGGTCTGTCCCACGGCACACTCCAGCACGTCCGCCAACTGGATGCGGATCTGGTTCTGCTGCTCGGCGGGGAACGAGTCGATGATACGGTCGATGGTGTTGGCGGCGCCCTTGGTGTGCAGCGTGCCGAACACCAGATGGCCCGTTTCGGCGGCTGTGATGGCGGTGGAGATGGTCTCCAGATCGCGCATCTCGCCCACCAGGATCACGTCGGGGTCCTGACGCAGCGCAGCGCGAAGTCCCGCGGCAAAGCTGCCGGTGTCCGCGCCCACCTCGCGCTGGTTGATGATACATTGATCGCTCGCGTGCAGGTATTCGATCGGCTCCTCCAGCGTGATGATGTGGCGGCGCTGGGTGTGGTTGATGTGGTCGAGCAGCGCCGCGAGCGTGGAGCTTTTGCCCGAGCCGGTGGGGCCGGTGACGAGCACCAGTCCGCGGGGTTTATCCGCCTGCGCCACCACCACGGGCGGAAGGCCCAATTCCTCGGCGGTGGCAATGCGCAGCGGCAGCAGGCGAAGCGCCAGCGATGTCATGCCCCGCTGACGGAACACGTTGCAGCGCATACGCACCAAATCGTGATAGGTCACGGCGAAGTCCGCCTCGCCCATTTCATGAAATTCCTTGAGAAGTCCGGGCGTGATCAGCTCCTGCACATAGGCGGTGGTATCCGCCTCGGTCAGCGGGACCTCCCCAAAGTTGGTCAGCTCGCCGTCCAGTCGAAAAATGGGGGGCTCCCCCACCGTGAGATGAATGTCGGAGGCGTTGCGCTCCAGCGCGTCATGAATGAGTGTTTCCAGGTCGATCATGCGCCGTCCTCCAAAGGATGAGTTTCTTCCGCCACATTTTCAACGCTGATGCGCTGCATCTCGCTGATGGAGGTCGTTCCCTCCAGCACAAGGCGGCGGGCGCTTTCGCGGAGGGTGTGCATCCCCTCGGCGATGGCAGTCTCCCGCAGCGTGCCCGTGTCGCAGCGGTGGGAGATCATCGTGCGCATACGGGGCGTGATCTCCATGATCTCGTAAATGCCGATCCGGTCGAAATATCCGGTACCGGCGCAGCGCTGGCAGCCCACCGGCTCGTAAACCTCGGCGCTGTCCTTCTCCTCCGGCGTCAGTCCCAGATATTCCAACTCATGCTCTAAAAGAACGTGCCGCCGCTTGCAGTTGGGGCAAAGACGGCGCACAAGGCGCTGGGCGATGATGCCGGTCAGCGCGTCGGCGATGAGGTAGCTTTCCACACCCATGTCCAGCAGGCGCGTGACGCTGCTGGCGGTGTCGTTGGTATGCAGCGTACTCACCACGAGGTGACCCGTGATGGACGCCTGCACCGCGATGGACGCCGTTTCCCGGTCGCGGATCTCGCCGATCATGATAATGTCGGGGTCCTGACGCAAAATGGAACGCAGGGCGTTGCCAAAGGTCAGGTTCGCCTTGGGATTCACCTGCACCTGATTCACGCCGTCCACGTTCGCCTCCACGGGGTCCTCCACCGTGACGATGTTCACCATGTCGCTGTTCAGCTCGTTCAATGCGGTGTAAAGCGTGGTGGATTTACCGGAACCGGTAGGTCCGGTGACCAGCACGATCCCGTTGGGATGGCGCAGGATCTCGTCGAATTTTTCCAGTTCCGACCCCGTCAGGCCAAGGGCGCGCTTGCTGCGGCGCAGCGCCTTTTTCTGCGTCAGTCGCATCACGCACTTTTCGCCATAGACCGTGGGGAGCGTGGAAACACGCACATCGTATTCCCGGCGGTCCACCAGGATGGAAAAGCGGCCGTCCTGCGGTCTGCGCTTTTCGGAAATGTCCAGATTGCTGAGGATCTTAATGCGCGCGATGATGGCGGGCAGCAGCTGCAGGTCGTAAGTGGCGGTGGTGTACAGCACGCCGTCCACTCGGCAGCGAACCCGGACCTTGTCCGGTCCGGACTCCACGTGGATATCGGAAGCGCGTTGGCGCACCGCCTGCTCCACAAGGGAGTTCACCAGCATCACCACGGGGGAGGCGTTGACATCCTCCTGAAAGACCTGATCTTCCAGAGAGGCGCTCTCCCGCTCGTTGGTCTGGGTGTAAAGCTCGGCAGCCTCCTGCATCTCCTCGCTGCCGTAGCAGCGGTCGATGGTCACGAGAATGTCGGATGTTGTCGCTAAAAATGGCTTAATGCGACACTTGCTGGCGATCGCGACCATGTCGCGCCCCTTCATGTTCATGGGCTCGTTCATGGCGACATACAGCGTGCCGCTGTCCTCCGGATCAAACTGGAAGGGCATCATTGTATATGTACGCAGGATATCCGGGCGAACCGCCTGTCGGACATCCATGGGGATGGTCATTTCGTAAAGGTGCACCACGGGGGTGCGGGTCAGCGAGGACAGGGCTTCGATGACCTGTTCCTCGGGCAGGATGGCGCGCTCCAAGATCAGCTCGCGGATGGACTTGTTCGTTTCCTCCTGAGCATGACGCAGCTCGTCCGCCTGTTCCGCGGTCAAAAGCTGCTGTTCCAGCAGGTATCGCAGGAGCTTTTCGTTCATGCGCGCCCTCCTTTCTCTTGTTTTTCGGGGCAGAAATTATTTTTGAATCAGTGCTTTTCAAAAGTGTGAGACGACAGACCCGCCAGGCTCTCAAACGCGAATGAGCCGCTGCCGCGCCTAACGTCTCTTTTTTTATGCTCCCCCTCCCCCGGCGGGGCGGAAATGCCCCGCCGGGAAGAGGTGGTCCGAATCATTGCTTTGTCTTACGCTGTCAAATTACTTGACGTTGATGATGAGGTTCGCGCTGGCGCTGCGGGTGTTGTAGTTGACCGTCACCTTCTGACCGGCAGGGTCAGCGAAGTCGTTGATGCTCAGATCGCCAAACTTCGCGATGAGGTTCGCAAGCTCGGTCACAGCCTCGAGAGAGGTCTTGGCATTGCCAAGCGCCGTGAGATCGCTCTTCGTCAGCGTCACGCCGTTGACCGTCACGCTCGCGCCGTCGGGCAGCAGGTTCTGCGCCTTGGCAACGATCTTGCCGAGGTACTGCGCAACATAAGTGTCGCCCTTGTTGCCGACGATGTCCTTCATGGTCTGGCCCTTGAGCGCGTCAGCAAGCTGGGCTGCGGTCTTGGTCTGGATGCCATTGGCGGCATCGAACTTCAGGCTGTTGAGCAGGTCGATCTTCTTCTGATACTCCGCCTTTTCAGCAGAGCCGTCATTCAGGATCGAAGACACATCGATCGCGGCAAGCTTATTATTCAGCTTTTCGGCAAGCTTTGCCTTGCCCTCGTCCTTGATGGTGGGCTTCAGGTTATCCAGCGCAGAAGCATTGGCGGCCTTCTCAGTATCGAAGGTGAGACCCATCTGCACGAGCGCGCTGTAGATCAGGTAATTCTTCAGACCGGGGTTCTTCGCCAGCAGATCCTTCAGCGTGGCGGAGGAATTCAGCGCAGTGTCAAGTTCCTTGGTCGCAGTGTCAACGATCTCCTGCTTGAGGGCATCGCTGAAGGGCTTCCCGCCCTTACCGGAGAGCGTAATCGTGGCGCCAAAGCCTCCCTTGGTAACATGAGCCTTAATCTCGGGTTGAGCAAGCAGGAAGTTGATGTCAGCGACCGACTGGATATCCAGCGTTACGCCGGCAGGCTCGAAGGTGACCGCATCAAACCCCTTAATAAGATCCTTCGCATCTTTCAGCGTACCGCTGTTGTTCGCCTTATCGACGATCCACGCCTCGTTGATCTTCTTCTCCGTCAGCTTCTCGCTGATCTGGTTCTCGATCAGAGCGTTCACATCGAGCGCGTCGATGTCCTTCTCGATCAGCGGCCACACGGCGTTGATGAGCAAGGTGTTGTCAAGGCCCTTGAGGGGGCCGCCGCCGGTGGCAGAGTTAACGAACGTCGTCCAGTTGGTCTCGACCCACTTGTCTGCCTCTGCAAGAAGAGCTGCCTTGAGCGCGTCCTCGGTGGCGTTAGTCAGGGTGATATCGTATTTCTTCAGAGACGTCTCGATCTCCGCATAGATCTCGGGGAGACGCGTCTCCATTTCCTCCTTGACCTTGGCGACGACCTTATCCTTGGTGCCGTCGGTATAGGCGAACTGCGCGGCGATCTGGTCGAGGCCGTCGTTATAAGCCTTCTGGACGTCCTTGCTGATGTTGAGACGCAGATAGTTCTCATCGCCCTCGTACTTGTACTCGAGCAGACCGTTGCTGTTGAGCTTCGGCGTCACGACGAGCTTATAGTTGTAGGTGTAAGCGTCGGTCTTCGCCTTGATGTCCGCGTTGGCAGCGGGAGTGAAGTTGACCTTCAGGTCGATATTGAAGGTGAAATTATCCGTGTAGGCAGTGCCCTGCGCCTTCATCTGCTTGTAGATCTCCTTGGAGATGGCAGTGCCAAGCTCCTTGACGATCTTGGACTTGGCGGCGGAGAGAGAGGCGCTGTTTGCGCCGACCTGAACGGTGGCGTAGGTCTTGCCGTTGAACACAACGTCCACATTGCCGCAGACATAGTTGCCCTTGCCGTCGTGGAAGTTCGCCCACAGGCTCTTGCCCTCTTTCTTGAGAAGGTCGACGACCTGCGTCTTGATCTCGCTCAGGGACTTGTTGGTGAGCACGATGCCGGTCTCGGACTCGACAGCGTTCTTAACGCTGGTCAGGAAACCATCGATATCGTCGGGAGTGGGCTTGCTCGTGGTGCCGGTAATGATCGCGTCGGCGATCTTGTTCGCCTGCTCGATGGCGGAGACGACCTGGCCGTCCTTGACCTCGAGAGCGACGTTCCAGGTGACCTCGCGCTCAGCCTTGGGGTCTGCGGGGAAGTTCGCCTTCACGTCCTCGACCTTGACCATGGACTTGACAACGTCTTTGACCTGCTGGAGCTGCGCGTCCGTCAGGTACTTGTTGTCCTTGTTGACCTGATCAACGGCGCTGACAACGGCGTTCTTCATGTCGTCGAATCTGTCGTTGACCTGCTTGACGGACTTGAGAACGGCATTGCCGATGAGGTCATCGGAAACGACCACGGGTGCCTTCGCCTGCCAGACCGCGTACAGGGTGATAATGGGATAGTTAGCGGTCAGCGTGATGGTGCTGTTCGCGGGGTACGTCGCAGCCGTGGCGGTCTTTTCCGTCGCCCAGCCCAGGAAGTTGTAGCCGTCGCGGGTGGCGGTAGCGGTCACGGGGAAGCTGTAAGCGGTGCTCGTCGTCGTCGTGGAGACGGGAGACGCACCGATCAGCGTGCCGCCGTTGGCGTCAAAATACAGGGCATAGGTGTAGGCAGTCACAGGGGGGTTCACCGGGGGATTCACCGGGGGATTCACGCTCGGGGTGTTATCCGGCTTCGCGTTCTGCACGAGGTGAGACATACGGTAAATCACCGCTGCCACCTGCGCACGGGTAGACAGATCGTTCGGGCGGAACGTGCCGTCCTCAAAGCCGTTGACCAAGCCGTGACGCTGGCACTGCTTGACCGCGGCGAGCGCATACGCGGGGATCGCGCTCTCGTCGACCATGACGGAGAGCGAGCCGCTCTCGGGCAGAGTCACCTTCCAGGCCTTGCGATAGAGGTCGAGGTAACGCTCGATCATGGCGCACATCTGCGCGCGGGTGATGGGATCGTTCGGGGCGAACTTGCCGTTGCCCACGCCGTCTACGATCTTGTTGGCAGCCGCCCAGTTGATGGCCGCGGTGTACCATTCACCGGGAGCCACATCAACGAAAGCGCTCTGGCTGCTGTCGCCCTTCGCACCGTGGAAACGGAACAGGACCGTGACGAACATCGCACGGGTCATGTTATCCGCGGGGGCGAAGGTCTTGTCCGCGACGCCGTTGAAGTAACCCTTCGACGTCACATAGTCTACGAACTGGTAGTACCAGTCGGATCTGCTGACGTCCGTGAAATCGTCAGCTTTTTCCGCCAGCGCTGTGGGCACCAGGGAAAAGACGATGCACAATGCCAGCAGAGCACTCAAGATACGCTGCTTTTTCATCTTCTTAACCACTCCTTTTTTTTACTGATGATCTTCGAGTACCGCAAAAGGGTGTCAGCGTTTCCGCCCCAAGCGCTGCTCGCAGCATCCAAAACCTGTCCCTGTCCGGGCGTGCGGATAGGCGCACGTACTGACAGTAATACAGTCTACATAAAGTCTATCAGATATTTTCTCTTTTTGCAAGCAGTTCTTGCTTTTTTTTCTATATCCTTCCAGGGGTCTTACATTCGAAAATGAATCGCCGCGAATTGCTCGGACAAGTCTCACGTGAGACCGCCCTATCCTTCTTCAAAACAGGAGAACGCCGGATAGTAGCGCAGCGGGATGGGCTGTCCGAGCGCGGCAGAGCGATTCTTGAGGATCTTGAGCTCCAGCTCGCGGGGGTCCTTGCGCTTTTCCTCGTCGATGTTGAAGCCGGGCCGCCCCGCCCCGCGCGCCTGAAGTCCCATCAGCACGTCGGCGGAATAGTCAATGCCGCCGGATTCCTTGAAGGCGTTCATGGAGACCTCAAGGTTGTAGTTCTCGCGGTTGAAGGAGGAAATGGCGAGGATGGTCAGCCCGTGCTGGCGGGAGAGCTTTTTCAGCGCGCACACGATGCGGTCAAGGTTCTGCTTGTCCGTGAAATGGACGTCCACCGGGGCGATGATCTGGAGATAGTCGATGAGCACCACGGGCTTTTGTCCGGTCTCGGCTATGTGGCGCGCGACCTCCGCGCGGATGTAGTCCAGCCCCGTTTCGTGGTCGCCCTCGCGGAAATAGAGGTGCTTTGCATAGGAGGCGTAGCGCGTCTGCGCCAGCTCCAGATGCGCGAGATCCTGCGCACTGTAGCCCGCCCAGCGCCTGCCGTCTAAAACACCGCGCGCGGTCTTGGCAAGGCGGCGGCGCGCGGAGGTGTCGAGCAGGAAGGATTCGCGGGAAACGGAACGAGCCATCAGCTCCCATGTCATCATTTCAAGGGAGAAAATGAGAACGTCGCGCCCCTGCATGGCAAGCTGATCGGCGATCTGCATACAGAAGGCGGTCTTGCCCAGCGAGCTGACCGCACCGATCACATAAAGTCCGTCGTAAAGTCCGCCGTCCAGCGTCTGATCCAGCCCCTCAAAGCCGGTTTTGAGCGCGGGGCGCTTTGCCTGCGCCTCGATATAAGCGCGGAATGCCTCCATCTGCCCCGCGGCGGAGGTCTCGGCATAGGGGGGCGGCTGCTGCGCCTGCCGATCCTCGACCGCCTGCGCCAGAAATCGCGCTGCGCCCTCGCGGTCGGCGCAGAGAAATTCGTTCAGATCCTTGCCGATGGGGACTCCCGGACAGCGGTACAGCCACGGAAATTCCTCGGCGAGGGCGGCTGCCCATGTTTCCCCTGCCGCGTCGTTGTCCGTCAGCAGCAGGATGGGGGCGGGTCGATCCAGTCCGCGCAGCAGAGCCGCCGCCTTTTCGCGGTTGCCCGCGCCGTTCAGCGCGGCGGCCCGATAGCCCAGCTCCTCTGCCGAGAGCGCGTCAAAGGAGCCTTCCAAAAGGAAGACCGGCTCTTCCCCGCCCGCAGTCAGCAGCTCCGGCTGAAAGAGCGGCGAAGGCTGCCCCTTTTCGTTGAGATAGCGCTTTTCCGCGACGGCGCGGCGCACGCAGCGCCCGTTTTCACAGGGCAGCACCACGCAGTCATGCTCAGGGTCGTAGCCAAGGCGGAATCTCGTCACCGTGGCGTCGGAAAGCCCGCGTTTGGCAAAATAATCGGTCTTTCGGCGGTGAGAAAAGCAGCTTTCGGGGTAGGAGGCGGGCAACGTTTCCCTGCTCAGGCGGTCAGCGGGGCGCGCCTCTCCCGCGTCGCCGTGCCCGTAGCGCTTGCTCGCAAGCGCCAGAGCGTCGTGCGGCGAGGTGAGGTTTTCGTCGATCGCCAGCAGATCGAAGAGGTCATAGTCCGCGCCGCAGGCGAAGCAGTGTACCTTTTGCCGCTTTGCGTCGTATCCCATGGAGGGATCGCGGTCGAGATGCTTTGGATTTAGGCAGCGAAAGCGCTTTTGCGGGTCAATACCCCGATCGTAGAGATAGTCAACGATGCGGGGGCGCAGGTCGTTAAAGGTGTCCGGCATAGGATCGCCTCCTTTTCTTGTCGTTATTATAGCATAAGACCCCGCGGAGGAGCGATTCCCGCGAGGTCTGTAAGATATCTTAAGATATCAATAAGGGGATTTTCGGTAAAAATGGAAAATCCGAAAAAAATTAGATGAAACAAATATAAAAGTATGATTCGACAGAAAATATCTGTATAAAAGTTTGAAAAACATGGAAAAATGGATTGGGCGATTTTGGGCGCGTTGCACGACTTGAGGTCGGTTTTGCACGAAATGAAGTCGTCTTAGCACGGCTCGAAGTCGGAATTGGACAGGCTGTGGCCCCTATTTTTTCAACAGGCCGGGCATAGACGGTGGAGAACTTCCGGAAAAAGTGGGCGATTTGGCGGGAAAAACGGCCTTTTGTCGTCAAATTTCTTCTTTTTGTGAATATCTTTTCCACGGATGCTTTGCATTCTCTTCCGCGCGCGGCGAGAATTTCGGTGAATTCAGACGTGGTTTCGTGCAGTTGCTGAGGGGTCACAGCGTGCTCTGGGGCGGCTTTTTAGCGGGCTTTTTCTTCGCCTCGATCTGCTTGACTGTCTTGTTTTTTTCGATCTGCTGGATGTAGCTCTGCATGGTGGCGTCAATGCCGACGTTCATCTTGCCGCCGAGGAAGGTATTGATGTCGTCATAGTCGAAATCCATGTGGATCGAGCCGCCCGAGACGTCCTCGATCTCCTCCACTGCCTTATTGAACGGGCGGATGATCGCCTCGTCATAGTTGCGGTTTTTGACGTCCTCCTTGGTCGGCAGGCCGATGTAGTGGATGATGTCCTGAATTTTTACGCGGAAGCTGCCGTCGTCATCGACGGGCGCTTTCCGCGCGCGGTAGAAGAGATAAAACGCCATGCGGTAGGCATTTTCGCTCAGATGACCCATCCAGTCGGGGATCAGCTGGTAATACTGGGTCAGGAAGTGGCGCACGTTCTCGGCGAAGGAAATGCGCACCTCGCCGGTGTATTTTTTGATGGATGCCTCGGTCGCCAGATGGGTGATGTAGAAGGATTCAAAATACTTTTTGAAGGATTCCGCAGTGATCTTCATGCCTGTGATGGACTGCATATCCTTCTTGATCTGGCGATAGGCGGCGTCTCTGGAGCGGAGCCCCGCCCAGTCCATGTACTCTTCAATGGAGAAGGTCGCGGTGTTGTTTCGCCAGTTGTCAGCGTTGCCGCGCATCAGAGTGTAGATCAGCAGGCGGTGCGCCGTCCAGGAGAGATTTTTCGTGTATTCCGCGACGGCCTCAAAGATGATGGTCATTTCGTAATCCTTGTTGCGGTAGCGGATGTTCTGGTTGCCGTAGGCGTCAGGCTCGGAATAGGTCACGGTGATGCCGTTGGAGGAGGGATGAAATTCCCTGCCGCGCTTCATATTCGCCCAGACGCCGCAGATGAAATAGGTGGCGGGGCTGTTGCCCAGCACATCGTATTCCTGCACCTTCGCGGTGACGGTCTTATCAAAAATATCCAGCAGCGTGGCGGCGAACGTGACGGTCTCCGACGCGCCGATGGTCACCGCCTCTGCCACCGCCTCCGGCGAAGACAGATCGTGTGTCTGAAGATAACTGTCCATCAGGGGGTAAATGTCGCCGAAGTCAAAGACGTTCATCTGATTTTTGAACTTTCTGGGGTGCTCTTTTTCCAGCGGCTTCAGCTTATTGTATGTATCCAGCATTTCCTGAAACTGTTCGGATTCCAGAAAACGCAGGGGGGTGTCCTTCAATTGCTCTGCCGGTTCGGGGAACTGGGACATGGTGCGACCCTCCTTTTGCGAAAAGATTGCTTTTTTAGAACCTTAGTATAGCATAAGTTGAAAAAAAGGGAAAGAAAAAGTTTTTTTTGCAAATCGCGAGGAAAATATTCTCATCGCTCGGACAGGTCTCACGTGAGACCTGTCCGAGCGGCGCGTTATTTGTCCGTCAGCAGCGGCTGCCGTTGATGATCTTTCGGATCTGGCGCTCGCTAAGGCGGAATTGGGCCGCGAGACTTCGGTAGTTAGAGCCATTAAACATGGCGCGAATGTCCCGATCGCGGGCGCCGCGCTCCAGCGATTCCCGCTTGGGAACGTACAGCGTTTGTCCGCCGCACAGCAGCGTCAGGTGGACGAACGCCTCCATACCGATGGCGTCCACGATGTCTCGGTACTCCTCCGGGATATCGTCCGTGCGGATGTGGCGGGCAGGGGGGATGCAGGTGGTAGACATAACATTTTTCTCCTCTCTGAAATCAGGTGTGAAACAGGACGAGTTCCTAAGTCTCACGTGTGACTTGTCCGGCTTTGTCCAAAGAACTGTTTCTACCATTCAGCGCCGCCGAGGGAGGCGTTGTATCCTTCGGTCGAACAGAGCGGAAAATTTATTCCTTTTCGCGAGAGAATATCGCTTGTAAAAAACAAAGAGAAAATTGTCCAAGTGTCGCCGCTGCCGTTCTGAGCTTTTCCGGAGTGATGAGAAAAAGGGCGGAAGACCGACTTGGAAACGTGCAGTTCGCTGTGTGTAATTTTCGGAATTCCGACGTGCTCTCGTGCATGATGTTTTAGGCAGATGTTTGGGAAAGTACGACTTGAAAACGTGTAGATGAGAAGAAAATCAGTTCCAAGAGATTGGATATCGGAGCGTGATTAAAACACCAGATGTAGTGAATTTGGACAAGTCTCACGTGAGTTTTTGTGGGAAGGCGTTCCGATTTCGGCAAGAAATCGAAAGAAGTCTGCACGAAACCAAGTCGGAAATCAGCTGGAACAGGGAAGCGTGGGTGCACGAAACTAAGTCGGAATTCGTCGAAGGCAGGGGAGAGCGCTGCACGAAATCGAGTCGGAATTCGTCGGGGAAAGGGGAAAGCGGGCGCACGAAACCAAGTCGGAACTCGTCGAGAAGATGGAGGAGATGCCGCACGAAACCGAGTCGGAATTCGGCGAAAGCGGGGGAGAGGCGCCGCACGAAACCGAGTCGGAATTCGTCGGTTTGCGGGAGGCGTCCTCCCCGTCACTGCCAGCGCGTTCGCCATCGGACAGCAGGGGAGAGGGGGGAGCGACTTTCCTCGCAGCGGCGAAAAAGGCGGTGCCGGAAAAGATAAAAGTATCCGACACAAGTCGGATACTTTTATATGAAAACTGATTTTGATGTAGTTTGCTTTCAGAAGGTCAGTCGTCCAAAACCATTTTGAGCGTCTCCACGGTGCGGCGCAGCTCCTCCAGATTTTCAAGGCAGGTGTCAAGCTTTTTCCTGGCGGTGTCCTTGTCCACGTCCGTGCTGAGATCCAGCTCCTTCAGTTGGGCGATGCTACGCCGGACCGATCTTCCGAAGGAGTCGACCGTCCGCAGGGGGTTGGCGCTCTGGGCGGGCTTTGCCGGGGGAGGGGGGAGTTCGGTTGCCTTTGCCCATGCGATGGCGCGGTGCACCAACGCGGGCAGGTCGCCCTTGGCGTCGTTCCGGGCAACGTACTCTTCCACGACGGGCTGAAGATGGATATTTTTCTGACGCGCCAGCTCATAGGCGTCGGTCATGGTCATCTGCCCGTTTTCCGCCCACGCGGTAACGGTCTCATCCAGATTCAGAAGATCCAGATACCGCTCCACGGTGGCGCGGCTCAGATCGACCTGAGATGCCATCAGCTCCGACTGCTCCTTCACATTATCGGGGAGCCCGCCCTCTTCCGCCAGCGTGCTGCGCAGGGTCTCCAACTGGCGCGCCATGTCGAAGGCGGAGATATTCCGGCGGTGGATGTTGGCGCCCATCAGCGCCCGCAACTCGGAAAGCTTACTGTCGTAATGGCGGATCTTGCAGGGCACGGTGGCGCGGCCCAGCTTTCGGGAGGCGTGGACGCGCCGGTGACCGCTGATGATGCGGTAACGGCCTTCCGTGTCCGACGGGGTGACGATGATATCCTCCAGCAAGCCGTCCTTCTCCATGGAGTGCATGGTGGAGAGAAATTCCTCATCCTCCGCCATGGAAAAACGGTTCAGGGGGTTATCCTCCAGCGCGTCCAGCGGGATCTGGTGGGTGAATTCACCGTTCACGGCGCTGGCATTGGCGGTGGTCTTTTGCAGCGTGGAGAAAATGGAGGGATTCTTCTTGCTCGCCATTCATCAGCCCCCCATTCTTTCAAGCATTTCGTCGCACAAAGCGGCATAGTCGACAGTCGCGGCGCAGCGGGGAGAGAAGAAGCAAAGGGGTTGAAGCGCCAGAGGCGCTTTTTTGACGTCAATATTCTTGCGGATGAAGGTGCGGAACGCAAGATCGGGCAGCATGGCAGGGAAGTGGGAGATCATTTCCTTATCGAGACTGGAGCAGACCTCCACCGCCGTCATAAAGATGCCCAGCACGCGAATGTCGGGGTTGGCGATCTCGCGGACGGACTGGATGGTTTCCAGCATCACGTCATAGCCCTCGATGGAGTTCTTGTCCACCTTGATGGGGATGAGAACATACTCAACGGCGACCAGCACGTTGATGTTAAAAAGGCTTTCGAGAGAAGGAGAGCAGTCGAAGAATACAAAATCGTATGTATCGGGAAGCTGCGGCAGCAGGCGGCGCAGGGTGGTGTCCCGGCCGAAGGGCATTTCCTGCATGGCTGCCAGAGCCGGCGCCAGCAGACCGCCGCCCCGGATGAGATCGAGGTTTTCGATGCTGGTGTGGCAGATGGTGTCCGCCAGGACGGCGGTTTTGGATACGATAACGTCGGTCAGGGTGTAGGGGGGAACTTCCGTTAGCTGGAGGTTGCTGGTGGCGTTGCCCTGAGTGTCCATGTCCACGATGAGAACCTTTTTGCCCCGGCGGACCAGTTCGCCTGCCAGATTGATGGCGCTGGTGGTCTTGCCGGTGCCGCCTTTCTGGTTCATGACAGCGATCGTTTTCATATCTGGCTACCCCCGTTCTTCTCCAGCTCCTCGATGCTGGCGACCTGCTCCAGCACGCTGTCCAGGATCAGCTGGCTCATGCTCATGTGCAGCTTGGCCGCGGCCATTTTGATGCGTGCCCGTTCGTCCTCAGTGGCGTAGACCAGCAGCTTGATCTTCTTTTCCTGTTCCATCGACAAGACCTCCGTTCGTGCGTTGTTTGATGTCGGTATCTGAAAGTTTCGGTAGGATCGTTTTTGCGGCTGCGGACAGTCCCACAGCGATCGTTCATTGAGGATATTATGACATTATAATGTCATGCCGTCAAGAGGAGAATGGTCGAAATGATGTCATAACGAAAAAATTTTTACTGCATATTGATGGCGTGTCGTGATTCTGAGAGTTAGGTCGGAAGCGTTCTTCCAAAATTTGATGAATAATAGAAGAATAGGGGGGAGCAAATATGATTTATTTCAAAGATTGGGAGATCTCACACGACGGCAGTATTCTGGCACGCCAGTACGACCATCTTTCCCGCGTGCTGCTGGTGCGCGGCACGCCGCAGGGCTATGACTGGGAGATGCGGGTACGGAAGGGGGACTGGTACGAGGTCATTCCCCTGAGCCCCATGGAGGGGGACGTGGGCTGTGTGCTGACGGAAAAGCATCTGGCGCTGTGGGGCTGGTACAGCTTGCAGCTGGTGGGAACGCTCCGCACCGACGGCGTGACCGTACAGCACAGCAATGTGATCAGCGTTTTTGTGGCGGAAAGTCTGACGGACGGCGAATGGCCCGCCTCGCCCGGCGAGTTCATCCGCTTGGAGTCCAATGTTCGGGAGATGAATGGTCACCCGCCCATCCCTGGTGAAAACGGCTTTTGGATGCTGTGGGAACTGGATAGCCACAGCTACAAGGAGAGTGCTTTCCCACTGCCGAAGGGACTGGATGGCGTAAACGGCAAAGACGGCGTAAACGGCAAGGACGGGACAGACGGAAGAAATGGGACAGACGGCAAGGACGGCAAAACGCCGATTCGCGGCGTGGACTACTGGACCGAGGACGATGTAAGCGCCATGCGGGAGTACATCGACGGACGGCTGGGAGGGATCGAACATGGCGCTTACTGACAAGCTGACGGCGATCGCGGACGCTATCCGCGCAAAGGACGGCAGTGCGGACAAGCTGACGCTTGCGCAGATGCCGGAGAAGATCGCCGCAATCCAGACCGGGACGGATACGGGCGACGCGACGGCGGCGGCAGGCGACGTGCGCAAGGGAAAGACCGCCTACGCCAAGGGGCAGAAGCTGGTCGGCACGCTGGAGGAGAGCGGGGGCGGCAGCTCCGCTTATGTGGTCGGCGCGCCGGTATTGTTCACGCTCACCGGCTGGGACACCGCCGAGCAGGGGACGACCTACACCTTGACCGCCGAGGGCTACAAGATCGGCGAAAACGGCGTGCAGCTCGGTCTGCCGTCCGATTCCTCCACTGTCAACACGCAAGCAGTGATCGCAGCGGCGCTGACCATTGTGAACACCGCTGTTACCGCTCCGAACAAGAATACAAACACGGTGGGCTTCACCACCATCACCATTTCCGCTGTGAACGCGCCGAGCCGGGAACTGACCGTCGCCATCTTCGGGCTTGAAGAGGCGGAACGTGTCACGGTGACAGAGCCCGTCATCGAGGGCATCCCCGCGCCGGTTGCGCGCAAATATCCCAAGAAGGTCGTCCAGGAGGGCAGACAGTTCACCGGCACGGTCGCGTGGTCGCCGAGCGCTGTGGCATTTAACTACGCTACGGTCTACACGGCGACCATCACGCTGAAGGCAAAGGTCGGATATACATTTGACGGCGTGGCGGAGAACTTCTTCACGGCAGCGGGCGCGGCGAGCGTCAGCAATGCTGCGAACAGCGGCGTTGTGACCGCCGTTTATCCGGCGACCGCCGAGAAGGGGGCGAAATCGTGAATGAGCTGAACCACGTTGCCGTCATCGCCGACGGAAACGGACGCTGGGCGGAGCAGCGCGGTCTGGAGCGCTCCTTGGGGCACGAGCAGGGCTTGAACAAGGTGGAGGACATGATGCACTGGTGCGTGGACATGGGCATTCCGGCCCTGTCTGTCTACTGCTTTTCGTGGGAGAACTGGAATCGGCCCAAGGAGGAGGTGGACGCGCTCTTTTCCATGGCGAACCGGTATTTTGAACGGGATCGGGAATTTGCGGCAAACAACATCCGCGTGCTCATCTCCGGGACAGACAAGCGCGTGCCGCCTGAGAGCATCGAAAAAATGGAGCGCATCCAGCGCGAGACCGCCCACTGTGACGGCCTGACGCTGAACCTGTGCTGCAACTACTCCGGTCGGATGGAGATCGTGGACGCCATTGCCAAGGGCGCGCGGACGGAGGAGGAGATCACGGCGGCGCTGTATCAGGATCTTCCCGAGCCTGACCTAATCATCCGCACGGGCGGCTTTCAGCGGCTCTCCAATTTCCTGCTTTGGCAGTCCGCCTATTCAGAGCTTTACTTCACCGAAACGCTGTTCCCGGACTTTTCCCTTGGAGAGTTCCGCCACGCGGTCAAGATGTACGGCAGCATCAGAAGAAAGCGGGGCAAGGTATGAGCTATACATCCAATCAGTACAAGTATCTGCTGCTGAAGCGGCTCCAGCGGCATTTTTCCATGGGCAACGCCTACGACAGGGCGTATACACAGAGCTTTTTCTGGGAGCTGTTCGACGATTCCGTGACCGTTACAGAGGAGGCCTATCAGAACTTCTGCCGCCTGATGGACGACGAGCTCGCGCTCTGCGCGGAAAAGGGCTGGTATACCTGCAACAGCATTCCGCAAAAAGACATAAAAGAGCATGGGCTTTTGCTCACAAAGGCGTTCGCGGAGATCGGCATCACGCTGAAGATCGGATTTCCCTCGATCGAGGAGGGGACGGCGACCTTCACAAAACCGAATGGCGCGGTCATGGTCTACACGGTCTCGCCGGGAAACAGTGCGGGCTTCAACTATTTCTACATCAACGCAAGGGCGGGCACGGAGTACCAATATGCCGCAGCGTCGGCGCCTGCCTACAATATGCAGGGGATGGACGTGCCGGAGGAACTGGGAAACCCGAAGATCGCTGGCCCCGGGACATATTGGAGCTACAACGCGGGCACGAAAACGGTGACCGTTTCCGGCGAGGGGGCCTACGCGGGTGCGGCGAAGGACGAGCAGCTTGGCAGCGGGCTGTATCATACGGTGATCCTCGGCGCGAACGTTTCCCGTCTGCTGAGAGAGTGCGTGATCCCCGGCGCTTCGGCGCTGGTGCTGCTGCGGCCCTCGGACGCAGGCTTTGCGGTCGACCCGCAGTTCAACCGCAGCGAGAAGCTGAACGTTTACACAGACTGCACTGCCGCCATTGAAGCGATGAAAGCGGTGGAAAAGCCGGAGAACATCACGCTGCACAGCTTGTCGGAGTGGGGAGGATAAAAAAAGGGGCGCTTGCCGGACTGCGGCAAGCGCCCCTCTCCTATATTGAACAAAAATTTGATTTTGTTCAATGATTTGACCGCGTTCCCCTCCGCGCGATCCTATAGAACGCCCATGGTCGGAGACGCGGAAAAGCAGGTGCTTGTGGTATTTGCCGTTTTCTGCTATACTATATCCGACTTTTTTGCAGCTTGGAGGTGTCAGCCCTATGACGGATACGGAACAGAGCTTATTGGCCCTCCTGCGCCGCGCGCTTTTTGGACAGGATACGCCGCTGCCGCCGGACGCGGACTGGCAGAGCATTTTTGAAGAGGCCGCCAGCCACAGCGTTCATTTGCTGGTTTATGACTGCCTGACGGAACAGGAGCGAGCTGCCATCCCAAAGGAGACAGCCGTCCCCTGGCGGCAGGAGGTCCTCTCTGCCATGTGGTATAACGAGCAGCTCCTCGGCGAGCAGCAGACGGTGCTCAAGGCGCTCTCGGCATTTCCCTGCGTGATTTTGAAGGGCAGCTCCTCTGCCGCGTGCTATCCCCGGCCGGAGTTGCGCTGCGCCGGAGACATTGACCTGCTGCTCTTCCCCGCCGATGTAAAAAAAGCGGAGGCGATCCTCTGCGCCGGGGGCTACTGTCCGCCGGAGGACGAGCATCCGTTCCACCGCTCGATGCATCGGGAGCAATTCCTCGTGGAGCTGCACTTTGAGCCGCCCGGCATCCCCTCGGGCGACAGCGGCGCGCCTTTACGCGAGTATTTCCGGAATGCTGCGGGAGAAGGGATCTTTCGCGGCGGCCTTCCCGTCCTGCCGCCGGAGCGTCAGGCTGTTTTGCTGTTGCTTCACAAGCTGGAGCATATCACAAGCAGCGGACTGGGGCTGCGGCAGCTCTGCGATTGGGCGGTGTTTGTCCATTGTGATATGACGCCGGAGCGTTGGGAGGCTCTGCTGCCAAAGCTGTCCCGATTCGGACTGCTTCCCTTCACACGGGTCATTACCCGCATCTGCGTGGAGGAGCTTGGCCTGCCGCGGGAGGATGCCCCGTGGTGCATGACCGCGGATGAGGCGCTGTGCCGCGCGCTGCTTGCGGATATCCTGCGTACCGGGAACTTCGGCTGCAAGGAGGAACGCTACGGGCAGCGGCTCTTTACCGATGGACGGGCGGAAAACCGACTGGTCAGTTTCTTTCGCACGGGCGTTGAGACCTGCCACACCCACTGGCCCGCCTGCAAGGCGCATCCCCTCCTGCTGCCTGTCGCGCCTGCCGTGTTGGTGCTGCGCTACCGTGAGCAGAGAAAGACGGGAAAACGTCCGCCGTTTCGCCCCCTTGCCGCGTACCGCAGCGCCGGAGAGCGACAGAAGCTTTACCACGCCCTTCACCCCTTTGAACCGGAGGACGCGGGATAGAACGGAATATAGGGAGGCTGCGCTTCACAAGCGCAGCCTCCCTTTTTGGCATGGAATTACCCTTCGTTGAGCAGGAAGTCCAACGCCTTTACGATTTTGATACCGTCCACGTCGCTGATGAGGTCGCAGTCCATGGCGATCACGATCTTCTCGTAATTGTCCTGCACAGCTTGCAGCGGTGCAAGCTCCCGTGCGCGGGTTTCGGGGGCGTTCATGTTGTCGGTGACCTGGATATACTTTTTCTCGTTCATCTTCGTTGCGATGAAGTCAATCTCCTTTTCACCGACCTTGCCGATAGCCACCTCATAACCACGCCGCAGCAGTTCAAAATAAACGATGTTTTCCAGAATGTGTCCCACATCGCCGCCCCGGTTGCCTAACAGATAGGTGCGGAGGCCGGGATCAACGATATAGTATTTGCCCAGCGTCCGCAGGTAGTCCTTTCCCTTGATGTCAAACCGCTTGACCTCATAAAAGATATAGGACTCCAGCAGTGCGTCGATATAGGCAGAGATGGTCTGCACCGCAGGTTTGGTCTTTCTGCCATCGTCCAACAGGCCCTCGCTGACAAGGGTGCGCCCGATGGACGCAGCCGAGGTGTTGTTGCCGATGTTGTCAGCCAGAAACAGGATAATTTTGCGGAGCAGCAGCGCGTCGGTGACGGCCCGCTGTTCTTTCCGTTTGCCGCGCTCCAGAATGTCCCGCACGACCACAGCGGAATAAATGCCGTCCAGCAGCATATTGGCGCGCTCCTGATCCAGCTCCGCCTCGGCCAGCGCCGGCATACCGCCAAACTGTGCGTAGGCTTCAAACAGGTCGCGCAGCTCATACGCTTCGCCGTCTTTTCCCTTGGCGCGCTGTTTCATAGTGCCGTTGGGCGCTTTGTACTCATCAAGCAGATAGCCGTGGAAGTCCAAAAACTCGCGGAATGACAGCGGCAGCATTTTGATCTCCACATAGCGTCCGGACAGATACGTGGACAGTTCGGAGGAAAGCAGGTAGGCGTTGGAACCGGTCACATAAATGTCGCAATCCAGATCCACACGGAAGGAATTCACGGCATCCTGCCAGTCCCGAACCTTCTGCACCTCATCTAAAAACAGGTAAAGCCGCTTACCCTTGGGGGCTCGTTCCGTCACATACTGATAAAGCCGCTTGCTATCCATATCGGCAAACTGCATGGACTCAAAGTTCATCGAGAGGATCTGTTCCTCCATGACGCCCTGTTCCCGCAGATGTGCCATCATCAATTTCAGCAGGCTGGATTTGCCGCAGCGCCGGATTCCGGTCACGACCTTGATGACCTCCATATCCTGAACGGAAATGAGCTTATCAAGGTACTGCGATCTGTTTTTTAACTCCATGAT
>OGGH01000279.1_pt1 | contig 55798 bp, 56 predicted proteins | sample 1571161 | NCBI WGS metagenome assembly OGGH01 (sample SAMEA2582053, study PRJEB24529) | metagenome | biome: Human gut stool | place: China | collected 2011 | reverse complement strand
CCCGTGTTCGGCGTCAAGGGCGGCGCTGCCGGCGGCGGCTACGCTCAGGTCGTCCCCATGGAGGATATCAACCTGCACTTCACCGGCGACTTCCACGCCATCGGTGCTGCCAACAACCTGCTGGCCGCTCTTCTCGACAACCACATCCAGCAGGGCAACGTGCTCGGCATCGACCCCCGCAAGATCGTGTGGAAGCGCGCTGTCGATATGAATGACCGCCAGCTCCGCCACATCATCGACGGCCTCGGCGGCAAGGCCAGCGGCGTGCCCCGCGAGGACGGCTTTGAGATCACCGTCGCGAGCGAAGTCATGGCAGTTCTCTGCCTTGCGACCGGCCTCGCCGACCTCAAGGAGCGCCTCGGCAAGATGGTCGTCGCCTACACCTACGACGACAAGCCCGTCACCGCGCACGACCTGAAGGCCGAGGGCGCGATGGCCGCGCTCTTAAAGGATGCCATCAAGCCCAACATGGTCCAGACGCTCGAAGGCACTCCCGCGTTCATCCACGGCGGCCCGTTCGCAAACATCGCCCACGGCTGCAACTCCATCCAGGCCACTGAGACCGCGATGCGCCTGAGCGACTATACCGTCACCGAAGCAGGCTTCGCCGCCGACCTCGGCGCCGAGAAGTTCCTCGACATCAAGTGCCGCGCCGCGGGCTTCCACCCCGACGCTGTCGTCATCGTTGCGACCGTCCGCGCGCTCAAGTATCACGGCGGCGTGCCCAAGGCCGAGCTCAACAGCGAGAACCTTGAGGCGCTTGAAAAGGGCCTGCCCAACCTCCTCCAGCACGTCGACAACGTGAAGAACGTCTACGGTCTCCCCTGCGTCGTCGCCATCAACGCGTTCCCGACCGACACCAAGGCCGAGCTCGACCTCGTCGAGAGCAAGTGCCGCGAGCTGGGCGTCAACGTCCGCCTGAGCGAAGTGTGGGCCAAGGGCGGCGAAGGCGGCCTTGCGCTGGCTGAGGAAGTCGTGCGCCTGTGCGACGAGCCCAACCACTTCCAGTTCGTCTACGACGTCAACGACAGCATTGAGGACAAGCTCAACGCCATCGCTACCAAGGTCTATCACGCTGACGGCGTGGTCATCGCCGCTTCCGCCAAGAAGCAGCTTAAGCAGCTCACCGAGCTCGGCTTTGACAAGCTGCCCATCTGCATGGCCAAGACGCAGTTCTCCTTCTCCGATGACGCCAGCAAGCTCGGCGCGCCCCGCGGCTTCAAGATCACCGTCCGCGACCTCAAGGTCAACGCCGGTGCGGGCTTCCTGGTCGCCAAGACCGGCGACATCATGACGATGCCGGGGCTTCCCAAGGTCCCGTCCGCCGAGAAGATCGACGTCGACGAAAACGGCAAGATCACCGGCCTGTTTTAATTGTACAAGCCCAGGAACAGGTGGAGCGCGCCTCCGCCTGTTCCTGATGAATTTTTAATTTTAACCCAGGGAGGGCACTATGAAGATCGCAGATATGAAAGTAACCGAGCTCATCAACGAAGTCGGCGCGGGCACTCCCGCCCCCGGCGGCGGCGCGGTGGCAGGCCTTGCCGGCGGCGTCGGCGTGGCACTGACGATGATGGTCAACGGCCTGACGCTCGACAAGAAGGGCTTTGAAAACGACCGCGAGCGCCTTTTGGACGCCATTGCAAAGGGCAATGAGCTCAAGGAGCGCTTCATCGACGTGATGAACCGCGACAGCGAGGTCTTCGATGTCCTGATCGAATCTCTGGCCCTCCCGAAGGACGACGATGAGCACAAGGCCATCCGCCGCGGCGCGGTGCAGGCGAGCTTCCGCAACTGCACGCTGGTGCCGCTGACAATGATGGAAATTTGCTCCGAGGCCATCGACCTGTGCGCCGGTCTCGTCGGCACGACGAACCCGAACGTCGTCAGCGACCTCGGTATTGCCGCGCTCACGCTCAAAACCGCGATGGAGAGCGCATGGCTCAACGTGCTCATTAACCTCTCGTCCTTAAAGGACAAGGCGTTCCGCGACGAGTGCTGCCAGAAGGGCGAGGCGCTGCTCGCGCACGCTGTACCTATCGCTCAAGAGAGCTATGAAAAGGTGATCAAGGTCATCACCGAAAAGTAAGCGCTCCGCCTTTTCATCTTTCGTCATTCCACGCCGTCCGCCGCGTCAAGCACGCGCCGCGGACGGCGCGCTTTTTTCTTTCCTGAATTTTTGCAATTTACAGTAGCATTTTGCGGATTTTGTGGTACAATACCATCGGTTCATATTTTATCGATCTAAATACTGCACGAAAGAGGCTTTTTTCATGGATTTTGTTGCAAACGGCTCCAAAAACGTTGAAATTGAGACGTCCACGGGCGTCTATCTGCGCCACGCCATCCAGACGCACTTTGTCGAGATCGGCGAGGATTACATCGAACTCGTCAACCGCTACGTCAAGCCCCTCTACGAGGAGGGCGACCTGCTGAGCATCAGCGAAAAGATCATCGCCCTGTGCCAGAAGCGAGTGGTCTACCGCAAGGATATGAAAATTTCGTGGCTGGCGAAATTCCTCAGCCGCTTTGCCATCCAGCACAACAGCGCCGGCATCGGCGTGGGTGAGGTGTGCAAGATGCAGTTCGCCATCGACGAGTGCGGCGCGTGGAAGGTCCTCTGGGCCGCCATCTGCGCGGGCTTTGGCAAACTCGTCGGCAAGCACGGCATCTTCTATGATATGGTCGGCATGGAGGTCACGGGCCTCGACGGCTTCTACCCCGACGTGTTCCCCGTCTACGGCGACTACGGCATCCGTATTCCGGAAAATCCCTCGGGCGTGTGCAACGAGATCTATGAGAAGACCGGCGTGCGCGCGATGATCGTCGACGCGAACGACTTCACGCGCGACATCCTCGGCAAGGGCGACAACGTGACCCTCACCGACGAGCAGCTGTGTGAGATCATCCGCGATAACCCCGCGGGTCAGGATGACCAGTGCACGCCGTTTATTCTGATCAGGAAAAAACAGTAATTTCCCCCTGCGGGGGAAGCGTGTTGTTTCCCTGCTGGCAGGGGAACGGGCAAAGGGGGCCATTCTCTCACGTGAGAGAATGGCCCCCTTTTGATCCCCCAAGAGAACGCAAGGGGCCTTGCCCCTTGACCCCGCACATTGGCAGCTTTGGGCTTGAATGACTGCATGCGCTGCGCAGTGTAGGTGCGGTGTACATGGCTTCGCCATGAATCCCTGCGATTCGTCACCGTTTTCAACCGCGCCTTACTACCGTGAGGCGCGAGTGACGTTACCTCGGCGGCAGACTGCGTGCGAAATAGCGGCATTGCTGCGCTCGCCGCATTGATGAGTGCCCCAGTAGACGGAAATTAGTCCGCACTTCTACGAGATCAGCAGAGCGGCAGCGGGTAGTAGAAGTAACCCAAATCGTATAGCAGATCCAAACGCGGCAACGCCGCGCGCAGGCAGTCCCATTCCGGAGGCATAAAAGTCGTTCAAGCCCGAAACTGCCAATCAAAGCCTTTCTCTTGGGGTTCCAAAGGGGATATTCTCTTTTGCGAAAGAGAATATCCCCTTTGATTCGTGCAGCGCCAAAGGCGCTGCCTTCCCCCCCTGCGCAGTGCAGGGACAAAAGCAGCGCTGCCGCGCTGCATCCCCCTCGCACCCGTGCGAGAACATGGCACTATGTACTATTTCTTTTTAGGATAAGGAGCCCGCTCCTCCGTGAGCCCCACAAGATAATCCACACTCGTGTGGTAAAACCGCGCGAGCCTGATGAGCACGTCGCTCGGGACGTCGCGCTTGCCGGTCTCGTAGTTGGAATAGCAGACCTGCGAGCAGCTCAGATAGTCCGCCAAGCTCTTTTGTGTCAGGTCGCTGTCCTCTCTCAAGTCTCGAATGCGTCGATACATTTTGCTTCACTCCATCCAGAATTCGTGTTTAGATTCTGTAAAGAAGTATACGTAAAACAAAATGTTATATTGTGCTATATAACAAAACGTTATATAATTTTTCGAGGGTGGTTCTATGACTGACTACAAGGCAATGTATCTGCTCCTCTTCAACGCCGTGACTGACGCGCTGGAGAAAATGGACAGGCAGAACTATGGTGAGGCCAGCGCGCTGCTGATCGCCGCGCAGCAGAGGGCCGAAGAGCTCTACATGGACTCGGACGGCGAATAACACTTGAACAACGTAAAAACGGAGAGGCAATGCCTCTCCGTTTTCTCGTTCTGCTGTTTTTACCGGTCGAGCCCCGTATCGAGCCAACCGGGCTTTTCCTGCTCGACGGGCGGCTCTGTGGTCGTGCCGGGGTCTGTCACGCCGGGGTCAGTTGTGGTGCCCGGGTCAGTCGTGGTCCCGGGGTCAACGGGCGTTGTCGGGTCGGTCGGCGTGGTCGTACCGGGATCGACAGGTGTGGCGGGATCAGTCGGCGTGACCGCCGCGGACTTGCCGACGAGCACGATGCGGTTGCGCGCCTTATAATTGCTGCTCGCCTCGAACGTGGACGAAATGAGCTTGCCGTCACCGGAGTAGACGTTGCGGTACGTCTTGACCTTGTAGCCGGTGTAGGCGGTCTGCTCGACTTTGCGCTCGCCGGGGGCGAGCTCGTCGGTCTCAACGATCTCCTCCGTGAACGGGATGGTTTCAAGCACTTCGGTCTTGATCTTCACGTAGCTGTCGTCGACCTTCGTGCCGAGGAGGGACACCTTCAGGTAGTTCTTGCCGCCGCTCGTGTAATATTCGGCAATGACCTTGATGGGGTACATCGTGTTGTTGCGGAACTCGAACTCGGGCCCGCCCTGCGCGACCGTCGCGTCGAGGCCGAGGCCGATGTAATCGGACGCGAAGCCGTGGTTCGTGCGCTGCACGATCTCAAGGTTGGCGTAGAGCGCCGCGGCGTAGAGCGTGGAGCTCGCCTGACACGCGCCGCCGCCGACCATATCGACGGTCTTGCCATGCAAGTAACCGGGCGCGGTGCTGTAGCCGTTCGCCGCGGTAAAGGGCGTGACGAGCGGGCCGTATTTCATCGTTTCGCCGGAGTTCAATATGTAGCCGGTGATGCGCGAGGCCGTCAGCTTGACGTTCGCGCGGCGGCCGGACGCGCCGCCGACCTTCGTGGTGTAGGTGCTCAGCACATCGCGGAACAGGACCTTTTGGAGCTGCTCTGCCGTGACGTCCGGTGTCTCGACCGTGGCGTTCGGCAACTCGACCGTCTCCCCCGCCGCCGCGGCGTTGTAGGCGGATTCAAGGTCAGAAAGCGTAAATTCCACGCCCGCGTGGCCTGGCGTGACCGCGCCGGTCTCCTTGTCGTAGGACGCGTTGACCTTCTGTCCGATGATGGCCTCGCGCTGCGCGCTCAGGTCGACCTCCTGTGCAGGGATGACATCGTAGACGCCGCCCTCGCTCGCAGGCTCAAGCACGATCTCGGACGGGTCGCCGCCGCTCAAATACGCGCCGTTTAAGTATACGCCGATCTGGTCTTTTGCGGTATCAGTCGTCGCGCGGCCGTCCTGCGGCTTCGTCACGCTGACCTTGCCATCCTCTGTCACGTTGATGGCAAACTCCACGGGGTCGCAGTTGATGCTGTCGCACACCGTGTCGACAAGATTCTCCATCAAATCGGGCGAGTAGGCCGCGCCGACCACCTGCGCCGCATCCTGCGGCTTGAAGAGTGCGCGCAGATACTTCGCGCCCGCGGTCAGAAAGCTGTCATTGCAGCCGTAGACGTTGTAGATATGCTTGGCAAGTCCGTCGAAGTCGACATACTCCGGCATCTCGTCGAGCGAAACATGCGCGACCTCCGTGCCGTCGGGCAGGACAAAGTCGACGCCCGCGCCCTTCGCCTGCGCGACGCTCGCTTTGAGCTGCTCGGCGACCTGCTGCTCGGTCATCCCGCCGTAGTTGGTATCGCCCATCATCACGTTGGGATAAATTTTATGGCTGGCCGACGTCCACGCGCCAAGGCCCAAGTACGCCACCACGAGCACACCCGCGACAATGCCGACGACCTTGCCGGTCTTTCCCGATGTTTCACGTGGAACGCGCGGCGGCTTTTCCGCGCGGGGCTCCTTGGCCGCCTTTGCGGCCTTTTCCGGCTGCATCAGGCGCTTGCCGCCCTTTCTTCTCTTCTTTTCCTCAAAGGCGCCGTTCATTTCATCCATGCTGGCTCCTCCTGTTTCTTCCGATCTTCCGGACAGGGACTTCCCTGCCAGTCGTTTCAGTATACCACAGTTTGTGAGAAAAAGAATCACAATTTGGTGACAATTTTGCGGGATTATCCGGCCTCTTTTGCACGTTTCGGGATGCGGATGGTCAAAAGGATGCCATCGTCCGTGTCCTCGCGCTGCATGTCGGCCTCGACGCCCGCGCGCTGCATCAATCCGAGCGAGTGGCGGATGGTGTTCAGAAAGATGCGCACATCCTTGACGATGTAGGTCGGCAGGCGCGGCGGGGGCGTTTTCTGCTTGAGCTTCAAAAGCTCTTCGATATACGCCTCGCTCTGCGCGACGTTGTAGCCGCGTGCGGCGATAACCTGCAAGGCTTTGAGGCGGTCTTCCTCGTCCGTCAGGCGCAGCAGCGCCCGTGCGTGCCGCTCGGAGAGGTCATGCTCGCGCAGAAGGCGCACACAGTCGGGCGACAGGCGCAGCAGCCGCAGCTTGTTGGCAATAGCGGACTGGGATTTCCCCAGCCTTTCCGCCGCCTGCTCCTGCGAAAGGCCGTAGGTCGCGATCAGCCGCGCGATGGCCGCAGCCTCCTCCAAGTAGTGCAAATCGCGGCGCTGGAGGTTTTCGATCAGCGCGAGCAGCGCGCTCTCCTCCTCGCTCGAGCGCGCGAGCAGGCACGGCACCTCGCGCAGTCCCGCGAGCTTTGCCGCGCGCAGCCGCCTCTCTCCCGCGATGAGCTCGTAGCCCTCGTCCGTGCGGCGGACGGTCAGCGGCTGGAGGATGCCATAGCGGCGGATGCTGTCGCTCAGCGAGCGCAGCGAGGCCTCGTCAAACTCGATGCGCGGCTGGTTGGGGTTGGGGCGCAGCGCATCGATGGGCAGGTCGAGCACGCGGCGCGGGAGCAGCGGCTTTCTTGCGGACATTTCCATGGATTTCCCCTCCTTTTTCTCCACTTTTAGCACAAAAAGTGTGCAAAAACGGGCGAAAGTCGGCGGAGAGACCAAAAAATTCGCACCTTGCGGTGCGAATTTTCGTTTTCTCATTTATTTCCCGTCGTGCTTGACGTGGATACGGCTGATCGCACGGGCGATGCGGGCATTGGCAATGGCCTGCTCCTGCGCGCTGCGCTTCGCCTTGAGCTCGGCGCGCGCCTCGGCGGCCATTTCCTCGGCGCGGTGGAGGTCGATCTCCTCCGTCCGCTCGATCGTGTCCACCAGCACGAGCGCCTCGCCGTGCTCCATCTTGAGCACGCCTTCGGACACGGCGGCGATCTGCTCGACGCCGTCGGCGTCCCGCAGCGTCAGCTTGCCGGGAACGACCGCGAGCACGATGTCCTCGTGCTGCGCCATCAGGCCGTACATGCCGTCGATGCTCGGCACGGTGAGCGATGTGCACGCCCCGTCAAAAAACGTGCGCTCGGGCGCGAGGACGCGGAGAGGAAAGGTCTTCATCACGCTTCCCCGCTTTCCATCTTCTTCGCCTTGGCGAGCGCGTCGTCAAGCGTGCCGACGTTGTAGAACGCCATCTCGGGATAGCCGTCCATCTCGCCGGAGAGAATGGCTTCAAAGCCGCGGAGTGTCTCCTCGAGCGGCACATAGACGCCCGGAAGGCCCGTGAACTTTTCGGCCACGAACGTCGGCTGGGCCAAAAAGCGCTGGATCTTTCTCGCGCGGTTGACCGTCACCTTGTCCGTGTCGCTCAGCTCCTCCATGCCGAGGATGGCGATGATATCCTGCAATTCGCGGTATTTCTGCAAGGTCGCCTGCACGCTGCGCGCGATGCGGTAGTGCCGCTCGCCCACGATATCCTCTTCCAGAATGCGGGAGGACGATTCGAGCGGGTCGACCGCGGGATATAAGCCCTGTTCGGCGATCTTACGGCTCAAAACCGTCGTCGCGTCGAGGTGGGTGAACGTCGTCGCCGGGGCAGGGTCGGTCAGATCGTCCGCGGGAACGTAGACCGCCTGCACGGACGTGATCGAGCCGCTCTTGGTCGAGGTGATGCGCTCCTGCAGCTCGCCCATTTCGTTCGCGAGCGTCGGCTGATAGCCGACGGCGGAGGGCATGCGGCCGAGCAGGGTCGAGACCTCGCTGCCCGCCTGCACAAAGCGGAAAATATTGTCGATGAACAGCAGCACGTCGCGCTGCTCCTCGTCGCGGAAGTATTCGGCCATCGTAAGGCCTGTCAGCGCCACGCGCATACGAACGCCGGGCGCTTCGTTCATCTGGCCAAAGACGAGCGCGGTCTTGTCGATAACGCCGCTCTCGTGCATCTCGTTCCAGAGGTCGTTGCCCTCGCGGCTGCGCTCGCCCACGCCGGTAAAGATCGAATAGCCGCCGTGCTCGACGGCGATGTTGTGGATAAGCTCCTGAATGAGCACCGTCTTGCCGACGCCCGCGCCGCCGAACAGGCCGATCTTGCCGCCGCGCGGATAGGGCTCCAAAAGGTCGATGACCTTGATGCCGGTCTCCAAGATCTCAACGCTCGGGCTCTGCTCGTCGAAGGCGGGGGGCTTTCTGTGGATGCTGCGGCGCGGCTCCGCGCCGCCGATCTGCGCGCCGCCGTCGATGGTATCGCCAAAGACGTTGAAAAGCCGTCCGAGCGTCGCCTTGCCGACGGGTACGCGAAGGCCGCTGCCTTCGCCCGTGACGGTCATGCCGCGGCTGAGGCCCTCGCTGCCGGAGAGCATGATGCAGCGCACCGTTTCGGCGCTCAAATGCTGCTCCACCTCCATCACAAGGCGCTTGCCGTTCAGCTCGACGGACAGCGCCTCGCGGATGCGCGGCAGCTCGCCGTGCGGGAAGCGCACGTCCACCACGCTGCCCGATACCTGAATGATCTTACCTGTGCGCATGCTGCGCCTCCTTCTTCATGTGGTTCTTCTTGCTGCGCGCGCCGGCGGAAACCTCCGTGATCTCGCTCGTAATGGCGCCCTGCCGCTCATGGTTGTACTCGAGCCGCAGCTCGCGCAGCATGTCGTCCTCGTTCTGGTTGGCCGAGTCCATGGCAGAGGCGCGCGCGTTCTGCTCGGCGCAAAAGCTGTCGACCATCGCCGAGTACAAAAAGCCCGTGATGTACGCCGGCACGACCCTGGCGAGCACCTCCTCTGCCGAGGGCTCAAAGCGGATGGGCTTTTCCCCCGTCTCCTCTTTGGCAAAGTGCTCATCCTCCAGCGGCAGCAGGCGCACGGTGCGCACGCCCATGTCCACGCCGTTGCCAAGGTCGGTGTAGATGATAAAGAGCTTGGAGATCTCGCCCCGGTCGAAGAGATCCAAAAGCTTCGCCGTGATCTCTCGCGCGCGGCGGAGCGTGGGGCTCTGCGCATCGTAGAGGAAGCTCTTTTCCACCGGCACGCCGTGGCCGGAGAAGAAGTGCCGCCCGTTGCCGCCCACCACAAAAAGGCGGCTGTCAGGGTGCTTTTCAAGGCGCTTCATCGTCTCCTGAATAACATTCTGGTTGTAGGCGCCCGCGAGGCCGCGGTCCGCCGTCACCACAAGATAGGCGTATGTTCCCGGCTGGGCCAGATCGTCCGCGTTGCCCCGGTAGAGGTACGGGCTCTCGATCTCGCCCGCGTGCTGGAAGATCTGCTCGATCTGCGTCGAGACCGCGTCGAAAAACGGGCGCGTCTTGGCAAGGTCTTCTTTCGCCCGCCGCATCTTGGTCGAGGCGATGAGGTACATCGCGTTCGTCACCTTCTGCGTGCTCTGGATGCTCGCGATGTGCTCGCGGATCTCCTTCATGCTCGCCATGTACCTGTCACCTCACTTTTTATTTGGAAAAATAGTTTTGCACAAATTCCTTTGCGCACTCGATGATCTGCGACTGCTGATCGTCGCTGAGCCGGCCGGTCTGCTCGATGGCATTGCACAGCGCGCCCTGCGTCTCGCCAAAGTGCTGCAAGAGCGCGGGGATAAACGCGTCAAGCTGCTCCGGCACGATCTCTTGAAAAACATGGTTCAGCCCCGCGACGAGCAGGATGACCTGCTCATACTGCTTGTAGGGGTGGAACTGCTTCTGCCGCAGCATGCGCATCAAACCCTGACCGTAGGATAAAAGCTTTGCCGTCGACTCGTCGAGGTCGCTTGCAAACTGAGTGAACGACTCCATCTCGCGGTACTGCGAAAGGTCGAGGCGGATGGTCTTGGCTGCCTTTTTCATCGCCTTGGTCTGCGCGTCGCCGCCCACGCGGGACACGGACAGGCCCACATTCACCGCCGGACGCTGGCCGGAGAAGAACAGGCGCGTTTCCAGAATGAGCTGACCGTCGGTGATGGAAATGACGTTCGTCGGGATATAGGCCGACACGTCGCCGGACTGCGTCTCGATGATCGGCAGCGCCGTGATGCTGCCGCCGCCCTTCTCCCCGCTCAGATGCGCCGCGCGCTCGAGCAGGCGGGAGTGCAGATAGAACACGTCGCCCGGATACGCCTCGCGGCCCGGGGAGCGCTCCAAAAGAAGGCTCATCGCGCGGTACGCGATGGCGTGCTTGGAAAGATCGTCGTAGACGATCAGCACGTCGCGGCCCTTATTCATAAAGTATTCGCCCATGGCGCAGCCCGCGTAGGGCGCAATGTACTGTAACGGCGCGGGATCGCTCGCCGTGGCGTTGACGATGATCGTATAATCCATCGCGCCGTGCGTTTCCAGCGTCTTTTTGAGCTGGGCGACGGAGCTCGCCTTCTGTCCGATGGCGACATAGATGCAGATGACATCCTTGCCCTTCTGGTTGACGATGGTGTCGAGGGCGATAGCGGTCTTGCCGGTCTGACGGTCGCCGATGATGAGCTCGCGCTGGCCGCGGCCGATGGGGAACATCGAGTCGACGGTCAGAATGCCCGTCTCAAGCGGCGTGTCGACGCTCTGGCGGTCGATGATACCGGGAGCGGGACTCTCCACTGCGCGGTAGCCGTCGGCGCGGATGTCTCCCCCGCCGTCGATGGGCACGCCGAGCGCGTTGACCACGCGGCCGAGGAATCCCTCGCCCACGGGAACGCCCGCCGTGCGTCCGGTGCGGCGGACCGCGCTGCCTGCGCAGACGCTCGCGTCGTCGTCAAAGAGGATGCAGCCGACGCTGTCCTCGGATAAGTCCTGCACCATGCCGCGCACGCCGCCGTCGAAAAGCAGCACCTCGCCATAGGCGGCGCCCTCCAGCCCGTCCACGCGGGCAATGCCGTCGCCGATGGTCAGAACGGTGCCGACCTCCTGTGCCATGGCCTGCGGCGTCCACGAGAGCACCGTCTCCTTCAGCAGCGGGATGACGTCGCCCTGCGTGGCAGCGAGCTTTTCGAGCGCGTCCTTGAACTGGCTCAGGCGTCCGCCCGCGCTCCAGTCGTAGACCTCCGCGCCCACCTCGAGGCGGAAACCGTCGGGGTAGTCATCACTCTTTTGCCAGGTAATCGTCGTGCCCTCGCCGTACTTTTCGGCGAGGAAGGCCAGAAATCGCTTCTCCTGCTCCTGCGACGGACGCACGGCAGAGAGCAGTACGGCCTCTAAATGCTCCGTGCGCTCAGCCATTGTCCTTGCGCTCCTCCGCCGTGTCCAGGAACTTGTCGTAAGCGTCCGACGTGCTGGAGAGCACCAGCTTTTCCGCCGCGGCGCTCATCAGCTCGGAAATTTCGCCCTTGGCCTGCTCCATCACGCGCTCATGCTCGCGCGCGGCATCTTCCCGCGCCTTGCGCATGATCTCGCCCGCCTGCTGCTCGGCCTGCGCGCGGCGCTCGTCCACCGCGTGCTGCAAGGCTTCGTTCGCCTCACGCTGGCGGCGTGCGATCTCCTCGTCGGCACTCTTGAGCTGCGCTTCATAGCCGGCCTTCGTCTTCTCGGCCTCGGCAAGCACGGCCTTGGCGTCCTCGTCCATCTTCTCATAGTGCGCCTTGCGGCTGTCCATAAAGCTCTTCACAGGCTTGTAGAGCAGAAAATACATCGCGCCGAACAGGATAACAAAGTTCAGCGCATGCAGCAGGATCTGCTGCAAATTGATATTAAGCGGCATTCAAAGCCCCTCCTTTTTGGGAGTGTTCTTCATCAAAGGACGAAGATAATGAGGATCGCCACGATCAGGGCGTAAATGATGACCGTCTCGATAAACACAAGGCCCATCATCATCGTGGTTCTGATCTGACTTGTGGCCTCGGGCTGGCGGGCGATGGCCTCGCTCGACTTACCGACCGCAATGCCCATGGCCAGCGCGCCGCCAAGGCACGCAATGCCGATCATCACGCCCGAGCCCATCGCTTTGGCAGAGGTCACGTCGTTGTCGTTGCTGCCGGCCGTGACGCTCACGGTCTCAGTCACGTTGCTGTCGCTCCCGCTTTCGTTTGCGGCGAGGGCCGGAATGGTGCAGATCATCAGCGCGCACAGCAGCATCATCAGCGCTGCGAATTTCTTCATCGTTTTCATGGCAATTTTACCTCTTTCTTCAGGCAGCCGTTTCGCTGCGGGATTCTTTCATCTTTTTTGCCTTGGGCTTTTTCTCGTGCTTTTCGGTCGATTCGCCGTAGAACGTCGACACCAGCATCGTTAAAACATACGCCTGGATCAGCGCGTGCAGCAGCGTGAACATCACGCCCACAATGACCGGCAGCACATAGGAAAGCGCCGCGTAGTAATACACAAGTTCCGTCACGAGCGCGCCGGAAAGCAGCGCGCCGAAGAGTCGAAAGCTCATCGAGATCGGTAGCGAGAAATCCTTGAGCGCGTGCAGAAATCCGCCCACGCCCGCGGCGATCAGTCCGCCGAAGAGGATCACGCCGTAGCTCATCACGCCCAGCGCGATCGCCCCGTTGATATCGGACAGCGGCGCGGGCAGGCTGACGGCGTGGCCTGATGTGGTCACCACCTGAATGCCGAGCAGCTCAAAGAGCGTGCTGACAAAGATGTAAACACCGGCGGTGAAGATGTACGCCCGCAGGAATTTATTGCGGTGCGGGCTGCCGCCCTCGGCCAGGCCGTCGAACATGCCGACGATCTGCTCTAAAACGAGTTGGAACCTGCCGGGCACATATTTGAATTTTGGGATCACAAAAAGCCGGCACACAAGGGCGAATACTATTAGAATACCCGTCACGATGTAGGCGGAGATGAGCCCCGGGTTCACCTCGATCAGGCCAAACAGGCTCACCTTGTTCTGCTCGTGCAGCACCGCGTCACGCATGACCTCCTGGATCGGTTCGCTCTCGCCGCCTGACGGCGTGAGCAAACATCCGGCCAGCAGCGCCAGCACGATCACGGCGAACACGATGATCTCTCGCGTTCGCTTTTTCTTATCCACGCGCCCTACCCCCTTTTGTCTCTCTCGTCCATTTTTCCGCTTGGAATACAGCACTTATTTATACCACCTGCACGCAGGAAATGCAAGTCTTCCTTCATGATTAACCGCCGCTTTACAGCATCTTTTCGTCTTCTTAACAGAGCCCTGACCCCTCCCCTTTTTCTTCAATAAATAGAGCAGCGGAAGGAGACAGTGCTGCCCCCTTCCGCCGCTCTATTCCACTTTTCTCGTTATCGTCACAATACGAAGATGATCAGGATGGCCACGATCAGCGCATAGATGATGACCGTCTCGATAAACACAAGACCCATCATCATCGACGTGCGGATCTGCCCCGCCGCCTCGGGTTGTTCGGCCATGTTGTTCGCCGCCTTTGCAACGGAATGCGCCATGCCCAGCGCGCCGCCAAAGCACGCCACACCGATAAGCGCCGCCACCGCCCAGATCTTGCGCAGCTTGACGGTATTTTCGTTCGCTCCCGCTTCGGCAGACTCTTCCACCTCACTCAGCGTTTCCGGGGTCTCCACGTTTCGCTCCCCGCCCGCGGCGGCCAGCGCCGGAATCGTCAGCGCGCACAGCAGCGCCAGCACGGCAAACAGCGACCAAATTCGTTTCATCATTCGACTCCTTAACGCAAAAATGCAGTTTCTTTGCGAAATCTTTATAAAGACTATATACCACCCGTGCGCCAATGGCAAGTCTTTTTATAAAAAGCACAAAAAGTAGGATCCTCTCCCCTAATTTTTCGTTTTTTCTTTCTCTTGAGAGTAGCATTTTCCGCGCGTTTCTGCTATCGTGTAGAAAAACAAATCAAATCGAAAGGAAAATGCACATGTTCTGGGATCGGGTCGCAGGGGTCTATGACCTTTTTGCGGACGTTTTCAACAATAGGGCGCATCGCGCGCTCATTGCCGCCGTTAGTCCCCGTATCACACCAGACGACGCGGTGCTCGAATGCGCCTGCGGCACGGGACTGCTCACCGGCGCCATCGCCAAGCGCTGCCGGACGCTTCTCGCGACGGACTTCTCCGCCAACATGCTCAAGCGGGCGAAGAAGAAATACGGCGCGCTGCCAAACGTCACGTTCCGCCAGGCCGACATCCTTCATTTAGACGAGCCGGACGGGCAGTTCGACGTGGTCATCGCCGCGAATGTCATCCACCTGCTCGACGAGCCGTACAAGGCCCTTGCCGAGCTCGACCGCGTCTGCCGCAGCGGCGGCACGATCATCGTCCCGACCTATATGAACCGCAGCGAGCAGGGCAAAACGAGCGGCTTTGCCTCGACCGTCGGCAAGGCGGGCGCGGACTTCAAGCGTCAGTTCACGTTCGACACGTATAAGCAGTTTATCGCCGCGGCGGGCTACGACGATGTCGACTATGCCTACTGTCCCGGCCGCGTGCCCTGCGCCGTCGCCGTGATCCACAAGCCGTAAAAAGCAAGAAAAAAGGCTCCGCAGAGTATTCTGCGGAGCCTTTTTTACATTTTGTATTCACTTTCTCTTCTGTCGGCGGATGTCTTCGCCAAAAAAGAGCAGCATTTGATACTCTCCCTGCAATCTTGACAGCACCGGCGCGCCGTAGCGCCGCCCGAGCTCGTCGGGGCTCAGGTTCGTGGAGATGACAGTCTTCTTCCCCGTGATGAGGCGCGTGTTGACGATCTGATACATCGCGCTGTGGACAAAGCTCGTCATCAGCTCGGTGCCGAGGTCGTCTAAAATCAGCAGGTCGCAGCCGAGCGCGCGGCTCACGGCGGTGTCGGCGTTCTCGCCGTCGTCGCGGCCGAACTTCTGCGCCTCGAAGCGGGCGAAGATGTGCCCCGCCGTGTCGTAGACCACGCTGTGGCCGCTCGCGCTCACGACGCGCGCGATGGACGCGGAGAGGAACGTTTTCCCCAGTCCCGTGCCGCCGGTCAGCAGCAGGTTGCCGCTCTTGGGCGAAAACTCGTGCGCGTAGTCCTGGCAGATGTCGTACACGCGCTCCATGTTCGTGCGCGGCGACACGCCGAGGTCCTCGTCCGGCACGGACGAATAGTAGTCGAAGTTGAAATTTTCGAAGCACTGCGAGCCGAGGTCCAAAAGGCCCGAGAGCTCCTTGTTCTGCTCCCTGGCGTAATAGCCGCGCAGGCACGAGCAGACCTCGCTGCCGAGAAAGCCCGTGTCGTTGCAGCGCGAGCACTTGGGCTTTTCCTCGAGATAGTCGCCCGGCAGTCCCAGGCGCGTCAGGAGAAGGCGCTTTTCCTGCTGCAAGTTGAGGTTTTCCTCCCGCAGCGCCTCAATGGCCGGGCGCGGGTCCGTCCCGCGGCGCAGGCCGGAGGCGATGATCTTTGCCATCGTGTGCGACAACTCGCGGTCGATCTCCTCGATGCGCGGGCACTTGGTATACACCGCGCGCTCGCGCGCGCGGAAATTCTCCGCGCGGCGCTGCTTGTCCTCGTCGAAGCGCGCCAGCGCTTGGCGCATCAGCCGCCCATCGTAAGACATCCTTCTCCCCCGCTTTCGTTACTGATTCAAATATTCCTTCATCCAGGCGTTGCCGCCGGTGGTGTTCTTCTTCGGCTTGCTCTGCTCCCTGGCGTTCTCGGCCCTGACCTCGGCGAGCGTGTGCAGGCCCTTTTCGTGCCAGCGCTTCAAAATGCCGTTGCAGTACGGCCAGCGGAATTCGTGGCAGTGCAGGATCGTGCGGTCGTAGGCTTCGGACACCGTCTCGGCCGGGAAGCCCATCTCCGCCCACGCGGAGAGGTACTTTTCCTCGCTCGGCGCGCTCGCGCGGCCCTGCATTTGCAGCGCCGCCATGTACTCGGGGTACCTGCCGCGCAGGGCTTGCTCGCGCTTCATGTACTCGCTGGCCTTTTCGATGGAAAAGAGCTCCTTGCGCGCCCAGACGTAGCCCTCTTTTTCGATCTCGCGCATGTTGGGCAGCCGCCCCTCGCCGAACTGCTGCTCCTTTTTCGCGATGCAGTAGTTGACGAGCGTGTAAACGACGTCCGCGGGCAAGCCGAGGTTTTCGTACAGCCCTAACAGCTTCTTGACCGACGGGGTCGAGAGCGGGCCGAGCTTGTGCTCCACCTCGCGCAGAAGGCAGGCGAAGCGCCCGTCGCCCTCCAGCTTTCGCGCGATGTCCTCGCGCGTGTACTCGGGCGGCTCGCTGAGCTGCTGGGGCGGCGGAAGGGGCGCTTCCTCCTCCTTCTTCTCCGGCGCGCCGACGAGCTTCATCTCGTAGAGCGCCTGCTCCGCCGCGCGAAGACGCGTTTCGTCCCACTTGAGCTCGCGCGCGAGCTTGCCGGAGTCCGCCGCGCCGCGCGCATGCAGGATGGCGAGGTACAGCAGCGCCGCATCGCCGCTGCCACCCGCGATCAATCGCTTGACCGTCGCCGATGAGAGCGTGATGTTCTCCTCGGTGCTCAAATGCAGCACATAGCCTGCCATGTTCCCCGCCTCCTTTCGTCCATTTTCGATTCCATTATTCTACATGAAATTTTCCCGTTCGTAAACATGAAATTTTTTGCTTCCCCCTTTTCACATTTTCACTCCCGTGTTATACTGTTAGAGATTATATGGGTGGAATTTGCCCTTTTTTGTGCAACGCCGAAATAGAAAGGAGCACACAAATCATGGAAAACCGCATCACGATCTCCATCTGCGACGAGGAATACACCTTTGTCGCCGAGGAAGCCCCCTCCTATATGCAGAAGGTCGGCTCCTACGTCAACGACAAAATGAGCGAGCTGCTCGACGCTGCCAAGGTCGGCCGCACGGACGCCGCCGTGCTGACCGCCGTGAACATCACCGACGAGCTCTTCAAAGAGCGCGAGGCCGGCGACGCGCTGCGCCGTCAGGTCAAGCAGTACCTCGACGAGGCTTCTCAGGCCAAGAATGAGGTCAGCGAGCTCAAGCGCGAGATCTTCAAGCTCCAGCAGCAGAAAAAGTAAACCCTTGACGACGGAGCTGTTAGCGCCCGCGGGCGGGCAGGAGGCGCTTGTCGCCGCCGTACAGAGCGGTGCGGACGCCGTGTATATGGGCTTTGGCGCGTTCAACGCGCGCCGCAGCGCGAGGAACTTCTCCGATGAGGAATTCCGCGCGGCGGTCTCTTATTGCCATTTGCGGGGCGCGAAGGTCTATCTGACGCTCAACACGCTCGTCACCGACCGCGAGCTCCCCGCGCTTGCCGCGGAGGCGCGCACCGCGTCGGAGTGCGGCGTGGACGCGATCCTGGTGCAGGATTGGGGCGTTCTGGCGACGCTGCAAAAAATTATTCCCGACGTGCCGCTGCACGCCTCGACGCAGATGAGCCTGCACACGCTCTCGGGCGTTCAGGAAGCGGCAAGGCTCGGCATGACGCGCGCGGTGCTCGCGCGCGAGCTTTCGCGCGGGGAGATCGCCGAAACCTGCCAAAAAAGCCCCATCGAGATCGAAACGTTCGTCCACGGCGCGCTGTGCATGTGCTACAGCGGCCAGTGCGAGATGTCCGCCGTCATTGGGCGGCGCAGCGGCAACCGCGGCGCCTGCGCCCAGCCCTGCCGTCTGCCCTACGGCTTTTCCGGCAGGGCGGACGGCCATCCGCTGAGCTTGAAGGACGCGAACCTCGCGCCCTTCGTGCCGGAGATGATGGATATGGGCGTTGCCTGCCTCAAGATCGAAGGGCGCATGAAGCGCCCGGAATATGTCGCCGCCGTGACGGAAATATACGCGCGCCTTCTGCGCGAGCATCGCACGCCGACGAAGGACGAGCAGAAAAAGCTCGCCCTTGCCTTCTCGCGCGACGGCTTTACCGAGGGATACTATCGCGGTGTGCGCGGACGCGAGATGTTCGGCACGCGGCCCGAAAATGCAAGATGGCCCGAGGACTGGTTCAGCGAGATTCGCGCGCGCTATGAAAAGGAAAATTTGCGGCTTGTGCCGCTCACATTAGAATGCACCATCCGCGCCGGTCAGCCGATGCACCTGACAGCCGAGGACGCAGACGGCCATGCTGTGACCGTCACCGGCGCAGTGCCCGAGGCGGCGCGCAGCCGCGCCGTCACCGCGGAAGAGGTCGAAACGCGCCTCAGGAAAACCGGCGGCACGGCGTTTTCGGTGACGCAGTGCGCCGTCGCACTCGACGGCGGTCTCGCTGTCAGCGCAGGTGCGCTCAATGCCCTGCGCCGCGAAGCGCTTGCGCAGATGGAAGCGCAGCGCACCGCTGTGCCGGAACGCCGTGTATTCGACTTTGTCCTGCCCGAAACGGTCAAAAACGGCGCGGACAAGCCGCTTTTGACCGTCTCCCTCCACAGGGCCGAGCAGCTGAGTGAGGAACTGATCGCGCTCGCTCCCGCGCGGGTGTATGTGCCTGTCGAGCTGCTGCCCCAGCTTGACCTTTCGTCACATCTCGGCAGAACCGAATTTTTCGCGGTGCTGCCGCGCATCTACCGCACGCAGGACGAGCCTATTTTGCGCGCGCTGCTCGAGGACGCCGCCAAAAAAGGCGTCACGGGCGTGTCGCTCGCCAACCTCGGCCACCTGCCGCTCGCGCGTGGACTTGATTGCAAGCTGCACGGCGGCTGGGCGCTGAACGTCTACAACTCCGCCGCGCTCGCTTTCTGGAAAGAACAGGGACTTTCGAGCGCGTGCGTCTCGTTCGAGCTGCGCGACGCGCAGATTCGGGACCTCAGCAAGTGCCTCCCGTGCGAGGCCATCGTCTATGGCCGCCTTCCCCTGATGCTCACGGAAAACTGCCTGAATGCGAACGCGTTCGGCTGTCGATACTTTACCGAGCGCCCCGCCTCCGTTCCCTGCGACGGCGCGTGTGCAAGCGCGCCGGAGCTGACCGACCGGCGCGGCGAGCACTTCCCCGTGCTGCGCGCGTGGGGCTGCCGCAGCGAGATCGAGAACGGAAAGATTCTTTATCTCGCGGACAAGGCGAAGGACTGGCAGACGCTCGGTCTGCGCTTTGCCCAACTCCGTTTCACGACCGAGAGCGCCTCTGAATGCGTCCGCGTGCTGCGCGCGTATCAGGGTGAGCCGGTCGAAGCGCCGGAGAATATCACCCGCGGTCTCTTCTACCGTGGCGCAGAATGAATTCCAAATTGTAATTTTTTATCTTGATTATACTTTTTATTATCAAATAGTGAGGCAATATCATGGCAATCGTTTTAGCATCTCAATCCCCGCGCCGTCAGGAGCTGCTCGCCCGCATCGGCGTGGAGGACTTCAAAACGCTCTCGCTCGACATTGACGAGAGCTATCCGGAAGGTCTTTCCCCCGAGGACACGGTGCGCTACATTGCAAAGAAGAAGTGTGACGCGGCCGCCGCGCTCTGCGCGCCCGACGATCTCATCATCACGGCGGACACGATGGTCTTTTTGGGCAATGACCGCCTCGGAAAACCGCGCGACGAGGAGGACGCGCTGCGCATGCTGCGCGCGCTTTCCGGCCGCGCTCACACGGTCTGCACGGGCGTGAGCGTTCGCCGCGGCGCGCAGGAAGAGCGCTTCGCCGTGTCCACGCGCGTCTTTTTCCGCCCGATGACGGACGACGAGATCCGCGCCTACATCAAAACCGGCGAGCCGATGGACAAAGCCGGTGCCTACGGCGTGCAGAGCCGCGGCGCGCTCTTCGTCGAGCGCATCGACGGCGATTTTTTCAACGTCATGGGACTTCCCGTCGAGCAGCTTGGCTTAGTGCTCGCGCGCTTTGGCGTCAAGCTCCTCTAACCTCTCCCCTGCCCTACGATGAAAGGAGGGTAAGCCTTGAAAGAATTTTTCCGTCAGCACGGGCTGCGCATTCTGGCCGTCGCCGCGGCGGTCGCCGTGGCATTGAGCCTTTTGACCTACTTTTCCTCGACGTCCTCGGTGCTTGAAAACATCGCGGGCGTGCTGACGTACCCGTTCCGCGCCGCCGCCACCGCCGTGAGCGACTGGGCGGCCGACAAGCGCCAGTATTACGAGGACACGACCACACTCAAGGAGGAAAATGCGGCGCTCAAAAAAGAGATCGCGGACCTTCGCGCCCAGCAGCGTCAGGCGCAGGCCGACAGCGAGGAAAATAAGCTCCTGCGCGAGCTTTTGAAGCTCCAGCAGCAGCGGCGCGACTTCACGTTCGTCTCCACCGCCGTGCTCGCCCACAGCGAGAGCAGCTGGACGTCGTCGCTGTCTCTCAACCACGGCACCGATCAGGACATCGCCGTGGGCGACTGCGTCGTCAGCGCCGAGGGCTATCTCGTCGGCGTCATTTCCGAGGTCGGCCTCAACTGGTCGACGGTGCTGACCGTCATCGACACGGACACCGAGCTCGGCGCGCGCATCTTCCGCACCGGCGAGGTCGCCGTGGCGGAGGGCGACTTCTCCCTGATGGGTCAGGGCAAACTGAAGCTCTCGTACCTCACGTCGGACGACGAGGTGCTCATCGGCGACCAGATCGTCACGTCGGGCCTTGGCGGATATTACCCGAGCGGCCTTGTCATCGGCTCGGTCGAATCGCTCCAGACCGGCGACGACGGCCTTGCCCGCTACGCGGTCCTTGCGCCCATGATGGACTTTAACGCCCTGACCGAGGTGTTCGTCATCACGGACTACGACATTGTCGACTGAGGGAGGCGCGCATGAATCTCACCCAAACCACCGCGCTTAAGTGGACGTTTTACGCGCTCGCCGCCGCGGCGCTCTTTTTCCTGCGGCGGCTGCTTCTCGGGTCGATGGCGTTTTTCGGCGTCATCCCCTTTCTGCCGCCTGTGATCCTTGCAGTCATGGCGTCGTTTGAGCTGCCGCGCTCAGCCGTCATCGCGGGCATTGTCTTCGGCGCGCTGTGCGACCTTGTGCTCCCCGCGCCATTCGCGTGTCTCTATACCATTGCATTCACGCTTGCGGCGCTGCTTATCTCCACTGTTGTCAGCAATTTATTGCAGCAGGGCTTTGCCCGTGCGCTGCTCTCGACCGTGCTGGCGTTTCTGCTTGTCGATCTTTTGCAGGCATTCGCTCTGCTGCCGCGCAGCGGCTCGACCGCCATTTTGCCGATGCTGCACCTGTTCGCGCGCGAAACGGCGCTCTCGTGTCTGCTGCTCGTGCCGGTGTATCCGGCGCTGCGCGCCGTGCGCCGCGCCTTCCCCGACTGATTTTCCCATTTTCCCCCAAGCCTCAAGGAAAGGAGGCCGCTATGGATCCCAAACGCTTTACCCGCCGCCTGATTGCGCTCGGCGCGGCGATGTTTTTCTGCGCACTCGTGTTCGTCGTCACGCTGTTCGACGCGCAGATCGTCAACGGCGACGATTATCTCGCCCAGTCCATCCGCACGAATGCCAAGTCCGAGACTGTCAAGGCTTCACGCGGCGTCATCACCGACCGCAACGGCAAGGTACTCGTGTCGAACCGCGCGGTCTACACGCTGAATTTTGATTCCTCACTCGTCTCTTCCGACGAGCTCAACGACGCGCTGCTGCGCGTCATCGACCTGATGAATGCGCAGGGCGTTGAAATTAAGGACACGCTTCCGCTCGCTAGGACCTCGCCCTACGCCTACGACACCGCGAACGGCAGCGCGAAAACGCTCGTCAAATACCTCGTCTCGCTCAAGTGGATCAATGAAAAGAACGTCGGCGATGACGGTCTCCCCACTACGCTGACAGGCTCTGCGCTGTATCTGAAGCTGCGCAGCGAGTACGGGATCGACGAAACGCTCCCGAATTCCACGGTGCGCACGCTCATTGGGCTGCGCTACTCCCTCGCCTCCGCCAAGATGAACGGCTCCACGACCTTCGAATTTGCGAGCGACGTGGATGTTTCGCTCATTTCCCTCATCAAGGACGGCAACTACGCCGGCGTGCAGGTGGACACCTCGTCCGTGCGCGTCTATGAGACCGACTATGCCGCCCACGTCCTCGGCTACACCGGCAGCATTCAGGACTGGGACGATTATAAGGATAAGGACGGCTACACGCTCGCGAGCACCGTCGGCATCTCTGGCGTGGAAAATGCGTTTGAAGACTATCTTCACGGCAGCGACGGCAAGCGCCTTGTCACGCTCAACGAATCCGGCAAGATCACCGGCGAGCTCTACTCTGTCGAGCCGAAGCCCGGCTCCACCGTGGCGCTGACGATCGACATCGACTTTCAGGCACAGGTGGAGGAGGCGCTCAAAAATACCGTCTCTTCCATGACAAAATCCGACGGCATCGACCGCGGCGCGGCCGTGGCCGTCGTGCAGGTCGGCACGGGCGACGTGCTGGCGCTCGCATCCTATCCGACCTATTCCCTCTCGACGTTCCGTCAGGACCTTGCAGAGCTCTCCACCGACCCCTTGCAGCCGATGTGGAACCGCGCCACGCAGGGCAAATACGCCCCCGGCTCGACCTTGAAGCCGCTGACGGCCATCGCCGCGCTCGAATCCGGCGCGACGACCGTGCGCGAAAAGATCTACGACTCCGGCAAGTGGACGTACCCCGGCTACTCCGCGAGCTACACCTACTGCTGGAAGCGCAGCGGCCACGGCTCGCTCAACGTCCGCGGCGCGATCATGAATTCCTGCAACTATTTCTTCGCCGAAATGGGCTACCGCATGGGCATGGACACGCTGCGCGAGTATTATGCGAAATTCGGCCTCGGCTCCCCGACCGGCATTGAGATCGGCGACACCGCGGGCCGCCTCCCCTCGCAGAACGAGGGCGAGAACCTTGCCCCGTGGGCGGCGTTCGGTCAGGCGAACCAGGAATACTCCCCGCTCCAACTCGCAAACTACATTGCGACGCTCTGCGGCGGGGGTGACCGCTACGCCACGCACCTTTTGAAAAACGTCCGCTCCAGCGGCTCCGGCGCGCTCAAATACGTTTACGACGCCGAGCCGGTCGAGACGATCGCCATGAGCAGCGAAAATCTCTCCGCCGTCCTCGCCGGTATGCACGACCTCGCGACTGACGGCGCGGTGTCACAGTATTTCAAGGACTGTATCGTCGACGCCGCGGCCAAGACCGGTACGATCCAGACTGGCGACACGAAGAACAACAACGGCGCGTTCGTCTGCTTCGCCCCCTACGACGATCCGCAGATCGCCGTCGCCATCGTCATCGAAAAGGGCGGCTCCGGCGCAGCGTTGGCCTCCACCGCCGTGCAGGTGCTCAACGCTTACTTCTCCAACACGTCCGCGTCCTCCGCGATCACGGGCGAAAATACACTGCTGGGTTAAGCGCGCCGTTTCGGCGCGCTTTTGCCTGTTTCAGCCGCTTTATTTGACAGAAAGGAATGTGTTATGTCAACTAAATGGTTTGATCCGCGCGATCTTCTCTTCAAATCTCCCTTTGGCGCGGTGCCCTGCGGCGCCGATGTCTCGTTCTGCTTTCGCCCCGAGCGCGGCGCAGCGGTCACGCGCTGTGAGCTGCTTGCTCACGGCGAGTTTGCCGGCCAATGGACGACGGCGGAGCTTACTCCCGCGCAGGAGGACGGCCACGTCGTCTATCGCGGCATCTTCACCGCGCCGGATGACGTGGAGCTCGTCTGGTACCACTTCCGCCTCTCGTGGGCGGACGGCGGCACGAGCTGCTACGGCAAAAACGGTCTCTGCGCGTGGGACGCGGTCGAGCCCTGGCAGCTCACGGTCTACGACGACACACACAAAACACCCGCGTGGTTCGGCCGCGGCGTGACGTATCAGATCTTCCCCGACCGCTTCCGCCGCGCTAAATCTCGTGATGTTGCAGGCCTTGTCGGCCCGCGCACGCTGCACGAAAATTGGGACGAGCTTCCCGAATACCGCCCGAACGCCGAGGGCGAGATCACGTGTAGCGACTTCTTCGGCGGTGACTTGCAGGGGATCACGGAAAAGCTCGACTACCTCGCCTCTCTCGGTGTGACGACACTCTACCTCTGCCCGATCTTCGAGGCCTCGACCAACCACCGCTACGACACGGCCTGTTATGAGCGCATTGACCCGCTGCTCGGCGATGAAGCGGACTTCCGCACGCTCTGCGCGGAGGCGAAAAAGCGCGGCATCTACGTGATGCTCGACGGCGTCTTCAACCACACGGGGCGAAAGAGCGTCTATTTCAACGCCGACGGCTTTTACGACGACCTCGGCGCGGCGCAGGGCGAGCAGTCGCCCTATTACCGCTGGTACAACTTCCACCCCTTCCCCGACGAGTACGACGCCTGGTGGGGCATCAAGAACCTGCCCGCAGTCAACGAGCTGGAAAAAAGTTATGTTGACTACATTATTGAGGGCAACAACTCCATCATCAAGCGCTGGCTGCGCGCGGGCGCATCCGGCTGGCGGCTCGACGTCGCCGATGAGCTCCCCGACGAGTTCATTGCCAAAATTCGCGCGGCGATGAACGAGGAGAACCCCAACACTTATCTTCTCGGCGAGGTCTGGGAGGACGGCACGACGAAGATCGCCTACTCCCAGCGCCGCAAGTACCTTTTGGGCCGCGAGACGAACGGCCTGATGAACTACCCGTTCCGCACGGCGCTGATGGCGTATTTGCTCGGCGGCGGCGCGGAATACTTCCGCGACAGCATGGAGGAGCTGCGCGAAAACTATCCTGCGCCCGCGTTCTACGGCGCGATGAATTTCCTCTCGACCCACGACACGCCAAGGCTTTTGACGATCTTAGGCCTCACCTCCCCCGCGCCGCAGACGCGCGACGAGCGCGCGGTCTATCAGCTCAGCGGTTCCGACCTTGCGCGCGGCATGTTGCTCCTCAAGCTCGCGGCTCTGATCCTCTACACCTTCCCCGGCTCGCCGATGCTCTACTACGGCGACGAGGCCGGCATGCAGGGCTTTGAAGACCCGTTCAACCGCGGAACCTACCCGTGGGGACGCGAGAATGCCGAATTGGTGCAATACTTCCAACAGCTCGGCGCGCTGCGCAAATCGCACAAGGCGCTGCAAAGCGGCACGATCGTCTACCATGCCGCGCAGGGCCGCGCGCTGGCGTTCTCGCGCCGCACGGAGCACGACCACTGCCTCACGGCAGTCAATGCGGGCGGCGAGCCCGTCACGCTCACCCTTCCGTGGGACGGCACGCTCGCCGAGGACGCCCTGTCCCATCAGGAGTTCTTCTGCGGCAACGGCCTGCTTCGCCTGACGCTCGAGCCCTACGGTACGATGCTGCTGACCCAGCCGCAGGAGTGATTTGTTTCACGTGAAACACTGATTTCAGGTCATGGTAAAGGTCAGCGCCTTTACCATGACCTTTTTCTGTCCTCAGCACTGCCCCAGCGGTGATACCCCATCACCGGCCCAAACAGGGGCAAATCGAGACGTAAAGGCCTGTGCCTTGTCATGTTTCACGTGAAACAAATTTGCAAAATTTGAGCTTCCCTGTTGAAATTGAGCCGTTTTGTGCTATACTGAACAAGAATGAAAATGGATCAATGCTTTTATGACTAAGGTGGGTGTTTTTTTGGCTAAAATCGTTGCAATCGTCAATCAAAAGGGCGGCGTCGGCAAAACGACGACCTGTGTCAACCTGACCTCCTCCCTCAAGGAGAAAGGCAATCGCGTCCTGCTGTGTGACTTTGACCCGCAGGCCAACTCCACCTCCGGCATGGGTGTGGACAAGGCGGCCTCGCGCGGCGTTTATGACGTGCTCATCAACGGTGCGGACGTCACGGCCAGCGTGGCGCACACGCGCTACGGCGATGTGCTCCCCTCCTCGAAAGCCTTGGCGGGCGCGGGTATTGAGATGATCGACCGCGAAAACCGCGAATTCCTGCTCAAGCAGGCGCTCGATATTCTCTCGCCCAATTACGACTTTATCCTCATCGACTGCCCGCCGTCGCTCGAACTCTTAACGGTCAACGCCCTCTGCGCCGCGAATTCCCTGATCGTTCCTGTACAGGGCGAATATTTCGCGCTCGAGGGCCTGTCCGACCTGATGCACACGGTGCGCATGGTGCGCCGCAGCCTGAATCCCGGCCTTGAGCTCGAAGGCGTTCTGCTCACGATGTTCGACGGGCGCACGAATCTCGCCCTCCAAGTTGCGGAAGAGGTCAAGCGCTACTTCCCCGGCAAGGTGTATTCGACCGTCATCCCCCGCAATGTGCGCCTTTCCGAAGCGCCGAGCCACGGCAAGCCGATCAACTACTACGACCGCACCTCCCGCGGCGCGGAAGCGTACAGCGACCTCGCCAACGAGTTTTTGAAGCAGAACCGCTGATACATTAAATATAAGGGCGCATTCCGCCCGCTTCATCCCACAGAAAGGAGAAGTTTCCATGGCAAATGCAAACCGCGGGCTCGGCAAGGGGCTCGGCGCGCTGCTGGGCGACGCCGCCCTGCGCACCGACACGTCCGACAACCTCTACCTCCCCATCTCGCAGATCGAACCCTACGCCAATCAGCCGCGCCGCCACTTCGATGAAGAGGCTCTGCAGGATCTGGCCGATTCCATCCGCGAGCACGGCATTATCCAGCCGTTGACGGTCCGCCGCCTTTCTTCCGGCTACTATCAGATCATCGCGGGCGAGCGCCGCTGGCGCGCCGCGCGCATCGCCGGTCTTGCCGAAGTGCCCGCCATCGTCATCGAGGCGGATGACCGCAAGATGACCGAGCTCTCGCTCATCGAAAACCTCCAGCGCGAAGACCTTGACCCCATCGAAGAAGCCGAGGGCTACAAAACGCTGATGGACAACTACCATCTCACGCAGGAGGAGGCCGCCGAGCGTGTCGGCAAGTCCCGCTCCGCCGTGGCAAACAGTCTGAGATTGTTAGGGCTTTGCCCCGAAGTGCGGCAAATGCTGCAAAACGGCAACCTCTCCGGCGGTCATGCCCGCGCGCTGCTGCCGCTCAAGGCCGATTTGCAGCTCGACGCGGCAAGCCTGATCGTTAAGCAGGGTCTCAGCGTCCGCCAGACCGAGGCGCTCGCCAAGCGCCTGAGTAACCCTAAGGAAGAGCGCAAGCCCACGAACGACGAGCTCATCGCCGAGAGCTACGGCCGTCTGGCCGCGCAGGAGCTCAGCGATAAGATCGGCCGCACCTGCCGCATCGTGTCCGGCAAGAAAAAAGGCCGCATTGAGCTCGACTATTACGGCATCGACGACTTAAACGATCTGCTCGAAGCGCTCGCCGCCATCAAACGCAGAAAGAACGGAGACGAATAACTATGTCCGATTTGATTCACGAGGGTCCCAAGGACCCGAATAAGCCGCCCGTGCCCGGCGAAGAAAAGCCCACCACCGAGCGCGAGCGCATGAAAAAAGTATATACTTACGTTGCGATCCTCTTCACCGTGGCATTTTTGCTGATTTTATGGACATTTCTCATGAATCAGCGCAGCATCAACGAGATCAAGGACGGCAACACCGCCCTGCAAAGCACCTTACAGCAGAACGACTCACTGGAAGCGCACATCGCTGAGCTTGAAGAGCAGCTTGCGACCGCGGAAGAGGACAAAAAGGCGCTCGACGAGACCGTCGGCGTGCAGTCCAACCAACTGCGCGCGCTCGACTGGCTGCTTGAGATCGAAAACGCCTACAACACCGGCGATCTCGACGCCGCGAAAGACAACATCCGCTCGTTCGAGGAGACCGGCACGGTGGAATTCCTGCCCAAGGAGCCGCTGCGTACCGGTATCACCGGCGACGACGCCCCCTCCCCCGCCGCGCGCTACCAGTCCATTGTGGACAAGCTGTTTCCGGACGGCGTAAAATGAGAAGTCAAATGGTCATTTACTTTACAACGATAACGAGGTAAATCATTATGCTGGATATGAAATTCCTGCGGGAAAATCCCGATCTGGTCAGGGAAAACATCAAAAAGAAGTTCCAGGACGAAAAGCTCCCCCTCGTCGACGAGGTCATCGAGCTCGACGCCAAGAACCGCGCCGCCATCACCGAGGCGAGCGAGCTGCGCGCCAGCCGCAACGCCCTCTCCAAGCAGATCGGCATGCTGATGGGTCAGGCGAAGAAGGACCCGAGCAAGCTCGAAGAAGCCGAAAAGATCAAGGCGACCGTCAAGGCGAACGCCGACCGCCTGGCCGAGCTTGAAAAGCTCGAAGAGGAGTATGAGCAGAAGATCCACAAGATCATGCTGCTGATCCCGAACATTATCGACCCCAGCGTCCCCATCGGTCCGGACGACAGCTGCAATGTCGAGGTCGAGCGTTTCGGCGAGCCGAAGGTTCCCGATTTTGAAATTCCCTACCACACGCAGATCATGGAGAGCTTTGACGGCGTCGACATGGACGCCGCGGGCCGCGTCTCCGGCGCGGGCTTCTACTACCTGCTCGGCGACATCGCGCGCCTGCACGAGGGCGTGCTCGCTTACGCGCGCGACTTTATGATCGACAAGGGCTTCACATTCTGCATCCCGCCGTTCATGATCCACGGCAACGTGGTCGAGGGCGTCATGAGCCAGAACGACATGGACGCCATGATGTACAAGATCGAGGGTGAGGACCTCTACCTCATCGGCACGAGCGAGCACTCGATGGTCGGCCGCTTCATCGGTGAAATTCTGCCCGAGAGCAGCCTTCCTCAGACGCTCACGTCCTACTCCCCCTGCTTCCGCAAGGAGAAGGGCTCGCACGGCATCGAGGAGCGCGGCGTTTACCGCATCCACCAGTTTGAAAAGCAGGAGATGATCGTCGTCTGCAAGCCCGAGGACAGCATGGACTGGTACAACAGAATGTGGAAGTGGAGCGTCGAGCTGTTCCGCTCGATGGACATCCCCGTCCGCCAGCTCGAATGCTGCTCCGGCGACCTCGCCGACCTGAAGGTCAAGAGCTGCGACATCGAGGCCTGGTCCCCGCGCCAGAAGAAGTATTTCGAGGTCTGCTCCTGCTCGAACCTCGGTGACGCGCAGGCCCGCCGCCTGAAAATTCGCGTCAAGGGCGAGGATAGCAAGATGTACCTGCCGCACACGCTGAACAACACCGTCGTCGCGCCCCCGCGTATGCTGATTGCATTCCTTGAGAACAATCTGCAGGCCGACGGCAGCGTGCTGATCCCCAAGGTCCTCCAGCCTTACATGGGCGGCAAGACCGTGCTCACACCGAAAAAGTAATTTCTTATAGTAATATTTTCATCATTTTATACGATTAGTTGTCGTATTTCCCCTCAAATCCCGCCAAAGGAGCCTTCTGAATGAAGAAGTTTTTTGAAGAGTTCAAGGCCTTTGCCATGCGCGGCAACGTGCTCGACATGGCCGTCGGTGTTGTCATCGGCGGCGCGTTCGGCAAGATCACGAACTCTGTCGTCAACGACATCATCATGCCGCTCATCTCCATGCTGACCGGCGGCATCGACTTCTCCGCATGGAAATGGGTGCTCAAGGAGGCCGTCATGGAGGGCAGCAAAGTCGTCACACCCGAAGTCGCCGTCAACTATGGCAACCTGATCGCCGTCATCCTTGACTTCATCATCATCGCGTTCGCCGTGTTCTGCATGGTCAAGGCCATCAACAAGATGCACGACAAGCTCTCGAAGCCCGCCGAGCCGGAGCCCGAAAAGGCCCCCGAGCCGACGAAGGAAGAGCTGCTGCTCGCCGAGATCCGCGACCTTTTGAAGGAGCAGAGCAAATGAACGAGCTTCTCTTGCAGGGCCTCAGCGAGCTGGGGCTGGATGTAAGCCGGGCGGAAACGCTCGAGCGCTTCTCCTCCCTGCTGCTGGAAAAGAACGAGGTGATGAACCTCACGGCCATCACAGAGCCCGACGCCGTCGCGCAGCTTCACCTGCTCGACAGCGCGGCGCTGCTGCCATTTGTCGATCTGACGGGTAAAACCGTCGTCGACGTCGGCACCGGCGCGGGATTTCCCGGGATGCCGCTGCGCATTTTAAAAGACGACTTCGACCTCACGCTGCTCGACTCGCTCGGCAAGCGCGTCAACTGGCTGCAAGAGGTCTGTGACGAGCTGCAATTAAAGCGCGTCGCCTGCGTCCACGCGCGAGCAGAGGAATTCGCCATGCAGCACCGCGAGCAGTTCGACATCGCCACCTCGCGCGCCGTCGCGCAGCTTTCGATCTTATCCGAGCTGTGCCTGCCGCTCATCAAGGTCGGCGGACAGTTCGCCGCCATGAAGAGCGTCGACACCGAAGACGAGATCGCCGCGGCGAAGAGCGCCATCAAGACGCTCGGCGGCCACATCGTCAAGGTCGAGGACTACACCATCCCGACGAGCGACGTCGTCCACCGCCTTGTCATCGTCGAAAAGGTCTCCCCTACCCCGCGCGCCTATCCGCGCGCCTTCGCCAAGATCAAAAAAGCCCCGCTGTAACGCATCAAATTCACAAAAAGGAGGTACGAGCCTTGTCTCAGGTCATCGCCGTCGTGTCCGGCAAGGGCGGCACGGGAAAAACTTCGTTCACGACGCTCACCGGCATGGCGCTCGCGCAGCTCGGCAAAAAAACGCTGCTGCTCGACTGCGACATCGGCCTGCGCAATCTCGACCTCTACCTCGGCGTATCGGATCGCGCGCTCATGGACTTCACCGACGTGATCGCCGGACGCACGACACTCGCTCAGGCCGTCGTGCGCCACCCGCTCTACCCGAACCTGTATCTGCTCACCGCGCCCGTGAGCTTCGGCGTGCGCCTGCCGAGCAAGCGCGAGATGCAGCGGCTTATCGACGAGATCCGCCGCCATTTCGACTTCTGCCTCATCGACGCCGCCGCCGGCATCGGCGAAGCCTTCGCGCTTGCCACCTGCTGCGCCGACCGCGCCGTGGTCGTCACCACGAACGACCCTTCGAGCCTGCGCGACGCGCAGCGCACCGTGATGGAGCTGCACCGCTTCCCGAGCGGATACCTGCACCTTGTCGTCAACCGCGTGCGGCGCAAGCTCTTACAGTCCCTCCACACCACGATCGACGACGCCATCGACGCCGCGGGTCTTCCGCTGCTCGGCGTCATTCCGGAGGACGAGAATGTCCCCGCCGTTTTGGGGCGTGGACTTTCCCAGCGCCTCAAGTATCGCTCCGGCGCGCTCTGCGCCTGCGAAAACATCGCACGCCGCCTGTGCGGCGAACGCGTGCGTCTGATGCGGCTGTAGCGCCGGTTCACAAAGGCAAACACGCTTTTCCCGCAAACATCTTTTCAAAGCCTGCTTGCCCTTGTCAACCGATGAAAGTGCCGCTACAATAGAAAAATTCACATCAGAAAGGATTGTGACACTACATGAACATCGCTCTCATGGCACACGACAACAAAAAGGAACTGATGGTCCAGTTCTGCACGGCTTACGCCGGCATTCTGTCCCGTCACACTCTCTGCGCCACCAGCGTGACCGGTAAGATGGTCAGCGAAGCGAGCGGCCTTCCGATCCACCTGTTCATGGCGCGCATCCACGGCGGCGCCGAGCAGATCGGCGCGCGCATCTCCTACAACGAGATCGATATGGTCCTCTTCTTCTGCGACCCCGCCAACCCGCAGTATAACGACAGCCTGACCTATATCACCAAGCTCTGCGACCAGAACAACATCCCCTTTGCCACCAACCTCGCCACCGCTGAAATGCTCATCATGGGCCTTGCCCGCGGCGACCTCGACTGGCGCGATATCGTCAACCCGAAGACGAAGCCCTTCACCACCTGAGCACAAAATCAGGCGATTTTCAATACAGTTAGTAATTTTCAATTTATAATATACAAACAGGAGTAGATTTTACCATGATGCAATCCCGTACACACAACTGCGGCGAGCTTCGCGCGCAGCATGCCGGTGAGCACGTCAAGCTCGTCGGCTGGATGGAGAACGTCCGCGAAGTCGGCGGCAGCCTCGCCTTTGTGGTGCTGCGCGACTTCTACGGCACGACGCAGATCGTCGTCGAGACGAGCGAGCTGCTCGCCCAGATCAAGGGCTACAACAAAGAGAGCACCATCTCCGTCGAGGGCACCGTGCGCGAGCGCGCAAGCAAGAACCCCAATCAGCCCACCGGCGACATTGAGGTCGTTCCCGAGAAGATCGAGCTGCTCGGTCGCTGCCGCTACAACTCCCTGCCGTTCGAGATCAACCGCAGCCGCGAGGCCGACGAGACCCAGCGCCTCAAGTACCGCTATCTTGACCTGCGCAATCCCGCCGTCAAGAAGAACATCATCCTGCGCTGCAACGTCATCGCCGCGCTGCGCAAGGCCATGATGGAGCACGACTTCCTCGAGATCACCACCCCGATCCTGACGGCCTCCTCCCCCGAGGGCGCGCGTGACTACCTCGTCCCCGCCCGCAAGCACCCCGGCAAGTTCTACGCCCTGCCGCAGGCCCCACAGCAGTTCAAGCAGCTGCTGATGACCTCCGGCTTTGACCGTTACTTCCAGATCGCGCCGTGCTTCCGCGATGAGGACGCGCGCGGCGACCGCAGCCCCGGCGAGTTCTATCAGCTCGATATGGAGATGGCGTTCGCCTCTCAGGAAGACGTCTTCGCCATCTGCGAGGATGTCCTGCCCCCGATCTTCGCGAAGTTCGGCACGTATGACATCGCATCTCAGCCCCCGTTCCGCCGCATCAAGTACCTCGACGCGCTCGAGATTTACGGCAGTGATAAGCCGGACCTGCGCATCGACCTGACCGCGACGAACGTCTCCTCCCTCTTCGAGGGAAGCAGCTTTGAGGTCCTTGCGGACAAGACCGTCAAGGCCGTCGCCATCTCCAACTGCACGCTCACGCGCAAGCAGATCGACAAGCTCCTGACCGACTGCGAGGTGCAGGCGGGCGCGAAGGGCTACTGGTTCAAGGTCGACGAAAAGGGCGACCTCGCCGGCGGCATCGCGAAGTTTGTCGACAAGGAAGCTGCTTCCAAGCTCCTGCCGCTCGAGCCTAACACGCTCGTGCTCGTCGCGGGCGGCGAGCTGGCCACCAAGCTCGTCGGCGTGATGATCAAGACGTTCGGCCCCGCGTGCGAGGGTCACATGGACAAGGAGCGCTACGAGTTCTGCTGGATCGTCGACTTCCCGATGTATGAGATCGGCGACGAGAGCGGCGAGCTCGAGTTCTGCCACAACCCGTTCTCCATGCCCGCCGGCGGCCTCGACGTGCTGCTCAAGGCCGAGCGCGGCGAGATCGACCCGCTCACCATCACCGCCGACCAGTACGACCTCGTCTGCAACGGCGTGGAGCTCTCTTCCGGCGCGGTCCGTAACCACGACCCTGAGATCATGATCAAGGCCTTCGAGCTCGTCCGCCTCGGCGAAGAGGACGTGAAGGCCAAGTTCCCCGCCATGTACAACGCCTTCTGCTACGGCGCGCCCCCGCACGCCGGTATCGCCCCGGGCGTCGACCGCATGGTCATGCTGCTCGCCGGTGAAGATTCCATCCGCGAAATCATTCCCTTCCCGATGAACAAGAACGCCCAGGATATCATGATGGGCGCGCCCAGCGAGGTGACGCAGAAGCAGCTCGATGAGCTGCATATTGCCGTCACGGCGCATGAGGAAGAATAATTTAGCTCTCACTGCGTGAGGGCGGAATAATTTCCCTGTGCCGCACAGGGAAACGGCAAAGGGGGCCATTCTCTCGCGTGAGAGAATGGCCCCCTTTAGATCCCCCAAGAGAACGCAAGGGGCCTTGCCCCTTGACCCCGCACATTGGCAGTTTGTAGCTTGAAGAGCTGCACGCGCTGCGCAATCAGGTGCGGTGTACATGGCTTCGCCATGAATCCCTGCATTTCGTTACTGCTCTCAACCGCGCCTTACTGCCGTGAGGCGCGAGTGACGGTAGCCCGGCGGCAGACTGCTTGCCGAATGCGGCATTGCTAACGCTCGCCGCATTGTGGAGACTGGCGGTAGGTGGAAATTACTGCGCACTTCTACAAGATGGGCAGAGCGGCAGCGGATAATAGGAGTAGAGGCAAATCGTATCGCAATGCTAACGCGGCTTTGCCGCGCGCAGGCAGTTGCATTCCGAAGGCATAAAGGTTATTCAACCCCGAGACTGCCAATCTAAACCTTTCTCTTGGGGGATTTAAAGGGGGATATTCTCTTTTGTGAAAGAGAATATCCCCCTTTGCCCGCTCCCCTGCGGGTACGCAGGGATTCTCGGTTTGTCTTGACAAACAATTTCAGTCATGGTATGCTGAGCGCAATAAAGGCAGCGAGAAAGAAGCCTTTTCTTTTCACTCGCTCAAGAGAGGGGACGGCCGGTGCAAGTCCCTGCGGAACGGAAAAGGCGGCGCTTTTGAGCCGCGCGGCGGAAATGCCGTGCCGGTCCCTCCGTTACAAGGGAACGAAGTGCCCCGCATCCAGCGGGGAATTCAGGTGGAACCACGGACAATGATTTGTTCGCCCTGAGCCTACTTTAATAGGCTCAGGGCGTTTTTTCTCCTGAGCCAAACATCGAAAGGAGAAATTCACCATGAAAAACACCGAAAAGACGATGGACAAGATCGTCGCGCTGTGCAAAAACCGCGGCTTTGTCTTCCCCGGCAGCGAGATCTACGGCGGCCTTGCCAACACCTGGGACTACGGCCCCCTCGGCGCCGAGCTCAAGAAGAACATCAAGAACGCCTGGTGGAAGAAGTTCGTGCAGGAGAATCCCTACAACGTCGGCCTTGACGCCGCGATCCTGATGAACCCGCAGACCTGGGTGGCGAGCGGCCATCTCGGCGGCTTCTCCGATCCTCTGATGGACTGCCGCGAGTGCCATGAGCGCTTCCGCGCCGACAAGGTCATCGAGGACTGGTGCGCCGAGACCGGCTTCGAGCTTCCCAAGCCCATCGACGCCTTCTCCCAGCAGGAGATGAAGGACTTTGTCGAAGAGCACAACATCCCCTGCCCCACCTGCGGCAAGCACAACTTCACCGATATCCGTCAGTTTAACCTCATGTTCAAGACGTTCCAGGGCGTGACCGAGGACGCAAAGAACACCGTCTACCTCCGCCCCGAGACCGCGCAGGGCATCTTCGTCAACTTCAATAACGTCCAGCGCACCACGCGCAAAAAGCTCCCGTTCGGCATCGGCCAGATCGGCAAGTCCTTCCGCAACGAGATCACGCCGGGCAACTTCATCTTCCGCGTGCGCGAGTTCGAGCAGATGGAGCTCGAGTTCTTCTGCAAGCCGGGCACCGACCTTGAGTGGTTCAACTACTGGCGCACGTTCTGCCACAACTGGCTGCTCTCCATCGGCCTGAAGGACGAGAATCTCCGCCTGCGCGACCACGATCCCGAGGAGCTGTGCTTCTACTCCAAGGCAACGACGGACTTCGAGTTCCTCTTCCCGTTCGGCTGGGGCGAGCTCTGGGGCGTTGCCGACCGCACGGACTACGACCTCACGCAGCATCAGAACACCAGCGGCGTGAAGATGGTCTATCGCGAGGGCGAGGGCAAGGACATGGTCGAATACGTCCCCTACGTCATCGAGCCGTCGCTCGGCGTGGAGCGCAGCGTGCTCGCGGTCCTGTGCGACGCCTACGATGAAGAGGTCGTCGGCCAGGACAAGAAGGGCAACGACGACGTGCGCGTCGTGCTGCACTTCCACCCCGCACTCGCCCCCTTCAAGGCCGCGATCCTGCCGCTTTCCAAGAAGGACGTGCTCGCCGGTCCCGCGATGGAGCTCTACAACGAGCTTTCCAAGGAATTCATGGTCGACTACGACGAGACCGGCTCGATCGGCAAGCGCTACCGCCGCGAGGACGAGATCGGCACGCCGTACTGCATCACGTTCGACTTCGACACCGTCGGCGACGAGGCCAACGGCATCGCGGCCGACCACTGCGTCACCATCCGCGAGCGCGACAGCATGGAGCAGGTCCGTATCCCCATCGATCAGGTCAAGGACTTCCTGCGCGAAAAGTGCGCGTTCTGAGAAAAGTTTTCCACAGAATAGCAAGAAGGACAGCTCTCTTTCGAGAGCTGTCCTTTGTTCTTTATTTTTCGATCTTCCGGCTCGCCAAAAATCCGGCTTCATCCTTTATGATCTCATATTCCTTAGCCATCGAATTTTCAGACCCGACCACGCAGCAGTCGCATCTGTCGGCGTTCCCGCAGGTGCCGCGGCGGAGCAAGGTGCCGTGAAGTTGGCTCATTCCCCAGTAGTCGGAATTGCAGAAAAGCGGCAGCACCTGCATCAGATCGTGCTTTTTCGCAAATTCCGCATTTGGGCACTGCGTAAAATGGTATCGCGCGGCACGTTTTTCTTGTCGTACGGCTCGGATACATTGCAGAAGCACACCGGATGCTGCGCGTACAGCTTGCGGTCCCTTTTCCCCACTCCTTGGAAGACCTTGTCGATCAGCCACATGTCAAAGCTGCGGTTCAGGTCAAAAATCTTTCCCAGCTTTACAAATCCCGACATAAAAAGGCTCGTGACAAGCTCCTGCAATTCCTCTGCCGGCGGATGGTCCGGCAGCAGAGGGTACAGGGAGAAGATCACAATGCTGCCGTAGATTGCGAGGGCATGGCTGGTCTTTTTTCCACCGTAGTCAGGGAGCTCTTTGAGATATTCGCCATACTGGCGGCCGGCAAGAACCCCACAAAGCGGGAAACTTGTCCGGTTGCGTTTTTCCTGTCGAAATGATATACTTTGTTATTATGCTTTCAGAAAGGGGACGTCCCCAACATGCGTTTTTTCTCTTCTCTGGTGCGGCCTGACGAGTCGACGGGCGCGGTGATGCGCTGGGTGCACCGCATCTGGGTCTTCTTCTGGCTCACGGTGCTGGGCGCTGGCATTGGCCTTCTCTCGCTCTACCTCACGGCACATTCCTACGCAAGCATCGACGCGACGGCGCTTTTGCAGTCGTATTTCAAAATTCCGCTGCTCGTAGCGATGAACCTGCTTGCGCCGATCTTACTCGTCTACCTCGGCTTTTTCCTCTTTGCTCGTCCGTGGGCGGCGTACCTGCTCTCGGCGCTGCCGTTTTTCACGCTCGCGCTCGCGAGCTACTACAAGGTGCAGCTGCGCGGCGACCCCGTGCTCGCCACCGACCTGCGGCTCATCCGCACGGCGGGCGGCATCATGGGCAACTACACGTTCGAAATTTCCGCGCCCGTGATCGTCGTTCTTGAGGGCTTTGTGCTGATGCTCGCGCTCTCGTGCCTGATGCTCCGAAAAGAGCGCATGAGCCCGCGCTCCCGCCTTGCGGGCATCATGCTCATGCTCTCTGTCACGCTCGCGTGCTATTTTGAGTTCTACACCAGTTCATCTATCTACAAAGAGACCGCCAACAACGACCTCATTTCCCCGTGGTCGGCGGTCGAGGTCTACATCTCTCGCGGCACGACGTATCCGTTCCTACACAGCGTGCAGGACATGTTCCCCGAGCCGCCGGAGGGCTACCGCGAGAGCGAGGCCAAGCAGATCCTTGAGCAGTATGCGGACACCGACATTCCCGACGATCAGAAGATCACGGTCGTCGGCATCATGCTCGAGGCGTTCTCCGACCTGTCCGACTTCCCCCAGTTAAATGAAATCTCCGCCTTGCGGAATCTCTACGAGCCGCTGCACGAGCTCGAGAGCCGCAGCGTCTCGGGCAACCTCCTCACGAATATCTTCGCCGGCGGCACGACGAACACCGAATGGGGCTTCCTCACGGGGTACAGCCAGCACGAGGAGTTCCGCGGCCCGATCAATTCCTACGTCCGCTACTTCAAGGATCAGCGCTACGACGCGCTCTACCGCCATCCCGGCTACTCGTGGTTCTACAACCGCAGCAACGTCAACGAATACCTTGGCTTTGACGAGTGCGTCTTTAACGAATCGGGCTTTGGCGACCTCATCTCCATCGAGGACGCGCTCTTCAAGTCCGACACCGTGCTCGTCGACTACCTCTTAAACGACATCGACTCGCGCACGGAGGACGATGACCCTCTCTTCCTCTTCTCCGTCTCGTACCAGAACCACGGGCCGTACAGCTCCGAGACCTACTGGGAGGAGTACGTCACGCCCGCCAAGACCGGCTGGTCGATGGAAAGCTGCTGCGTCATCAACAACTACCTGGCCGGCATCCGCAGCACGATCGAGCAGATGCGCCGCCTCACGCGCGAGCTGGAAGCGCGCGATGAGCCCATCGTGCTCGTGCTCTTCGGCGACCACAAGCCGTGGATGGGCAACGGCAGCAGCGTCTACGCCGAAATGGGCGTTGACCTCGACGTGTCCACGCAGGAGGGCTTCTACAACTACTTCTCCACCCCCTACCTCATCTATGCCAACAAGGCCGCCAGGGAATCCCTCGGTCAGGACTTCCGCGGCGACGGCGGCGACATTTCCCCGTGCTTCCTGATGGACAAGCTCTTCTTCGAGTGCGGCTGGACGGGCGACGGCTTCATGCAGCTCCAGCGTGAGACGCGCGCCGTCACGCCGCTGATGCACGAGGACGGCTACCGCATGGTCGACGGTTCCATCACGCTCGACGTGCCCCCAGACGTCGCCGAGATCTGCCGCAGGTACCTCTGCGCGCAGTATTACCGCGAGCAGCACTTTGTTTCCGAATCGTAAAAAGGAGAATCGCCATGAAATCTTTCAAAATCACCGCACTTTCCCTCGTCCTGGTTCTGCTTCTCGCCGCCTGCGGCGCGAAAAACGACACCCCCGATGAACCCGCCGTCGATCCGACGCCGGAACCTCCTATCGAGCAGCCGGTGGAAAAAACGCCCGATGAGCGCATCAACGACATCATTGCAGATATGAGCATCGAGGAAAAAGTCGGCCAACTCTTCTTCGTCCGCTGCCCCGAAACGGGCGCGGCGGAGGACGTCGAAACCTATCACCTCGGCGGGCTGCTGCTCTTCGGCAGGGACTATAAGGACGCAAACGGTGACTGGCTCACCGAGGACGACTTCACCGCGGCGCTCGCGTCCTATCAGGACGCGGCGGCCATCCCGCTTTTCATCGGCAGCGATGAAGAGGGCGGCACGGTCACGCGCGCGAGCAAAAATCCGAATCTCTTCTCCGAACCTCTCCCCTCCCCGCAGGAGCTCTATGCCGCGGGCGGCCTCGACGGGCTGCTCGAACGAACGCTCAGCTACAACCAGAAGCTCAAAGCGTTCGGCGTCAACGTGAACTTCGCCCCCGTGTGCGATGTGTCGACGAATCCCGACAACTTCATCTACGCGCGCTCGTTCGGGCAGGACGCGCAGACGACTGCGGACTATATCTCAAGCGTCGTGCCCGTCTATGCGCAGTCCGGCGTCGCCTGCGTCTTAAAGCACTTCCCCGGCTACGGCAACAACGCCGACACGCACACGGGCATCGCGCTCGACGCGCGCCCGTACACCACGTTTGAAAAGTCCGACCTCGTCCCCTTTGAATCCGGCATCGCCGCGGGCGCGCCGTTCGTGCTCGTGAGCCACAACATCGTCGAGTGCATGGACGGCGCGTATCCCGCGTCCCTTTCGGCGAAGGTCCACACGCTGCTGCGCGACACGCTCGGCTTCACCGGCGTCATCGTGACGGACGATCTCGCGATGGATGCCGTCAAAGCCTACGCGCAGGACGGCAGCGCCGCCGTGCTGGCCATTCAGGCGGGCAACGACATGATCGTGACCACCGACTATCAGACGCAGATCCCGCAGGTGATCGCCGCCGTCCAGTCCGGCGAGATCGCCGAAAGCGATATTGACGCGCACGTTTTCCGCGTGCTGCACGAAAAACAGGCGCTCGGCCTGATCGACTAAAGGAGAACCCCATGGAAACAAGAAAACTCTACTATGAAGATCCCTTTCAGAAGGGCTTTGCCACCACCGTCGTCTCCTGCGACGCTGTCAAGGGCGGCTACGCCGTTGTCCTCGCGGAGACGGCCTTCTACCCCGAGGGCGGCGGCCAGCCGTATGACACCGGCGTTTTGGGCGAGGCGAACGTGCTCGAGGTCCACGAGAAAAACGGCGTTATCACGCACCTTTGTGACAAGCCCTTCGAGGTGGGAAAGAGCGTCTCCGGCAAGATCGACTGGGCGCGCCGCTTCGACCACATGCAGCAGCATTCGGGCGAGCACATCTGCTCGGGCCTCATCTGCGAGCGCTTCCACTGCGACAACGTCGGCTTCCACATGGGCGCGGACGTCGTCACGATCGACTTCAACGCCGACATTTCGTGGGATGAACTTATGGAGATTGAACAGCTCGCCAACCTGTACATCTATGAGGATCACCCCATCGACATCCAGTTCTATCGCGGCGCGGAGCTCGACAAGGTCGAGTACCGCAGCAAAAAGCCGCTCGAGGGCGACGTGCGCATCGTCTCCTTCCCCGGCGCGGACTGCTGCGCCTGCTGCGGCACGCACGTCGTGCGTTCCGGTCAGGTGGGACTCGTCAAGTTCCTCTCCGTGCAGAAGTTCCGCGACGGCGTTCGCATCGAGCTTCTTTCCGGCAAACGCGCGCACCGCTACCTTTCGGAGTGCTGGGCGCAGGACGTGCGCATCGCACAGGCCCTCTCCGTCAAGCCGAACGCGAGCTTTGCGGGCGTCGAGCGCGTGCTCGCTGAGCTTTCCGCGCTCAAGCAGCGCTGCGCAAAGCTCGAAGAGTCCGTCTTCGCCCAGACCGCCGCGCAGTACGAAGGCAAGGGCGACGTGCTGCTCTTCGAGGACGAAATGTCCGGCGACAGCCTGCGCAAGCTCTGCGACGCGGTCACAAACCGCTGCGGCGGCCGCTGCGCGGTCTTTGCCGGCGCGGACGGCGCGTACAAGTACGCCATCGGGCACATCGGCGGAGACCTTCGTGAGTTCACGAAAAAGATGAATGCCGAGCTGAACGGCCGCGGCGGCGGCAAGCCGAATTTTGTGCAAGGCAGCGTGGCCGCTGCACGCGGGGCGATCGAAGCATTTTTCGCAGAATAATTTGCAACGATTCCCGCACCAATGCGGGAGAAGTTTCCCCTGCACCGTGCCGGGGAGCGAGTCAAAGGGGCCATTCTCTTTCGCAAAAGAGAATGGCCCCTTTGGAACCCCAAGAGAAAGACTTTGATTGGCCGTCTCAGGCTCGAATGGCCTTTGTGCCTCCGGAAGGTGACTGCCTGCGCGCGGCGCTGCCGCGTTTAGAGCTGCTATACGATTTGCCTCTGCTCCTACTATCCGCTGTTGCGCAGCCGTTGGCGGCTTTGCTGCCTTACGGATGCGGCACACCCCTTGCGGGTGCCGCTCTGCTCATCTTGTAGGAGTGCAAACTAATTTCCGCCTACCGGAGCACTCATCAATGCGGCGAGCACAGCAATGCCGCATTCGGCAAGCAGTCTGCCGCCAAGCAATCGTCACTCGCGCCTCACGATAGTAAGGCGCGGTTGCTGAATGTTTCGAATCGCAGTGATTCATGGCGAAGCCATGTACACCGCACCTGATTACCCGCAAGGGGTATGCCACATCCGTAAGGCAGCAGAGCTGCCAACGGCTGTGCAATGCGCAGCGCGTGCAGCTCTTCAAGCTACAAACTGCCAATGTCGGGGGTCGAGGGGAACTCCCCTCGCCTTTCTCTGGGGGATTTAAAGGGGGTATTCTCTTCGGAAAGAGAATACCCCCTTTATTGCCCGTTTCCGCACAGTGCGGAAACCTCCCGCCCGCGACGCGGGCTTTGTTTTTGCTTGAAAAGGAAAAATCAGAACCCAAACCCGCTGAGGCCGAGTCCGCTCGTCAGCGCGTTCATCTTCCCGTCCATCGCCTCTTCGGCCTGGCGGAGCGCTTCGTTCACGGCGGAAATGATGAGATCCTGAAGCATCTCCACATCCTCGGGGTCGACTGCCTCGGGCTTGATGGTGATGTTCGTGACTTCCTTCTTGCCGTTGACCTCGGCGCTGACGACGCCGCCGCCGACGCTCGCCGAGAAGGTCTTCTCCTCGACCTCCTGCTGCGCCTTCTGCATGTCCTCCTGCATCTTCATGATCTGCTGCTGCATCTGCTGCTGCTTGAGCATCTGGCCGCTGCCGTTGGAAAAGCCGCGGCGTGCGCTGTAACCCTTTGCCATCGTTGTTGTCTCCTTTTATTTTACTGTAAAATTGTCGAATTTACTGCCCATGCGCAGGAGGTCCTGCATCTTGTCTCGCTTTTTCGCGCCCGGGCGCTCGCCCACGAGGAAGCGGACGCGGATCTCCCGTCCAACTGCGCGGGACGTGACCTCGCTCAAAACGTCTGTCACGACCTTCTGGTCGAGCATGGACTTCTGCACCTCGGTCGAGCAGTAGACGGTGAGAAGGTCATCCTTCACATCGCCCTGCGCCATGCCGATGAACGCGCGCTTGTCGGGCGTCAGACGGTTTTTATAGCTCTCCATGAGCTGGTAGAAAATCTCATCATCCCCGCTGCCTCCACTCGTCGGCGCTTCCTGCGCAGGCGCGGGTGCTGCTGCTATCTTCGGCGCAGCGGCCTTCGGTGCGGGCGCGACCGGCTCGCCGTAGGGCGGCGGTGCGTCATAATCGTCGGGCAGCGGCGGCTCGTCCCACGGAAGCGGCGCTTCCTCGGCGGGCTTTGCGCTCTCTGTGGGCGCTTCCGCGGCCTTTTGCGGTGCGGGAGCGAGCTTTTGCGCCGTCGCGGGAGCAGGTGCGCTCGCCGGTGCAGATGCGGGATGCTTCGCTGCGAACTGCACGCCCGCGGCGATCTGCTCTTCGAGCCGCGCGATGCGCGCGCCGAGCGCCGCCAGGTCGCCGGAGAGTGTTTCGTCGCAGAGCTTCAGAATGCAGAGCTCTGCGTCCGTGCGGCGGTTCACGCTGAACTGGAGCTGCGCCGCCGTCTCCTGCAAGATCGTACAGAGCTGGATGAAGCGTGCGCTCGTCCCCTGCGCGCGCAGGTTTCGGAGCGTTGCGGCGTCATAAGCGCCGCTGAGTAAGCTCTCGCCGCCCTCCCCCGCCGTCGCGCTGATGAGCAGCTCGCGCGAGAGGGTCGAGAGCTCGCCGAGCACCGCGCCCACATCCTTACCGCCGTCGTAGAGCTTGCCGAGAAGCTCGAGTGCCGCGCGCGCGTCGCGCGTCAGGATCAGCGACATGAGCTGTGCGGTCTGCACGTTTCCGGCCAAACCCAGCGCGTCGAGCACGGCGTTCGCGTCGATCGCGCCGCCCGCGGCCGCGCACTGGTCAAGAAGGCTCAGCGCGTCTCGCAGCGCGCCGTCCGACAGTCGGGCCAGCAGCGCCGCGCCGTCCTCCTTTAAGTCGATATTCTCCTGCCCCGCGATGTAGTTGAGCCTGCCCACGATGTCCTTCGGCTGGATGCGGCGGAATGAAAAGCGCTGGCAGCGCGACAAAATCGTCGCGGGCACCTTGTGCAGCTCCGTTGTCGCCAGAATGAACATCAGATGCTCGGGCGGCTCCTCCAAGATTTTGAGCAGTGCGTTGAACGCGGGCGTCGAAAGCATGTGGACTTCGTCGACGATATACACGCGTTTTTTTACCTGCGCGGGCGAATAGATGGCCTCGTCACGCAGCGCGCGCACGCTGTCCACGCCGTTGTTCGACGCCGCGTCCAGCTCGACCACGTCGAGCAGCCGCCCGCTCTCGATGCCAAGGCAGCTCGGGCAGCGGTTGCAGGGGTTGCCGTTTTCCGGATGCTCGCAGTTGACCGCACGCGCAAGTATTTTGGCGCAGGTCGTCTTGCCCGTGCCGCGCGTGCCGGTGAAAAGATAGGCGTGCGACAGCCGCCCCTCCGCCACCTGGCGCTGCAAGGTCTCGGTGATGTGCTCCTGCCCGACCACGTCGGCAAATGTTTTGGGACGCCACTTGCGGTAAAGCGCCTGATACATCCGCAGCCCTCCCTTACAATAGAAATACTCCCCCGTATACAGCTGCGGAACCGGCGTCCTTGCGGCACATGGATGGTCCCGCTTAATGCTGCTCGGTTCCCCGCCTGACATGGTTCGCAGGTACCCATTGCGCAAGACCGGTTCCGCAGCTGTATGCGGAGGAGTTGTTGAACAAATGGTATTCTACTATATTTCAGAAAAAATATCAACAGAAAAATGAAAAAGGGGCTTCACAAATTCAAAAAAGTGTGTTATGATAATCCGCGCTGGGAGACCAGCATTGCTATTTGGGCCTGTAGCTCAGTTGGGAGAGCGTACGGTTCGCATCCGTAAGGTCGTGGGTTCGAATCCCTTCAGGTCCACCAAAAAATAAGAGACACGCGAAAGCGTGTCTCTTATTTTTTGGGTTCACTCATTTCATTCGTTCACCCCAAGGGTAATTAAAATGCTCGGTGGAAGTGAATCCCACCTCCGCCAAGATTTTGCTGCGCAAAATGCTTGCACGGCGCAAATGCAGCGGTGTAGGCCGTCTCGGGCGCGATCTCGAAGAGGTCGCCGCCGGTCACACCGGCAAGGGTCTTGGCAAGCTTCGCGGTCTGGCCGCTGGCGGAAAAATAGGCAACTAAGGTTTTCATTCTACTGCACTCCTATCTGTTGAAATTTCTCACTGTTTTGCTTCCGGAAGGACCTCGTTGATGCAGGAAAGCGCGTTGAGCGTGCGCGGGAAGCCGATATACGGCAGGCACACCGTGAGCGCCGCGAGCAGGACCTCCTTCCCGTTGCCGACGGTGGCGTTCCCGCCGACGTGGGCCTTGACCTGCCCTTCGCAGCCGCCCTGAGAAGCGAGGATCGAGAACGTCAGCAGCTCGCGCTCGTGGATGGGCAAAAACTTTCTCGTATAAAATCGCCGAAGCAGTAGGCGGAGAGATAGTCCTGAATGTTCTTCTGGTTCTCCGGCGCGGCGGCGCGCATCGCGTCGATGTGGTCGCCGAAGATCGACTTCTGCGCCGCGATGCCATCTAAAAGGCGGCTCTCCTCCGTCATGGTCTGGCCGCTCGTGAGCGGCAGGACGATGCCCTTTTCGGCGAACACGGCGTTCACCGCGGGGGAACCGCGCAAAAAAGGAGCATTCTTTCGAATGCCCCTTTTTTACATAAGGTTGGCAAAAATCGACGCGCCGACGACCGTAAGAAGGCCCGCCACGACGATGGACAGGCTGCTCATCGCGCCCTCGACCTCGCCGATCTCGAGCGCCTTGGCCGTGCCCAGCGCATGCGCGGCCGAGCCAATGCTCACGCCCTTGGCGATGGGGTCGGTGATGCGGAAAAGTCTGCACACCGAAACTGCGATCACGTTGCCGAAAATACCGGTGATGATGATCATGGCGACCGTCAGCGTCACGTAGCCGCCGAGCTCTTCGGAAATGCCCATGCCGATGGCCGTCGTGATGGACTTAGGCAGAAGCGTCACGTATTCCTCGTGTGTAAGATGAAAGAGCCCGCTCATCACAAACACGCTGCAAAGCGTCGTGATGACGCCGGAGAGAATACCGGCGAAGAGGGCCTTCCAGTTGCTCTTCAGAAGCGATAGCTTTTCATAAAGCGGCACGGCGAGGCACACGGTCGCGGGCGTGAGCAGGTAGCTCAAATACTTCGCGCCCTCGTAGAACGTGTCGTAGCTGATGTGCGCCGTCAAAAGCACTGCAATGGTCAGCACCACCGAGATGAGCAGCGGGTTGAAGAGTGCGAACTTGAACTTTTTTTGCAGCAGCACGCCGATGCCGTAGGCAGCAAGACTGACAGAGACGCCGAAAAAGACGGACTGTTCAAAAAATGTCATTTCTTCTCCGCCCCCTTCTTGCCCTTTTTGAGTACCGCCTGCGTCACAAGGCCGGACACGGCCATAACGACGATCGTTGTCACCGTGGCAATGACGAGATAGGCGACAAGATTCGCCTGAATGACGTCCCACGAAGCCATCAGCCCCACGGCGGGCGGAATGAACATGATGGGCATGATCTCAATGAGAAAGCAGGCCGTGTCGTGCACATCACTGAGCTTGATGATGCCGAGCATCAGGCAGAGAAACATCAGCGCAAGGCCGTAGATGCTTGCCGGAACGGGCAGAGGCAGAAAATAATTCAGCAGCTCCCCAACAAGCGAGACGATGAGGATGATGCCGAACTCCTTGACATATTTCATGATTTTTCCTCTCTTTGTGTGTTGATTTTCATTGTACGGCGCGCACTTTCCCCTGTCAATCGACGAACGGGCGGGATTCCGCCCCGCTGCGCGGCTTTTTCTTAACAAGGTGTATAAAGGCGGCGCAAACGCCGCGCTTTCGCCGCCCGTGTGCAAAATCCCCTCTTCTGCAAAAAATCGTCGTCCGCTTTGCACAGAACAGCCCGCGCGGATTTGGTCGAAGCGCCGAACTTGCAGTTTCTTCTCCAAAAGGCGAGAAAATGCGCGCTTTTTTTACGTCTAATGAGATAAAAGCCGATGCTTCGCCGCCGCTCTCTGCCGGGGCGGCGAAGCGCCGAGTGGAAAATTCATACAGGGAGGATAACACCATGCAGATATCCGCACAGTCGCGCAAAAGGCTTTTGTTCGCCGCGCTCTGCCTCGCAATTCTCGTCCCTCTTTTCTTCACCCTCGAAATCCGCTCGCAGCTGCCGCTCCTCGGTTTCGAGGGCGGCTCGCCCCTGATCGACTGGGTACATCAGAATACGACTGGCAGCGGTTTCTTGCGGAAAGTGACCGGGGACGCCACCTTTTACAGCCTTGTGCTCCTTGCGAAGGACTCTCGCCTCGGGGCGCTGCTGTTTTTCCAGAGCATCGTCTGTGCCTCGATCGCGCTCGTTCTGCTCTGGCTGACGCTGTACTGCAAAAGGTCCTATCTTGCGCCGTTTACGGTCGCCTACACAATTTTGTCCGCGCTCATTTTCTTAGCCACCATGGGCGACTACGCCATCAATTCACAGGCGGAGGAATCCTGCGTCCTGATGCTCTGGGGCTCTTATCTGCGGGAGGGGCGCGGCCTCGGCTCGGTACTCGTCTATCTGACTGTCGTAGGCTGCTATTTTGTCAGCCTCGCGCGCAGCCGCAAGGCGGCGTGAGACGTTTCCCGACTTTTCCGCAGCAAAGAAAAACGGCGCGGTCTCCCGCGCCGTTTTTTGCTTTTCCGTTTTCACATCAGCGTCATATAGCTGACGCCGTCGAGCGCTTCAAGCGCCTGGATCTCCTCGTCCAGCGTCGTTTTGCCGTTCACCCAGAGGGTGAACGTGCCGCACACGGGACCGCCGCTCTTCTCCTGCGTCTCGCTGAAGAGGTTCAGGTCCCAAATGTAGTGTCCGTGGCCCTTTACCTGGCGGATGATCTGGCCGACCGTGCTCTTTTTCTCCATCTCGAAATACACAGTGGAGACGCGCTGCGTCTTGCGGATGCGAAGGTCCACGCGCCGCAGCACTTGCATCGCAAGGAAGATGAACGCATAGCAGATGATGCCGCCCGCGTAAAAACCCGCGCCGAACGCCGTGCCGATGATGGCGACCGCCCACAGGCCCGCCGCGGTCGTCAGGCCGCGCACCTCCTGATTGCGCGTCACTAAGATCGTGCCCGCGCCGAGAAAGCCCAGCCCCGTGATGACCGAGGCCGACATGCGCACAAGGTCCGTCTCGCCGATGCCGGCAACAAAGATATTCGTCATCATCACGAGCGCCGAAGCATCGCTCACGATGATATACGTCCGAAAGCCCGCCGCCTGATTGTGCCGCTCGCGCTCAAAGCCGAGCGTGCCCGCGCAGAACGTGGAGAGCAGGATGCGCACCACGATCGAGAGCACCGTGATATCTGCGAGCTGCTGAGAGATCGCTGCCATAGGATCATTCCTCACTTTTTGCAAAAAACTGGAAATACCCGCACAGCAAACTATGCCTGCCGCGCAGGAAAGATACCTTTCCGCCGCAGCCTCAGTCGCTCGCCTTTTTGAGCTCGACGTTTTTCTCGTAGGCCACGGTCACGGCGTCTAACACCGCCGCGCGCATGCCGCGCTCTTCGAGCGTGCGCACGCCCTGGATCGTCGAGCCCGCGGGTGAGCAAACGCTGTCCTTGAGCACGCCGGGGTGCCGGCCCGTCTCGAGCACCATCTTGGCCGTGCCGAGCATCATCTGCGCGGCATACTGGATCGCCGACGCGCGCGGCAGGCCGCATGCGACGCCGCCGTCGGCCATCGACTCTAAGAAGATCGCGGCAAAGGCCGGGCCGCAGCCCGCGACCGCCGAGCCCGCGGCATGCAGCTCCTCCGCCAGCGGGAAGAGCTTGCCCGCGGGCGCCATGTAGCGCAAAAACGCCTCCTGCTGCGCCTTGCCGCAGTTGCCGCTGCACGCATAGAAGATCACGCCCTCGCCCACGGCGGCGGGCATGTTCGGCATGATGCGGATGACGGGATAGTCCCCGCCCGCAAGCTCCTGAATGCGCGCGATGTCCAGTCCCGTGACCATGCTGATGAGCACCGGCGCGCTCTTGCGCTCCTTGAGCGCCGGGGCGATGCCCTTGAGCACGTCCACGATCATCTGCGGCTTCACGCCGAGGAAGATGTGGTCCGCCTCGCGCGCGATGATCTCGTTACTGCTCACAACGGCCCCGATGCGCTCCGCGAGCGTCTCCGCCTTTGCCTTCGTGCGGTTGGCGAGCAGCACCTCCACCTCGCCGCTTCTGGCCGCCGCGCTCGCCAGCGCGCCGCCCATATTTCCTGTGCCGATAAAGCCGATCTTCATCATCTGCCGTGTCCTTTCTACACCCATCAGGAGCCCAAGCGCAGCCCTGTACCGCGCCCCGCCCCTGTTTTTATTATCAGTAAAGGATATATCAACCCCGCCGCCTTGTCAAGCACCGCGCCCGTCAATCACCCGTTCCGCGAAAATTTTATGTAATATCCATTGCATTGAGTACCGTTCTTTGGTATATCAAATAATCCGTGCGTATCCATTTGCAGACACCTAAAGCATCCAGTTTTTAGGTTTTGAATGATCCTGCGTGTCCGCTTTTAAAGGATGTGCCGACAAGAAGTGAAAAGCCCGCAAATCCAGGCTATTTCGCCCAAAAGCAGACTTGAAAAGTGATCAATTCTTTCATAACAATTAGACAGGCTAAGTCTGTTCTTTTTTTCTGTTCTGCCTCGCCATGGCGGCGGAGTTGCTCCCGAACGTGGCCTTTGCTGCCGCTGCGACACGCAGCGGCACGAAGGATGACCCTTATATGCAAAGACCCGTTCCAATCCCTACCGCATTTCCTATGAGGATGTATGTAAAGAGGTAATGGGTGCAAAGCAGAAAGCGCAGCTGCGGCGAATGGTGGACTTCAAGTTCACCCGTCATCCGTCCCTCAATTTGCCGGAGCAGCGGCTGACAGCCATTGAAAAACAGCTTGGAGAGCGTACAAGAGAGCTGCTCTCCATTCCGGTTCAGAGAAGTACAAAGCGCAAAAATGAGCCGGAAGGATGATCCGTCTGCGGTATGGGAGCATCCCCATACCGCAGATACATACTGGGAACTTGACGGTAGAAAAAGTCGCAATATCGTCGTATAATATGCTTAAATCAGAATGACAAATCGGAATTTATTGTGCTTCCCCTTGAAAAACCTTGTAATATCAGGCATTTCCGCCTATCAAATCCTCAAACCGTATGTACTTTCCCTTGTTTTTTCCCTTACGGGCTGAAACAAGGGAAAGATTTTTACTCCCCGTTGACCACCTTATCCAGCAGTCGGGCGGAGTTGCGTTTCGCTTCCCTCGTAGAGTGGGCGTAGATGTTCATCGTGGTACTGACGTCCGAGTGCCCCAGCAGTTCCTGCACGTCCTTGGGAGCCGCCCCATTGGACAGGAGGTTGCTCGTGAAGGTGTGACGAAGCATATGGAAATGGAAGTCCGCCAAACCCTCTACCTTCTCCTTTGCCTTGCGGCACATGATGCTCACCGTACTCGGTGTCTCTATCGCTCCATCAGGCCGGAGACAGACGAAGGAAATCTCCTTGTACCCCTCCGGCGCTTCCTCCGTCCTCGGCAGGGTATAGACCTCATAATAGATGCGGTCTTTCTCCCTGACCTCGGCGTAGTAGTTGAGGCGGTAGAACTCACCATAGCGCAGACGGTTCTTACTTTGTTCCCTCTTGGCCGCTTTGAGGATCGCCGCCAGGGTGTCGCAGAAATCCACAGTGCGGACTTTCTTCCGCTTGGTGGCCCCGATCTCCGTCTTGTGCCTTGCCCCGTTGTAGCGGATGCTCCGCCGCACCGTCAGATACTGCTCGTCCAGGTTGATATCCTTCCAGGTGAGGGCACAGACCTCACCGATACGGAGCCCGGTATAATAAGCGATTTGGATGGGCAGCAAGGCCGGGTTGTCCTTCTCTTTCAGAAAGTCCTCCAACGCTCGGAACTGCTCACAGCTGATGGTGGGAACCGCAGCGGCGTCCCCCATATCCTCGGAGAAGATGTCCGCCTCCTGCTTCCGTCCCCGCAGCTTCACATACTGCATAGGGTTGAACGTGATAAGCCGTTTAGGGAACACGGCGAAGCGGAACGAGTTTTGCAGTACCGCTGAGAATTGGAGCATATAGCCCCGGCTCATGGGCGGGGAGGTCGTTCCATCGGGATTGGCGCCGCCGTAGCTCATGAAGTCGATGAAGGCTTGCAGATGGTCGGCGGTGACGGTTTTCAGCTTCCGCTTGCCCAGGGGGTGCCGCTTGATACGGCCCACCGTCCCCTGATAAGCCATCACTGTGCCATTGCTCAATGTACCGGGCTTCAGTTCTTCCTCCACCCACATATCCAGCATATCGCCCACGGTGATGTTTTCCGCTTTCGCCACAAACCGCTTTTCCTCGTAGTCCTCCATCGCCCTGCGGAGCAGGGCTTCCGTTTCGGACTTGCTCTCGGTGCCGGGGTACTCCTTTTGCACCCGGTTCCCGCTCTCGTCCTCGATATAGAAGCGATAGTACCACTTTTTGCCCTTTTTGCGTACAGAACCTTTTGCCATAGATAAATTTTACTCCTTTCTATCCGTGGCAATCGGGACTGTGACGTATGATGTGCGTTCAATCATGTCACGCCAGCCAGTCGTACTGACTGGCATTTTTCGTTGTCAAGGTGCCACGGATCAATTCTGCCCGTTCAGCCGCTCACGGGCCTCGCTGCTCATGTCAAGCAGGTCGCCTATCTTCATTTTGGTGCGTCCCTCGTCATAGATGTGCAGAAGCCCGTCCATGAACCGCTTCATGTCCTCCACCGGCGTTTCCATCTCCCGGCGGTAGACCTTTTCAATCACAGCCCCAGACTCGATGGCGTAGCGCATCAGGGACTTCTTCAAGCCCTCGTCCTCGGCGATGTGGTCTGCCTCGGCCATCGCCCTGGCAAAGTGGACGCAGAACACGGAATAGAGGTCTACGATCTGACCGAGGAAGGTGGTCAAAAGCTGTTGGTGAGGTTCACCCTGGACGGTGGTTGTCAGTTCGTCCAGATAGGCCGCTATGTGCTTCTCAATATCCATCTGGCACAGGGTTTTGGAGTTATACTCCTTTTTATCGGATAACCCTGTCAGCCATTCGGGGGTGGTGAGAAGCGCGTCCGCCAGTCCGTTGATAATCATGGTGCGCTTGGGGTCTACCCCGTCTGTCTCGTATCGCTGGATGGTGGACTTGTTTACCCCTACCCGCCTGCCCAGTTCCGGCATGGAGATGTTGATTTCGTTCCGGCGCTCCTTAATGCGCTGCCCGACCTGCTTTGGGGTAAAGGCTATGTCTTTATCCATTGGCTCGGCCTCCTTTCGAGTGTTAGTATAACATAGGTGAATTTGATTTGCAACCCTATTTTTCAAATTGTTTTATAGAACGGACTCAAAATAGGTTGACAGGCGATGGCAGACTGATTATAATAAATCAGCGAGGGTTGCAAAATAAGTACATTGAAAGGAGCGTGACACCAATGGCAACTGTCAAAATGGGCATGACGATTGAGGAAGCCGCTGAGTGCAGCGGCATCGGGAGGAACACCATGCGGAAGCTGGTGGAGTGGAGAAAGCTGCCCGTCCTCAAGGTCGGGCGCAAGACCATCATCCGCAGCGACACGCTGGAGCGGTTCATGACCGTCAACCAGGGACGGAATCTGCTGGTCAGGGACGATGTGCGGGGCGTGGAGTGATGAGGGCCAGTCAAAAAGGCGTGAGCGGAGCGAACGCCACCACAAAGGCCTCGCCGTTTGAGAGCGAAATACACCCATCGCACAAACCTTCGGTTTGTACTCTGTGTATTTCGCCCTGCCGGGGGCTGCCGCCGCTGGCGCGGCGGTGCGGTTTAGGGCAGTCCGCACAGCGGCGGACTGCCCTAAACCGCCCTTGCGCTCCGCTGTCGCTCCACGCACCGGCTGACACAGCCGGAGGAAGGACGGAGGCATGACGCGACACAGCTTCATCCAGATGTCGAAGCTGTCCAATGTCAAGGGGCGTATTTCCTATATCACCAGCCCCGCCAGACAGGAGAACCTGTACGCCACCTATCATACCGCCGATGCCGCCTTCTGGACTTCCCTCGCAAGGGAAAACCAGCAGGAGTTCAAGCGGAGCGGCACCGAGGGGACGTGCATCGAGGCGCGGGAGTTCATCATCGCCCTGCCGGAGAAGTTCACACGCTATGACCCGCAGCGGGTTCTGACAAAGTTCACAGAGGAATTTCAAAAGCGGTATAACGTGGAGTGTGTGTCCGGCCTACACCACAACAAGGCCAAGACCAACTACCACATCCACCTGATTTTCAGTGAGCGGCGGTTGTTGCCGGAACCCGTAGTCAAGGTCGCCACCCGGAATATGTTCTATGACGAGGTGGGGAAGCACGTCCGCACCAAGAAGGAGATCACCGGGGAGGATGGGCAGATACGCCCCGGCTGTACCGTCATCAAAAAGGGCGAGGTCTACGAGAGCCATATGTTCAGCGTTAAGGACGCCCGCTTCAAGCAGGAGGGCTTTGTGGCTGAGGTCAAGGAGTTCTATACCGGCCTTATCAACCGCTATATCTCAGACCCGGAGCAGCAGCTAAAGGTGTTTGACCCGCAGAGCGTATATTTGCCCACCAAAAAGATAGGCAGGAACAATCCCAAGGCGGAGGAAATCAAAGCGGACAACGCCGCCCGTCAGGAGTGGAACCGAACGGCGGATATGGCGCTTTTGACGGGCATATCCGAGGCGGAGATATTGGAGGTCAAGCAGGCTGAGATACACGAGAAGGTCAGGCAATCCATCCATCAGGCCGGGTGGCTCCCGCACCTGTTCCGGGCCATCGTGGGCAAGGCCAGGGCCTTCCTGCAAGGGCTGATCCGCCAGCGGGCAATGCCGCCGAAGCCCACGCTGGACATTGATATGGCAGAGTTCCGTGCCATGCGAGGTCTGATGATACGAGTGAGGGACGAGGCCACGAGCATCCGATACTTGCAGGAGGATGTGCTGCCAGACTTGAAGCAGCAGCTTGCCGCCGCCACGGGTATCTTTAAGACCAGAGAGCGCAAAGACATCGCTGGGCAGATACAGCAGACAGAGCAGGAAATCAGCCACAGGATGGATGCGCTTCCCTCCATCGTCCAGGCGGAGGGTTATCCCGATGTGCAGACATTTACAGCCACCTACCGCAAGGCCGAGGCCGTTGTCAGCCAGCATAACCGGGAGTTGGCCGAGTGGGAGCGGAAGGTGCAGGAGCGCCAGCGGCCCGCCGTAAAAGAGCGGCCCCCAGAGCCGAGAAGCGTCCGGGAACGCCTGCGGCGGTTGCAGGGCGAGGGCAAACGGCAACAGCCACAGCCACACAGGAGGGCAGTTGACAGGGACAGCAGATGATAGAGAACGCCGCCGCTATGGTGCAATCCATAGCGGCGGCGTACATAAACAGGAGCCAGTTTGTAGGTTATATACTGTTTTATGTGCTATAATTTTCTTGAAAATTTTTGTGCAAATTCGGTCTGCTGATTTGTTATATATATGAGGCCTCAAGAGGAAGCGGAAGGGGGTGCGCCGATGGAGCAAGAAACCGTGCTGGAGCTTTTTGACCGTTATGCGGATATGGTGTATCGTATTGCTCTCAGTTATCTCCGCTCTCCGCAGGAAGCGGAGGACGTTGTGCAGACTGTTTTTCTTAAACTGTTGGAGGGCGGCATGATAGTTTATCCCGGCAAAGAGCGTGCGTTTCTAACTAAGGTTACGATTAACCATTGTAAAAACCTTCTCACCGCAGTAAAGAAGCACGAAGCCATTCCTTTGGACGAGGCTGTTCTGCTGATACAGCCGGAGGATCGGGACATATTTTATGCGGTCATGGAGTTGCCGGAAAAGTATAGGGCCGTCGTGAGCCTACACTACTTTGAGGGCTACTCGTTTCGGGAAATCTCAGAATTTTTACACATCGGCATCTCAGCCGTTTCCATGAGATTGCATCGGGCCAAAAACATCTTAAAAAAGCAACTTGGGAGGGATTGATATGGAGCGAAACTTCAAGCGCATTTCTGATGGGCTGAAATTGCCGCAGGAGAGCCGGGAGCGTATTCGTTCCCAGCTTGCCTCCTACCAAAAACAATCGGAGGACATTCCTATGAAAAAATCGACCTTAAAATCTCGTGTGCCGTTGATTGCCGTCGCTGTTGTTATGATGATGGCATTAACGCTGACCGCTGCCGCAGCGGTGGGTGTGCATCTGTTCAGAAATGACATCATCGTGTCCAGCAGGGATGACATTCCCATGCCTTCAAGTGAAAATGGTGCTCCTGGTGCTGTTGCTATCGGCGGCCCCGGAGGAAACCCGCCCGCCACTTTGGAAGAAACGATAAAATCTAATCGGTTCAAATCGGACGATTGGGTTGCGGGCGAACGCATTAACGGCGGAGTAGTATCTGAATACCATCAGTGGGACTCCGTAGAGGTTCTGAGCAGTGATCCAGTTCTCCGCAGCCGCCGCATTGGTCGGGAGGATGGCGCGGAGAAAATGGAGTATACTGCCGAAAACCCCGCAAATCTTCTGGACACGCTGACAGGTCGCGTTACCTTTGATTTGGAATGGGTGAACGAGCATTATGATTATGTTCCAGATGCCAACTTTTCCTTTGTCGTGTCCGATGCAAAAGGTGATTACGTCAGCGAGAACTTTGACGCCCTTTACGCAAAGAAGAACGGCAGCGGATATGTCAATTTCACAATCGATAATATCGCACAAGCCGACTATTTTGTCCAAGCGTATGTCATTGATGGCAGCTACGAAACCGCCTATTATTACACGTCCGTTGATGGCCATGAATTCCTGATTGAAATGGACAACGGGCACGTTTGGGCGCAGTGCTGTACAAGCCATGCCAATGTCAGCTTGCATGGTGCGTATCTGACCACGGACGAAGTGGAAGATATTCTGGACAATCTCTCTCTGGCTATCAATGAGTAAAGCGTGTTACAGCAGAAGCAGGGGCCGCCCGATTGGGGCGGCCCCTGCTTCGCTAATCTGTTAAGCGTAAATCAGCTCACTGTTTACAATTTCCATTGCACTTGCTTGGATATTGTTCATCTTACCGACCCATGTCATTTGGTCGGCAGCTTTCAGCGCCTCGGTGATACCTTGGGATCGGGCCATCTGTTCAATAATGGTATCTAACCGTTCTTGTGCCTGCTGGTCAATATCGGCAAGGTAGCTGTTCAGTCTGCCGTTGAGCAACAAGGCATTGTATAAAGCTGGGTGGTATTCTTTGATATACCGCTTGTGCCGTTGCCCCCATATACCGACAGGCTGTTCTTCTTCAGTGGGTACAGTCAAACAGGGAAAATAGTAGTCGCCAATCAGTTCATACCAAAGGCCGTTGC
>OGGH01000261.1_pt1 | contig 58395 bp, 94 predicted proteins | sample 1571161 | NCBI WGS metagenome assembly OGGH01 (sample SAMEA2582053, study PRJEB24529) | metagenome | biome: Human gut stool | place: China | collected 2011 | reverse complement strand
TTGTTCTTCACTGGGCTGGTATCAAATGGGGCGCTAAAGAGAGCGGCGAAAAAACAGATGCTGCCGCAGAAGCCGACATTAAAATGCATTATGTCGAAAATGTTTTTGAGCAGCGTATCGATGCCATCAAACAAATCATTGTCACTAAGTGGAACGCTGTCATTGACTTTATGACTTCTCTGCCTGAAAAGGTTGGGAACATCGTAAGTAGCATTGGCGAGTGGTTCAGTTCTCTTCCTGAAAAAATCGGCTATGCCCTTGGCTTTGCCGTCGGCAAAATCGGGGAGTGGGTCGGAAACATGGTCGTTACTGTAACAACCGAAGTTCCAAAAATTGTTTCTTCTGTTGTTAAGTTTTTTGAAGAACTGCCGGGAAATATTGGGACTGCAATTCTCAAAACTCTTGATGTTATTTCTGAATGGCGGGAGCGTATGGTTGCTTTCGTTGTTGTTGAAATTCCAAAAATCGTTTCGTCTATTGTCGAGGAGTTCAAAAAACTTCCTGGTGAATTGAAAAAACTTGGCAAATTCATCTGGGACGGCCTAATTAACGGCCTAAAAGACACATGGAGTACCGTTACAGACGGCATCAAGAGTTTCACTGATGGCTTTGTCAATGGCTTCAAGGAAGCTCTCGGCATCCATTCTCCTTCTACGGTGTTTGCAGAGATTGGCGGTTACATCGACCAAGGCCTTGCAAACGGTATCACTGCTGCTGTCTCCTACGTCACCGCTGCCATGCAGGGCGTTGTAAATGCTGTGCAGGAGAAGGGACAGGCGCTGATTGATGCTGGCTCTGCTCAGGCAACCAACTACGTTACCGGGTTCTTGAACGGTCTGGATACCCAGTGGCAGCAGATTGAACAGAGTTTACAATCTGATTTCTTTGGCAGCATTGGCACTCTGTGGGATGCGATTTCTAACGGAGACCTTGAAAAGCTCGGAACATGGGCTGCTTCCTATTTCTATCATGCAATGGATGATGAGCAGCGAAAGCAAATCAAGTCCATTGCCAATAACAGCTTACAGTGGCTGACGCAGGGTTTGAGCAGTGTTTGGAACAACATTGCCGGTATGGCTTCTAGCTTTATCGGTCAGTTGGTTCCTTCGACAGTTGCGGCTACAACGGCGCAGACCGGATTAAATGTTGCAATGAATGCAAACCCTATCCTGTTCGTTATCTCTCTGATTGGGATGTTGGCTGGTGCTTTGTTCAATCTAGCCGGAACGAATAGCGATGTTGCAGGCGGCATTTCTTCCGTATGGGGCGGCTTGAAGAATTTCATGTCCTATATTTTTGAAGGAATCGTTCGTTTGCTGGGCCTGTTTATTCAGGGGTTCGTTAACGGCGTCAACGTTATGATTGGCGCATACAACCTTGTTGCTCAGCTCTGGGGCGGACAAATCGAATACGTGAAAAACCCGCTGTTTGAATACGCAGATAAGATTGCGGCAAGTCGGGAAAGCGGCCCGGCAGTTGATTCTATCGCTTCTGGAAACGTGGATTATTCCAACGTTCCGGGAACGAGCCAGTATTCGGGAGCAAATAGTTCTGGCTCTTACACTTCTAGCTACAGCCGCTCCGCAGAGCTTACCCCGTCTGAGCTTCGAGATTCTGTAAAAGAAGGCTTTATCGCCGCTATGCAAGAATCTGGATTCGGGGGCACCGATAATGGAAACCTCACCGTTCGGGTTTATCTCGACGGAAAGGAGATCACTTCTGCGGTCGAAAAACGTCAGAGCGATCGCGGAATGTCCCTGATGGGAACGGAAGCATACAGCTACTAAGGAGGCGACAGTTCTATGGCAAATATTCCAGCACTGGTCACAGTGAACGGTACGGCATTTCCTGAACCGTCTTCTTATGAAGCTACCACAAGTACTATTGTGGATTCTGGACGAAATACTCAAGGAAAAGTGGTCGGGGCCGTCGTGCGACACGATGTTGCAAAGATTTCGATGTCGTGGAACTACCTGACTGCAGCCCAGTGGGCAACCGTCCTTAGTTTGTTCACAAGAAACTTTTATTGCTCGGTTCGATTCTTAAACCAAGCAACAAACACTTATGAAACTCGGCAGATGTATGTATCCGACCGTACGTCTGGAATGTGGCGGCGAAACCCAAACAGCGGAAAGGTAATGGGCTGGACTGGATGCAAATTGTCGCTTGTGGAGGTTTGATAAATGGAACATCCTTCGCAAAAATGGCTTGCTAAGTTCAAGGAGACCCTTGTTCCTGAAACCTTTGTCAAGATTTCATACGACAGCTCGGAACCCGGAGTCCAAAAGGACGTTTCTGCTAGCTCGGATAGCCAGTCCTCGTTCAGTAATGTTGCTGAAATCGTAGAGGACAACAGCGAACACGAGCTGAAAAAGTATGCAACCGGAGAGACGAACTTGCATCTTCTTGATGGAACGTTTTCTCTCTTTCCGGGCTCTGGTTCCCAAGTGGATGTCGGTTACGCAAGTAAAAACATTGTAACGGACTCTTACCACCCCAAAATCGTTTTCACATTTGGAAAGCATCACACCAGACGGATTCCCGGCGTTACAATTTTGTGGTCTAGCACGTTAAACGAATACGCCAAAAGTTTCAAGCTCACGGCGTATTCCGATGGAACCCAAGTAAGCACTATAACCGTTTCAGATAACGTAGATGTTCGTTCTGAGGTAGACTGGGAGATATCTGGGTACAACTCGATTTCTCTTGAAGTACTTTCTTGGTGCCTTCCGAACCGAAGAGCGAGAGTCGAACAATTCATTGTTGGGTTCCGGCTTGTTTACAGAAAAGGAAACCTGATTTCCTTCACGCACGAATCAAGCAGAGACCCGCTTTCCGGCCAGCTTTCCAAAGACAGCATCTCTTTTTCGCTCGATAACAGTCAACAGGTCTGGGATCCATTGAACCCGCAAGGAATGTACCGCTATATTTATGAACGCCAGCTTGTCACAGTAAGCTACGGCATGGATATTGACGGAAAGACGGAATGGATCAACGGCGGGCAGTTCTTTATGTCCGAATGGAACGTTCCTTCAAACGGCCTTGAAGCGTCTTTTGTGGCTCGTGACGCACTTGGGTTCTTGATGAACTCCACTTATACGGGCAGAAAAAGCGGGAATCTGTATGATATGTGCATAGATGCACTCTCACAGCTTCCGGACAACACCGTTTCTTATTCGATTCCCAGTGAGCTAAAAAACTATCCCGTTGATATCAGCAATGAAAGCAACTCCTCCTACAAGAACTCTGATATTCTTCAGATGGCTGCAAACGCTGCTGGGATGGCTCTTTACCAGACGCGAGGAGGAGAAATCCGAATTGAACGCCCCGTGTTCTTCGCGGATTCTTCTTCAGAAGTTTACGAGATAGACCCCATGAACAATTACCAGTGGCCGGAAATCACGTTCTCTTCCCGCCTGAAAAACGTATCTTGCAGCGTAAACAACACGACCCACCTTTACCCTTCCAGTTCCAGCATTGACGGAGTTACGCAATCCGTCAGCAACGCTTTGCTGAACGATTCCATTTTGGAAATTGGCAAAAACGCCATGACAGAAGCCTATTCCATCTTGTCCACTAGAAAAAAGGCGAGTTTGGAATACCGCGCCAGCCCTCACGTTGATGCCCTTGACCATGTGAAGCTGAACCATAATTTCGGTTACGCTTCGGAACTGTTTGTTACGAATGCAAAGTACACTTTCAATGGCTGTTTTAAGGGAACGCTGGAAGGTTATATACTTTCTGACGTAACTTCGGTATCTCTTGACCAAAGCTTGTTTTCTCTTCAATATGCCGAGTCTCGTATTTTAACCGCGCGTCTAATTCCTGCATCTATGGATTCCCCCTCAATCGGTTGGAGTGCGTCTCCTGCTAACATTGTGCACTTGGACGTCTTGACCAACATTGACGGCGTTTCTACTTGCCGCGTTTCGTATTCCCATAAAGGAACTGCTACTGTTACGGCAAGCGCGGGCAATTCTTCTGCTTCTTGCCAAGTAACGGGAGAAGCACCTTATATTACGCTCAGCTCTTATTCTGTGAACCTTTCGTGGAGTCAATATTCTGACGTTACGGCAACGTTCCATCCGTCCGGGCCCAGTGCGCCGAGTGTTACTTGGAAAGCAAGCAATGGGACAGTCAGGCTTCAAGTCCTCAGTGACATTAACGGAGTTTCCACTTGTCGTATTTGGTGGAATTCCAAAGGCAGCGCAACGGTTACTGCAAGTGCGTTTGGAGAATCTGCAAGCCTGAACGTTTCCACTCAATCTTCTGCACTTTCCAATCTGCCTGATGGTACGATTGTTAAAATCGTGGAGAATGGCGCAGCGGTCGATTTCATTCTTGCGCAGCATAATTATCTTTCTGACCATAACGGCGCTGGCCGAACATTGTTTGTCCGCAGATATGGCTATCGCAAGATGCGCTTTAATAATGTTGGTAGCAATCCAAATCAAAAGTATTGGCTGTATGACCCTGCTTCTGAGGAGCATCGTTGGTTTTATTATTGGGGAAAGTACAATGGATTCTGGGAGAACTACCACTACGGAGAAGGTACAAGTACCCCGCAGGGAGAGTTTGTTGTTCCTAGATACGATGATGGAGCATCTGAAATTCGAAATTGGCTTAACAATGATTACAAAAATCTGTTTAGCGATGCCATGAAGAACTTGATAGGTGAAACTGTTCTTCAAAAGAAAATAAGTGGCATATTTGATTTTACTGCTCGTGTTGCTGAAAGCGTTTTCCTCCTGACTTCTAAAGAACTCGGCATTGGTGGCAATGCATATAACGCAGACCCGAACAACGGTGGAAAACTTCCTGTGGCCCAGCAAATCTTGGATAGTGAAACAGAACTTTGCTGGACAAGAAGTCCGTTGACAGACGCTTCTTCTGATGGCTTGAGCGGAGAAGATGCGAAACGTGCAGAGCACGGAGTTGTTTGTTGCTCTTACAGCGGGACAAGCAGAAGCATATGGGCAAATAATGAATCCGTTTTTGCTAGGCCTGCGTTTACTCTCCCTGACAATCTTGAGATTGACACAAATGGAAATCTGATGATTTGAGGTGAATAATAGTGGCAACATGGATTACTGATAGAACCTATAAAGATGTATCCCGAGTTTCTGAAATTTCAGAAAAGGGACGTTCAGGCACATGGTCATCAGACGAGCAAGCAGAATGGGCCGCTGGCATGAAAGGCGCTCTAAGCTACATGGACTACAACCGCATTGAAAGCGGCATTCAAGAGATTGCGGCCATTCTGAATGCGCCTGTTTCGGTCAAAACCGACTGGGATGTAAACGGATACCTGACTGTCGCAGATGCTTCCAGGTGGCTTTCCAATATCAAAGCTATTCGTTCTTTGTGCAGTGGCAAAAACGATACTCCCGAAACTCCCGCTTCCCTCAATTATCTGCACTATACGATTATCAACCAGGTCGAAGAAATTCTGCTTGATATCGAAACGATAGCCAACAACCATCTAATCTACTGCTCAGAGCCGGTCTGTGGAGGTGAACCTTACTATGCACTTTGTTGACCGAGAAGCGAAGTACCCAAACCGATGGACAATGACTAAACCGGACGGCTCGTCCGAAGTCGTCACCCTTGTCCGCAATGACGAACCAATCGTTGAAGGCACTCCTATGAATGCCGAAACGTTGAACACTCTTTCAGATGTTGCAGGTGCGGACATTGCAAGAATTGCTGCCGAAAAAGCAGAACTGAACGCAAAACGGTCTGAAATAAATGCTGAAACATCCGCGCAAGAATCTCAGAAGCAAGCCGAAAAGTCTGCTGAAAGCGCCCGTCTTGCAGAACAGAGTGCAAATAAAGGCGGCTGGATGGATTTCGAGCAGAAGAACGGCATCCTTTATATGGTCAAGAGTGATAGCTTAACCGAAATAAATATGCAAGACAATGGCTCTGGAATTTTGGAGGTGACGTTTGAATGAGCAAAACAATCGAAATTGGCCCTTATAGCGCCTATGCCATTGCTGTAAAGTATGGCTATGTTGGCACAGAAGAGGACTGGATTAAAGCAGTCGAAGCGGCTCGAAAGAGTGCAGAGACAAGCGCAGCCAATGCAAAACGAGAAGCAGACGGGGCTTCTACTTCTGCCGCTACTGCCACTGAACAGGCCGGAATTGCAACCACAAAAGCTGGCGAATCTGCCGCATCCGCTGATGCTTCTGCATCCAGTGCATCTGCCGCTGCAATCAGTGAAGCCAATGCAAAGAAATACTCGGAAGAGGCCGGGGCCAAAGCAAATACCGATAAGACCCTGAGCATTGAAAACGCCCCTGCCGACGCAAAGGCTACCGGTGATGCGCTGGCAGGCAAAGCTGATAAATCCACCGTGCAGGATGAAAGCGGCAATGCGATTTTTTACAGCAAGGCTGAGGTGGAAGCCAAAATCAAAGAAATTCTCGCCGCCCAGCGAGAAGAAGACCTTGCCAGAATCAAGTACTGGGCCAGCGACGACCCCACATCCCCGGCAAGCTTTATCGGCGGGACGTGGGAGCAGATCAAAGACTGTTTTATCCTGGCTGCGGGTGATACCTATGCGGCAGGGAGTACGGGCGGTGAAGCAAAGCATTCATTGACAAAGCTAGAGAATGGCCCACACTCACATGAAGTTGTCGCTCTTGGAAACGACAAATGGTATTATAAAACCTCAAATCCAGTTGGAATTAAATTCCAAACACAATATCATACCCTCATTAATGATATATCGATAGTCGGTACCGCAGATGAATCTGCGGGTTATCTAGCAACAAATTCTAGTGGCACTGGCCAACCTCACAACAATATGCCGCCCTACACCGCAACGTATATTTGGCGCAGAGCGGAATAACCGAAAGGAGACCTTATGAAAATCATCGACAGCAACGGCAATCCCATCGAAGCCCCCGACCTGACGAAAGGCTATCTCAAACCCGAGACCCAGACCATCCACCACGATGCTGTGGCGGGCGTGGAGGAGGTCAGCCACTACGAGACCGAAACCTTGCCGGACGGAACCCCTGCAATATACTATGACGCAGATGGTCGCGAAAAAGGCCGTGATGTCCGCAAGGTGGTGGACGTGCCCGGTGTTGACCCTCAGCCCGCCTGGGATGAGGAAGTGCCGGTGCAGCGGTACATCCTGTACACCGCCGAAGAGCTGGCTGCACAGGAAAAGGCCCGCAAGGAAGCAGAGGAAAAGGCACAGCTGCCCACCGCAGAAGAGCGCCTTGCCGCTCTGGAAGCGGCTATGATTGACCTGCTGGCCGCACAGTAAGGAGGATGCTTATGGTTTTGTTCTATGTGACCCAAATTAAGCTGCACCGCTTTGACGGCGCTTTTACCATCGACAACGTGCCTGACCGGTACAAGGATGCCGTAATGAAAAAGCTGACGGAGGAGGGTTTTTATGAGGTGGAAAGTAATGCTTGATTTCCTGCGGGATATCTTTTCTGCGCTCTCCCACGCTGCCGGTGACAACGCCGACAAAGAAAAGCCTGCCCCTGCACCGGACGTGTCCACAGTGGACACCGTGACCGGCTGGGACGGCGACCCGCCTTACCGCTATGTGGACGTGAGCCGCTATCAGGGCTCGATCGACTGGGCAAAGGTCAAGGCCGCAGGCTACAAGGGTGCGATGCTCAAGACGGTCTCCACCAACCGCAAGCTTTCCAAGCGGGCAGACGGGCTGTACATCGACCCGACCTTTGAGACCAACTACAGCAACGCCCGGGCTGCCGGGCTGGACGTGGGCGTGTACTACTACACCTACGCTACCAGCGAGGCCATGGCCGATGCAGAGCTTGCCCTTGTGCGGCAGGCGGTCTACGGCAAGGAGCTGACCATGCCCATCGCGGTGGACGTGGAGGAAAACAAGCTCAAGCCAATGAGCACCCTCGACCTCACCAACCTCACCGCCTATGCGCTGGAACAGGTGGAAAAGATGGGCTTTTACGCCCAGCTGTACACCTACACCCACTACTCCAACATGGAACTAGACATGGGCCGCCTGGCAAACCGTTGGGACATCTGGCTGGCCGACTACACGGGCAAGACTCCCGCCGTTGGATATCACTACAACGCTCACCAGCACACCAGCGAGGGCCGTGTGCCGGGCATCTCCCGCAACGTTGACCTCAACGTGACCACCGTCAACTACCCCCGTATCATCCGCAAGAAGGGTCTGACCCGTCTTCGGGAGGGCGCATGAGTGAAGCAATCATCGTAGCCATTATCACCGGCGGTCTGAGCCTGATCGGCGTGGTCGTCTCTAACAACCACACCGCCCAGAGCATGGATGCCAAACTGGACAAGCAGCAGGCTGTGACCGAAACCAAGCTGGAAGAGCTGACCCGGGAAGTCCGGACACACAACAATTTCGCCCAGCGCATCCCGGTGCTTGAAGAGCAGATGAAAGTGGCAAACCACCGCATTGCAGACCTTGAAAAAGAGAGAGGAGAGTAATACATGGCAACAATCAATAACCTTTTGACCGCACTTCCCGCCCCTGTGGCCCTTGTGCTTATGCTGGGCGGGTTCATCTTCTACGCACTTGGCTGCATCCGGCTGGGCTATGGCGCGGCCGTCAAGGGCACTGTGCTTGACCTGATCGAGCAGGCAGAGCACGAGATTCAGGGCACAAAGCGCGGCGCAGAGCGCAAGGCGTGGGTGGCGCAGATGCTCCGCACGGCCCTCAGCGCAAGCAAGTGGGGCAGATTTATCTCGTGGGCCATCACCGATGAGACCATCGGCACGGTCATTCAGTTTTTCTTTGACCGCATGAAAGCGGCGCTGCAAAAGCAGTAAGGAGGATATCATGGCAAGCACTACATACGACCATTTTTCCGGTTATGGCGAAACGGTGACAAAATGTCACGATTTTGTTGACATTAACAAAATCGTGAGACCCAACCATTTTGCCAGCATTGGCAATATGGTGCGCAACGCCGGAGATCTGCCACAGCCTTTCTGGCTCGGTGCTACCTGTGGCGGCGGCTCGTGTAGTGCTGCCCGCTGCGCTGCAAGGGCTTGACCGACAGCAGATGACCGCCGCCATCAAAAGCGCACCGCTTGGGAGGGTAGACCGTAAGATAGCCTTACTGCGGTACGTTGAGCGGCTTCCACTGCCGGACATTGCAGCGCAGATGCATTACAGCCGGACGGCGATAGGCTACCGGCTCAAAAGCATTGACAAAATGCTTGATGTGTGATATTGTAATCTCAATCGGGTGCGTTTTTTCACGAAAACGCATTGAAGCGGCAGGCTTTCGGGTCTGCCGCTTTTCTTTTTGCACGATTTGTGGTATAATAACATCAACAAATTTACCCGGCCTCTCGAAGAAGCGCATTAGGGTGGATATTTGCCAGCTAGCCCAGTGCTTTATCTTGGAATGAAAAAAGCAGTCGACAGATTCGGCGCTGAACAGTCTCCCGCCCGCCTACTTACAGTGCGTACCATGCGGGAGACGCCTTTAGACTTGAAAGGCTATGGCATTTGTAGAGAGCGGCATTGCCTGTGGGCATTTCCGCTCTTGATTTTACAAAAAAACTCCCTTGCTTTGTCGAAGCTCTGCGTTCCATGCGGGGTACGTTGTAGGCAAAGTGGGGGATTTTTCAGAAAGGAACGAAATAATGCGACTTGTTGCAATGGCATTTGGACTGTTCGGAATTATTCTGCAAGCTATCAATATTGGATTTGTTCTCTCTCCGAAAGTTGAACACGCACAAAAGGCTTGCATTCGTAATGCTGGCATTCTTTTGTTCTTAGGGTATTTGATACTTCGATAAGCACTCTTTAAGCGCTCATGCGGATTTTTCCGTGTGGGCGCTTTTCTTTTTTGCCCTTCGTTGTGCGTTCGTTGTCTCTCGTTTTTTGCCAGTGCGGTACACTGAGCGCAATAGGAGGGATGTATTATGAGCTATTACCAGACACCCGGAACGCCCTACGTTCCACAGCAGCCTGTCAATCTTTACGGCGGCATGGGTACGGTAGGGCTTGCCGCTCCCCTGCCGAACACACAGATGCAGCAGGCACAGCAGCAGCGTCCGCAGCCGATGAATGGGCAGCAGCCTGTTCAGCAGTCGGTGCAGGACGGCGGTTGGCTGCTGGGCAGGCCTGTTTCCAGCAGGGAAGAGTTTTTGGCGATACCGTCTGACCTGTATGGCAGACCGACCTACTGCCCCGACCTGCGCAGTGGCGTGATCTACTGCAAGCGGCTGAACCCTGACACCTGCGAATCCTATGTGCAGGAGTTCTACAGCCCGGAAGCGTGGCGGCAGATGCAAGCGCAACAGGCACAGCAGACCGCTGCACCGACACAGCAGTATGTGCCTGTTGAAGAGTATAACACTCTCGTCCACAGGCTGGATGAACTGGAAAAGTGGCAGAAGAGCTTTTCTAAACCCGCTGCCGCAGCAAAGAAAGGAGAATAAGCAATGCCATCTCCGTTTGATATGATTACTCACAGCCCTATCATGCAGCTTGCAAATCTGGCTCGTGCCGGGCAGAACCCTATGGGGCTTATCCAGCAGTTGAGCGGGCAGAATGCCCCCATCATGCAGGGCTTGAACCTGATTCAGGGCAAAAACGAAACGCAGCTCAGGACAATGGCACAGAACCTCGCCAAAGAGCGCGGCATCGACCTGAACCAACTGGCAAGTGCTCTGAACCTGACGCTGCCCCGGTAAAGCATCCCTCTAAGCGAAACGCTTCTCAGTTTTGCGGACTTGATAAAAACCGCTTTTATTTGGCTTCGCCCACCGCACACGGCGGTGGGATGGCATAACGCAAAACTGAAAGGAGTTTTGTTATGGACGATTTTGCAACTGGCTATCTGGCTGGGCAGGACGGCGGCAATAACAACGGCGGATTTTTCGGCAACGAAGGTCTGTGGGCGGTTATCATCCTCGCCATCATCTTCGGCTGGGGTACAAACGGCTACGGTCGAAACGGTGGTGACAACGGCATGAACAGCTACATCCCCTATCTGGTCGGCACTGGCGCAACTGGTCAGGGCGGCGCAGATACTCGCGCGGCGCTGTCGGAGGGCTTCTACCAGCAGGACACTTCCCGTTCTCTGGCTGGCATCCAGAGCGGCATCTGCTCTCTGGGCTATGACCAGCTGGTGCAGATGAACGGCGTCAACGCCAACATCGCAAACGGCTTTGCGGGCGTGAACAGCGCCATCTGTCAGCTCGGCTACCAGAACGCGCAGCTCGTGAACGGTCTGGAACGCAGCGTGTCCAACGGCGACAACGCCATCAGCCTCGCCATCATGCAGGAGGGCAACGCACGGCAGGCGGGTCAGACCGCACTTTCCACGCAGCTGGCATCTTGCTGCTGCGAGAACAAGCAGCTCATCGGCGACCTGAAGTACACCATTGCGCAGCAGGACTGCGCTACCCGTCAGGCTATCGCAGACAATGCCCGCGCCATCGTGGACAACTGCAACGCCAACTTCCGCAGCATGATGGACTACTTCACGCAGGATAAGATTGCCACTCTGACCGCTGAGAACCAGAGCCTGAAGTTCGCCGCTTCTCAGGATCGGCAGAATGCACTTCTGACCACCGCGATGAGCGCCCAGACCGACACCATCCTGAATCGGGTCAATCCTCGTCCGATTCCCGCTTATCAGGTGGCAAACCCCAACGTGGGCGTGAACTGCTGCGGCTGCTGCTAACCTACACACTCCCCGATAACACCGGGTGAACCATCGGGGCAGGGGTAAGACACCTCTGTCCCTGATTTTTTAGGAGGAAAATACTATGGCTTGCAAAACAAGCTGCAAACTCTGCCCGCACTTGGTCATCAGTCAGGCGGTCACGTTTGCCAACGACACGCTGACCATCAATATCCCTGCTGGCGCATACCAGAACGGAGAGAAGTATTGTATCGTGGTTGCTCAGAGCTTGCCGGACACGACTACCATCAACGCCCCTGTGGTCATTACCATAGGTGCAGGCACGACCGCATACCCTCTGACCGACTGCAACTGCGCTCAGGCGACCGCCGAGAGCATCCACACCCGCACCCGCTATGCTACTCGTGTGGCAACGTCCGCTACCGGCACAGGCACGTTCAAATATCTTGGCTGCTTCTGCCGTTCCCACGCCGGTGCGCCTGCGTCCATTTCTTGAGGAGGTATTAGATTATGGGCAAGACTAATTTTCGCCGCATGATGATGCTCCGCGACCACGATAAAGACCGTGAGCCGGAACGTGACCGCCTTGAGGAAGAACGTGACCGCAGGGAACGTGAGCTGGAACGCCGTCTGCGCAAGCTGGAAGATGGCAATGACCGCTATCCTTACTATCCGCAGGAGGAGAACCGTTACATCGACCCCTACCCTATCCCCCGCTACCCTGACGTTGAATATGGGCGCAAGATGCCGCAGATTGGCTTCTCGCAGAACGGAGACTGGGACAAGCGGTCTGGGCAGTATGAGCATGGCGGTGCGGACAGCCGCTCCATCAAGATGCCACGCAAGCACCTCACCCACGATGAAGCAGAGGAATGGTGCGACAGCATGGTAAATGCTGACGGCACGAAGGGCTGTCACTGGACGCTGGAACAGACACAGGACGTTGCCAAACAGCGCAATATCACCTGTGACCCGAACGATTTCTGGGCTGTCATGAACATGATGTACTCGGATTATTGTCAAGTCGCAAAGCGCCAGTCCGTTGACACTCCGGGCTTCTACGCTGACATGGCGAAGGCGTTCTTTGATGACACGGACGCTGTGGACGGCAAGGCGTATCTCTACTGGGATTGCATTGCTGATAAGTAAAAAAGAGCCCCTGTGTAGTCACAATGACCGCACAGGGGTTCTGCTATTTTAACTTTAGAACTTAGTTTTTATCGTTGTTCTGCATAACTACAAAAATCCTCTGGCTTGGTATATACAGCATTAGAATTATCAAGAGTAAAATGAGCGCAGCTGCACAATTCTCCTTGCTTGTCCCATGTATTCCAAAGTTCACAATCCTTGCAATAGATTATTTTCATAGAATTAGAATCATGGCTATCTTTTTCTGAAGAATCTGCCAATTCAATATCTTCTGGAAATCGCCATTCGCTTTCCTCGGAACAGTCGACTTTTACGTAGAACATTCCAACAAAATCTTTGCCAACAAATTTTTTCACGATACCGTATCGTTGAGATACTTTATCGTAAACTCTATCTCCAACTTTTATTCTCATAGGCATTCTCCTTAAATCTCAGCTTTTATCAAATGTCTTCCCACCATTCTGAAATATCTCTCGAATCAATTTCCAGCTTTGTTGTGGTCTCACGAAAACAACCGCATGAATTATCCCAAAATACAATAACAACATCCGTTTCTTTCTTAATCTCATACCCATAACGTTTATGAAAATATAAACTCAAAAGATACGATCTCCCGTTTTTGAAGTATTCTGGAATTGGTTCGTCAATAATACTGACCCACATATTTTCTCCTAAATCTTAACTTTTATCGTCAATCCTCCAAGAAGTCCTCTTGATTCAGAACTTGATTTACAATTCGTTCTGTACATTCTTTGATAACCGTAGATGCGGGGACGTGATCTTCATAAGCTATGTTTTCATATTGTGCTCCTGCATATTCAAAGAACCTTTTGGAAAGTATTTCTGCATCCGCACGGCACAACGGCTTTAATTCGTATTGCAACGGAAATCTTCTTGTAAGCGCAGGGTCAATCCTATCAAATCGGTTTGTCGTTCCGATAATGATGACATTGTTCGGCAATCTATCCATTTCTTGCATAATCGCAATAACCACACGGTTCATTTCCCCAACGTCATCTTTTTGCCCACGAGCCATTCCGACCGCATCTATTTCATCAAAACAAAGAACGCAAGGAGCGGTTTTCACATAATCAAAAATTCTCGCAAGGTTAGATTGAGTTTGCCCTAAGTGCGAATCAACTAGACTTGAAAATTGAATCCTCAAAAACGGAAGTTTTGCTTTATGCGCAATATACCTAGCCAGCATGGTTTTTCCGCATCCGCTTTTCCCATAAAGCATCAATGCTGGCAAGTAAGGAATGCCCATTTCATTTAATTTTTCAGATGCTCGATAAATGGCAACAGTTTTCTGCGTTATACTTTTTTCTTCGTTCCTAAGAAGGAATCTTGCTTCCGGAAATTCTTCTGTATTCTCTGCAATCAAAAGATGCTGTAAGTTATATGGCAATTCAATAAATTCTCTTTTGCTTTCCAACTTGCGAAACATATTTTCTTTGAACTGCTCATCTTTTTTGGATGATATGGAATTCAAAATGATTTTAACAGCTTTTTGCGCGTTTCGCATATCACCATCGCAAACAAATCGAATAAGGTGTCGTTCACTATCATTCATCTAAGAAATCCTCCAGTTCAATCTTACCCTCTGCCGCCGCAACTGCCAGAGCGTACACGAACTGTCCAATAGTCATTCCGTGCCGTCTGGCTTCACGGTTGATGTACTTGCGTTCTTCCTCACTCATAAGGATGGTAATGCGCTTAGAACGTTTACCGTCACCGCTTGCAACGCCCTGATGCGATTCCGGCATCGGGATTTTTTTCTTTGTCAGGCCAGCTTCGGCTAGTGCGCCGGGAACATCGCCTTGTTCGATAAGACGTTGAACTTCTTTCGCCTGTTTCAGCTTCTTCGGCTTGCTTTCGCTTACTACGGCATTGTTCGGCTGCGTTTCGCTGTCTTTGGCTTGCTTCGGCTTAATACTGCTTAACTGTGCTTCATTAGGCTGTGTACGGCTGTCTGTAGCTTCACTTGGCTTAATCTGTGCTTGTTCGGCTTCGTTCGGCTTTGCTTGGCTTACTTCTTCTTCCTTTGGCTCACTTCGGCTTAATGTCTGTTCCGAAAAAATAGGCTGGAAATCAAACCCGCCAAGCAAGCCTGTGGATTTTTTGCTGGTTGATTTCATTCCTCTTCCTCCCAATCTTCATCTTCGAGGTCTGGTACAGCCGGTAAAGACTTCCAATGTGTAATGTTGTGCAATTTCCCATCTTTGCCTATCCACTTTTTAAGACCTCTTTCGTATCTTACGATTTCTACATCGTATTCGTCTTCACTAAATCCAATAACGTATTTGTTTGATTCATTTGGAAGTTTGCGCTTCGACTGCGCCCACTGATTCTCGGAAAGCTTTTCTTTCAGTTTTTCACAGTATTTTTTAGCGAGGTATTGCTGAGAATTATATGCAAGCTCTTTTTCTTCATCCGACAATTCATTAAATGAAACACCAAGATCTAAGAAATAAACCCGTCTTATATCTTCGATGCACGTCATTTCTACAAGGTGCGGGTATATATCATTCATTTTTATCCCCCTCTACAATTTTTTGCGCCAACGCCTTGAAATCCTCTGCGCTGGTACTCTTTGCCGTGTCACCGCTAAACAGGCTGTGCCGCTCTGCCTGCGCTTTACGAACGCCCATAGACGGTCTAATCTTCACGTCAAGCAGCCTTGTTCCCATGCTTTGTGCAATCACAGGGAGCTGCTCTACGACCTCTTTGGACAGGTTCTCACGGCTCTTGTACTGGTTCAGAAGTAGACCTTCAATTTTCAAAGTTGGGTTGAAGTATCTACGAACGTCACCAATGGTCTGCGAAAGCTGGCTCAGTCCGGCAAGCGCATAGCGGTCTGCTGTGATGGGTACGATGATGCTGTTGGCAGCGATCAGAGCGTTTACAAGCGCAAGACCGAGCTGCGGGGGAGTGTCCAAAACAATGTAATCGTACTGTGCAGACACGGATTCCAGTGCTTCTCGCAGCCGGAAGTTCTTACCAATGTCCCGAACAAGCTGCTCGTCAATGTCCTTCAATGCATTGTCTGACGGCAGAATGTCACCGGCTTCGCAGTGCTGTATTCCTTCCTCTACCGTACCCTGCTGGGTCATTACATCGAACAGGGTACACACGTCCTCTGTCTGTGCGCCGTAGGTGTCCGTTGCGTTGCACTGTGCATCGCAGTCCACCAGCAACACCTTCTTGCCAAGCAACTGCAATGCACCAGCCAGACAGGTGCTTGTGGTAGTCTTTCCTGTGCCGCCCTTCTGGTTGGCGATAGCTATGATTTTTGCCATTTTATCACTCTTTCTTTATTTACTGTGTATGACTACTTCAAGAAGCTATCGTCAAAAGTCGAAAACTCGTCTAAGTCAGAGTTTTCGATAACTCTGTAAAGATAGCCAGCAGGGTTATCAGGCCATTCCTTCTTGTCTCTTAAAATTTTATTGTACGCATTACTCACAATGTTTACAACGGCAGCTTTCTTCTTATGAGCCTTAATAGTAGGGAAGCTCTCGGCCATTCTTTTCCCAACCATTCTTGCAATGCCGATGCACTCTGATTTCTCAAGGTCTGGCGCTATATTCTCCCAATCTACATCACTGTAAGCCTTTTTATTCGGTTTGCCGACAGGAATGTCATCATCGAATGGAAGTTCTTCTTTATATTCTTTCGCCTTTAATTCGGCGACAGGCTTTTCATCTTTTTTCTTAGCGGCAAAAGAAATCGCAACCGCCTTGTTTCCAAACGAGATTTTTTCGTAAGTAACATAAATGTCGGACACATCATTGATTTCTTCAACCGCTGCATCCAAAACTCTCCGTCTAAAGTTCTTGAAACTTTCATAGCATCCTGCATTTGCGCCGAGATGTGAACGAAGCCGATTGATGCTAATATCAAAATGGTCTCCGCCGCGATTCATCATATCTCGCAGCATCGAATAAAGTAAAATGCTATACTGCGATTTCATTTTTACCGTGTAGCGAAGTCTATACTTGATATAACCGCTCTTGGCAATATCAAAGAATACACTTCTCAATTCAGGGTTGCAACAGAGAGTAACAACGTACATTCCTAAGTTCTTATCAATCGTAACGCTTGCTTTCGTAAAAAGCGTATACATATTGTACTCGCTTCCATCGTCATTAAGAGGAAGCGTCACAACGTTGCCAAGAAAATGTTCGATTTGCTTCTCGATGTTCCTGCTATTAACACGCAGTCCAAGCAAATCGCAATATTCCGAAAGGGTAAACTTGACTTCACTAGATTTTTCATCTCTAGGGTTGATACGGCTAAGATACACTTCCAAAAGCCGCAGCTCTCCAACAGTGTAATCATTAAACTCTGCCCAAACAAGCGCCTTGCTTTTTTCGATCAAGTTATTTTCATAAAGGTCTGCCAATAGTGTACATCTCCTTTCTCTGTACACTAATTTTATCACATAATGGTGTACACGTCAATAGTTTTATTCACTTATATTGGCTCATGCACATCTTGTACACCTAGACCCCCTTATTTGACGCACATCTCGTACACGCTTATGCACATCTCGTACCCCATCATGCACATTTCGTACCCATTCTTACATTATATATAAACAAGATTATAAACAAGAGTTAAATAATCTTCTACTAAACAAAAGAAGAAGTTCCATAATCTCTAATTTTTTCTTATTTTATCAAAATGAAAGTCAATTTTACGCAACGGTGTACTCAATGTGCATAGGTTTTTGTTTTGACAATCAAAATATAATTTTGCTATAGTGAGCGATAACATAACGTATTAACGTTATTTATTTGCACAACAAGAGAAGTGTTTGCATCACAAGTAGAAATCAATTCGTTGAAAGGTGTACAAGATGTTCATCATAAACAACGATAATTCGACAATCAGCCGCTTATATTATTCGGATTCACGGTATAAGAATCGTTGGACTTCATAGCAGCTTCCGTTCCGGCATCTTGCGCCTGATAGAGAATCTCCATCTTTGGGGCGGTTCCGTTCGGGTCTGGGTCTGTCCCGGTAGCCTGCGCTATTTCATAGCTGCCCGATACCATCCGGCAAACAGAGACTCTGTCCTTCAACGGTGTGTGGAGGTTTGCCAGGATTTCCGTCAGTACGCCAATGTGGTCTGAACCGTGATCTCCGTACCGCATATACAACAAGGCATCTATCTCGTAGGAAGAACACTCCATCATGGCATCTATGAGAATCTGACGCTTTTCCATGCCGAAAAGGTCGTCCTCCAGATGCTCAAGCAATCCGGGATGAATGCAAGCGTCCATGTATCGAGCCACCGATACACCGCAGCAGGTGAACCAGCGCATAGCCATTGGCAGGGAGATGGCTGCAAGACCTTGCTCCCAGTTGGCAATCGTGCCACGATTAACGCCCATCTGTGCCGCCAATTTCTGCTGACTCAGACCGGAACGCATTCGTGCCATTTCCAATGCCTTTGCAGTTCTTAACAAATATTCATCCATAAATTCACGCCCTTTCAACAAAATTCTACAAAACTGCCGGATTCGACAAGCCAAAAAATGGAAAAAGCTGCTATGGAGAACCAACAGCAGCCTATGTTATAACTGTATTGTCAAAAAATTCCAAAGAGGAAGGGAACAAAAATGAAAGAAACTGCAATCTGGAACCATGAACGTATGCCAATCATCGACGGAATGCCTGCCAGCGTTACCGATGGGCAGCCACACACACCTGAACCATGGGAGGAAGGCTAATGAACCGAACTGTAGATGCTCTGATTATCCCATACGCCCGCAGACGGACGCTGGAGCTTGTCCTGAGCCTTTCTGGGTACGAAGCTGATAAAGATGCTTACCTCGAAGCAAAAGGCATCCTAGAACGTGCCGTAGCCGCCTTAGACGATGGGCGCGACCCGGCAAATAACATCGAACGCATTGACGGACAGCTTGTGGAACTGTGAAAGGAGAAGAAGATGGACTTTACGAATGGATTCTATAAAGCCGAGAACCCTGTCGTTCTTGAAGAAGTGAAAACTTTCCTCCAGTCAATGGAACGGCGTGGAGCAACCGTAAAAGACTTAGACGATGCCATTGTGCAGCTAAACAATGTTTCGCACAGCATCAGCACAAACGCTCTCGTCAAAGCAGATGTGCTGGACGATTTACCGGATAACCCTTTTCGTTCCATGCTCAACGGAATGTTACAGAGCAAAGGGTAACTTAAACTTAATGTGGCTCTTAATCATTGTCATTGCAATTTTTGGCTTCCCCGATGCAAAGTAACGGATGCAAAGAAAACGTTCGATTTTTGCGAAGTTGTTCAAATTGTATTGGCTATACAACTGGAAGATGTATAATCGTATCAAATGAACAATCGTATTTACTGATCGGGAGGATATGCTGCAATGAGCGAACAAGAAAGAGCTAAGATTGACAGGTTTATCGCATGGCTGCTGGAACACCCTGAAAAGATTCCGGCAGCGGAACAAGCACTAGACCTAGAGTAACAGAAAACCCCTTGCGCAGAGCTACACCAGCCCGGCACAAGGGGTTTTTATTTTACCGGGTTAATCTTCACAGACTTTCATCAGCTCATTGAACCTAGAAGAATTTGCGCTTACGGTTTCGGATGCCTTGTGCCCGTCCTCGTAGGTGACATAGAACGTCACATCGGCTTTGGATTTTGCAGTAGCAGAGCCATAAATAGCACCAGGAAGCCCACCAACAGCACCGCCGACCGCTGTGCGAACAGCAGCGCTTCCTGCTTTCTTACTAACCCCAGAAGCGACAATCTTTGCTTTTATAGGCGTTTTGTACATTTTCTGCTTTAGCTTATTTTTCTCCATAAAAAGATTGTATTCCTTTTTGCCCTTAAAGAACAAAAACAGACCAACCGCCATACAAATGATAAAGGCAGTGGTTGAATACATCAGGAGAAGAAAGGAAAACACAATGAAAACCATTCCGAACGAGTACATAAACCTTGCACCCATGTGACTGCTTTTATCGTTAAGAAGCTCTTCTTTGCTGTGCTTTTTCATCATCCACCTCACTTAAAACCAGTGGTTCTTTCTTTTGCGGTAACGATATTTTCTGCCGTTGCCATATAGCGCACGGTCATTGCCTTTTAACAAGGCCTGCATGAACCAGAAGCAAAAGGCACATCCACACAATAGGTAATACAAAATCTTACCTCACATCTTCTCGATCAGGTTCATCAGCGCTTCACGCTGTTCCTTTGGCATAGATTCAAGCTTTTTTCTAATCCGCTCCAATGCTGCATCGACTTCACTTTGCGGCTGCTGGGGCGGGTTTTCTTTTTGTTCGCCATTGAGAAGGTAGTCTACCGATACGTTGAAGTAGGCTGCAATTTTAGAAAGAACCTCTGCGGACAGGCTCTTGGTTCTCCCGGATTTTAACTCGGAAAGAAAACTACGGCGAATCCCGATGTTGGCACAAAGAGTTCCGTCTTTAATTCCCTCTTTTTCGCAGAGTGCATGGATGTTGTTGTACAAGTCCGACATAAGAACACTCCCATATTTGTGCAAGTATACAAATGCACAGAATTTTGTACAAAAGAGTTGACTTGTACAGAAGCCTGTACTATAATACAGACATGGGCAGTACAGAACACTGTACGATATGAACTCTCTACACCATTATATTAGTACAGTTTTCCGTACTTGTCAATAGATTTTAGCAAATGGAGGTGGAATTTTGAAAGAAAACTTCCGTTCTGGCTTTGAGCTGGAAGTGAAGATGAAGCTGTTGCAGCGAGGTATGAAGCAAACGGAGCTGATTCAGGAGGTTCAAAGCGATACTGGATTGTTCCTTGATGATTCGTACCTCTACAAGATTCTTCGTGGCGAGCGAAAGCCGGAGAAGATTATCCAGAGCATCTGTAAGATTCTGGAAATCGAGCAGAAACCCGAAAATTAACCTGAACTGTGACAGCGAAAATATTTGAGCATGAAAACACAAAAAAGAAAGAGAGGAAAAATGAACGAAATCGTACTATCCACGAAAAGTGGCGAACCGGTAGCGTCTAGCCGTCAGGTTGCCGAGAACTTCGGAAAGGAACACAAGGACACTTTGGAGAGTATACGGCAGATTTTGGCGGCGGAAAATTCCGCCACCAAATCCATGTTTTACGAAACCACGTTTGAGAACAGGGGCAAGCAGTACCCCATGTACCTGATGAACCGTGACGGCTTTACACTGCTGGCTATGGGCTTTACCGGAAAGGCTGCTCTTGAGTGGAAGCTCAAGTATATCGCAGCATTCAACGAGATGGAGAAGAAGCTGACCGAACAGCCGCAGCTTACCCGCTCGCAGCTCCTTGCAACTGCATTGATCGCAGCACACGAGGAACTGGAAGAAAAGGACAAGCAGATTGAAACCATGAAGCCGAAAGCGCTTTTCGCTGACGCTGTGAGCGCAAGCAGCCAAAGCATTCTTGTTGGTGAGATGGCAAAGCTGCTGTCGCAGAACGGCATCCAGATGGGGCAGAACCGCCTGTTCCAGTGGATGCGTGAGAACGGATACTTGATTAAAGACAAGAAGCGGACGGACTACAATATGCCAACGCAGAAGTCTATGGAACTTCGCTTGTTTGAAATCAAGGAAACGTCCATTGCACATTCCGATGGGCACACTTCTATCAATAAGACCCCGAAGGTGACGGGTATCGGTCAAGTCTATTTCGTTAATTTCTTCTTAAAGACGGAGAAGAGCAAGAAAGCGGAGGGCTGAACATGGAACAGATTTTGACATTGAAGGTAGACCTAGAGCACCCGGACGATGCGAAGTTTGCCATTGACGAGGCTGTGAAAGCCTACGAAGAAAGCAGCAAAAAGCACTGGGAAGCTTGCGAGCTCAACGAAACCAAAATCAGGGCGCAAAAAATTTTGTTCGATCTGTGCGACGATGGTTACAGCATGATCTGGACAATCACTGATGGCGCTGTTGGGCTGACGATCTGGAACGATTTCAGAGAGCCTAAAGTTGGTCAGTGTTATATGACCGAAAAAGGGCTGCGTGACATCTGGGTCGAAAGGCTGGTTGCACTGTGCATTGCCACAGGTCGGGAAGTCCCGAAGTTTATCACAGACAAGGCTGGTGAGTGCTGGTGACGAATTTTCGCAAGGCGCAAAGCCACAAGCGCAAATTAAAACTGGCGATGGCAGCTGGCGTGTCCAGAAACGATGCCAACAAGGTGCTTTGGATGGAGAAAACCATCAATCAGTGCTTTGAACGCCACAATCGGGAAGCCAGGCTAAAAGAGGAGATGCAGCGTGGAAGAAAAGTACTGTGAGCGCTGCGGTGTATTTCTTGGCCTTGTAAATCCGTGCAAGAAATACTGTGAAGAATGTAAAATCATTGTTCGCAGAGAACGGCAGGACCTTATAAAGAAAGGAATCAAGGCTAAGCCGGAACCGGCTTTATGCGCTTGGTGCAAGAAGCCAATGGTTCGGAAGGTCTGGTCTCAGAAGTATCACCCTGAATGCGCAGCAGATGCAAACAAGGCTTTGACCAAAAAGTACAAAGCCAAAAAGCAAAAAGAGATGAATGAGCTAAAAGCATCTGGTGAGTTCAAAATTACTTGGGATGTGCAGGAGCCAGAACGTGCGAGACCTCAAAAGCACGAGCCTCCAAAGTATACCGTGCGACAGATGAACGATGCCGCAAAACGATACGGCATGAGCTACGGCCATTACAGTACTTTACTTGCACAGGGAAAGGTGAAGGCTCCTGATGAACGGTAAATACTACGGCAAGCGGGAAATCCGCTGGCACAGCCGGGAGAAAGACCGGCTGGAACACATTCATAAAAGAAAGGACAAGAATGAAAGCATTCGTAGAAATTGCCCTGATTTGGGGCATTGTCCTGGCATTGGTTCTAGCAGCGTTCCTGCTAAACTTCTGGCTGGTGCATCATATCGAGCTTCTGGTCGGAGCTAAAATGACCTGGTACATTATCGGGATCAGCGCTCTGATGGCCACATGCTGGGTTTTCAGCACAGGTAAGAAAGCATGACGCTGGAAGATGCAATGAAAGCCAGGTACTTCAACATCAACGACCTTAGCCGCAGATCGGGAGTATCAAGGCCGACGATTTACAGCATCTTGGGCAAGCGAAAGAAGCAGAAAAGTTCCGTTCGGGTCGATACGCTTCTAAAAATCGCAAAGGCCTTGAATGCAAAGATTGCCATTAGTGAAAACAAGCCAAGCGGATTTGATATTGTCTTAAAAGAGGTGAAGAGAAATGAAAACTGTTAAAGGCACTGTATTGTGCTTTATAAGCATATCCATCGCCGTTGCAGCACTTGGATGTGGAAACGCCATCAACGGTGCTTCTAATAGCTGGGGGATGCTTGGATATGCGCTGCTGTCCGTCTCAATGCTTTTTACTGCTTTGATTCTCGCTATTATCGGCGTTAGCGCGGAGAATGAGCGTATTGAACGCGAAAACCGTAAGATCAAGCGAGTGGCCCACCACACCAACGAGTGGAGGGATGCTCAGTGAAATGCCCGATGTGCGGACAGGAAAGTGTTACGACCGTCGACACTAGAAACGAGGACGATTGCATTATTCGCAGAAAGCATTGCTTGAATAAAGAATGCGATTACCGGTGGTCTACCATTGAAATCGACACAAGCCAGTGGTACTCAGCTCTTCAAATCCAAGAGCACAGAAAACAGAGAGGACGGCCCAGAAAGAATGATGAGCGTGAACCTAGATAGATTCGGTGGCGTGACAGAGCCGGAGGGCGGCGTGTATTTCATGACCAACGAACAGATGGCAGAAGCGAAAGAAGCTGACCGGCTGGCAGCGATCGAGGACTTGCAGTCCGAGATTGAGGACAGGGAAGCAGAGTTGAAAGACCTCCGTGCGCAGTTGGCAGAACTGATGGCTGGTTGATTTCTATACAGCCGTATTAAGCCAAAGTAATAACAATGAAGCCTAATGAAGCCGAAGAAAGGAGGGCGATTTTATGAACGATAAGGAACTTGTCGAGTATCTTTGCAAATGGTTTTACGTTGATTCTGACGGTACGTTACACAGAAAAGATAGGAAAAACAGCGCAGGAAGCTACGATAAAGACGGTTATTTGATTGTAAAAATCAAAGGAAAACAATACAAAGCACACCGCCTTGTGTACGCACTTCATTATGGGCTAATGCCTATTGGAGTAATCGATCATATCAATGGAATCAGGACAGACAACAGGATTGAGAATCTTCGCTGCGTAACCCAAGCTGATAATGTTGCAAATACTGTTCAGGCCAGAAACACTTTAACTGGCGAGTACGGAATCTACGAAGACCGTTCAACGAAAGGTTTGAAACGCAGATATTCGTTCCACTTTAGCGGCAAAACATACCGATTCAAAACCATAGAAGAAGCTAAGAAAGCAAAAGATGCTTTATGGAAGGAGAAATATGGAAACACTTGTGAAGCTTTCCAAAATTCAAGGCGAGCTGAAAGCCCCAAAAAGCCAGCGCAATTCTTTTGGTAAGTACAATTACCGCAGTTGCGAGGACATTCTGGAAGCAGTAAAACCCCTCCTTGCGAAATACGGAGCCTGTCTTGTTCTTGAAGACGAGCCCGTACAGAGTGGCGAGTACCACTATATCAAAGCGACTGCAACAATCTACGATTCGGAGACCGGAGACAAAATATCTAACACGGCATACGCCAGAGAGCCAAAGCAGCAATCTGGTATGTCAGATTCCCAACTTACCGGCACTGCAAGCAGCTACGCCAGAAAGTACGCCTTGAACGGTTTGTTCTGCATTGACGATACGAAAGACGCTGACACGGACGAGTACCAGAAGCAGACCACAAGCAAGTCAAACAAGCCTGCGCAGAAGCAAACGGAAGCGGAAACCATTCCCCCATGCGCTTGCTGCGGAAAGCAGTTGCAGCCTATTCAGTACAACAACCGCACAGTCACTCCGCTGGAAACTGCAAGAAGCACGAAGAAACGCTTTGGGCGTGTCCTGTGTTGGGACTGTGCCCAGAAACAGCCGAAGGAGGGCTAAACAATGCTTAATTCTATCGCAATTCAGGGGCGTCTGGTTCACACGCCTGAAGCTAAGGTCACGAAGTCTGGCAAGGATGTTTGCACGTTCAGCATTGCCTGCGACCGTCAGAGTGGCGGCCAGAAGGAAACCGACTTCTTTAACTGCACCGCATTTGGTAATACGGCACTGTTCGTTTCCAAGTGGTTTCAGAAGGGCAGCCTGATTCTGGTGACTGGTAGCATCCAGACCCGGAAGTATACCGACAAGCAGGGAAGCAACCGCACTGCAACGGAAATTATGGCGAACAAGGTTGACTTTTGCGGTGGCAAGTCTGACAGCAAACCCGCCGATCGGCCGCAGAATGCACCACAGAACTATTCGCAGGGAAACGCAGATGACTTCTCTGTGATTGACGATTCATCGGATTTGCCCTTTTAGGACATAAACCCTGACCACCTACCTTATATAAGAGCTGCGCTATCTGGCTGGACGGGCGTTTGAGAAGATGAAACACTTGGGCGACATTACAAAGATTCACGGCGACCAGATAGAGCCTGTGGATTGTATCACGTTTGGCAGCCCTTGTCAGGGCTTGTCTATGGCTGGGAAAAGGCTTGGATTTGACGACGACCGTTCCGTGTTGTTTTTGGATGCCGCAAGAATCATTAATGAAATGAGGACAGCCACCAATGGAATGTATCCAACTTTCGCTGTTTGGGAAAACGTGCCCGGAGCATTCAGTTCCAACGGAGGAGAAGATTTCAGAGCCGTGCTGGAAGAACTTGCCCGCATTGAACAGCCAGACGTTTCAATTCCTCGACCTTCGGGTAGGGGGGGGTAGATGGAGCAAAGCCGGAGCAATCGCCGGAAGCGGATGGTCTTTGGCATGGCGACAGCTCGACGCTCAATATTGGGGAGTGCCCCAACGCCGAAAGAGAATCGCTCTTGTCGTGGATTTTAGAGGACAACGTGCCACAGAAATACTTTTTGAGCGCACGGGCCTGCCGGGGAATCCTGACCAGAGCATCCCGGCGTGGCAAAGCGCTGCCGGACCTGCTCAAAACGGCTCTGATGGAAATGATCGAGTGGTGGGAGAATCAGACGCTCTTTCAGCCGGTCGTCTTTGATGCCAGGGGAAATGGCGACAGTATTATAGTCCCGACTATCACTGGAGATCACGAGTCCCGGGTGACGGACTACACGGCCATTGCGGTTGACCTGTACAACGGGGCCGTGACTGGCGATAAGGCTGCACCCATTACATGCAGGAGTATCGGGTCTCATTCCGGGCCGCAGGTGGCAGAACAAAGAGCTTTCAGCGAGCAATCTTACGATAGCTTCAAACAAAGTGAAAGCGGCGGAACGCTAAAGGGCAGCGGCGGCGCGGTAGGATATGGCGGGGAGTCTCTGGTAGCAGAAAAAGCGGTTCGTTGGATCGTCCGACGCCTGATGCCGACAGAGTGTGAGCGCCTGCAGGGGTTTCCCGATGGCTGGACGGACATCGGCGAGTGGACAGATACCAAAGGAAAGAAGCACAAGTACGCTGACAGCCCACGGTACAAAGCTCTTGGCAACTCAATTGCCTTATCACAGTGGGTCTGGATTGCGCAGAAGATGAAACCCTATTTGAGTACAAGCGCCACGTTGGGCAGTCTGTTCGATGGTATAGGTGGCTTCCCACTTGTCTGGCAAAAGACCTATGGAAACGGTACGGCACGATGGGCTTCCGAAATCGAAGAGTTCCCCATTGCCGTTACAAAAAGGAGATTCGGCGAAGAATGATTACCTGTTGTCTCAACTGCATATCACGCTGCACAGCTTGCCACGACACTTGCGAAAAGTACAAGGCAGAGAAGAAAGACTTTGAGGAGCGCAAGGCGTTCGTGCATGAGCTTAACCACAGCCAGAGCGTGTACCACCGCAACTACGAGGACAAGCATCGGGAACGTGGCAAGAAGCGGTTTCTCGGAAGTGAATTTAGAGGTGAACGATAAATGGGAGCTTTTATTGCAAGACAGCCTAACGGTTTGCTGTGTCGGTTTTCTTCGGTGGTCGATTGTGTCACCGATTACAACATGACCGAAGAAGAATATATCGAGATGTGTGCTGAAAAGGCACGAAAAGAAGCACGAGATGTTCTTGACCATTATATTAAGCCGTTTGAAATGGTTGACAGGTGTTTCTTTCCGAACAACATGACTACTGAAGAACACAAGCGGATTATGAAGGAAATGGAAAAGCCTGCTGACAGGGCAACTCATATTCCATGAATTTAGAGGTGAACAAGGGTGAAAAGAAAGTATAAGCCGGGCGGTTACATCATTTCGCTTGATGACTTGATGAAGCAGGAGTTTGTTTACTGCGCCGGAAAACTTGTTCACAAAGGCTGGTTTGGTAGCTGGCAACTGCAATATGCAAATAGCGAACTTGCTCGGCTACGTATCAGAGAAGCAAAAAAAATCGAGGACAACGCATGAACACCGGCAAGCAGTTTGAAGCAGATTTCAAAGCATCCGTACCAAAGGATGTGTGGTGCTACCGTCTGAAGGACAGTGCTGCCACCTACTACGGCGGAAACGAGAACTTGTCCTTCTCCATCGACAACATCTGCGACTTCCTTGTGTACCGTTACCCGATGAACCACCTGTTCGAGCTAAAAACCATTGAAACGCCCTCTATCCCTCTGGAAAAGGTGTTCGGCAAGTACGACAAGGCAAAGTGCAAATACCGCAAGGAAAAGCACATCACGGACATGGTGGATGCAATGGGGTACAGCGGTCAGACCGCTCATGTGATAGTCAATTACCGGTCGGTCAACCGCACCTTTGCAATCCCTGCCAGCAAGGTTCTGGCGTTCCGATACAACGAAAGCCGCAAGAGCATCCCATGGAAGTGGGCAGAGCAAGAGGGGATAGAGGTCAAAGCAAAAAGGCTGCGTGTCCATTGGCGGTATGACGTGGATGGGCTGTTAAAGAGATTGGAGAAAGAAAATGCAACTGTCTGAAAAACAAGAATTGGTAAGGCTTCTGGGGCTGTACCAAAGTGAACTCCTTATGGAGAACGAAGAAAACCTTAGAAAGAAAATGAGAAGCAATGAAAGCCCGAAGAAGGTTGTCACAGATTATTCATACGGCGTAAAAGCTCAGTATGAACACGCAAGAATCATCATCAAGAAACTTTCTGTTGAAATCGGAAAAGAGCTCAAGGCTAGTTGGGAGTTGTGGTGAAAATGACAATGGTATGCGATAGGTGCGGTGAAGCGTTTCCGCTTTCCAACGATGTGAAATACATGACACCGTTTGATGACGAACTTGACCAATTTGAAAGCAATTCTATTGTAAAGTGCCTTGCTGGAGATGATAAAGGGATTTACTCGATAAGAGATGAAACCGTTGTCCTTTGCCCCTCTTGCATGGCTGCGCTCAACGACTGGCTGAAAGGAGAACAGAAGTGAGTAAGAAAGTTTCAGACATTCTGCCCAAGACGGAAATTTTGGCGCAGTTGGCAGAAGAAGCGTCCGAACTGGCACAGGCTGCTGCTCCATCTGGTGGATTGCAACCGAGCTAGATAAAATCGAAACGAAGATGAAGCGGTGAGAACGTGAACGAATGGATTAGTGTTAAAGATAGACTTCCTGATATTCCGAAAAACGATTTTGCCAGCGATTATGTTTTGGTTCACGACAAAAAAGCTGGTGACTGGGTAGCCTATTATGATGCAAACGGTGGTTGGTGTGAAGCAAGAGAGTGCATCCCATTCAAAGATGTTACACATTGGATGCCACTCCCAAAGCCACCGAAGGAGGTCTGACACATGGCAACACCCCCAAAGCGTGGTCGTGGCAGACCGCCGCTGACCGAAGCTGAAAAGAAAAAGCGTGAGAAGCGAGCGCAAAAGGCGAAAGAAGAAGCCGCTGCGAAGCGTGAGAAAGAGCGAGAGAAGAAGAAACAACAGATGCTTAACAAGCGGAAATCTATCCGCTCGCAGGTGAGTAAAAAGGTGAAAGAACAGCAGGAGTTAGCAATCACGAGGTCTAAGATGCTGAATACAGGTGATTTGCAGTCGAGAATTGGTGATGAAGAGGACAAGAAGGTCATCGGCATGATCGCAGCCAAGTATTTTGGAGACCTTCCGAGCGTGGACATGAACAACCCGATTGAAGTGCAGCAACGCCTTGATTTCTTTTTTGACGCTTGCATCGAAGCCAGAATCTCCCCTGTGGTGGAATGGATTGCATTGGTGCTGGGCATCGAATGGCCTAGCCTGAGACAGATTATGACAGGCAAACGCCGTGACGACAGCTTGCAGCAGAAGTACATCTTGAAGCTAATTCTGCAAATGCAGTCCATGTGGGCATACAACGGTATGTATGGTCAAGAGAACCCGGCAGAGTGGATTTTCCGAGCCAAGAACTACTTCGGTATGCGTGACAACGTGGAAGTCACCGTTGCGCCGCCTGAACAGCCGTTGGGCGATGCCCAGAGCGCAGAACAGCTCGCCCAGAAGTACCAGACGGCTTTGCCGAAGGGGATTGATGTGGAGTACAGAGAGGTAGCGGAAGAATGAAAGAACTCATAACTTTCTTCTTATTATCTTGGGCGGTAGCTTTTTTGATTATCAACAATTTTAACGATAAGGAGTAAAACATGAAAAAGGTAGCAACTATTATTTCTTCTGTGGTAGCAGCATTTTTTGTTGCAGTGGTTCTTTTGCTGTGTTTGGAGAGAGTGCCTGTTGGTTATGTTGGAGTTGTTTATTCGGCACGGGGCGTTGAGCAGAACACCTTGTCGCAGGGCTGGCACTTCCTCTCGCCGATGAAACACGTTAGCAAGTTTCCTATCAGCCAGCAGCAGCTTATTTTTTCAGACGACCCAGCAGATTATAACGCAAAGGAACACGCAGATTGGCATATTGATGCTCCTGCAAGCGGTGGAATGGTTGGAGTAAACCTTACCGTAAATTATAACTTCATTCCAGACCGTGTTGTTGAACTTTACAGCCGCTTTAACGGAATGGATGGCGAAACGCTTGTGGAAAGCCGCATCCAGAACAGCATTATCGCCTACGTCAAGGAGGTAACACCCCAGTTTTCTGTAATGGATATTTATTCTGAAAAGAAAACGGAAGTAAACAACGCAATCACAAATTATTTGAACGAAAAGCTTACCAATGAATACGGAATCAACGTTTCAAGTGCCCTCGTGATTGACGTAGAACTGGATGACACTTTGACCGAAAAGATTAGAGCGAAAGAACAAGCAAAGCAGGATGCTGAAATCGCTGAACTGAACAAGCAGACCGCTCTTGCACAGGCTGAGACCGACAAGGTGAAGGCTCAGACGGAAGCCGATGTGAAAGTGATCGAAGCACAGGCAGAAGCAGAATCGAATCGTATCGTGTCTGAATCCATCACTCCCGAACTTATTCAGATGAAAGAAGCTGAAGCCAGACTGAAGCATGGATGGGTTACTGTCAATGGCGCAGATACAGTCGTAACAAAAGCTGATTGATGGGTAACATATTCCGTGCAAAATCAAAGACTGGAAAGCTGACAAAGAAATTCTGTTTAAGGATGTTAGGGAGAACGAACAATGAAAATCATTACATATCCTGACGGTCGTTCGGAACAGGTTGGAACGCCATTAGAACTAGCGCAGTTTATGCTTAGTTTGATTGAATATCAAACTATGCAGAAGTTCAAGAATCTGATTGATTCTATCCCACAACAGATTGAAAGCCCAAATAAAAAACGCGCATCTAAAAAGAAAGCAGGCGAATCTAATGCAAACTGACAGAGGAATCTACCACAAGCGAGTGTGCGACCGCTGCGGAACAGTTCTGGGCGGCAGAATGATGAACCCTGACGAATACTTCAAGGACTGGGCGTGGCGCAGGGACACAGGCGACCTGTGCCCGGAGTGCTATGAGGAGTATAAGCGAGTGATTGGGCGGTTCAATGCCAACAGAAGGAGAAATAGAGGGCAGATATAATGAAAAAGTGCGCTCTTTACAGCTGCAAACAGTGCTTTGCGACCATGGCGGACGAAAGCGATGTCAGAATCGACAAAGACATTGTTGATTGGATGTTTGAAAACGAAATGGAAGAAAGCAAAATTGGCTTTATCGCAAAATTCAAAATAAGCGATAAAGTCCTCATTCATCGTTGCGCCAACAACACTGTTGGTTTATGCGAGTTTATCGGATGGAAGGAGACAGAAGAATGAACTTCTACTGCACCACCGAACACTGCTCTTGCATTGGCATCAAACAGTTCTCCGCTGGTAAGGCTATCCGATGCACGGCAGAATCCTGCAAGAACAAATCCGAGCCGTCCTGTGGCTCTTGCAAATGGTACGCAGAGCCGAAGGGCGTGTGCGTGAACGACCAGTCAGAACACGTTGCAGACTTCGTGTGGGATGAACGTGGCTGCAAGGAATGGGAGAAGAAAGATGAAACGTCAGCAGACCTATAAAGGGCTTATTGGCAAGGGATGGTACGACCAAAGCGAGTTTAGCCATTATTTTGCAGCGTGGGCAAACCACCGCAATAACTGGGCTATTCGTAAGGCTGACAACCGCAAACTGGCAAAGGCGAGATTGAAGCAAATTGAACGCCAGCAAATCAGAAAGGAAACGGAAGAGTATGACAACGGGAGAGAAAATCAGGAAGCGTAGGCTTGAACTTGGCATCACGCAGAAAGATGTTGCAAGGATAATTGGAACAACCAATGCGTATGTAAGTGCCGTTGAAAAGCAGAAGCGTAGCGTGAAGAAAGAAACGCGGCTGGAAAAATTCGCAGAAGCCCTTCAATGCAGCGTGAACGATTTGAAGTCAGACGCACCTAAAGGCATGGTAGACCCCACTAATGATAACTTTGGAGCGGTTTGCAACTGCGCTGTGCGCTATTGCTTGGGCAGACGTTCATATATGCCAAGCTTTGTATGCGGATACATCACACCGCTTCTGCCAGAGCTGACCGACAAGACCCTTGATTGCTTTGAACGTGACATTGCAGGACGCAAGAAGATTGATTTTGACTTTGGCATGGGATGCGACTATGAGATGTGGGATACGTTCTACAAGGCGGTTTGCAATGAGATTGAAAGGAGAAAGAGCGATGGCTAACACCCTCTGGCATCCGGCAAGCGAACAGCCACGAGAGCGGACGCAGCCTTTGTTGCTTGCGACTAAGACAACGTGGCGTGATGAAGATGGAAAAATGTTGCAAGGAATCTCGCCGACAGCGTATTTTCTTGGCTGTTACGCAGACGGTCAGTTCTGGGATGAGATAGGCGAGAGACTGCCGAAAGATGTGATTGTAACGCATTGGATGTCGTTTCCGATGGTGTGAGGTTAAGAACATGAAAAAACTTAAATTTCCTGAGGATTTCTTTGCATACGACAACCCGGACTGTCCCGACAATGACATTGAAAAAGCCGTAAACAGGATGAAGAACTGGATGAAGGGTGAGACCTACAAGAGCAACCCTTGGTTCTTTATGGCTGCTGGCAACTATCTGATTGTCGGTCTGATCGCTGAGGATGGGCAGAAAACAATCTACGTTGCACGGCAGTATTATGAGATAGTCAACATTCCGGGCGAAGGCTGGCTACGTGAATCTGACGCTGAGTGCCTGTTTTAAGGAGAATTAAAGATGGAAGAACTTAAAAGATGCCCATTCTGCGGTGGAAAAGTTGCCATTGCCGAAGCAGGCGACTATTTGACAAGCTGGATGTCTATAACAAGAGGAGTCGGCAAGAATGGATGCAAGTGCCGGGTATTCATGGAAAGCAAGCTATACAACTCTGATTGTTCCAAAGTTGATAAAGAAAAGATTAGGAAAGACCTTATCGAAGCATGGAACAAACGCTACAAAGAGGATTGAGCATGGACAAAAAACGAGACAGCTTTACATTCCAACGATACTACTTTGAAGCCATCTCCACACTCAAAAGTAAAGAGAAGTTGGAACTCTACGACGCAATCTGTGCATACGTTTTTGAAGAAAAAGACGCAACTTTGAACTCAAAAAAAGCAGAATCTTGTTTCATTTTGATTAAGCATCTGCTCGATGAAGAATCAAAAAGAAGCGATATTGCGTCAAAAGGGTTGTCTACACGAAAGTCATCTCATCCTCATGTCATAAATGAGATGAAAGTCAGCTCATCTATGAGTTCAAAGTCAGATGACAATGAGCCCATTGTATCAACTGACAGTCAGATGAACGTCAATACCCTGCCGGAAAGTGCGGTCAAAAAGAAACCTGACATCTTCTCCGACTTTGCTCATGGCGATAAAGCCTTGCTGGAATCCCTGCGAGAGTTCGCACAGATGCGTACAAGAATCAAAAAGCCTATGACAGACCGGGCAAAACAGATGCTCTGCAACAAGCTGGAAAAGTTTGACCGGCATGACTGGAAAGCCATTCTCGACCAGAGCATCTATGCCGGATGGCAGGACATTTACGCACTGAAACAGGATGACCAGTACGAGCAAAGTACGGAGATGGAGTTTCCTAGACTATGACAATGGACGTTCAAACGGTATTTATCGGTGCGCTGATGCTCTGCAAGCCGGGCGTTGTGGATGAAATCATACCAGACCTTGAACTTGACTTATTCAGGCCTGAGCTGAGAGACGCTTTTGCGGCTGTTCAGGGCTATTGGACGGCTAGGGGTAAGATAGATATAGTCGAGATAAACACGCAGCATCAAGACGTAGCGCAGACGCTCTTGGCGTGTGTACAAACCTGTGAATCAGAGTGTGTGCGAATTGACAGGGAGCAGATGCAGCGTTGGGCACAGCTTATCAGAGAACAAGCTGCACTCACTCGTGTGCAAGGTCTGGCATTTCAGATGACCAGCGAACTTACCGACTATTCTGATCTATCAGACATTTACCAGCAGATGGGCGAAGCAATGAGCCTGAAAGCTGAGGAAGAAGATGCGTGGACATACGAGGATGTGCTGAACGACTATTTGCTTCACATGGACGAGAAGCCTGTGTATATAAAGACAGGCCTAGAGCGTCTGGATGAAGCGCTGCACATCTCACCGGGTGATTTTATTATCATCGGTGGCAGACCGTCTGCGGGCAAAACAGCTCTGTCCTTGCAAATAGCAGCAAGCATGGCAAAGCAGGACTACACTGTGTACTATTTCAGCTTGGAAACCAGCAAACGCAAGCTGGGCGCACGTCTGATGGCTAATCAAATATACTGCCCTCTGGACACGGTGAAAAATAAGGCGGTCAGCTTGAATGAGATTGACGGACAGGCAAAGAACATGAAGATGCCCTTATATATCCGCTCCGCTGCCGGAAAGAACGTGGCGTGGATGAAGGCGCAGGCTCTCCGTAAAAAGGCTCAGGTCATCTTCGTAGACTATCTTCAACTCATCCACGAAACAGGCGCAAAGGACAGATATGCCGCCATTACAGCCATATCCATTGCCCTGCACGAACTGGCACAGACCACAGGCATTGTTGTGGTGGCACTGGCACAGCTCAATCGAAACCCATCCAAGCCCGGAGCAACGCCTACCAACTCCGACTTGCGAGAGAGCGGACAGATTGAACAGGACGCAGATGCAATCATCCTTCTGTCCGGCGACAACCCCGACAAGTACCTGTTTCGGCTGAGCAAGAACAAGGAAGGTGGGATAGGCGACCTTCCCATCACGTTTAACAAGCAGATTCAACGGTTCCAAGAGTATACTTGGATGGATTGATAATATAAAAATCAACAAACGGAGGAAAACGATTATGAAAAAGATTTTGACCGTATGTGTGTCCGCTCTTACGCTCATTATGCTGATGACTGGATGCAACAAACAGGTGGTAGACCTGACGTATAGCTACTCATGGGCACAGCTGAAAATGCCTGATGGAACGATTGTTGAGGGCAAGCTGAATAGTTGGGACGATTACGAGGGCGACCAGCTGCAAGTAAAGATTGACGGCGTGACCTATTTGATTCATTCGTCCAACGTGGTCTTGCGGCATTGAAAGCAAATACAGAATATGAGCGTATGGGCTGTCAGCAATGGCAGCCTTTTACATATACGCACACAGAAGCCCTACAAACGCTTTTAGCGTCAGATGGCAAAACCTATCGACTGAACACAGAAAACAGCGCTGGCACGGCTTTACGGTGCTGTGAGCGCATTGTAGAGGTCTACGACTATTGCAGGAGGAAAAAATGGAATACATGACAGCCGATACAAAGGTCAATGGGTACATGGTCTACCCTCGATTCCTCTCGACTATTGGCGTTAGCCCAACAGAGAAAATTGTTTACATTTACCTGTTCAATCGTGCAAGGTCGTCACAGAGGGCAAGCAGAAGCGGAAAGTTTGCTGACCAACTAGGGCGAGTATACATCGTGTATCCCATCAAAGACCTTGCTGCCGATACTGGATTCACAGAACGATGGGTCAAGAAGTCTCTGAAAGAGCTGGAAGAAGCCGGGTTGATCGAGCGCAAGCGTGAAGGAAAGAACAAGCCCGATAAGATATACGTCAAAGTGCCGAAAGAATCGTCAAAGAGCGAAAAGGGAGGTGAACAATCATTCACCTCTGAGGGGAACGATGCTTCACCTGTGAGGGGAACAATCGTTCACCTCCTTAATATAGAAGAAAAGAAAAGAAAAAAAGTTATTAAGAAAGCGGGCGACCCGCCCGATGGGAACGCCAGCACGCCGGACTTCGAGGATGTGAGCGAGTATTTTTTGGATGCCGGATGTGAGAATAGGCTTGCCAGCAGGTTCATGAACTACTATGAGGGAACAGGTTGGATGACCAAAACCGGAAAGCCTATAACAAACTGGAAGGCCTTTGCTGATATGTGGATTGACAGAAAGCAAGAGAAGCAACAGTACAGTGAACCAGAGTTCAATCGCCTGTAAAGGTTCTTTCCCCCTACAACCCTCTATCTCCAAAAGCTATACCGTTAGCCAGCAGGTCAGACCGTGACCAACATCTGCCGTCAAGTTCTATTGGCTGGATATAGGCATACCGTCCATCTGACCTCTACATTATGTCACCCTCTATCGTCCGGCGCACCGCGCCGACCGGGTGACCTCCAACGGCAACAGCATCTATCCTGAAAAGGGTAGCAACATCTGACCTGTCACCATTTGCGACTATTTCACATGGAGAATTGACTTCATTTTGCAGTTGGTTCGATATGTACAAATGTTGCGTAGCTTGACTGCGACTATCAGGCATAAATATTCATAGCAAAGCAGTATGGATTGGTTGGAATGTCATAGTGTATTACTGAAAATTAAATTGAGCGGAAACTAGCGGATTTGGATGGTACTAGTTATTATGCGAAATAATACGTGATTATCGGGAGTAACTATGTCTGTATACTATAATAAGTACTACTGTTATACGAAATAGATATAACTGGATATAAAATAAATTATGCGAAATTGTGACGAGAAGTGATTTTTTGGTGGTCGGATGACTTAGCGACTATCGCATCTCTTTTTTCCTAAAAGGCGAACGACTATTTCACACAAAAAATACACGACTATTTGCCGATGATTCGCAAGAAAACATTGCGACTATTACTCTGCGACTATCAGCGGACAGCTCGTTACTATACTATATATAGGACTTTCAAAAGCTGGTCGTCTGATGACTTTACGACTATTCTACGACTATTTTATCGGATAAACTACGACTATTGGCTACGACTATTCCAGAAGCTGTTTCGACTATTCCAGCCGGAACGCTACGACTATTGCTGACCTCTATTGGCTACGACCGAAAGGCCGAAAAGAGATGCGGCGACAAGCCGCCAGTAGTTCCGCCCGCCGTGCCCTTGCTACTGGACTGCCCCGCCGGGCTGGCATGGTCTGCGATCTGCTGCACCCTTATATACCTTATTATAATGGGGCGGCTGTGTTGACCTGTACAGCGTCCAGTGCAGCGGTAGTATTTGGTATCGGCGCAGGGCGTTTCGGTGCGTGTGCGTGCTCCAGCGTGGCGCAGGCGGTATTATAGCCGCTTGTGTCGGTCTGGTATCTGCGGCGGTATAATGTGGCAAATCACAGGAAAAGCGCCTGTAAAGCCCTGTACGCTGTTTTGTGTCGCTGGCGGTATAACTGCATAGACTAAATAAAAGCCGCTGTAAACGCTTGCGTGTGGCCGATACGCCGCCGGGCAAAACAAAAGCCCTGCACCGTTTCAGATGCAAGGCAAAAGAAAAGCCCCGCCGGTTTGGGGCGGGGCTGAGAATTTTATTAGTGCCATTCAATCAAGCGTTTTGTGCGTTTCAATCCTGTTAACGTATAATCCCCACTGACATTATCCCACACACGGGAGCGGGTGTTATAGGCGTATGGATAAAGTGTTGTCTGATTTGCGCTATCCCAGTTTACAGCGTGATGTACTTTTCCGGTCTCGTCGTCCACATAAATGCTTAAACCGTTGACTTCGTGCTCAGTGTAAGTTTTCATGGTGATACCTTTCTTTCCGGGCTTTACCCTTTTTTTACAGTATAGCATATTGCAAGCCCCAAAAACAGGACTTGCAGAAAGTTTTTTGCCATTTTGGGCTGGGGCGGGGTTGCTTTACGGTGCAGCCCCGCTAAAGTGTCCGATAGGCATTACTTGCTTGCCTTAAACAGCGCCGAAAAAAACCAGAAGAAAAACAGAAGTGCGGATAAAATCACAGCTTGCACCCCCTTATACCACGCTAAAACGCTTGTAGGTGGTTTTGCTGCTGCACTCTGCGTAAATATCCGGGTGCAGCGTCTTGAGTAGCTTGCTATCCAGTCGGACGCTCTGCACGTCCTTATAAATGGCTTTTGCGGTGCCTTGCGCCATTTCCGGCGCGCCCTGCATCATACAGATAATATCTGCTTTAATGCTTTCGTTCATTGCTTCCAGCTCTTCCAAAAGCCGCTTATTTTCGCGGTATTCGTTCACCTTTTCTTCGAACAACGTCATTTTTTAGCCCTCCTTAAAGTACGTATCGCCGTAAATCAAAACACCTGCGTCACGAAGTAAAAAATCAAATGCGTCAGATGTATATTTTGCCCAGTTATTGCCAATAGAAATCACAAGATTTTTTACTTGTTCCGGGATTTTTGCGCTGTCAACCTTTTTTTTGGCGATCGCAAACAGCCGTTTATCGGTAGACAGTTGTTTTTTGTTGTCTGCCTCATATTTTAATGTGTCGGACAAAAGAGAAGCGCGGTAAGCAAGTAAATCAAGGAGTTTGTATTGGTTATAAGTTATAACAAGTTTCATCGCGTCCCCCTTAGCTGTTGAGCCATGCCAGCATAACCAGCGCGCCGCTGACCATGCCGCCAACGTACCAGAGGGCGGCCCACTGGGAAAAGTCAAGAGTAATCATCTTTTACACCCTCCAATCAGTCAAATTCCGGCATAGCCAAAATAATTTTTTTGCACCGCTCGACGCTCAAGCGGTACGGCTTGGAGCGGGTCAGGTTATCAGCTACAATCTGAGTGTACACCATCAATGGCAGCTCAAAGAGCCCGGCGCATTTTGGGTACAGGCGCACGGCCTGATTTCTGATTTCAGCGTTTATTTCGTCTGTCCTTGTCATGGTTTATACCTCCGTGTTTTTGCCGTTGGGGTTAATCCAATCGTTCTTAATATCGTACCGCTTGCAGTAGCGATAAAGGTTAATCAGCTGCACAAAGTCGCCAGCGTTTATATATGCTTCATTGTCCGGCGCATCAAGGGAGCAAATAAGGGTCGTTCCGTTATCCTCCCGCTGCACAAGTTCTAATTTTCTACCATTGTTTACTTCAAATACAAGCTTATTCATATTTATACCATCTATTAAAACCAGTACAATAAATTCATATCAGTACCCGGCTTGATGATCTCTCGGATGCAAGGATACAAGCCGTAATTGTCAATCTGCAAGCCGTATTCTTTGAGCTCTTTATTAAGCTTTACACGCCGCTTTTCAAGCTGAGTCTGCCGGGTTTTGAGCCACTCGGAATTATAATAGCGGCTGTCGTTGTCAAGCTCCCACGCTCTTGCATCTGCAAGCCCCCAACGCTGCACGCTGTCAAGGAGCTTTCTTGCTTTTTCGTATGCCTCAGTGGGCACACGATCGGCGGCTTTATCTGCGGCGGTTGTCAGTGTGTCAAGCGTGGCAAGGTCAAACGCGGCGCGGGCTCTGTTATACCATACACACGCGCGATGGCTGCGGCCTGCATAATCACTCGGAATAGGGCGGGCGGTGTAATCGATCTCTTTATTGTTCATCATGGTTTTGTCCTCCTGTTTTGGTGTATTGTGGTTGTAGTCCATATTTATCTGGACTGATTATATTATATCCATATATATATGGATTGTCAATACTTTCAGCAAAATATATCCATATAAATATGGATAAAATAAAGCGTCCGAAATTGTACACTTTGCCGGACACGTTGCGCAGACAGTCCAGCGTCCCGCGCCGTTACGATCTGCCCGGCGTGGGCGGTCTGGTATCGAGTGCAGACCGGTGCAGCGTGTCCAGCGTCCGGGCGTGTGCGTCGTGCCTTGCGTGGTCTGCCCTTGCATCTGGGACGGCCTACCCTGTGTAGTCCTTCCCGGTGCGCTGGATGGGGCAGGGGTGCACCGGCGGGGAATAGTGGCCGAGCCGGGCTGCGCCCGGTGAGCCGTCCCACCACCGAAAAAATAAAAAAGACCCACCCCACCCTCACAAAACGAAACCTATCTGATTGTGCAAGTCTCCAAAAATTCCGAAAAAAACAAAAAGACCCCTTACGGAGCCATTGAATGTGTTATACTGGCAAAGGAAAGGTGGAATTAAAAATGCAAACGTTCAGTGGAATCATGCTGCTTGCTGGATTTATTCTAAGTGTGTGTTGTATCGTCAATGCACTTAGAGGAAAAGGGAACAGTAAGTTCTGGTACGGGTCTATCGTTTGTTATATTTGCTTTGGTATATTCTACGGAATCTATCAAAAAGATGGCAGAGACTTTGGAATCGGCTGTACGCTGGTCTTTGTAGCATACGGCGTAAAGATTATCTGGAATCTCCTGAAGTCGATTGTTAAGCACGAAAAGTATTCAGCGAAGAAAGACTTGATTGCTTTAGTTGTGTGCTTAGTGCTAGTTGTTGTTGGCATGAATCTTCCGTATGACAAGGAGCTGGAAGCAGAACGCGCGGCGGCTTCCGAAGAAAAAGCAGCATCTGAAACCTTAGCTGCATCTATCAAAGCAGCGGAAGAAGCAAAATCTGCATCCGCAGAGCAGCAAGCTGAAAGTGAATCCGTATCTGAAAGCCAGTCTGAGCCCGAAGTTGAGAGCGAACCTCAGCCCGAGAGTGAACCTATCCATGTTGAAACGGAAGAAGAATACAAAGAATCTTGCAGAACCGTAGGCTACAAGGATTTATGCCGCTACCCGGAAAAGTACGCTGGAACAAGAATTGTAATCAAGGCAAAGGTACAGCAGATTATGGATGCTTCTCTTTTCAGCAGCGACAAGGCATGGCGCGTTCAGGATAACGAAGATGGGTATGATATGTACCTTGGAAACGAATACTATGCTGTTGATAAAAGGGAGAGCGGCTCTGTAAAGATTCTTCAAGACGACATTGTTACAATCTACGGAGAATTTACCGGGACAGCTGAAATCACAAGAGCATTGACAATGACAAAAGATGAAATTCCTCGCGTTGAAGTAAAGTACGCAGACCTTGTGGACGAATAAGGAGTGGACGTAAAGATGAAGAAGTTTGCTTCAGCAATTCTTGTTGCCGCTTTGATTTTTACCATGCCTATCAGTGCAATTGCTGCAAAAAAGCCTGATGAATGGTCTGGCCTTATTGAACTTGAGCAGACTAATGCAACACAGTATGAACCGTTAGGCATTAAGAATCATGGGTCTTATGCGTGGCGTGACGGTAGCACGATTTATATTTCTTATGCGCTTGAAATCGAGAATACGAACAAAAATCTTGCGGTCTGGTTTCCCCATATTGAAATCGCAGTTGTTGCAGAGGATGGCTCCGTGATTAAAACAGACGATGAATATCTGGACTGGGTTGCGGAAGATGATTCCTACTGGTATGCCGGATACTTCACATACGAGTATGACGGTACTATCCCTGCCGGTATCGAAATGGCTGTTTCGGCTCAGGACTATAACTATCAGCCGAGTGCAGGAAAAGAAGTTTTAAGAGCAGGTGAATTGGCTGTTACCAATACTTCAAAGCGTGGTAGTGGCTATGAGACAAGATTCACCGGAAAAGTGACTAACAACAGCGCATACAAGACAAATGCAAAGGTCATCGTTCTGTATAAGATGAAAGATGTGAGCGGAGAAGAAGTTCCCGTGTGCGGAGATATTGATTATGTCTTGGATATCCAACCGGGAGAGACGAAGAACTTTGAAATCCACCCCTATTCTGGGCTTTCCAATTATTCTTCGTGGGAAATCGTAGCAATTCAAATGTAATACAAAAAGCCAGCGGCTAGATGTTCTCTAACCACTGGCTTTTCTTATGGGCTATTTACGATTTAAGTGTTGGAAACATGATAGGAGCGCTGACTTCTTCCTTTTCCATGAGAATGTCGAGCAAACAATCATTGTATCCCATTGAATAGCTGTCCTCGCAAAAATGCTGTACGGACGTTGCTAGCGCTACACTTACAACTTCCCTTGACCGCTTATCCTCTGGCATGATGATTTCTAATGCCTGATTAAGGATTTCATGGCTTTTTTCTAAAACGGCTTTGTGCTCTTCATTCTCAGCTTGTAGCCGAAACATTTCTTCCGAGTAGTCCATCAGCACGTCTCCATTCTAATCTGCTCGCCAACAGGAAGATAGCCCGCTTCTTTGAGCTTGCTATAAATGAACTTCTGACCGGCTCTCGTCCAGCGAGTGACCTCTTTCGTCTTTCCGTTCGGCAGCTCGATCGGATGCCCGACAACGTATCCGTTGCCAAGATATTTCTTGTAAGGAATCCACTGCTTATTTACAACGTGCTGGATGCCCATTTCCTCAAGAATCTTGTTCAGCTTTCGAGCGGTCAGGCCGTAGTTCATGGCAATCTGCGTGGTTGTCAGGCTTTCGTCAGAGAGAAGAACCGCCTTTGCGTAGTCGGAATCGGGCTTCATCTTGGCATTTTCCGCTTCCAGAACCTTTACCTTCTTACGCTCCGTGTCGATAACACTGTTAGCGGCGATCAGAGCGCGGCTCAACAGCATCTCTGTCGATTCAGGCTCCGGGTTGGTGAGCTTCTGCTCCATCTGATTGAAAGCATCAATGTACTTGAGTTTCCATTCAAGGGCTTCTTTGCCGGTAAAACCCATAGCAAGCAGGGTGAAACCGTCACGGTTCATCAGGTACATGGAGTAGGTCTGACCGTTCTGCTCGTGGGTGTACTCGGTTTTGAAGAACATGGGGGTCTGCTCATTTTTGAGCACACCCTGTGACATGATGTTTTCTACATCTCGCATGACGTTCCGATGTTCTTTTCCGAAATTTTCTGCTACTTCACGGCTGGACACGACAACCTGTCCGTTCTCACTGATAAGATTGATAGCATATTTAACCTTTTGTTCCATAAAAACTCCTATGGTTCTTGCGGAACAAGCCAATTCCTGCTATAATAAGGCTGGAACAGCTTGTTCCAGTGGTTTTGATGATACGTTCGCTGCGGTCGGCAAACTTTAGCGGACGTATCATTTTTCGTTTTCATCGGTCTCTGGGATGGGATGCACCTCAAAGAACGTGTCACGGATGGCTGCGGCCTGTGCAACCTTGTGTTCGGTGCAATAGGCTTTCAGCCACTGGAACTGCCGTTCGGTCAGCGCAACAGTGAACGTGTGATTGTGGCGTTCGAGATAAGGACTATACATAAACTCACCTCCCTTCATGTGGGTGCAATCAGTATACGCAATATGTTGTGGTTTGTCAATTACGCAAACGCTTAATGTAGTACTGGTATCTGTACAAAATCTAAAAGTTTGTAGATTTGCACAAAATTCAGCCATTATTTTTGTTTGCTCCCGCTTCGTACCCTGCCCGATAGTTCAGTTCTGACAGCTTACCCAGCGCTTCTGCGTACTCCCTGTCTTCGCTGGTCGGCTCTTTTCCGTGGGCGAGGGTTTTCAGAAATTCTTCGGTTTTCGTGGGAAAGTTCATGTTTTTTTCTCCTAACTCTTGCGGAGAGCAGCCCTTTTTGGTATAATAGATTCCGAAAAGGGAGACTGCCCCCTTGGTGGTTGCAGGTTCTCGTTTCGTGATGTGGATAAGCTATCAGCGTGACCGTCCAAAGTACTCGCTGGTAGCTTATTTTTTATGCCTTGATGTTCTCAACGTAGGATGCCACCCACTCGATACCCATGCGGATAACATCGACCTTTGAGATTCCCAATGCCTTTGCGCTGCTCTCCATGCTTGCGATCTGGCTCTCTGTGAGCCGAGTGCTTATCATGCGCAGCTTATCACGTTCCGAGGTTTCTGCTCGTCTTGCCAAGCCTATCACCTCGCTTTCGCTGGAACAAGTATAAAGCGTAAAAATATGCTTGTCAAGACCCAAAGTTTTACGGAAATGAAGTTTGGCAGAATTACTCCTTATTATAGAAAATTTTCTACCTGATTGTGATTAACTAAGTAAACACCCTTATACTACTCTAGTATGTATAAATACATACTAGAGTATATTTATATATAATATAAGCGCAAGCAAAGAAAGTCCAGAAATATCTTGACATCCAGAAATATCTTGATATAATAGAATCAAGAAAGGATGGCGAAGAAAAATGACGGCAAGTGAAGCGATAAAGGAAATTTTGAAATTGAAGGAATTGAACCAAGCGAAGTTAAGTGATATGCTTAACATTCCGCTTAAAACCTTGAATGAACGTCTAAGGCACAAAAACATTAGTGTCAACAAGCTGGATGAAACACTAAGGGTTATGGGATACAAGATTATGGTAGTCCCTCGTGAGACAAAAGTCGAAAATGGGTTTGACATCAAGTGATGGGTGAAAAAAATGCGTTACTTCTTAGCTAGAGTGTCTAGTAAGGAGCAAAGCCTTGCAAGACAGCTTAAAATCGCACGAGATCGGTTCGACATCCCGGACGAGAATGTATTTTGTGATAAAATGACAGGTAGTAGCTTTGACCGTCCGCAGTATAAACGGTTAAAAGAGACTGTTAAGGCCGGGGATGAAGTCATCGTTAAGGAATTTGACCGATTCGGGCGTGACAAAGACGAAATGAAGCGAGAACTTCAATGGTTCAAAGAAAAAGGCGTGATTGTTCGCATTCTCGACATTCCGACCACGCTTATTGACTTCCAAGACCAGACGTGGGTGCTGGAAATGGTAAACAACATCCTTATTGAGGTTTTGGGCGCAGTAGCTGAACAGGAACGTAAGAAAACCAAGCAGCGTCAGGCAGAGGGTATAGCTGCTATGCCCATTGTTGACGGCAAGCGAGTGTCAGCCAGAACAGGCCGTAGCTTCGGCAGACAGGAAAAGCAAGTTGACGAGCAGCAGTTTGAAAGCCTATTAAAACAACAGAAAAAAGGCGAAATCACTGTAAAAGAGTGTTGCAAGCAGCTTGGTATTGGAAAATCTACTTGGTATGAGCGTGTCGAAAGATACGTAAATAAAAATAGCGGCAGCCCAACCACAAGCCACCGCTAAGAGTACACCAAACCAACCAAAACAGGAAAAAGAATGGTGCAACCACAGTATACCATTCTTTTCTCCAACAGGCAAGAGAAAAGGAGAACAATATGGAAAAGCAAAAACCGTTTTATTGGGATTTTATCAAAAAAGATGCAGATTTGACATTTCGTTCGGTTTTCGATTTTGTAAACTGCAAAGATTTTACTTCCTTTATGCTGGAATGCCAATCTAAGAAATGCAATGTTTTGTTTTATGATGAAAACATATTTTTTGATTTCAAGAAAGAAAGCCCTTCCGAAACGTTTAAGCGGCAAATGAGAGTTGCTCTTCTTACATTTATTTTGGAAAGTATTCCCGCAATAGCAGAAGATTATCTTGCGTATTTTAAGAAATACGCTGGATGGAAGAGCGATAAAACGTTTACTCCTACCTTAATCGAAAAGAAGGAAAGACTTGACCGCGAAACGTGGCTTGATGAGCAAGCGAACATTATTTGACCCGCCAGACATGGTATCGGATTGCTGAACAGAGAAAGGCTGGATAATATGCAGGGAGAAGAACTGATTGTTAAGAACGGAAGCATCACGCTACGGTCTATGCTTGACTTTTGTGGATTCCTTGAAATTAAGAGGTTTTTGGAAGCCTGTCATTCGGAAAACTGCACCGTGACTTTTGCAAACGAGGAAATTGTCATTTTCCCGAATGAATACGATGCTGCTAAAGATGCTCTCGTCTTTATTTATGGTACACTGGCAGAAAGACACGGTATTATCGAAAAGTATCTTCGTTACAAGTTGATGCTTGGGGATGAAGAACCGAAGCCTACTTTATATAACCAGTGAAAGGAGTAGCTCATGGACAACAAAGCTGTGAAAGTTCCGGAGTGGTGGAGCGAAGAAGATATTCGTGTTTTGACTCAAATGATGAACGGAGGAAGCCTTTTGGACATTATTCAGTGTGCAGAAGAATGCCGAAAGTCCACATGGGAGAATAGAGAGTTTTGCGTATATAAATTAGTTCGTGCTGCCATCAAAGCAGCGGAAGGAGTTTGAAAACTAAGTCAATAAAGAAAATTTCTAAAACAGCATTATAAAAACCGAATATTTGATTTTTGTGCAGTTGTAGGCACTCTTTACATTTTCAGGTAGGGGGTGCCTATTTTTTTATGCAGCCAAAGCAGTGTATCGCCATCATTGACAGCATCAAAGCGTATGCAAAGCAGAATCCGACCGAAGCACAGGTCTACGAGGACTGGTTTCAGGCGGTCGTGAACCTGAGAGACGCTTTGCCGCAAGGCAAGCGGTTCGATGCCTACAAATACTCTGGTGAGCTGCGCTCTGTCTGCGCGGCCATGATGGGCAAGATGAAAACAGGCGAGGACGTGGCGAAGGTCTATGACATTATCAGCCGGACGTACCTGTTTGAAGCAAAAGACGTGTTCGACAGTTATTGCATCTACCTTGAATGGAACCGTGCGCCGGAGAAGAAGTTCTATCAGCCCAGACGCAGAGTGCTGAAAGTGCTGGCAGATGACCTAGAGGACTTGTTTTATAAGCGGATAGATTTCTTGGGGGTCAGCCTTCCGGCTCGCGTGGGCAAGGCTTTGAGCGATGATACGCCGATTCTTACACGAAACGGCTGGAAGAATCACGGCGATTTGCAAGTTGGCGATGAAGTTATCAGCCCGAAAGGCCAGTTTGTGAAGGTGCTGGCAGTTTCGCCTAAGTGTCAGCTTGATGTGCGATGCCATTTCTCTGACGGCACATACATTGACTGCCACGAAAACCACGAGTGGCCGGTCTTTAACCGCCATAAGAACGGATTTGATGTGGTCGAAACCAAGCGGATGATGGAGGATTATGTTACCGATACAAAAGATGGCATAAGATTCTGTTATCAGGTTCCGTTCAAAAATTTTGTTGAGGGAGAATATAAGAAACTGCCTGTTGAGCCGTACACATTGGGCGCATGGCTTGGCGATGGCCGCAACCAACACCCGGATATTTGCGAGCCGCCTTGTGATCGGGTAATTGTTGAGCGCGTCATTAACGATGGATACCCGGTTAGTTGGCATACGGTTCACAAGGACACTGGTGTTGAATACTACGGATTCTCTGGTTTGCGACAAGCACTTCAAAAAGGCGATATGTGCCATAGTCACCGCCGCTGCGTGAAGCACATCCCAGAAGAATACTTCACAGCCAGCATTGCACAGCGTATGGAATTGCTTGCCGGTCTGCTCGATACAGACGGTACGTTACGGGCAAAAGAGCATCGGTACGCTTTTTCTACCACAGAGCCGCAAATGAGAGATGATTTTGTCACGCTGGTTTCTACCTTTGGATGGAGATGCAGCGTGGTTGAATATCCACCTCGCGTATCGTCTAGTGGCATTAAAGGCAATCTGACAGTCTATTCCATCTCTTTTAATCCTACCTGCCCCATTCCTTGCGTTGTTCCTCGCAAGCAGTTAAAGGAGTTTTCCAAACCTCGCCGTGTGGCGTTTTGCGGGTTTGAGCGCATCGAGCCGAAGCAAGGAAACTGCATTCAGGTTGAGGGCGGCGTGTATTGCGCTGGCAAACGGCTAATTCCTACCCATAACAGTACCCTGTGCATTTTCTTCATCACATGGCTTATGGGAAACCGCCCGGACGTTGCATCGGTTATGAGCGGGCACTCTGACAAGCTGACCAACGGCTTCTACGGCGAGGTGCTATCCATCATCACCGACCCTGTTACCTACAACTGGGGAAAAATCTTCCCTGACGTTCAGCTTGTGGACAAGAGCGCAAAGGACGAAAGCGTTGACCTGAATCGAAAGAAGCGATTCCCCACCCTGACTTGTCGCTCTATTGGCGGTACTCTGACTGGCGCTGTTGAAATCGGTGAGGGCGGCGTTCTGTACAGCGATGACTTGATTGAGGACTTGGAGGAAAGCCTGAATGTTGAGCGCCTAAACAATAAGTACGATGCCTACCTTAACCAATTGAAAGACCGTAAAAAGCAGGGAGCATTAGAGCTGATGGTCGGTACACGCTGGAACGTTCTTGACCCTCTGGGGCGCATCCAGAACCAGTATGCAGACAACCCGAAATACCGCTTCCGGGTAATTCCTGCGGTGGACGAGAACGGACACAGCAACTTCAACTATGACTACGGCGTAGGATTTGATGACGCCTACTATGCCGACATGAAAGCCAGCATTGATGATGCAACATGGTGGGCAAAGTACATGGGTAAGCCCTATGTGCGTGAAGGTCTGCTGTTCCCTGCCGATGAACTGCGGTATTTCAACGGCGTTCTGCCTGATGGAGAGCCTGATCGCAAGCTTATGGTTATGGATATTGCATGGGGCGGCGGTGACTTCACCGCCTGTCCTATCGCCTATGTGTATGGCGATGCCGTGTTCATCCCAGACCTTGTGTTCAATAACGGCGATAAGACCGTGACCAGACCGGAAGTCGTTGGCAAAATCATCCAGCACAAAATCAACGTGGTACGCGGCGAAGCCAACAACGGCGGTGATGAATACTGTGATGTGGTGGATAGTCAGCTCCGGCAACAGGGCTATCACTGTTCTGTTCGCAGCCAGCGTGCGCCAAGTGGTCAAAGCAAGCTGTCCAGAATCATCCAGTATGCGCCGGACATTAAGCGGTTCTACTTCCTTGACGAGAAACACCAGTCGAAAGAGTACAAAGCGTTCATGGAACAGGTGACGATGTTCACGCAGCTTGGCAAAGTTCCGCACGATGATGCACCGGATAGTCTGGCACAGCTTGCCGATGAATTGTACAACGGAATCAGTAAAATCGAGCCTGTCAAGAGGCCATTTTAATAATTCCCCTAAATAGCCGGGTGCGTAGGCATTAAAATTTGATTTGCCTATTGACATGGCTTACAATAGTACCAGGAAGATTTGCAGCTTCCTCTAGGTATTGCGTTGGCGAGATTTTTTAAGTCATTTTTACTCGTCATTTGTTGTGTAATACCCTCCTTTCTTACTCACCCACGACAGCCGCCTTTCTCTGTCGTGGGGGTTATATGTTGCGTTTCCGAGTGGACGGAACGTTGTTTGTACTCCCCCAACTGACACGAAGCGGTTCAAACCCGCTACGCAGCGCAACCATCCTCTTGCTTTGCATGGGATTTCTCTTTTGACACCTCGCCGCTATTCCCGGCTCTCGATGCAAAAGGCTTTTTCAATTTCTCCTTTTGCAAAGAGCAGCGGTAAAGTAAGCCGGGTCTATCGCGGAGTGGAGCAGTCAGGTAGCTCGCTTGGTTACCAAGAGGCCGCTGGTTCAAATCCAGCTTCCGCGTCCGAATCGCAGTCTGAACCATTGCCTGTCCGGCAAACAGAAAGACTGTGAAGGTTTTCCGGGCGGAAAATAGCACGGCTGGAAGTGCGAACAGTTTCCCAGTAGCTTCCGACAGGTCTGTGCTCAACAGCCTGTTTCCAGAAATCCAACGAAAGGAGCGCTCATGCTAGTTAGAATCTGCTGTCCTTGTATCAGGCAAAACCCAATCTATAAGAACGTCCGCTGCAACCGCTATCTTGGCGAAGTAGACGGACGATACCATTTCAAGTGTGACAGATGCAAGGGCGTAATCGAAGGAGACACAAGGGAAGGATGGGTGAAAATCATCCATCCACCGGAAAAGTAAATAGCTTTTGAAGCGCAGTTTTGGCGCAGTGAGATAGACCTTAACAGGTTTTTCTTGCTGCGCTTTTTTATTTTGCCGGAAAGGAGGAACACATGGCTGAGTATCAGATAGTCGTTGGCGGATTTTTGAATAATCCGCTGACCGGACGCAGACCGATTGAAACGCCGGAGACGGAAATCAATCGGGAGAACGTGCTGAAAGTGGTAATGGGAAAGGCAGAGCCTATTCATCTGCTGAACAAGAATGAGATTCGTTTCCTGCACAACTACTACTTGGGCAGCCAGCCTGTCCTCCACCGCACAAAGGAGTACCATGCTGAAATCACTAACCGCATTGTTGAGAACCACGCCAATGAGTGCGTGGGCTTTTACACAGGTTATATGAGTGGCACGCCGTGCTCTTATGTGCGGTCTGAAACGGCAACAGGTGACGGCGAGGAAATCGCCCGGCTGTCTAACGCTTTGCAGTATGAGGGCAAGGACGCGCTTGATCGGCGGCTCTGGCAGTGGATGTTGGAGTGCGGACAGGGATACCGCATCGTTCTTCCTGACAAGGGGTATGGCGGCAATTACCCGGACGAAACGCCCCTGTTGGTGGATGTTCCAGACCCCGACATGGCGTATGTGATTTACAACTCCGGCATCGGACACAAGCCGATTGCCAACGTGCTGCACATCCCGCGCAATTATCAGAACGACTTGAACGACCTGATTTGCGTGTATACGCCAAACCAGTACTTTGAAATCGACAACGGCAAGGTCACAAAATCGGAGAATCATTCTCTTGGAATGCTGCCGATGGTCGAATACAAGCTCAACCCGGAGCGCATGGGTCTGTTTGAACCGGCCATCCCTGTTCTGGATGCCATCAACGACCTAGAAAGCAATCGTCTAGACGGCGTAGCGCAGTTCATTCAGTCCATCATGGTGTTTACCAACTGCCTTGTGGACAAGAATGCTCTCGACCAAGTAAAAGAGCTTGGCGCAATGTGCCTGAAATCCACTTCCGGTATGCCCGCATCTGTTTCGCAGATTGCCAATGAGCTTGACCAGCAGCAGAGCCAGACCTTGCTTGATTCCATGTTGAACGTGTACCGCAGCCTGACTGCTATGCCTAGTGCTACCGGCAGTGAGAACGCAACGTCTGACAACGTGGGCGCAGTCATTGTCCGCAACGGCTGGAATCACACAGAAGCAAGGGCGCAGCAGTACGAGAATATGTTCAAGTTCTCTGAACGCCAAAGCCTGTCTGTGATGCTGAAAATCCTGCGTGATACGGCTGGTTCTAAGCTGATGGCAAGTGACGTTGAAATAAGACTGCCGCGTCGTCAATATGACAATCTGCAAAGTAAGGTTCAAGTCTTTATCCAAATGCTTGATTCTTCGGCAGACCCGCATTTGGCTTTTGAAATTTCTCACCTTTATACAGACCCGGAAGCTGCATATCAAGCAAGTGTGCCTTTCCTGATTGCCGCTGGCAAGCTGGGCGAGGACGGCAAAGCTCCGAGACCGCAGGAGAAACAGCCTGAACAAGTTGTTGATGCCAACAAAACATCGGACGGACAGGCTGACAGCACCAATAAAGAAACAGAGGGCAAATAACCCTTTGCATATTCCGGCAGGGAAGCCGGGATACAAATTTCGCAGCGTTGCAGGGAAGCAACGGTAAAAAAACGCAGGAGGAAATTAACGATATGAAACTCAATGTGTTGCTTGGTGATGCTTACAAAGAGGGCATGACCGCCGATGAAATCATTTCTGCGCTGGAAAAGGTTGCAGACCCTAACGCAGAGGTCGAGAAGCTGCGCAACGCCGTGACGAAAGCCAACGGCGAAGCCGCCGAGTACAAGAAGCAGCTCAAAGCAAAGCGTACCGATGACGAGAACGCCGCACAGGAACAGGCTGACAAGCTGGCAGAAATGCAGAAGCAGATTGAAGCCCTGACTGCCGACAAGGAGAATCTCGTCAAGGAAAAGACCCTCGCATCTTATCGTGAGAAGTTTGTTGCGCAGGGTTATGACGCTGAACTTGCCAACAAGGCTGCCTCTGCGCTGGCTGACGGTGACATGGACAAGGTGTTTAAGTTCCAGTCGGAGTTTATGACCGCCCACGACACCGCATACAAGGCTTCCCTGCTGAAGGATATGCCCACGCCCCCGGGTGCGGATGGCAATGGTAACAGCGCAGATAGCGCAGGCGTTGCCTTTGCTAAACGCTTCGCACAGGAGCGTGCAGACGCAAACAAGGCATCGAGTGACGCAATGACTGCTTTCCATTAAGGAGGAAAATATGAAGTACACCAATACTCCGGTATCGGCTCCTGAAAGCACTATTCTGGCTGCTGATACCTACGTTGCCATTCCCTTTACCGTCAAGGAAACCAATGCCGTCCCGGCTGGTTATCCTATGGCAAAGACTGGCCTGAAAGCTGCTGCCACTACTGGCACTAGTGCTTCTGATGCGGCTACCGATGCTATTGGCATTCTGCTGCACACCGTTGACCCTGCCGTCAACCCCAATGGCGCACTGCTGATTCAGGGCGTTATTGATGTGGACAAGGCAAAGCTGTCCGGCTTTACCTATTCTGCAAACGATATTGCCGCTCTGAAAAAGGCTGTTCCCGCCGTTTTCTGCCGTACCGATGTTGGCGCAAAGAGCGAGTAAGGAGGACTAAATTATGGCACTGAATCTGAATGAAATCTTCTCCCCTGCTGCGATTGCCGCCTACTGGACGAATGACCCGACCAATGCGCAGCCCTATGCTTCTGATGCTCTGTTCCCTGCCCGTAAGAAGGTCAGTATGGAACTGAAGTGGCTTCGTGGTCACAAGGGCGTTGGCGTTTCGCTGAAGCCTAGCGTGTTCGACACTAAGGCTACGTTCCGTACTCGTCAGGGCATCAAGATGACCGAGACCAGTATGCCGTTCTTCCGTGAGGGCACTCACATTGACGAGGAAGACCGCCGCAAGATTATCTCTGTTCTGGCTACCAATCAGGAGTTTGCGGCAGACGTTATCAATCGTGTCTACGATGATACCGCACAGCTTATTACCGGCGCTCGTATTGTGCCTGAGCGAATGGTGTGGCAGCTTCTGGCTCCTAAGACTGGCAAGCCCGGCATCTCCATCGAATCCAACGGCGTGAGTTACGTCTACGATTACGACCCTGACGGCACTTGGCAGCAGTCCAATTACAAGGCTCTGGCTACCAAGGAGAAGTGGGACGCTCCTACCACTGCAACCCCCATCGCCACGATGACCACTGCTGCAAACACCGTGCTGGCAAACACTGGTGAGATTATCACCGATGCCTACATGAACACCAACACTTTCCACAAGATGATTGCTGCGGATGAAATCAAGAACCGGTTCCTGACGGTTATGAAGACCACCACCGCTGTGCTGGTTGATTCCGAAGCACGTTCCGTTGTCGAAACTGCATCCGGTATTCGTATCCACCTGTATGACAAGATGTTCAAGCCGGAAGAGACCGCTGCCGCCGAGAAGTATCTGCACGATGGCTATGTCGTACTGGCTCCTTCTGGCCCTCTGGGCAATATGTACTATGTTGCTACTCCCGAAGAAGCCGATCTGATGGCTGGCATCTCCAACGCACAGGTTTCCGTTGTGAATACTGGCGTTGCTGTTACTACCGAGCAGACTGTGCATCCTGTCAACACCAACATCTACGTCTCCGAAATCGTCCTGCCGTCCTTTGAGCGCATGGACGCTGTGTACTGTATCAAGGCTTACTAAGGAGAAACATCATGCCTGTACCTATGTGCGGCATTATTGCCGCTTCCGCAAACGCCATGAATCAGGCTCGTAAACGCAAGCGAGTATGTAATCTCAAGGGTGATAATAACGAGTTCTGCAAGTATTGTCTTCTTGGAAAAGATGGCGAGTGCATTGAAAAGCAGGCAGATGAAAAGAAAACCTGAGGCGAAAGGAGGAAAGCAGCATGGGAGACCAGTATTCTGAAGCGGCAGTCAAGCTGGGACAGTACATTGCTCCTGCACTTGACCGTGAAGTCACGGACGAGGACTACCCACTCTTCGACCTGCTGCTTGATTTCGCCAAAGATAAGATATTTGCGCAGGGCTATCCGTTCGGGAACTACCCGGACGAACTGCCTGTGCGGTATCAGTCGTTGCAGATACGCATTGCAGCGGAACTGTACAACCACATCGGCGCAAACGGACAGACGAGCTATACCAATAATGGCATTACTCGTGTGTGGGAAAGCTCTGATGTAGCGCAGTCCCTGCTGAATGAAGTGGTTCCGAGAGTAGGTGTTATCGGCTGATGTTCAATGGAAGCCCGCTGGACAAGCGTCCGCTGTGGTATTCAAATCCTATCGGCGAGAAAGAACCTGTTGTGGACGAATGTGGAAACGAAACCGGCGAGACATCACAGACGTGGAGCGCCCCTGCAAAGCTGATTCTGAACGTCAGCCCGCCTACTGGTTCTGCGGAAGCAAGTCCTTTCGGCGCGTTCACGGATTACAGCTACGTTGTCAGTTCGTCCAGCAAAAAGCACAACACACCGCTTTATGAAGGTACGCGCGTTTGGTTTCAGACGGACGTTTCAAAGCCCTTTAACTACATTGTGGTCAAGGTCGCAGAGCATATCACGGACACGTTGTATGCGCTGAAAGAGGTGGCTGCAAGTGAAAATTAAAGTGAGGTTGATCGATGCCGGACTTCGTGATGCGGAACGTCAGATACAGGAGTACAAGGCCACCCTGAACAAAAAAGCGCAGGAGTTTGCAAAGTCGTTGGCTGACAAAGGGCTTGATGTAGCGAAAGTTCGCTTTGCAAATGCAGAATATGCCGGTAGCAACGATGTCTCTTGTCGTGTTGAGCAGAACGGAAACATTTGCACCATCATTGCAGAGGGCAAGTCAGTCGCCTTTATCGAGTTTGGTACCGGTGCACATCACAACGGATATGGCGGCGAACTGCCGCCCGGTGTTGGTGCGCATGGCTCCTATGGTCAAGGCAAGGGTGCTGGCAGACGTTGGTACTACTACGGTGACCCCGGTAATGCCGGAACCTATGTGGATACCGTTCCCGGCAAGGGACAGTTGAATTACACCAGCGGTAACGAACCAGCTATGGCTATGTGGGGAGCTGTTGAAGAAATGGCTTCTCAGGTAGAAGCAACGTGGAGGGAGGTTTGGAATAGTTGATTGATTATTTCAATTCTATCTTTACAGCTGTTGCCAAGGAACTGCGAAAGCAAGTGCCTGGTATCTTCGTCACTGGCGAAATCAATGACAGCAACGTCAAAAAGTTTCCATGTGTGCAGATAGAGGAAAACAGCAATCTCCCGGTTCATCGTGATTCTGCCAGCCGAAGCAAGTATGCTGCCATTTCCCTGCGCGTGCGGGTCTATTCCAACAAAACCAGCGGACGCATTTCAGAAGCCCGCTCCATTGTGGACATCGTGGATTCTGTATTGGAACCGCTCAATTTTTATCGCAAATCGTTTGCCCCGTTGAATGGGCTGTACAACAATTCCGTCTATCGGATTGATTGCAGCTACGGGGCAACAATCGGAGAGGACGGAATGATTTACCGAAACTAAGGAGGTAAACATTCTATGAGTACTGCTATCTCCGGTCTGAATACCACCCTGTATTGTGGCGACAGCGCAACCGCTTTGACGAAGCTGTGCGACATCAAGGATGTGCCTGACCTGATCTCCGAGCCGAACCTTCTGGATGCAACCACTCTGTCTGACCCCATGCAGGTCAACATCTTTGGTATCATCCAGAGCGACACCAAGTCTTTCACCGCCAACTACAACAAAACTGACTACAAGAAGGTCAAGGAAGCTGGCTACGATGAGACTTCCGAGAGCAACACCGTGAAGTACTACGCCCTGAAGATGCAGGACGGCTCCGGCTTCACTTGGCAGGGTATGCATCAGGTTGGCCTGTCCGGCTTTGGCGTGGACGAGGTTGTGGAAATGACCATCAACTGCATCTTCACTAAGAAGCCTGAGTTCAGCGAGACCCTGACTGTCAACGGCGGCTAAACCGCAAAAATCGAATCAATCAAACCGGGCAGAACTGAACATCGGATTTGGTTCTGCCACTATTTATAAAGGAGAGCATTTATTATGGCTACAAAGGTTATCAATTTTCATTCCCCTGATGGCAAGAACACTTATGAGCTGACTTTCACCCGTGACAGTGTGGAAGCCACCGAACGTGCAGGCTTTCAGATTGGCCAGTACACACAGATGACCAACCTTCTGTCCAACTCCCGTGCCCTGTTCTACGGCGCTTTCATCGCACGGAACAAGGGAATCAAGCGCAAGGTCGTTGACGAGATGTTCCAGCATATCGAGGAGAAGGAAGACCTGATGGGCATTTTGCTTGAGATGTTTATGGATGCTTCCAAGTCTCTGCTGGCAACTGACACTGAGGACAAGACTGCAAAAAACGCAACGTGGGAGATTGTGTAACCGCACAATCTCAGGAAGCAGACGGAGAGGGAGAGCCGTTTTCCTTTTCCAAGCTGTTCCACGATGTAGAAGCCTATTACATCTCCATCGGCATGACATACGACCAGTTCTGGTACGGCGATGTCTGGCTGGCGAAGGTCTACCGTGACGCAGAGGAGCTGCGGGAACGCAGAGCCAACGCAGAAGCGTGGAGAAACGGCTTTTACATGGCATCTGCGCTTTCCTCTACGGTTGGCAATATGTTCCGAAAGAAAGGGGCTAGACCTATCAAGTATATAGATAGACCGATTCCCCTTACTCAAAAGGAGAAAGAAGAGTATGAATACCAACGTGCTGCGGAAGCACAGGAGCGAATCAAACGTATGATGTTCTCCATGATGGAGCAAAAGGATGGTGGTAGTGATGGCTGATGTTGATATTACAAGCTTATCCGTAGAAATTTCTGCGGAATCCAGCGGCGCAGAGCTTAATATCGACAAGCTCGCTACCGCCATTTCTAATTTGCGGACAAAGGGCAACGTGACGAAGGTTGTGAACAGCCTTGACAGGCTGTCCGCTTCCATTTCTGCGCTGAAACAGGCATCCGCTGGAATGTCTGGGCTGGACAAAATTACCAACTTTCTGAATGGACTTTCCAACGTCAACACGACTGCAAGCGCAAAGAGCATCAACACGGTCGTGAATGCCATCAAAAAGATTCCTGCGGCTGTGTCTGGATTGAACGGTGTGGACTTTTATTCCATGTCCGGAAGCATTACTCAGCTCACTAACTCTTTGGCTCCGCTGTCCATTGTGGATGCATCGAGCTTTAAAGCTCTTGGCAGTGCTTTCAATGCGATCGGAAAGGTTCCTGACCTGACCGACAAACTGAAAGCGACAGACCTTGATTCTTTTGCAAGCTCTTGTCAGAAGATTTCTACTGCTCTTACTCCTCTTGCATCTCAGCTTGACAAGGTGGGCAATGCGTTTGCAAAGCTCCCTCCGCAGTTGAGCAAGGTGGTCACACAGGCTAACCGTGTGACTGCTGCCAACGAAAAACAGCGTAAGAGCTATCTCAGCCTGTCCAATCAGATGAACGGCTTTATGCGGAACATGGCAAAGCTGGTTTCGCTGAAAGCCATTGCTGAATATCTTGGCAACGCTGTTGCGAAGTTTAACGACTTCTATGAAGCAACAGACCTGTTTCATAATGCTATGGGCAATTTGAGCGGTGAAGCCGATACGCTCATTAGCAAGATGCAGGGATTACTTGGCGTTGACCCAACCAAAGCGATGACCTACATGGCTACTATTCAGAGCTTGGGTACTTCGTTTGGTCTGGCCAGCGACAAGGCATACGTTCTGTCCAAGAACCTGACTCAGCTTGCCTATGACGAAGGTTCCTATTGGAACAAGGACGTTGCGCAGACCTTTACTGCAATGTCCTCCGCAATCTCTGGCGAGATTGAGCCTATTCGCCGTCTGGGCGTCGACCTGTCTCAGGCACGGTTACAGCAGGAGCTTCTAGCTTTAGGCTTTAACAAACAGGTTTCTAGTCTGTCTCAGGCAGATAAGGCAGTTCTGCGTTATATTGCCATTATGAAGCAGACTGCCAACGTGCAGGGCAACCTTGCACAGACCATCCAGAGTCCTGCGAACCAGATCAAGATTCTGAAAGCACAGCTTGATATGTTGGCAAAATCTGTCGGCTCTCTGCTCTACCCCGCCCTGAAATCCATTCTTCCCCCGCTGATTGCTGCTGTTCAGCTTATTCGAGAGTTTGTCGAGTGGGTGGCAAAGCTGATGGGTGTGAAGGTCGTGTTTACTGATTTCACCAAGAGCGCTGATAGCGTTGGCGGCATCGGTGACGCAATGGATGACACGGCAGACTCCACCAAGAAAGCCGCCAAAGCCCTCAAGGACTACACGATGGGTTTTGATGAGTTGAACATAATTGACCCCACACAGGGGAGTTCCGGTTCTGGCAGCGGTGCAGCTGCTGGCAACATTTTGGGCGATGTAGACCTGTCCGGCTACGATATGTTCAAGCAGTACAATGAAGAGTTTGCAAAGCAGATTGACGCTATAAAGCAGAAAATCAAAGATATGCTGCCGGTTATTGGCGCTATTTCTGCTGCACTCGCATTGTGGAAAATCACCAATTTCCTGACGAACATTGCAACAGCAATTTCTAAAATGACGGATTTGCAAAAGTTGGCTCTTTCGATTGCAACAGTCGTTGTCGAAGCATCGTTAGTATTCAGCTTTGCGAAGGGTTACGCATCTAGCGGGAATCCTCTCGAACTTTTAGGTGAAGTGGTATCTGCCGCGTTTGGCTCTTTTGTTCTTTGGCGCACGATAGGAGCAGATGGCATTACGCTTGGTATGGGCATCGCTTTTGTGGCGAGCCTTGCAGGTCTTACTTATGCACTTGGTACTGGCGAAGCCAATCTTGGCGATGCAAGCACATGGATTCAGGCTGCTTTAACAACGGCATTCGGTTCTATTACTGGTATCACACTGCTCACCAATCTTGGAGCAGCCTCTGGTACAGCCGCAACGCTTTCTATCGGTCTTGCAGGTCTTATTACCTTTGCGGGAATTACATTCTCGCTTGGTGAAAAGCTGAAAGAATTTCCCGTTTTTGACACCATCATCACTGCTCTGATGGGGATTTTTGGCGGTGCTGCTGGTGCTGGCGTTGCATTACTTGTTGGTGCAAGCCTTCCTGTTGCTGGGGCCGTTGCCGCTGCTGGTGTCGGTATTGGCCTTGTTCTTCACTGGGCTGGTATCAAATGGGGCGCTAAAGAGAGCGGCGAAAAAAC
>OGGH01000218.1_pt1 | contig 65602 bp, 20 predicted proteins | sample 1571161 | NCBI WGS metagenome assembly OGGH01 (sample SAMEA2582053, study PRJEB24529) | metagenome | biome: Human gut stool | place: China | collected 2011 | reverse complement strand
GGACACAGTGTGAGAGGACATACGTTTAACGAAAGGTGTTATTGAAATTATCTTCTATTATCAAATCTCGCAAATTTGAAAATGGTACGAAGATGATAGCAATAGCACCCGCATCATTTGATATATATTTATCTGTGAGGATAAATTATATACAAAACTGGTGTGGGTTGCTGTTGCTTTATCCGTACCATAGGCAATGCGAGAGCCTGATAATAGGATAAAGCCAATAGTGTTCCCACACCTTTTTTATTTATTAATCTTTCCAAAGGGGACAGGAAAGGTAAAGTTTATTTGATATGATTAGAAAATTACCTTTTATGCTGATCGCATTATGTTTCTTACTGAGTTGTGGTGGAGATGATCCGTTAGATATTAAACCGGAAGATGATATTAAACCTGAACAACCAGAAAAGCCAAGTGAACCTGAAGATCCAGAAGATCCTGAGAATCCAGAAAAACCAGAGATTCAAATGAAACGGATAAAAACAATGACGGTTTTTTCTCAAGATGGTTATTTTGTGGAAAGTAATCTTTCTTATGATGAAAAGAATCGTATTTCTCAAATAAAGTCTCATATTGCTGCCAATAGGACACATGATGTTATAACGAACTTTTCATACCAAGACGATTTAATTTTGATGGAAACCGAATACAATGGAGCTACAGACAAACTGGAATTGTTTTTGAATAAACAGGGTCTGGTTGATACATATACATGGAAAGAATACGGTACTTCGAGATCTAAATCCTTTGAATATGAAAACAACTATTTGATAAAACAATCTATAGATGATTCCTACTCTATAGACTATTATGTATATAGATATATGAATGAAAATCTTACTTCTTATTCATACTTTGGTGATTCAGAAGATGTGTCCCATATAACTTATACCGAAAATGAAAACAAACTTGGCATTTCACCTATGCTTCTAACAGAGGATTACCGAACATTAGGCATTTCACTTCCTTTTGAAGACTTAGAAGATTTCTATTTGTATAATGGATTTTTCTGTTTTTATGGGGGGGTGTTTGGTAAACCGTCTAAAAACTTAGAACAAAATGTAACGGAAGGTGGCGAATCCATTTCTTTTGAATATAAGTTTGACAAAGATGATTATCCTATAGAAATCACCAGCAAATATTTTGACGATGGTGAATATATTCCGGATGATGAAGAATCCTTTACTGTAAATATCGAATATTGGGAAGATTAAAATTTTTACATTGGAACAAGATACGAGTTTGAATTTATCAAATGGTGAAATTCAAAAACGTATCTTATTCCTTTATATGGTATAATATTTAAATCGAGAAAATTAACTTATTTATTAATCAATTCTGATCTACAACAGTGTGTAAACCAAAATGTAAACCAGAGAACAAAAACGAAAAATAAAAAGAAACAGCTTTATAGATAAATCATTAATTATAAGACAATTACAAAACAAGAATGAGGCTTAGATATACTCAAAGCATACAGACTTAAAATCCTTTGGCCATTGCGGCTGTGCGGGTTCAAGTCCCGCTTCGAGTACACAAGTTTGAGCAAACATATTTTGCGGAAGTAGCTCAGTTGGTAGAGCATAACCTTGCCAAGGTTAGGGTCGCGGGTTCGAGTCCCGTCTTCCGCTCGCTTCCAAAAGGCCTCGTTATTCTTAGGAATAGCGGGGCTTTTTATTTTCCTACCATTTGCTTTTGCCACATGAATGCGTATCTTTGTGAAAAATAAAAAAGACAAGATGAGATCAACAGCAGAATACATAACGATCCTGCGTGACTATATGACGAAGAATGCTTCCAAATATAGCATTACCCGCATGGGGATATTCGGTTCTGTCGCCAGAGGTGAGCAAACGGAAGACAGCGATGTTGATGTTTATTTGGAAACTTCACAGCCCAATATGTTCGCTTTGGTACATATAAAAGAAGATTTACAATCTCTATTCGGTTGTAATGTCGATATTGTCCGATTGCGTGATCACATGGATTCTTTTTTGAGAAACCGCATTGAGAAGGAGGGGATTTATGTGTGATACTGAATTAATCCGTTCTTCTTTGACAAAGATACAAACTGCTTTAGAAAGAATATTAAAGAGATCAGAGACGATACTCTCTCCAGACGATTTCCTGACAACATCAAGTGGAGTTGAGAGATTGGAAAGTATTTGTATGCTTTTGATTGCAATTGGAGAAAGCGTTAAGCGTATCGATAAAGCTACAAACAAAGAACTTTTATCGCATTATCCTGAAATTGACTGGAAAGGAGTTATGGGAATGCGAGACATTATAGCACATCATTACTTCGACATAGATGCGGTCATAGTTTTTGATGTCATGAAAAATAATCTATCATCCGTAAAAACAGCGATCGACAAAATGTTATCCGATTTATAATATTTCACAAAATATTCCTTTCCTCCTTTCCATAAACACAAATAATACAAAAGAGAACGACACCTGACATCTTCTGTTGTCATTTGTCTAATAAATAATATATTAGCTGGTGTCGATGTAAGTTTTTAGGTCGACACCACATCGACACCTTTTTGTATCCGGAAACTTCGCCTGGAGTCAGCCTGTTCTCATTAACAACTAATCCAGAACCTACCATAAACTACTTCAAAAGTCATAGTGAACTAATTCATGACATATTACATATTACTTATATGTAGTACCACCTATTCTAGACACATAGTACTACATATTACCAATAGGTAGTACCACCTATTGGCAACAGGCAGTAACTACCTATATCTACTTTACCATATGCTATCATTTAGTTCTTGGCATGTTTTGAGTTAGTTGATTACAGGAAACGGGATAGTTGGCAGGTTACTTGTCTACACATGGTGATGTGTCAGAAAATGCTTCATCCATTGCAGCAGCAGCCTTACGACCGTCACCCATTGCCAGGATTACGGTTGCACCGCCACGGACGATATCACCACCCGCATATACATCAGGCAAGGCTGAGCGCATATTTTCTTCATTCACCACGATCGTTCCCTTTTTGCTTACTTCCAATCCCTGGAAAGCACGCGGGATAAGCGGATTGGGAGAAACACCGACGCTGACAATCACTTCATCCACATCAATTGTTTCGATCGCTCCTTCGACTGGTACAGGACGACGACGTCCGGAAGCATCCGGTTCACCCAGCTCCATCTTCTGCAAGCGCATCTGTTTGACACGGCCCCGTTCGTCACCAAGATATTCGACCGGATTATGCAAGGTCATAAACTCCACACCTTCCTCTTTGGCATGTTTCACCTCCTCCAAGCGTGCGGGCATCTCTTCTTCACTACGGCGATAAACGATCATGGCACGTTCGGCACCCAAGCGGCGAGCAGTACGGACCGAGTCCATTGCTGTATTGCCACCACCGATGACAGCCACTTTCTTACCCTGCAAGACAGGCGTATCGCTATCCGGATTGGCTGCATCCATCAGATTGACACGTGTCAAGTATTCGTTGGAAGACATCACCCCGACCAGGTTCTCTCCCGGAATATTCATAAAGTTAGGAAGCCCGGCGCCACTGGCAGCGAAGATTCCTTTGAAACCATCCGCATGCAGATCGTCATAACTGATTGTCTTGCCGACAATACAGTTTGTCATGAACTTCACACCCATCTTGCGCAGCCCTTCAATCTCTACATCCACAATCTTATTCGGCAGGCGGAATTCGGGAATACCGTATTTCAACACACCACCGATTTCGTGCAAAGCTTCGAACACCGTCACATCATAGCCACGCTTTGCCATATCACCGGCAAACGAAAGGCCGGCGGGACCTGAACCGACAACGGCAATCTTAATGCCGTTCTTTTCCGCTACTTCCGGGATGGAAATGTTTCCGCTTTCCCGTTCATAATCGGCGGCAAAACGTTCCAAGTAACCGATAGCGACAGCCGGTTTACCCATCTTCAGATGAATACACTTGCTTTCGCACTGTTTTTCCTGCGGACATACACGGCCGCAGACAGCCGGCAATGCACTTGTTTCCTTCAGCACTCTGGCTGCTTCCAGAAACTCTCCCCGCTCGATGTTCTTCACAAACGTCGGGATATTGATACTTACCGGACATCCTTGCATACAGGTCGGATTCGGACAGTCCAGACAACGCTGGGCTTCCTGCATGGCCTGCTCCTTCGTCAATCCGAGGTTTACCTCTTCGAGGCGGGTATGGCTGCGGTATTCCGCATCCAGCTCATTCATTTCTACACGGGGGATATCCGTACGTTCCTTATTTTTTTTGCTTTTACGCAGTGCTTCTCTCCACGGTTCGGCACGACGGGCAGCGATCAGTTCTTCTGTTGTCATTTGTTTACTGTGGTTTCGTTATTTCTTTTCAATATCTTTATAAGCACCGAGGCGCATCAGCATCTCATCGAAATCTACTTGGTGAGCATCGAATTCCGGTCCGTCCACACAGACGAACTTCGTCTTTCCTCCGACCGTAATACGGCAAGCGCCGCACATTCCGGTCCCGTCCACCATAATCGTATTCAAAGAGGCGACTGTCGGGATCTCGTATTTCTTCGTCAGGGCAGAGACGAATTTCATCATGACGGCCGGACCGATCGTGACGCACAAATCCACCTTTTCACGGTTGATCACACTTTCCACGCCATTCGTCACCAAACCTTTTGTACCGTAAGAACCGTCGTCTGTCATCACGATCACCTCATCGGAGTTGGCACGCATCTGCTCTTCCAAGATAACCAGGTCCTTCGTACGGGCGGCCAGCACTACAATCACACGGTTGCCCGCCTTATGAAAAGCCTCCACGATCGGCAATAAAGGAGCCACACCGACACCACCGCCGGCACACACAACCGTGCCTACTTTCTCGATATGGGTGGCTTGCCCCAGCGGGCCGACCAAATCGGTAATATAATCACCGGCATTCAGTTCGCATATCTTTTTTGACGAACCTCCTACAGCCTGGATCACGAGTGTGATAGTTCCTTTCGTCGTATCAGCTCCGGCAATGGTGAGGGGAATGCGTTCACCTTTCTCACCCACCTTCACGATAACAAAGTGGCCTGCCTTACGGGAGCGAGCAATCAAAGGTGCTTCCACTTCCAGTTTCACTACGTTGGCAGAGAAATGTTCTTTACTTACAATTTTATTCATTATAATCGCTACTATTGATAGTTAGTCTTGTTGATTTGGTTGCAAAAATACATCAAAAAACTGGATAGCACAGTATTTTGCCAAACAAAAAGGAGTTATTCGAACAAACCTTCGTCACGAACCAACATCAAAATAGCCGAATGAGGGACGATCAGGAACTTCTCTTCATTAAAATTGATCTCGTAAGCCGCATTCTGTAGAAATACAGCCAAATCGCCTTCATGCGCCTGCAAAGGAAGATAATGCACCTCACCCTCTTTCTTCTTTTCCCATACTTCATGTTCCTCACTCTGGGAAGGAAGCGGGAAACCGGGACCGACCTTGATGATATAGCCGCTCTGAATCTTCTCCTGCTGGACGGTAGGCGGCAGATACAATCCGGATTTTGTCTGACTCTGCGGGTTCTTCGGTTTGATAAGCACCTTGTCACCCACCATCAGGAACTTATCTATGTCTTTCTGATCTATTGCTAATTGCATGACTTTTATGTTTATGATATTTTGACGGACAAAGATATAAAATACGTTGCACAAAAAAAGCTGCTTTCCTTTCCGAAAGCAGCTTTTCCTGAACAAAAGAATCTACACGTCAGATGGCACGCCCCTTAAACACGTTGGACTGATCCGACGGATACAGATAACCGGTAAACGAAATACGGTTGCTGTTGAAGTTCGGACTCACAGTTGCCGTACACTTGTTCGTGCCTTTTACCATACGGATTGTCACATTGGCGGAGACTGCAACACCTTGTACCATCATACTAAACGTAACATTTCCTTTTTTGTCTGTTTTCATCTCTATATTTGAAGCACTGCCATCAACCGTTATCCCCCCGATCCCGTTCGGGCCGGCAGCGGCAGTATTGAAAGCCAACTGGATAGTCGCCCGGTCACCTTTCATGGAAACGAAGTTCGTGCTCGGGGTCACATAGACGAATTGTCCACGCTTAAACTCGACACGTTCGGCTTCCAATACAAAATCTTTCTCCTTCAGTGCTTGTACACCTTGTTCGAACAAGGCCATCTGTTCAGCTGCTTCGGCAGCTTTCTTCGCTTCTTTTTCTGCTTTCTTAGCGGCCTTCTCGGCAGCTTTATCCTGCTGGGCCATCATTGTCCCTGCACTAAATAGCAGGACAGCCAGTAATAATAATACTCTTTTCATACTTCTCATTCTTTTAGTTGAAACCTAATCAATCTACTTTCATATAGTATGACAAACGAGATACTAAAAAGTTCAATCCGAATTCTTACTTTTCATGTTTTTAACATGATACCACAAAAAGAGCCAAGCAGTTACAGCCGCAACAAAATCAGAGAAGGGAGCAGCATACCAGACACCATCCAACCCCCAAAAGCGGGAGAACAGCAACATCGCCGGTATCAGGAACAAGACTTGGCGGCTTAAACTCAAAAACATAGCCTTCCAAGCAATCCCGATGCTTTGGAAAAACTGGCTGATCGAGATCTGCGAACCGACGACCACAAATACCAACAAACTGATCCGCAAGCCATTTGCCGTCACATCCAATAAATCAGGATCGTTCGTAAAGGCACGGGTGATCAATTTCGGAAACGCCACGCTACAAAAGCAGCCGACTCCCATGATAATGGTAGAGGTTATGATGACCAGACGTAGCGTTTCCTGGACACGCTCGTATTTCTTTGCCCCGAAATTGAAACCAACAATCGGCTGCATCCCCTGCGCGATCCCGATAATCAGCATCACCAAAAGCATTCCGACACTGGTGATAATGCCGTTTGCCCCCAATGCCAAGTCTCCCCCATGCTGTTTGAGTGCATAGTTCTGGATCACCACCACCAAACTTCCCGCCAACTGCATGGCAAAAGGCGAAACACCGATCGTCAGGATATTCCATACCACATGCTTTTCCAGCTTGAACGTCCCTTTATGGAAACGGACGATACTGTCTTTCTGGACAAAATGGTTCATGACAAAAAGAGTGCAGAGCAGCATCGAGATGATCGTCGCGATGGCAGCTCCCTTAATCCCCATATCCAGCCAGAAAATGAAAATAGGATCGAGTATCACATTGGTTATCGCCCCGATCAGCATGGTAAACATTGCTTTCTTCGGATAGCCGGAAGCACGCATGACAGCGTTGAAGCCAAAACTGAGGGAGGTCAGGAGCGTCCCCGGAACCACGATATTCAGATAATCCTGCGCATACGGGATGATCTGTTCGCTTCCCCCGAAAGCCAGTAATAAATCTTTCATCCAGATCATGCAGGGAACTACTGTCGCAAGCGTTATGATGAATGTCAAGGTGAAAGCATTCCCCAATACCTTTTCCGCCATCTCATTCTCCCTTCGTCCCAGATAGATGGAGACACGCGTCGCAGCCCCCGCCCCGATGAGCATTCCGAACGCCTGGAGGAACAACAGAATAGGGAATGTCAGCGTCAATCCTGCCATTGCCAGCGGACCGACTCCCTGACCGATAAAGATACGGTCGACAATATTATAAAGAGCATTCACCATTGTACCGATCACTGCCGGCATCGCATAATGCAACAACAACCGGCCGATCCTCTCATGCTCCAGCCGCCATGTTATTTCGTTTGCCATATTTATTCCTTTTAATCTTAAACAAAACTTTTATTTCCTACCGGAAAAATTTATTGTCATAAGCGAGAAACGTTGTTTCCATGTCCATAAAAACTTTTTCTCATGCTGATAAGAGAGACAAGCTCCGCCACCGTCCGGAGTTCTTCCTTGCAGCCCTCAGGGAAAGCCACAACCAGTTCATGCGGGCTCTTGCAAGTGATATTCAACTGCCCTTCCTTTACGGGCGAAGGACGGTAACCATTACGGATCAGAGCATTCCCTACCCAATAAGAAGTCAGAAAGTCGCCTTCCACACCGATGGGTGACGTAGGAGCTTCCGTATTCAGCTTTCCGGTTGCCGGATCGAATACGATTCCCTCCTTACCGAAAAAAGATTCAAAAGCTCCACTCATAATCAGGTCTTCGGGAGTTCCGCAAGCCATCGGACGTCCTTTCTCCTGTAGCCAAAGGCAATCCCCCATTTGGATAGCCAGGTCCAGGTCGTGAGTAGAAAGCAGAACCGCTTTCTCTTGCTCGACTGCCAGGCGATGCAACAAAACCATTGTTTCGATACGGCTGGTCACATCCAGAAAGGCGGTCGGTTCGTCCAACAGGATAATCGGGCACTGTTGGGCAAGCGCCTTGGCAATCATAGCCTTCTGCCGTTCACCGTCACTTAGCTCCGAGACATAGTTATTGGCTTTATGAGCTATGCCGGCAGCTTCAAGCGATTGCTCGATGATAACATGATCCCGCTTCTTCAACTGTCCGAAAAAGCCGGTATAAGGATGCCTGCCCAACGAAACCAGTTCATAGACGGTAATTCCTCCCGCATTAGTCTTTTCCGTCAGTACAACACCGACAGTCAAGGAAAAGTTTGCCTGCGAATAACCGGAAAGAGGCTTCCCCATCAAACGTATTTCCCCTCCGAGTGGAGGCTGAAAACCACAAAGCGTACGAAGCAGCGTCGATTTACCGGCACCGTTCAGTCCCAACAAACAAGTCACCTCACCCGAAACGAGTTGCAGGTTCAAATCCTCATGGACCACTTTCCGCTTACCGCCTTTCAGCAGGTAACCGATACAAAGTCCTTTTGTTTCTATTGCAGCTACTTTTGTCATATATCGGTCAGTCAAAGTATTGGATGTTTTTCCGGTTCACAATTACATAAATGATGACAGGCGCACCGAGCATCGGAGTCACGGCATTCAGCGGCAATATGTTATGCGTACCCGGCAATACCATCAACAGATTACAAAGCAACGCGATGCAAGAACCGGTCAGCAACGTTACAGGAACCAGCATCTTATGATTGGATGAGCCCAACATCAAACGTGCGACATGCGGGACCGCCAGCCCGATAAAGGAGATCGGCCCACAAAAGGCAGTCGTAGTCGCAGTAAGCAATCCCGTACACAACAGGATCAGAATACGCGTCCGCCTGATCTTGATTCCTAAATTGGCAGCATACATTTCTCCTAAGAGCAATGCATTCAGAGGTTTGATCAAAAGAATGGCCAATAGCAATCCTATACAGGTAAAACCGGCAAAATAAGGCAGCTGTTGCAAGGAAACCCCGGAGAAGTTCCCCAATCCCCACATCACAAATGCATGCACCTTGTCAGTCGATGCATAATAATTCAGAACCGAAATCAATGATGAAGCGAGATAACCGATCATAATACCGATAATCAACAACATGACGTTATTCTTCACCTTCGCCGAGAAATAAATAATCAATCCCAAAATACAGGCCGCACCACTAAATGCGGCCATGATAACCGCCAGATAACCGCTGATCGGCAAATCGGTCACCATACTCAACGAACCGCCGAAATAGAGCATGATCGCAGCGACTCCCAGATTGGCCCCGTCACTGATTCCCAATATGGAAGGACCGGCAAGCGGATTCCTGAACAATGTCTGTAGCAACAATCCACTAACAGCCAGCGAAGCACCTGCTAACAAAGCCGTTACAGCCTGGGGAAAACGGCTCTGCAACACAATATTCTGCCATGCAAGTCGCTCCGTTCCCTCTCCCAGCAATATATTCACCACACTTTCAACGGGTATCGAGACAGCGCCATAAACCAGTCCGCCGGCAAACAACAGCAACAGGAGAACTAACAAAAACGGATAAAAAATGAAGACTTGCTTTTTCATGCCTGCAAAGATAATGCTTTTGGAAAAATTTTTTACCTTAGCCCCTTAAACAACAGAACTGCTAATGTTATATACTATGAGAAGAATCATCATATCACTCATACTGCTTGTAGGATTTTGTTCCGGCACATACCCGATCTATTTCAAGCATATAGGTATGCAGGAAGGCCTGTCACAACTTTCTGTTATGGCCATCTACCAGGATAATTTGGGTAGAATGTGGTTCGGAACGGAAGAGGGAATCAGCATATACGACGGGGTTCAGACTAAAGCATACAAACCGTCCGAATTTCACCGCCAAAACGCCAATCCGATAGGTAACCAGACGCACTTCATTGCCGGCGACAAAGATGGAAATGTTTTCTTCGACTCCGATCAATCCTTGATCCGCTATGACATCCAGACACAGAAATTCTCATGCCTACGGAAATCAAACGTATATACCGTCGCTTCTATCAAAGGAACAATATGGGTAGGAATAGCTGACTCCATACTCACCTGGAATCCGGATAAAAACGATTTCGATTTCGTCACGAGGCTGGAAAACCGGAACCAGCGTGCGACCTGTTTGTTGGAAGATTCCGGCGGCCGGTACTGGATCGGCACTACAGACGGACTCTTCAGGATGAATGACGACAAATCCCTGACCTGTATGATCATGGGAGAAGACATTTACGACCTATATGAAGACTCCAAATATAATCTTTGGATATCCATTCGCATGAATGGCATGTACAAAAGGGACGTGCACGGCAATTTCACCCGTTACCGCTACGATCCTTCCAACCCCAACAACATATCGAGCAACCAGGTCCGGGATTTCGTGGAAGACAACTTCGGGAACATCTGGTTCGGTACTTTCACCGGGCTAAACAAATACAATCCGATCAGCAATCAGTTCGAAGTTTATGCCCGCAACCCTTTGCCCGGCAGCATGACACATTCATCCGTATTCCCAGTTTACAAAGACAGACAAGGCACGATCTGGTTGGGGACCTATTACGGCGGTGTCAATTATTTCAACCCGGAGACAGATATTTTCACGGTTTATGCAGCTAACAACAGCCGGAACGATTGCCTAAATTATCCTTTCGTCGGTAATATGGTGGAAGATAAAGACAATAATATCTGGATCTGTACCGAAGGAGGTGGGTTGAACTTTTTCGACCGGAAAACGAAAAAATTCACCTACTTCATGGCCGATGAGAATCGTAACTCCATTGCTCATAACAACCTGAAGGCAATAGCCTACAGCCCTGAACGCAACAAATTGTATATTGGAACACATACCGGAGGACTATCCATCTACGACATCAAAAATAAACGGTTCAAAAATCCCTATTTCGAAGATCCGTCTTATGCCGTAATAGCAGGCGACCGCATCAACCAGATGAGAATCTACAATGACGAATTAATTTGTACCGGACCGAAAGGAATCTTCAAAATGAATCTATATACAGAAAAAGTATCTCCATTGTTCAAAAGCGGTAAGTATTACGGGAACACCTGCTTCCTCATTGACTCGAAAGGGTACATTTGGCTGGCCTACGGCAAAGGTGTCTGGAAGATCAACCTCAAAAATGAAGAAGACAAGGTACAATACCGTTCTGGTGAAAACGGATTGGGAACATTTCCCATATCTCAAATAATCGAAGACAAAGAGGGACGGATCTTCCTCGGAACCCGTGGTTCCGGCCTGTTCCACTATGACGAGAAGAACAAACGGTTTATCGGATATACAACCGAAAATAGCTTCATCGCCAGTGACTACTGCTATGAACTCACCTTGTCGACCCTGGACCAATTAGTGATAACAGGCGACAAAGGAATTACCTTTTTCGATCCGGATCAAAACCTGTTCAAGGTCGTGGAACTGGGGACGGCCCTGCCTCTGACAGGCATAAACATCGGTTGCGGAATCCTGGTCTGCAAAAACGGAGAAATATTCGTCGGCAGCAGCAATGGCATGGCGACATTCTTTGAACAGCAGTTGTTCAACTCCGCCAAAGACTACCAACTATATTTTTCCGACCTGTTCATTAACAACGAACAAGTTTCTCCCGGCGACCACAACAAGGTGCTGGCCACCGCCCTACCTTTCACTCGAGAAATAGAGCTGGCCTATAATCAAAATAATCTGATTTTCACTTTTACATCGAACAACTATGTCAATACGCTGAAAAAGGCGTCTTACGAATACATGTTGGAAGGTTTCGACAAGAAATGGATACCCAGCAAAGACAACAATATTTTCTATACGAACTTGAACCCCGGAAAGTACACGCTCATCGTCCGGGAAATACAATACGACCCGAATCAGGAACAACCGCGTACCATCAAGATGGACATTCATATCCATTCCCCCTGGTATGCATCCAACTTAGCTTATTTCCTCTACTTCATCTTGATCATTAGTATACTGTACAGCATTTACCGTTTCAAGAAATCACAATACATGTTGCAAACTTCACTGGAAATGGAACGGAAGGAAAAAGAAGCGATCGAAGAGTTGAATCAGGCAAAACTACAGTTCTTCTCCAACATCTCGCATGAGTTCAGGACACCGTTGACGCTGATTATCTCCCAGATAGAACTCTTATTACAAAGCAGTTCATTGTCACCTTCCGTATACAACAAACTGCTGAAAGTATATAAAAACACTTATCATATGCGGAACTTGATCAGTGAGTTATTGGATTTCCGTAAACTGGAACAGGGACATATGAAGCTGAAAGTATACGAGCAAGACATCGTCCCGTTCCTGAAAGAGATTTACCTGTCTTTTTATGAATATGCGTCCAGCCGTTCCATCACATACAATTTCACGGCTCCGCAAGAGAATGTTTTGTGTTATTTCGACCCGAAGCAAATGCAAAAAGTCTTCTATAACCTGCTATCCAATGCTTTCAAGTACACCAAACCGAATGCAGCCATTGAAATGATTTTGGAAAACAAAGAAAATGAAGTTACCATTAAAGTTATCGACAACGGTATCGGTATCAGCAAAGAAGATATAGACAAAATATTCGACCGATTCTATCAGGCTGAAAACGGTATCTCGAATATCACCAAGACTCCCAGCACGGGGATCGGACTTTCATTGACCAAAAGCATAATCGAGTTGCACCACGGAACGATACAAGTGGAAAGTACACCGGGCTACGGTAGTATTTTCATTGTCCATCTCCAGAAAGGCTACACGCATTTTACCGAGGAAGAACTGGCACAAAAGCAGCAAAAAAAGCAAACGGAAAGCCTGATTCCCGACACGGTCGCCTTTTCCGATCACATGGAAGAGTTTTCCGATACGGAACAAAAAGAGCTTTTGATCGAAGGAGACGATTCCCCTCATACGATCCTACTGGTCGAAGACAACGAAGAATTACTCCAGATACTCAACTCCCTGTTCTCACCGACCTACCGCGTCCTGCTGGCACGAAACGGTAAAGAAGGATTGGAAAAGGCACGCGCAGAACGACCGGACATCATCGTTAGCGATGTCATGATGCCGGAAATGTCCGGAACAGAGATGTGCTTGAAGATCAAAAATGATTTTGATGTATGTCACATCCCGGTCGTACTGCTTACGGCACTCACTTCCGCCGAGCAAAATATCGAAGGCTTACAACGAGGCGCCGACGACTATATAAACAAACCATTCAATGCAAAGGTACTACTGGCGCGTTGCAATAACCTGGTCCGTAATCGTATTATCTTGCAAAAGAAATTCAGCCAGCAGAAAGATTTCGATGCACAATCGCTGGCAAGCAACCCGATAGACCAAAAGTTCTTGGATACGGTCAACTCGATCATTGAAAAGAATCTTGATAATATCGACTTCGACATGAATATGATGGCCCGCGAGTTGGGACTCAGTCGAAGTTCATTGTATGCCAAATTCAAGGCACTGACAGGTATGACACCAAATGACTTTGTCCTCAACTGCAAACTGAAGCGGGCCGCAACCATGTTGACGGAAAACCCCGATCTACAGATCGCCGACATCTCCGACCGGCTGGGCTTCGGTTCTCCACGTTATTTCACCCGCTGTTTCAAAGCCCAGTTTGAAATTACCCCGGCTGAATACAGAAAGAAAACGGTCATTTAAACACCTGGATCATCGGACGTCCGATCCAAACCTGCGGCTGTTTCAACCCGAAGATATAAGCGATTGTCGAAGCACAGTCGAACTGCATCATGCTTTCCTGGAATTCATATCCTTTCTTGATTCCCTTGCCGGCAATAATAAAGGCAGTCTCCATTTCTTCCATGGTCTTGCCGCCATGCCCCTTCTTGATACCACCATGATCGGCTGTGACGATAAAGATAGCCTCATCCAACATACCTGCATCCTTAACCGCCTGAATGATTTGGCCGATATAGCCGTCGAGCTCTTTCAGCTTTTCATAGTAGGCAGGTGTGTCATGACCTTCAGCATGACCGACATGATCGGGTTCGTCGAAAACGATATTGACCAATGCCGGACGTGCACGCTTGATATATTCAACCGCACATTTGGCAGTGGCCGGATTCTGCGGCTTTTCCGTAATATTTTTATCATAACTCAAAGCTAACGTATCGACAACGTAACGGATTCCCGCCCATTCACAGATACAGCCGATTTCAGCTTTCGGATCAGACTCGCGAAGCAAGCTGAACACAGTCGGGAAAATACCGTGCTTATTCACTACACGGGAAGGCAGTTCCGGAGTTTGCGATCCCCATTCCGTGTAACCATGAAGTTCCGGTCCCGCCCCCATATACATGGAAGCCCAGTTTACGGCACTGGAAGACGGAAGTACAGAGCGTTTTTTCAACGTATAAGATCCTTCTTCCATCAACTTCTTCACATTCGGCATTTCGGCCTTGTTCACACTATAAGCGCCCCAGCCGTCCAGACCGATCAAAACTACATGTTTGGCTTTCCACTTGGCAGCCATCGAAGCATCGGCAAACAACATCAGAAATACCAATGCTAAAATCAACTTTCCTGTTTTCATGCTATCTTAAATTAAATATATCAATCCTTCCTATAATATCGTACCCGCCCCACTTTCATCTCCACCGGAAAAGCCAGAGAATCGACTTCGCCAATACAAGCTCCACCCAACAACATATCGATCAGCAAATAATAGGGTTTATCGGACGGAAACTCTCCTTGCCGGTCCCGATACGCGCGGATAAGCAAAGTTATGAATATTATATAAAAAAGAAAAATGATAAGGGAAATAGATATTTAAGCATAATGCATACTCATTAATTAAAGACCTTTCTCGATATCCCGTTTACGTTTTAATGCTTCCAGATAATAGTAATCGGCATAGTTCAATGGGACGTCTATTTCCGAATTGTGAGGAATGCTGCCAACAGAATGCATCAGCAGGAAGTTTCCATTCGTGCCCAATGCAGCCCGATAGGCCGGAGAAGAAAGTGAAACCATGATACTGTCGGCATACATTTTATAGCCGGCTGCATCCGGAACATCCATCGTACTGATCTCATAAAGCGCGGAAGCGATACAGGAAGCCGTCGATACATCGCGTGGTTCGTTCGGGATATTCGGAGCCGACATATCCCAGTAAGGAATCAGATCTTCCGGCATATTCTCCAGGTTCTTCATCATATTGAAAGTTTTCAAGGCCTGATCCAGATATTTACGGTCCTTGGTTTCACGATAGCATACCGCATAACCGTAGATAGCCCATGCCTGCCCGCGACTCCAGATAGATTCGTCGGCATATCCTTGTGCCGTCTGGCGATGGCGCACTTTACCATCCTTGATACTGTAATCAATCACATGGTAACAACTTCCATCCGGGCGAAAATGTTCCTCCATGGTACGATCGGCATGCGACACCGCAATCTTATAGAAAGAAGAGTCGCCGGACAGACGCGTCGCTTCGAACATCAGTTCCAGATTCATCATGTTGTCAATGATAACCGGACATTCCCAACCCCGTTCAGACTGCCATCCGCGTTCCACATCCCACGACTGGATAATCCCGGCAGCCGGACGGAAGCGGGTAGACAACGACTTGGCAGCCTGCACCATCACATCTTTATAAGAAGGCGTCCCTGCCAGTCTCAAGCCATTCCCGAAACTGCAATTTACAATAAATCCGATATCATGATGCCAAGTCAGGTTTTTGGCTTCCTCTATGGCATCCGTATATTTGGCGGCCAACGGCAGCAACGTGCTGTCGCCCGTCAGTTCATACAAATACCAGACAGATCCGGGGAAAAAGCCGCTCCGCCAATCCGCATAACCACAATAATAGACAGAACTGTCTGTCTTAAGCGTCACCGGATTCAAGCATTTCCCACTCGCTTCGATCACACCGATCTCATTCCCTATTTGTGCACGGGCAAAATCGATATTCTCGTCAATAAAACTTTTTTCCTCTGTTTTAGGGGCACCTGCACAAGATAGCAGAAATGCCGAAAAAGCAAATGCAATCAAATTTTTCATCATGTACCAATTATTTTATTGTTGTTATTGTATAAGTATAGGAGCCGGAAAGCAGCTGCTTATTGGCGTTCAACGATATCCGGCAGACCTGTTCGCCCCAAACATTCGACAAGCGAGGATCGTCCAGGCGGATCGTTTCGACATTCGGTGTAAAGGCGCTCTTATTATACGTCATCCGGACTTTCTCGCCATTCACTTCAACCGTGACTACTCCCGGAACCGACACATCCACCTCCCCCCAAGTGAGGAAATTGACTTGATTCGGTTTATCCGCCTTGTCCAAAGAGAACGAATCTTCTATTTTCAGGGAGTTCTTTCCCAACTGGTACGAACGGACCCATTTTTTTACATTTGCCTCTGCCGGATAAGCTGTCGCAATATTTGCAGAGAAATACATACGTCTCGGATCAAAGTGCACATCCGTAGCCCTAAATTCCGAACCGAACTGCTGTGACACACCGTTCACCATAGGCAGGTTGTGATAATTACTCTGCATTGTCCAGATTGAATAGCGTTCGGAACTGAAGGTCTGACGGGTATAGGTCCCGACTCCGGCATCGATAAAAATAGGCGTCGTATTCAAGTAAAGGGAGAAGGTCCCTGCATCGTTATGATTATGGCTTTCATTATTATAGCCTCCTTTCGTTGCCACGAAAAAGCCATTCTTGTTGGTCATATAGCAAAATTCGGTTTCCGGATACCAGGAATAGCCGGGAGCCTGATAATCTGCACTCATTCCTTCCAGTTCTTCACGGGAGAGCAAGGTTTGGAACAGACGGAAAGGGTCACCGGAAGGAATACCGTCCTTATCAGAAAGACTCTTGAGATAAGCAGCATAGTTCATCATAAGAGGGCTTTCGACTGCTTTCCCATACCTGAAAATGAGATCGGCATCCCCTCCTCCTTTGGCAGAAGCATCGGCAAAGTTGACCACCCAGCCGTTCCCCACATAAGAGCGGACAATATATTCACCCATATTCTTAATGATAGGCTGATCGAATACGGAGACTTTACCGCCTGTCCCGTCAGAAAGCATCTGCAGATAATCGTACATCTTTCCGGCAGCATGTCCCCAATAGGAAGGACCTTCTTCGCAACCTCCGTCTCCATGCGTATAATTGATGATATGATCCACGGAAGTCATCGTCCGGTAAACCGCTTTTGCCAATTTATCCCGATCATTCTCAAGCAGGAAGAAACATTGCAGCACATTGAAGTTACACCACGGATTCCAGTTATTCACCAATCCGCCAGGCTTCAGGTTGAACGCCATCCACCAGAAATGATCTTCATTCATATAGGTATCGAGGATGCGGACCTGTAATTCATGCCGCAGCCTTTTTGAAATCAAAGGATTTACCTTATCGAACGAAGGTTTCAGGTAATAATAAATCCAAGACAACTGAGAAGCAAGATTTCCTGAACCCAAATCAATCACATGTTCTTCATAGCTCGGAAAGCATCCTCCGACCTTCTGTAATCCCAAATGGGCCGACAATGCCCAGCTCGTCATTTCACAACTTGCAAAAACACCATTGATAATCTGATCGACAAAGCGTCCCTTCCCTTCAGCCATCTCTGCCATGAACAGACTTCCGAGTGCGGAATTGTTTTTACCGAACGGACTCTCCATAATCGCCCGGTCACCACTTCGTCCGAACTCCAGATAATCGGTCGCTTTCACAACCTTCCACTCATAATCCAGATAACTTTCTCCTTTCCGGATATACTTTTCTTTATAATCACCGAGGAGTTTATCCCAACCGGCCCGGTCAGAATAATCAGGATACGGCACCCACTTCTGCTCCATTATCAACGCGGATTTGACTTTCTCAAAATCGGCCTCTTTCTGCAACAAGTCGCGTTTTTCATACGCGTGCAAGTGTGCGACTGTCCAAAGCAACAGGCACACGATTGTGATGAATCGTTGTGTTCTCATAGGTATTATTTTTCAATATCGCAAAAATAGAGGTCCCCTCTATGAGAAAGAGACATATTCATCCAATTCATGTGCACGGATTGTCCAAAAGCGGAAATTTAAGGTGTTTCCTGCCACATTATAATTCTCATCCTCCAAAACCGGAACCTTGCATTTTTCTATATGCACCTTTCACAAAAGAGTATTTTTATCGTAGTTCTTCAAGAACTATGGCGTTTCGCCATCATCCGCGAATTGCCTTCACCGCTTATGTTTGCCTTCATCAGAGACCAGGTCGGCCTCGGAAGATGCTATATTAAGTGACAATGGGTATGTTTCTGTTGTCAAACAGCCTGGTCATAGACCTTTTGCCTTTAGTCGAATACCTTTTCGACCAAGGTCAAAAGCCTTTTCGACACTGGTCAAAAACCTTTTCGCCCTTAGTCGAAAAGGTAAGGAGTGGTAGTAATAGCTGTTAATGCCTGTGTATTTGTTTATTAATCAATATTGTAGTCTCCTTGTTTTTCACTTAATTATATAGATGTGAAACCGAGAGGAACATGACCAACCCAAATCAGGACGAGACAGAGTGAAGGCAAATTTTTGAGGTGAAGGCAGTCCGGATATCTGCCATCACCCTTGTATGACATGACAATCAAAAGGTATCAAAGACGGGTGAAGCTGAATCGGAAATCCATGTTGAACTATCATGATGATAAATCATCATTTATGATTCATATCTGCCAAACTATGAGAATTTGCCTTAGCTGTATCGTTTTTACACTTCAATGTATACCTATGTGAATATTACAAACTGAATTCTAAATAAATATATTGCCAATTAAGCTTAATTTATATGTTATACAAAACATGCAAATCACAATGTATTAATATATAAATATTTAACACATTGCTAAAAACTCACCGTTGGAAGATTAGTGCATATCAAATGGATAAAAATATACATTCATACACATTATTAACATCTAAATTTGCAACGTTTTCATCATAGTTCTTGAAGAACTTAGATCAGTAACACACTTTTGTGAAAAACACAATTGAAAAAACACAAAGTGCCTATTTAGAGAAATGAGAATTATTATCAATTTATTAATCAATCTGGTGTTATTATGACAAAAGATTTTAAACGCTTTTATGTATCGAGAGCGATGTTCCTGGGAGCTACTATGTTCCTGGCATCAATCGGAATGGCCTCCGCTAATCCTTCTACCGATACGTTTGGCTCAAATGAGCCGAATCCTGTTGTAGCTTCTCCTCAACAGGCAAAACACACTATTAAAGGTGTGGTAGAAGATGCCCTGGGCCCTATCGCTGGAGCTAATGTCGTAGAAAAAGGAACTACCAACGGTACAATTACCGACATGGACGGTAATTTTTCTCTGGAAGTATCTCCTAATTCCATCCTTGTTGTTTCTTATATCGGATATAAGGATCAGGAAATCCCCGTAAACAATCAGACTTCGTTCAACATTAAGTTGGCCGAAGACTCACAGGCGTTAGACGAAGTTGTAGTTGTAGGCTACGGTACACAGAAAAAGGTAAACTTGTCCGGGTCCGTATCAACTATTAATGTTGCAGAGTTGACAGAAAGCCGCCCTATTACCAACGTATCCCATGCATTGGCAGGTCTTGCAGCCGGTGTAAACGTACAAGGTACGGCCAATCAGCCGGGTAACGACAATGCGTCGATCAAGGTTCGCGGTCAAGGAACACTGAATGAATCTTCCCCATTGGTCATTATCGACGGCGTAGAAGCGGGTATCAACACTGTTAACCCACAGGATATCGAATCGATGACCGTATTAAAAGATGCCGCATCATCGGCAATTTATGGTTCACGTGCTGCGAATGGTGTTATCTTGATTACCACCAAACAAGGGAAAGCTGGTTCTATTAAGTTGGACTATAACGGGTATGTTTCATTCACATCACCAAGTATCCCCAGCTCTATGGACCCCGTTTCTGATTATGCCACTTATATGGAATTGATCAACGAAGGCTACCTCAATTCTAATTTGAAAGCTCAGTTCTCACAAGCTGTCATAGACGAATGGCGGGCAGATGGTGGACGAGATCCGTTAAAATATCCGAATACGAACTGGATTGACGAGACATTTACACCTTCGACTTCTCACAACCACGTCATCTCCATGAGTGGCGGTAGTGACAAAATCCGCTTCTATTCATCATTCGGTTATCAAAAGAATCCGGGGGTAATGGAAAATACCGGCTTCGAAAAATATAACGGACGTGTAAACATTTCAGCCGATGTAAAACCGTGGTTGAATTTAGGGGCACAAGTCAGCGGATATGTTTCAAACATGGAACCATCTGCCAAATATACGGCAAGTGACAAGAAAGACACATCTGTTGATGATGTGTTCACCTACGCATCAGCAACGACTCCCGGTATGGTATTCCGTGCACCGGACGGACGATACGGAGCTATGAATAATAGTGAAGACGACGCACAATCGGCGAATAACAACCCTTTGATCCGTTTGAACAGCAAAGCTGGTAATATCCGCAAAACCAATATGCGTTCTCGTTTCGTCGGAACGTTGAAACCGTTCGAAGGCTTTTCTGTTACAGCATCATATTCTTATGAGTTCGTGGATGAACAACGAAGCCGGAAACCTGTTTTCATCGACGGTTGGAACTTCCGTGATAACGTGATCACTTACTCCAACAGAGGAAAAACCAACATCATGAATTACGACGGTAAAACCGAACGCTTCTTCGGAGATGTTGTAGCACGCTACGAGAAACGTTTCATGAATGACCGCTTAGGTTTGAACGCAATGATCGGAGCCAGCCAGGAAATGTATCGCAGCAAGAACTTCTCTGCTACAAAATATGACATGATCGATTTAAGTTTGAACGTGATCGATGCTGCAATCGGTGATGCAACAGCTTCCGGTTCAAGCACCGAATGGGCTATGCGTTCTTTCTTCGGACGTATCAATCTGGATTGGGAAAACAAATACTTACTAGAAGTCAATCTTCGTGCAGACCAATCATCCCGCTTCCTTTCAAATAACCGTACAGGTTACTTCCCTTCTGCTTCCGTTGCATGGCGTATGGATCAGGAAGCCTTTATGGAAGATTGGGTGGAGAAAGGGTTGAGCAACCTAAAGTTCCGTTTATCTTATGGTTCTTTGGGTAACAATTCCGTTGGGAACTACGACGCGATCGCAACTTACGCTAATAAACCAAGCTCCGGTTCTGCATTCAACTACACGTTGAACAACGCACTGATATTAGGTCTTGCACAAGCCAGACTGGCCAATCCGGATCTGACTTGGGAATCTACCTATATGACAAATGTCGGTTTCGATTTCGGTTTGGTCAATAATAAATTAACTGGTACTGTCGATTACTTCAATAAGAAAACAAAAGACATTTTGATCAACTTGCCTGCACCGGACGTACACGGAACAGCATCCATTCCTAAACAAAACAGTGCGACTGTTACAAACCAAGGTATCGAGATGACTCTCGGCTGGCAGGACCAAATTGGAGATTTCTCCTACGGTGTCAACGGCAACTTTACATTCGTAAAAAACAAAGTCAATAAGTTCAAGGGAACAGATAAAGGCGGTATCTCTTATGACGGGGCTAATATTATCTGGGAAGGTCATTCCATCAATTCTCAATATTTATTGCGTGCAGACCGCATAATCCAAACAGATGCTGATCTAGCACTTGTACAACAAATGATCGACAACGCACCGATTGACGAGAAGACAGGTAAAAAGGTGAATCCGTTTGCCGCATTCGGTACGCCTCAAAAAGGAGATTTACTGTACAAAGACATCAATGGAGACGGTATTATCGACATGGATGACCGCGAAATCGTCAGCGACGGCCCGAACCCGAAATTCCAATTCGGTTTGAACCTGAATGCCGCCTACAAAGGATTCGACTTTTCCGTTCTGTTCCAAGGACAGGCAGGTGTGAAAGTTTACTGGCAAAATGCATTGGCAAACACTTCAACCGTACGTTTCGGCTACCAGTTGAACAAAGATGTTGCAGAAGGAAGATGGGTTGAAGGCCGTACAGACGCTATCTACCCGCGCTTGTTACAATCCCAGAATCAGATCAACACTCAAATGAGTGATTTCTACTTGGAGAACAAAGCCTTCTTGAAGATTCGTAACATTCAATTAGGCTATTCATTGCCTAAATCTATTACGAAGAAGATGCAATTGGAAAGACTTCGTTTCTATGGCAGTTTGGAAAACTTCTTCACATTTACATCTTACAGAGGATTTGATCCTGAAATCAGCGGGCTGGCTTATCCGGCAATGAAATCAGCGGTTTTAGGTATTAATGTAACCTTTTAATTGAAAAAGCATTATGAATAAGTATAAATTATTTTTCACTTGTGCAGCATCACTTCTGTTAATGAGTAGCTGCTACGACTTGGACCGTTATCCGGAAGATCAGTTAAGCGCCGGAACATTCTTCCAGACACAAGAACATGCCGATCAGGCAATGATGGGAGTTTACAGCCAAATGACACACAACGATGTTTTCGGCCGTCAATTCGGTTTTGACTGTTTAGGTGGCGTAGGTGCCGGATATGACGCACCTTCGTATCCAAACATCGGCCGTGGTACTTATACCACTACGGAAGGAGCCGTCGGCGATAAGTTCAAACAACTGTATGAAGGCGTCACACGTGCTAATATTGTATTACAGAACGTCGACCAATGTGATATGTCCGACGAACTGAAAACCCGCTACAAATCGGAAGCCCGTTTTATGCGTGCCCTCTACTATTTCACCTTACTCGATTTTTGGGGTGGAGTTCCGATTTATGATGAGACAACTATCGTTGCGGAAGACTTCTCCAATATGTTGAAACCAAGAAGCTCGGCAGAAGAAGTCCGTACATTTATCATCAAAGACCTGGATGAAGCGATTGCTCATTTACCGGCAGATTGGGATGAATCAAATAAAGGACGTGCGACATCCGGAGCTGCAATGGCATTGAAAGGAAAAGTCCTTCTCTACAACAAACAATACCAAGAAGCAGCCACATGCTTTGAGAATGTTATCAACAGCGGTAAGTATGCTTTGTATTCAGACTATGAAAACCTATTCAAACCAGGTGGAGATGAAAGTTCAGAAATGATCTTTGCAATTCAAAATATCGGTGGTGTCGGTACTGATTTCGGTATGCCGATGACATTCTATATGGGAAGCCGTGCCTCTTATGGAAGTTGCTGGAACAATGTAATGGCAGCTACTGACTTCGTTGATTCTTACGAATGGAAAGACGGACGTGCTTTCGATTGGAATGAAGTTATTCCGGGATTCAATGAAAATGATGCAGTCAAGAAAGAAACATTCTATGCGACATTAAACGAAGGGTTAAACAAAGTGGCCACCTATCCCGCCGCAAAAGACAAGTTATTAGAAATGTACAACAAGCGTGACCCGCGTATGATGGCTTCCATCATTATGCCGTACACGACTTATAAAGGTTGGTATTCCAACGCTCCGATGGATACAGAATATGTTATCACAGAAAAATCCGGACAGACAAACGAAAAGAACGGTTTTATTCGTGTTAACGGAAACTACGAAATGTATTTGTGGCGTAAATTTGTAGCCGAATATGACATGAATGGTGCTATCAATAACCGCGAAGATACACCGATCAACTTCCCGCTGATCCGCTATGCCGATGTATTGTTAATGCTGGCTGAATGCTACAACCAGACAGACCAACAGACAAAAGCAGTCGACTTGATCAACCAAGTCCGTGCACGCGTCGACATGCCGGGACTTAATAGCGGCCCAAGTTATCTGCAGGCAACTACCAAAGAACAAGTATTCGAACGAATCAGACATGAGCGTGCAGTCGAACTGGCTGGCGAAGGGTTAAGTTTCAGTGATATGAAACGTTGGGGATTACTGGAAACTTTGGCCGGAGAAGTAAAAGGCTTTACCGGACAATTCTATTACAACCGTGTCGTTCAGTCTCGGGACTATTTATGGCCGATTCCAAATAATGAAATTCAGAAGAACCCAAGTCTGAAAGAAGATCAGAACCCAGGATGGTAATCACCTACCAATAAACAAATAAAAGGGCAGACTGCTATGTCTGTCCTTTTTCATTATATTTGTAGTTCATATGCTCCCATCAGAAAGAGGAACACCTTTCAATACTGGCAACAATGTGAACATTGAATCTCATCTCCATCTTATCAAGACCAGGAAAAATGAATTGCAAAATATCATTACGTTCAATAAATCAATAAACATATGTATAAACAACTCAATCATTCCAACCAAGAAGCGGCATATCTTTTAGGGAGTATTCTTCTTTTCTCCTTTCAGGGATGCAAAGAAAAGCCTGTTACCTCCCTGAATTTATCAAGTACTCCAAACGTAATTTATGTTTTCCCGGACCAAATGCGTAACCATGCGATGGGTTTCTGGAGAGAGGCGGGATTCCGGGATGCGGTGAATTTCGAGGGAGATCCGGTGCATACGCCTAATCTGGACCGGTTTGCGAAAGAATCTGTTGTGCTGACTTCGGCCATGAGCAACTGCCCGCTGAGCAGTCCGCACCGGGGAATATTGTTAACGGGGATGTATCCGGAACATAGCGGAGTACCTCTGAACTGTAATGCCAACCGCCCGATCAGTTCATTGCGCGAAGATGCGACCTGCATTAGCGACGTGTTCAGCCAAGCCGGATATAACTGTGCTTATATCGGGAAACTGCATGTCGACTGCCCGACTCCCAATGACCCGGAACGTCCCGGAAAATATGTGGAAGACCGTGTTCCGGCTTGGGATGCCTACACTCCGGCAGAACGCCGGCACGGTTTCGACTATTGGTATTCGTACGGGACCTATGACGTGCACAAGCATCCGCACTATTGGGATACCGAAGGCGTCAAACACGAGATAAACGAGTGGTCGCCCGCACATGAGGCGGATAAAGCAATCTCCTACTTACGGAATGAAGGAAACGTGCGGGACCCAAATAAACCGTTTTTTATGATGGTCAGTTTCAATCCGCCTCACAGTCCGTATGCCTCATTGGAAGATTGCATGGAAGAAGATTACAACTTATACAAAGACCTTCCGTTGGACAGCCTGCTGATTCGCCCGAATGCAAACCGGGAAATGAAAAAAGCACCATCCGTACGTTATTACTTTGCATCGGTGACAGGTGTCGACCGGGCTTTCGGACGAATACTGGACGAACTCAAAAAACAGGGATTGGACAAGAACACCCTCGTTATTTTCTCTTCCGATCATGGAGAAACCATGTGCAGCCAAAATACGGACGATCCCAAAAACTCACCTTATGCAGAAAGCATGAACGTCCCGTTCATAGTTCGTTTTCCTGGAAAAGTAATACCTCGGATCGACAGCGAACTATTGTTGTCTTCTCCTGATATCATGCCGACCATACTCGGACTGTGCGGTCTGGAAAAACAGATTCCGGCCACTGTGGAAGGGCGGAATTATGCGGGACGTTTTACAGGAGAGGATTCTTCCGTTCCTTTGCGTCAGGGAGCCTTGTACATCAAAAATATCGATGGGGAAAAGGATGCCGATGGAAAAGTCATTTCTTATTTTCCGGTGTCGAGAGGGATCAAAACACATCAATATACCATGTCACTCACAATCGACCGAAAGACAAAAGAACTCAAGGACATCCTTTTGTTTAATGACCTGGAAGATCCGTATCAGATGCAGAATCTCCCTTGGCAGGAGAATAAGGGAATCGTATCCGACTTATGCAAACAGATGATCCCCTTACTGAAAGAAGCGGACGATCCGTGGTATAAAGAACAAATACTGAAAGAGCTGATCCCTTACGGGAAGGAATAAAAAAAGGGGAATGTCAAAAAAAGAAATCTCTCTCTTGTCGGGGGATTAATTCCCGACAAGAGAGAGGAATTTTGGCACCTCCCTTAAAAATTCTAACTATTATTATTTCACCGTCCAGACCACCTTATCATTCACTGGATTCTTCTTTTGGGTGGAACGAGCCTCTATCGTATTCTCCCCATCCTGCAGAGCAACCCCTTTCCACTCGAATGTCGCATATTCATCCGGCTTCTGCCGGCCGAGGCTTTTTCCGTTTACAAACAATTCGACTTCTGGTTGATTAGAAAAGATCATGATGTCCGTAACAGCCAAGGAACGGTCGCGGTGGCGGCGGTTCGTGATGTAAACAAATGGTTCCTCGGTATTCCAGTTTGCCTTATAGAAATAGAAAGCATCTTTTTTCACCTTGCGGTCGAAAGTCACCAGCCCTTTGTCGTTGATACCGGGACGATCGCCTTCCACACGGTGAGCCGCACCGAAGTCAAACAGGTTCCAAATGAAAGAACCCCAGACGAACGGACGTTCCGCCAATGCTTTCCAGTTTCCGATATGATAATAAGTCTGGTAATTCTCCGGATGCCACCAACCGGAAGCAATCCCCCGTTTCACGGAATCCTGCTGATGGTAGATGCTCGCCCCTGCCCCATATTCGCTGATGGCAATCTTATACTCCGGATGTGCCTTATGATTGGCATCCAGCCATTTCCCCATATCGGAAGGAGAACCGCCATACCAACCGAAATACTGGTTCCAGGCTATCACATCAGTCACCTTATTTATATCATCATCGTAAGAAAGGAAGCTGGCAGATGTTGTCAGGCGAGTCGGGTCCTCCTGATGGGCCAGGTCGTTCAATTCCTCGATATACTCGGTCGGATTGTCTCCGATGGTCTTCAACTCATTGAACAACCCCCAGAAACAGATCGACGGATGATTATAATGCTGGCGAATCAATTCTTTCAACTGCTCTTTCCCGTTCTCCCGGAAAGAAGGCTGGTTGATGTAGCCCTGGTCCTGGTATCCGCCCGGCCCGATCTGCGGAATTTCAGCCCAGGTGACAATTCCGTATTTATCCATCAGGTCATAAAAGTAAGTCGCTTGCGGATAATGAGCCAGACGAACGGCATTAGCCCCCATCTCGACCATAATGGCCGCATCTTCATCGTGATGCATTTTATAAAGCGCATTTCCCCTTTCCGCCCGATCCTGGTGGCGGCATACTCCTTTCAGTTTCAGATGTTCCCCATTCAGAAAGAAACCTTTCTCGGCATCTACATGGTAATAGCGCAAACCTAACGGCTGTACAATCCTATCGATTATCTGGCCTTCGGAGAGAAGGGATATTTCGGCCTTATACATGAACGGATCTTTGCGGCCATTCCACAGATGGGGGTTTCGGATAGTCAGATCCATTCCGGTCGTAGCCCAGTCGTTGGCATCCACCGTGACTTTTATATCCTGCTGTTGGACAAGCTTGTCGTCCTCCCAGATCTTGATGTCCACTTTTACGGGTTGCACCTTCGCGCTTCCGTTAGAGACGAGCACTTTTGCCTTCACTTCGGCCTGCTCTTTCGTCACTTTATTCTGAATCAGATAGACACCAGGAGAAGCATAGTCGGTGAGTGAGATATTAACCGGGTCCGTTATGATCAGATTCACATCCCGGTAAATACCTCCATAGAAATTAAAATCGCCGACTAAAGGCATGACGTCCTGCTGCAAGGCATTGTTGACCTTCACCAATATCCGGTTGTCGGCATCATATTTCACTTTATCGGTAATCTCGAATACAAACGCGCCATATCCGCCGCGATGTTCGCCGATATGCACATCATTAATAAAAACATTCGCTATTGTATTGACTCCTTCAAAACGCAGAAAGAGACGTTTGCCTTTCCATTCAGGTTTTACAAACAGCGTTTTGGTATAGTTACCCATTCCACGATAGTAATCCTGCTTGCCGGAAAGGGCATCGCCACTGTTCCAAGTATGGGGCAGGTTCACCCGTTCTTCACTTTTAAACTGTACCTGATGGGAAAAACGAAACATCCAGTTCTCGTTCAACAGGATTTCTTTACGCGTAGCAAAGGTTGAAGTGCTGATAAAAAAGAGTATCAGACTAAAGATCGTGTGTTTCATGTTTACAAAATTCTTTATTTACGAGCCAAAAGTAGGTGATTGGCGGCAGAAAGACAGGCACAATTTGTCTAATTGGATGGATAGATTTGTCCGAGAGCGGAAATTTAAGGAGAGGTTTATGATTTATGAATTCTGATTTATGATTTATTAGAAACCCATAAATCATAAATCAGAATTCATAAATTTCTACATTGCCTGTTCGCCGCCACCGGCGTTATTGCCTTCTCCACCGCCTTTAGTATCGTCGTTGCTGATACCGCGGCGCACTTTCTTGATCTGGCCTTTCATCGTACCGAAACGGTAAGAGACGCTCAAACGGAACTCACGGGCATGACGCCAAGTAGTAGAACGGTCCACAAAACCTTCACCTGTCGTAGTCGATTCCATCTTCATGGTTTTCCAGAACGGGTTCTGTGCACCCAAAGAAACGGAGAGTTTCTTTTTCAGGAAATCCTTACTGATATTCAGACCTGCAAAGTAGAAAGGAGATTGTTTTCCCTGCAATTGAATCCACGGACTGAAATAACCACCATGCAAATTAATACGAAAATCTTTCGGCAAATTAAACTGTGTCCCTGCAAAGATTCGGCCAGCCACACCATCCTTTGTCAGTCCCAATGACTTTTTGCTGTCGATATTCGTATAATCCAACCCACCGTTCATATAGATACGGAACAGAGGAACCGGATTCCAACTGCCATACAGGAACAATCCGACCTGCTGACGTTTTCCCATATTTCCATAAGTGCTATAAGAAGCTCCGTTATATTGAGAAAGCGGATCGGATTCCGGGAAGTTGGCAATTATTGTATATCTTTCAATCGCATTATTAACAAATGTATAGCTCAAACTTGCATTTATACTGAACTTCTGTGCAAACTTACTAAAGTTGAAGTTCACATTATTACTCTTTTCCGAATCCAGATTCGGATTACCTTGCGAGATACGCTGCGGGTCGATGTTATTCAAATACGGATTCAGATACCAGATCCCCGGACGCTGGATACGCATATTGTATCCTAAACGTAACTGTGAAGACATGTCTAACTGGTAAGTCAATGTCGCATTCGGGACAACGTCAAAGTAATTTGTTTTGAAGTTTTCTTCCGGCGCCTTGGCAAACTCCGCATTCAAGCTGGTTCCTTCCGCACGGACACCTGCTTTAGCCCCGAATTTATTGAACTTGACCATATATCCCAAATAAGCGGAATAAATATGCTGAGTATGACGGAAGTCACTATTACGCTGCGAAATATCCTGCCAGACATTTAAAGAATCCTTCACCTGTTCCAATGTATTACTCTTGCTCTGGCGATTTATATATTTCACACCGGCTTCCAATGTCTGATCTTTAAACAAAGGAGTCGTATAATCGACCTGTGCCGTGTGTTCCGTCGTTGAAGCATCATTAATATTCCAGTTAGGATAGCGGTAAGCCTGGCTATAAACCCCTTCCAGATCTTCAAGCCGGGAATGCCCTTCATTGTCATTGGGGGATTGGCTGAAGCGGTAGGACAAAGTCAGCAATTCATCCTTCTTACTGGTTGAATGCTGGAAATCGACATTGACATCTGTAGAGCCGAATGTTCCTTTTGAATCCGAATAACGTTTATAAGAATACATCGTTGTCGGTTCCCCATTTGTCAGATCGGTCCGATTGACCTTATCCGCAATCAATTCGGAGAGATTAGTTGATTTTCCCCGGAACAAATTGACACCTACACTTAATAAGTTCAACGTATCGATCTCATAGCTACCTTCCAAATAACCGTATTGGAACGGCCCTTTGTTTTTGCTGCGTCCATGCTCATTCAACAAAGAAGACGGACGGGTAAAAGTCTCGTCACCCTGCTGGTATTTCGCTTCTTCCTCATCTCGCATCGAATAGGTATCATTCCAGGGGGAATTACGGTAGTTATAGCCATAATTAGCAGTAATACCGAACTTTCCTGCCTTCATCGAAACATAACCACCGCCACCAAAGCTACCCAGCGTACTGGCATTGGCACGAATCGTTCCCGTATATCCTTGCAATGCGTTCTTGGTCGTAATGATATTGATAATACCTCCAACCCCTTCTGCATCATACTTGGAACCAGGATCGGTAATGACCTCGATGTTCTTGATCGAGCTGGCCGGCATACTTTTCAATACATCGGATGCGTTGTCGCCACTCAATAAATTGGAGGGTTTGCCATTCATATAGATTTTATAATTGGAAGATCCTTTCAACTGGATTTTATCCTCGCCATCCACCGTGACCATCGGAACCTTACGGAACATTTCCAACGCATTGCTGGTTTTAGCTTCCGGGTCGTCTTCCAAGCTATAAGTCAATTTATCGACTTCCACCTTCACCAACGGCTTTTGGGCTGTTACGGTAACCTCTTTTAACTGCTGCGTATCGTCATGCATAAACAACTTACCGAAATTCACGACTTTCTTGCTCTCCGACAATGTAAATGTTTTCTTGGCAGGCACTTTCCCTAAAGATTCCATTGTCATCACATACTTACCCGGCTTGTTCATCGTTGCCGTAAACTTGCCATCATCATCACAAGCCAACAATTTCACAGGATTCTGCGGTGCGGAAGCCAAAGCTATCCTCAACGTGGCATAAGGTACGGACTCATTGGATAGAGAGTCGACTACTTGGCCCTTAATTGTAAAGGCGGCTGATCCACCTCCGGTTTGCGCAAACACTGACGCAGACACAAATAGTATCAGCATTAAGTAGAGTAGTTTTTCTTTCATTAAATTTGAGAATTTAGATATTATCGATTATACATTCACATAAAAACAGTTGCAAATGTAACTTTATCTACGAGCCATTCGTAATTTTACAGTTTAAAGAATTGTAAAAGTTGTATTTTGGTGTTCGATTTCTGCATATTTCACCTATTTTTGTTGAAATCAATCATAAAAAGAATAAGTTTATGAGAAAATTATCATTCATTTTTGCATCATTATTACTCGTCGTCACCATGTATGCACAAGATCTGAAAGCAATCAAATTAAGCTCTCCGGACAAAAACAGAGGCAGTTCCATTATGAAAGCGTTATCCGACCGTCACTCCGACCGGGAATATGCAGCCAAGGAACTCAGTTTACAGGATCTATCGGATCTATTATGGGCAGCAAACGGGATTAACCGCCCGGACGGAAAACGAACGGCTCCCTCAGCGTTGAACAAACAGGATATCGACATTTATGTCATTATGAAAGAGGGCGCTTACCTGTACGATGCCAAGGCAAACAGCCTGCAACCTATTGCTAAAGGAGATCACCGGGCCGCTGTTGCCGGCAGTCAGGATTTTGTCAAATCAGCCCCAGTCAGCTTGGTACTCGTTTCCGATCTTTCACGCTTCGGAAACATTGCCGACCACACCAAACTGATGGCCGCTGTCGATGCCGGCATCGTTTGCCAAAACATCAATATTTTCTGCGCAGCCACCGGTCTGGCAACCGTTCCCCGTGCCACGATGGACCAGGCTGCTTTAAAACGGATCTTGAAACTAACGGACAGCCAATTGCCGATCATGAACAATCCGGTGGGATATCCACGTGAATAAAAAGCGTTTGTTATTTTCTCTATCATAAGCCTTCTTGATTATCAAACGATTATGGTGAAAGATGAAAGATAAAAGGCCTTTTGGCAAAACTTTTAGAGCCTGTTTAAATTTTGCATTTGTTGGTTGTGAGAGTTGTATTGAGGATGTTTTTCTGTAGGAGATGCCGTCTTTTTTGTTGAAACACGTGACTTATTTTGCTTCAAACAGGCAGAAAAAGTGCCGAAGATTCCCGTTTACAGGCTTTTTACACCCGGATGTGAACGGTCTTGACACCCGAGTGTGAATGATATCGAGACCCGGGTGGCAATGGGTTTATCTTATTATGTTATTGAAAATAAGTCATGTGAAGAAGAATCTTGGACAGGCGGTTAGTGATAGTATGATAGATGGAATAGGCATCCGTCATACCTACTATCATTGCTTGTGTCTATTGATATTCAATTGATAAAAGGAAATTAGTGATAGTATGACAGTTGTTTTTCAAAATAATCCTATAATGTAATAAAGCAGGCCGATGAGGGCTATGCAAAATTTATTTCAGAGAAATTTAAACAGGCTCTTACGATTTCGAATTAAAAAACGCCACCTTAAAGGCGGCGTTTTTTAATTCATTTTTCATAAACTTTTACCAAAAGCTGTTTTTATCTTTCATCTTTCACCATAAACGACTGATAATCAACAATGACTATTTTTCAACAATACCCCTATTGGTTACGAATGCTAATGCATAGCTTTACAACTCGCCAAACAGCTCGGTTGGCCTCCGACCCTGACAAACGATATATCTGCCCGCCTTCCGCGTTGTCGACAATTAAGAATGTACAGAGTTGATAATATAATGAGAGGATTGTGACCTTAGTACTAAGGGAACTATGGTTGTTTATCTGACAAAAATAAGTAAAATTCTTTTTCACAGTCGGTAATTTGAGGGGACAAATATAAAAAACGTCATTTTTTTCTGCAAACAACTATTCACCGGGTGAAAACAAGTACCATTACCGTCCTAATCTCCCCCACAAAATCCATAGTTCCCTTAGTACTAAGGTCACAATCCTCTCATTATATTATCAACTCTGTACATTCTTAATTGTCGACAACGCGGAAGGCGGGCAGATATATCGTTTGTCAGGGTCGGAGGCCAACCGAGCTGTTTGGCGAGTTGTAAAGCTATGCATTAGCATTCGTAACCAATAGGGGTATTGTTGAAAAATAGTCATTGTTGATTATCAGTCGTTTATGGTGAAAGATGAAAGATAAAAACAGCTTTTGGTAAAAGTTTATGAAAAATGAATTAAAAAACGCCGCCTTTAAGGTGGCGTTTTTTAATTCGAAATCGTAAGAGCCTGTTTAAATTTCTCTGAAATAAATTTTGCATAGCCCTCATCGGCCTGCTTTATTACATTATAGGATTATTTTGAAAAACAACTGTCATACTATCACTAATTTCCTTTTATCAATTGAATATCAATAGACACAAGCAATGATAGTAGGTATGACGGATGCCTATTCCATCTATCATACTATCACTAACCGCCTGTCCAAGATTCTTCTTCACATGACTTATTTTCAATAACATAATAAGATAAACCCATTGCCACCCGGGTCTCGATATCATTCACACTCGGGTGTCAAGACCGTTCACATCCGGGTGTAAAAAGCCTGTAAACGGGAATCTTCGGCACTTTTTCTGCCTGTTTGAAGCAAAATAAGTCACGTGTTTCAACAAAAAAGACGGCATCTCCTACAGAAAAACATCCTCAATACAACTCTCACAACCAACAAATGCAAAATTTAAACAGGCTCTAAAAGTTTTGCCAAAAGGCCTTTTATCTTTCATCTTTCACCATAATCGTTTGATAATCAAGAAGGCTTATGATAGAGAAAATAACAAACGCTTTTTATTCACGTGGATATCCCACCGGATTGTTCATGATCGGCAATTGGCTGTCCGTTAGTTTCAAGATCCGTTTTAAAGCAGCCTGGTCCATCGTGGCACGGGGAACGGTTGCCAGACCGGTGGCTGCGCAGAAAATATTGATGTTTTGGCAAACGATGCCGGCATCGACAGCGGCCATCAGTTTGGTGTGGTCGGCAATGTTTCCGAAGCGTGAAAGATCGGAAACGAGTACCAAGCTGACTGGGGCTGATTTGACAAAATCCTGACTGCCGGCAACAGCGGCCCGGTGATCTCCTTTAGCAATAGGTTGCAGGCTGTTTGCCTTGGCATCGTACAGGTAAGCGCCCTCTTTCATAATGACATAAATGTCGATATCCTGTTTGTTCAACGCTGAGGGAGCCGTTCGTTTTCCGTCCGGGCGGTTAATCCCGTTTGCTGCCCATAATAGATCCGATAGATCCTGTAAACTGAGTTCCTTGGCTGCATATTCCCGGTCGGAGTGACGGTCGGATAACGCTTTCATAATGGAACTGCCTCTGTTTTTGTCCGGAGAGCTTAATTTGATTGCTTTCAGATCTTGTGCATACATGGTGACGACGAGTAATAATGATGCAAAAATGAATGATAATTTTCTCATAAACTTATTCTTTTTATGATTGATTTCAACAAAAATAGGTGAAATATGCAGAAATCGAACACCAAAATACAACTTTTACAATTCTTTAAACTGTAAAATTACGAATGGCTCGTAGATAAAGTTACATTTGCAACTGTTTTTATGTGAATGTATAATCGATAATATCTAAATTCTCAAATTTAATGAAAGAAAAACTACTCTACTTAATGCTGATACTATTTGTGTCTGCGTCAGTGTTTGCGCAAACCGGAGGTGGATCAGCCGCCTTTACAATTAAGGGCCAAGTAGTCGACTCTCTATCCAATGAGTCCGTACCTTATGCCACGTTGAGGATAGCTTTGGCTTCCGCACCGCAGAATCCTGTGAAATTGTTGGCTTGTGATGATGATGGCAAGTTTACGGCAACGATGAACAAGCCGGGTAAGTATGTGATGACAATGGAATCTTTAGGGAAAGTGCCTGCCAAGAAAACATTTACATTGTCGGAGAGCAAGAAAGTCGTGAATTTCGGTAAGTTGTTTATGCATGACGATACGCAGCAGTTAAAAGAGGTTACCGTAACAGCCCAAAAGCCGTTGGTGAAGGTGGAAGTCGATAAATTGACTTATAGCTTGGAAGACGACCCGGAAGCTAAAACCAGCAATGCGTTGGAAATGTTCCGTAAGGTTCCGATGGTCACGGTGGATGGCGAGGATAAAATCCAGTTGAAAGGATCTTCCAATTATAAAATCTATATGAATGGCAAACCCTCCAATTTATTGAGTGGCGACAACGCATCCGATGTATTGAAAAGTATGCCGGCCAGCTCGATCAAGAACATCGAGGTCATTACCGATCCTGGTTCCAAGTATGATGCAGAAGGGGTTGGAGGTATTATCAATATCATTACGACCAAGAACGCATTGCAAGGATATACGGGAACGATTCGTGCCAATGCCAGTACGCTGGGTAGCTTTGGTGGCGGTGGTTATGTTTCGATGAAGGCAGGAAAGTTCGGTATTACTGCTAATTATGGCTATAACTACCGTAATTCCCCCTGGAATGATACCTATTCGATGCGAGATGAGGAAGAAGCGAAATACCAGCAGGGTGACGAGACTTTTACCCGTCCGTCTTCTTTGTTGAATGAGCATGGACGCAGCAAAAACAAAGGGCCGTTCCAATACGGTTATTTGGAAGGTAGCTATGAGATCGATACGTTGAACTTATTAAGTGTAGGTGTCAATTTGTTCCGGGGAAAATCAACTAATCTCTCCGAATTGATTGCGGATAAGGTCAATCGGACCGATCTGACAAATGGGGAACCGACAACGATGTATTCTTATAAACGTTATTCGGATTCAAAAGGAACATTCGGCTCTACAGATGTCAATGTCGATTTCCAGCATTCAACCAGTAAGAAGGATGAATTGCTGACTTTGTCCTACCGCTTCAGCCAATCCCCCAATGACAATGAAGGGCATTCCCGGCTTGAAGATCTGGAAGGGGTTTATAGCCAGGCTTACCGCTATCCTAACTGGAATATTAATGATGCTTCAACGACGGAACACACGGCACAGGTCGATTATACGACTCCTTTGTTTAAAGATCAGACATTGGAAGCCGGTGTGAAATATATAAATCGCCAGAGCAAGAGTAATACATTGGAACAGGTGAAGGATTCTTTAAATGTCTGGCAGGATATTTCGCAGCGTAATAGTGACTTCCGTCATACTCAGCATATTTATTCCGCTTATTTGGGATATATGGTCAAGTTCAATAAATTCGGGGCTAAAGCAGGTGTCCGTGCGGAAGGAACCAGCTTGAATGCGGAGTTTGCCAAGGCGCCGGAAGAAAACTTCAAAACAAATTACTTTGACGTTGTCCCGAATGCGACATTGACTTACCAGTTAGACATGTCTTCACAGTTACGTTTAGGATACAATATGCGTATCCAGCGTCCGGGGATCTGGTATCTGAATCCGTATTTGAATAACATCGACCCGCAGCGTATCTCGCAAGGTAATCCGAATCTGGATTCGGAAAAGAGTAATAATGTGAACTTCAACTTTAGTAAGTTTGCACAGAAGTTCAGTATAAATGCAAGTTTGAGCTATACATTTGTTAATAATGCGATTGAAAGATATACAATAATTGCCAACTTCCCGGAATCCGATCCGCTTTCTCAATATAACGGAGCTTCTTATAGCACTTATGGAAATATGGGAAAACGTCAGCAGGTCGGATTGTTCCTGTATGGCAGTTGGAATCCGGTTCCTCTGTTCCGTATCTATATGAACGGTGGGTTGGATTATACGAATATCGACAGCAAAAAGTCATTGGGACTGACAAAGGATGGTGTGGCTGGCCGAATCTTTGCAGGGACACAGTTTAATTTGCCGAAAGATTTTCGTATTAATTTGCATGGTGGTTATTTCAGTCCGTGGATTCAATTGCAGGGAAAACAATCTCCTTTCTACTTTGCAGGTCTGAATATCAGTAAGGATTTCCTGAAAAAGAAACTCTCCGTTTCTTTGGGTGCACAGAACCCGTTCTGGAAAACCATGAAGATGGAATCGACTACGACAGGTGAAGGTTTTGTGGACCGTTCTACTACTTGGCGTCATGCCCGTGAGTTCCGTTTGAGCGTCTCTTACCGTTTCGGTACGATGAAAGGCCAGATCAAGAAAGTGCGCCGCGGTATCAGCAACGACGATACTAAAGGCGGTGGAGAAGGCAATAACGCCGGTGGCGGCGAACAGGCAATGTAGAAATTTATGAATTCTGATTTATGATTTATGGGTTTCTAATAAATCATAAATCAGAATTCATAAATCATAAACCTCTCCTTAAATTTCCGCTCTCGGACAAATCTATCCATCCAATTAGACAAATTGTGCCTGTCTTTCTGCCGCCAATCACCTACTTTTGGCTCGTAAATAAAGAATTTTGTAAACATGAAACACACGATCTTTAGTCTGATACTCTTTTTTATCAGCACTTCAACCTTTGCTACGCGTAAAGAAATCCTGTTGAACGAGAACTGGATGTTTCGTTTTTCCCATCAGGTACAGTTTAAAAGTGAAGAACGGGTGAACCTGCCCCATACTTGGAACAGTGGCGATGCCCTTTCCGGCAAGCAGGATTACTATCGTGGAATGGGTAACTATACCAAAACGCTGTTTGTAAAACCTGAATGGAAAGGCAAACGTCTCTTTCTGCGTTTTGAAGGAGTCAATACAATAGCGAATGTTTTTATTAATGATGTGCATATCGGCGAACATCGCGGCGGATATGGCGCGTTTGTATTCGAGATTACCGATAAAGTGAAATATGATGCCGACAACCGGATATTGGTGAAGGTCAACAATGCCTTGCAGCAGGACGTCATGCCTTTAGTCGGCGATTTTAATTTCTATGGAGGTATTTACCGGGATGTGAATCTGATCATAACGGACCCGGTTAATATCTCACTCACCGACTATGCTTCTCCTGGTGTCTATCTGATTCAGAATAAAGTGACGAAAGAGCAGGCCGAAGTGAAGGCAAAAGTGCTCGTCTCTAACGGAAGCGCGAAGGTGCAACCCGTAAAAGTGGACATCAAGATCTGGGAGGACGACAAGCTTGTCCAACAGCAGGATATAAAAGTCACGGTGGATGCCAACGACTGGGCTACGACCGGAATGGATCTGACTATCCGAAACCCCCATCTGTGGAATGGCCGCAAAGATCCGTTCATGTATAAGGCCGAAATATCCCTTCTCTCCGAAGGCCAGATAATCGATAGGATTGTACAGCCGTTAGGTTTGCGCTATTACCATGTAGATGCCGAGAAAGGTTTCTTTCTGAATGGGGAACATCTGAAACTGAAAGGAGTATGCCGCCACCAGGATCGGGCGGAAAGGGGAAATGCGCTTTATAAAATGCATCACGATGAAGATGCGGCCATTATGGTCGAGATGGGGGCTAATGCCGTTCGTCTGGCTCATTATCCGCAAGCGACTTACTTTTATGACCTGATGGATAAATACGGAATTGTCACCTGGGCTGAAATTCCGCAGATCGGGCCGGGCGGATACCAGGACCAGGGCTACATCAACCAGCCTTCTTTCCGGGAGAACGGGAAAGAGCAGTTGAAAGAATTGATTCGCCAGCATTATAATCATCCGTCGATCTGTTTCTGGGGGTTGTTCAATGAGTTGAAGACCATCGGAGACAATCCGACCGAGTATATCGAGGAATTGAACGACCTGGCCCATCAGGAGGACCCGACTCGCCTGACAACATCTGCCAGCTTCCTTTCTTACGATGATGATATAAATAAGGTGACTGATGTGATAGCCTGGAACCAGTATTTCGGTTGGTATGGCGGTTCTCCTTCCGATATGGGGAAATGGCTGGATGCCAATCATAAGGCACATCCGGAGTATAAGATTGCCATCAGCGAATATGGGGCAGGGGCGAGCATCTACCATCAGCAGGATTCCGTGAAACGGGGGATTGCTTCCGGTTGGTGGCATCCGGAGAATTACCAGACTTATTATCATATCGGAAACTGGAAAGCATTGGCGGAACGTCCGTTCGTCTGGGGTTCTTTCATTTGGAACCTGTTTGACTTCGGTGCGGCTCACCGTGTGGAAGGCGATCGTCCCGGTATCAACGACAAAGGGCTGGTGACTTTCGACCGCAAGGTGAAAAAAGATGCTTTCTATTTCTATAAGGCAAACTGGAATACCGAGGAACCATTTGTTTACATCACGAACCGCCGCCACCGCGACCGTTCCTTGGCTGTTACGGACATCATGATCTTTTCTAATCAACCAGAAGTCGAATTGTTTGTAAACGGAAAAAGCCTCGGCCGGCAGAAGCCGGATGAATATGCGACATTCGAGTGGAAAGGGGTTGCTCTGCAGGATGGGGAGAATACGATAGAGGCTCGTTCCACCCAAAAGAAGAATCCAGTGAATGATAAGGTGGTCTGGACGGTGAAATAATAATAGTTAGAATTTTTAAGGGAGGTGCCAAAATTCCTCTCTCTTGTCGGGAATTAATCCCCCGACAAGAGAGAGATTTCTTTTTTTGACATTCCCCTTTTTTTATTCCTTCCCGTAAGGGATCAGCTCTTTCAGTATTTGTTCTTTATACCACGGATCGTCCGCTTCTTTCAGTAAGGGGATCATCTGTTTGCATAAGTCGGATACGATTCCCTTATTCTCCTGCCAAGGGAGATTCTGCATCTGATACGGATCTTCCAGGTCATTAAACAAAAGGATGTCCTTGAGTTCTTTTGTCTTTCGGTCGATTGTGAGTGACATGGTATATTGATGTGTTTTGATCCCTCTCGACACCGGAAAATAAGAAATGACTTTTCCATCGGCATCCTTTTCCCCATCGATATTTTTGATGTACAAGGCTCCCTGACGCAAAGGAACGGAAGAATCCTCTCCTGTAAAACGTCCCGCATAATTCCGCCCTTCCACAGTGGCCGGAATCTGTTTTTCCAGACCGCACAGTCCGAGTATGGTCGGCATGATATCAGGAGAAGACAACAATAGTTCGCTGTCGATCCGAGGTATTACTTTTCCAGGAAAACGAACTATGAACGGGACGTTCATGCTTTCTGCATAAGGTGAGTTTTTGGGATCGTCCGTATTTTGGCTGCACATGGTTTCTCCATGATCGGAAGAGAAAATAACGAGGGTGTTCTTGTCCAATCCCTGTTTTTTGAGTTCGTCCAGTATTCGTCCGAAAGCCCGGTCGACACCTGTCACCGATGCAAAGTAATAACGTACGGATGGTGCTTTTTTCATTTCCCGGTTTGCATTCGGGCGAATCAGCAGGCTGTCCAACGGAAGGTCTTTGTATAAGTTGTAATCTTCTTCCATGCAATCTTCCAATGAGGCATACGGACTGTGAGGCGGATTGAAACTGACCATCATAAAAAACGGTTTATTTGGGTCCCGCACGTTTCCTTCATTCCGTAAGTAGGAGATTGCTTTATCCGCCTCATGTGCGGGCGACCACTCGTTTATCTCGTGTTTGACGCCTTCGGTATCCCAATAGTGCGGATGCTTGTGCACGTCATAGGTCCCGTACGAATACCAATAGTCGAAACCGTGCCGGCGTTCTGCCGGAGTGTAGGCATCCCAAGCCGGAACACGGTCTTCCACATATTTTCCGGGACGTTCCGGGTCATTGGGAGTCGGGCAGTCGACATGCAGTTTCCCGATATAAGCACAGTTATATCCGGCTTGGCTGAACACGTCGCTAATGCAGGTCGCATCTTCGCGCAATGAACTGATCGGGCGGTTGGCATTACAGTTCAGAGGTACTCCGCTATGTTCCGGATACATCCCCGTTAACAATATTCCCCGGTGCGGACTGCTCAGCGGGCAGTTGCTCATGGCCGAAGTCAGCACAACAGATTCTTTCGCAAACCGGTCCAGATTAGGCGTATGCACCGGATCTCCCTCGAAATTCACCGCATCCCGGAATCCCGCCTCTCTCCAGAAACCCATCGCATGGTTACGCATTTGGTCCGGGAAAACATAAATTACGTTTGGAGTACTTGATAAATTCAGGGAGGTAACAGGCTTTTCTTTGCATCCCTGAAAGGAGAAAAGAAGAATACTCCCTAAAAGATATGCCGCTTCTTGGTTGGAATGATTGAGTTGTTTATACATATGTTTATTGATTTATTGAACGTAATGATATTTTGCAATTCATTTTTCCTGGTCTTGATAAGATGGAGATGAGATTCAATGTTCACATTGTTGCCAGTATTGAAAGGTGTTCCTCTTTCTGATGGGAGCATATGAACTACAAATATAATGAAAAAGGACAGACATAGCAGTCTGCCCTTTTATTTGTTTATTGGTAGGTGATTACCATCCTGGGTTCTGATCTTCTTTCAGACTTGGGTTCTTCTGAATTTCATTATTTGGAATCGGCCATAAATAGTCCCGAGACTGAACGACACGGTTGTAATAGAATTGTCCGGTAAAGCCTTTTACTTCTCCGGCCAAAGTTTCCAGTAATCCCCAACGTTTCATATCACTGAAACTTAACCCTTCGCCAGCCAGTTCGACTGCACGCTCATGTCTGATTCGTTCGAATACTTGTTCTTTGGTAGTTGCCTGCAGATAACTTGGGCCGCTATTAAGTCCCGGCATGTCGACGCGTGCACGGACTTGGTTGATCAAGTCGACTGCTTTTGTCTGTTGGTCTGTCTGGTTGTAGCATTCAGCCAGCATTAACAATACATCGGCATAGCGGATCAGCGGGAAGTTGATCGGTGTATCTTCGCGGTTATTGATAGCACCATTCATGTCATATTCGGCTACAAATTTACGCCACAAATACATTTCGTAGTTTCCGTTAACACGAATAAAACCGTTCTTTTCGTTTGTCTGTCCGGATTTTTCTGTGATAACATATTCTGTATCCATCGGAGCGTTGGAATACCAACCTTTATAAGTCGTGTACGGCATAATGATGGAAGCCATCATACGCGGGTCACGCTTGTTGTACATTTCTAATAACTTGTCTTTTGCGGCGGGATAGGTGGCCACTTTGTTTAACCCTTCGTTTAATGTCGCATAGAATGTTTCTTTCTTGACTGCATCATTTTCATTGAATCCCGGAATAACTTCATTCCAATCGAAAGCACGTCCGTCTTTCCATTCGTAAGAATCAACGAAGTCAGTAGCTGCCATTACATTGTTCCAGCAACTTCCATAAGAGGCACGGCTTCCCATATAGAATGTCATCGGCATACCGAAATCAGTACCGACACCACCGATATTTTGAATTGCAAAGATCATTTCTGAACTTTCATCTCCACCTGGTTTGAATAGGTTTTCATAGTCTGAATACAAAGCATACTTACCGCTGTTGATAACATTCTCAAAGCATGTGGCTGCTTCTTGGTATTGTTTGTTGTAGAGAAGGACTTTTCCTTTCAATGCCATTGCAGCTCCGGATGTCGCACGTCCTTTATTTGATTCATCCCAATCTGCCGGTAAATGAGCAATCGCTTCATCCAGGTCTTTGATGATAAATGTACGGACTTCTTCTGCCGAGCTTCTTGGTTTCAACATATTGGAGAAGTCTTCCGCAACGATAGTTGTCTCATCATAAATCGGAACTCCACCCCAAAAATCGAGTAAGGTGAAATAGTAGAGGGCACGCATAAAACGGGCTTCCGATTTGTAGCGGGTTTTCAGTTCGTCGGACATATCACATTGGTCGACGTTCTGTAATACAATATTAGCACGTGTGACGCCTTCATACAGTTGTTTGAACTTATCGCCGACGGCTCCTTCCGTAGTGGTATAAGTACCACGGCCGATGTTTGGATACGAAGGTGCGTCATATCCGGCACCTACGCCACCTAAACAGTCAAAACCGAATTGACGGCCGAAAACATCGTTGTGTGTCATTTGGCTGTAAACTCCCATCATTGCCTGATCGGCATGTTCTTGTGTCTGGAAGAATGTTCCGGCGCTTAACTGATCTTCCGGATAACGGTCCAAGTCGTAGCAGCTACTCATTAACAGAAGTGATGCTGCACAAGTGAAAAATAATTTATACTTATTCATAATGCTTTTTCAATTAAAAGGTTACATTAATACCTAAAACCGCTGATTTCATTGCCGGATAAGCCAGCCCGCTGATTTCAGGATCAAATCCTCTGTAAGATGTAAATGTGAAGAAGTTTTCCAAACTGCCATAGAAACGAAGTCTTTCCAATTGCATCTTCTTCGTAATAGATTTAGGCAATGAATAGCCTAATTGAATGTTACGAATCTTCAAGAAGGCTTTGTTCTCCAAGTAGAAATCACTCATTTGAGTGTTGATCTGATTCTGGGATTGTAACAAGCGCGGGTAGATAGCGTCTGTACGGCCTTCAACCCATCTTCCTTCTGCAACATCTTTGTTCAACTGGTAGCCGAAACGTACGGTTGAAGTGTTTGCCAATGCATTTTGCCAGTAAACTTTCACACCTGCCTGTCCTTGGAACAGAACGGAAAAGTCGAATCCTTTGTAGGCGGCATTCAGGTTCAAACCGAATTGGAATTTCGGGTTCGGGCCGTCGCTGACGATTTCGCGGTCATCCATGTCGATAATACCGTCTCCATTGATGTCTTTGTACAGTAAATCTCCTTTTTGAGGCGTACCGAATGCGGCAAACGGATTCACCTTTTTACCTGTCTTCTCGTCAATCGGTGCGTTGTCGATCATTTGTTGTACAAGTGCTAGATCAGCATCTGTTTGGATTATGCGGTCTGCACGCAATAAATATTGAGAATTGATGGAATGACCTTCCCAGATAATATTAGCCCCGTCATAAGAGATACCGCCTTTATCTGTTCCCTTGAACTTATTGACTTTGTTTTTTACGAATGTAAAGTTGCCGTTGACACCGTAGGAGAAATCTCCAATTTGGTCCTGCCAGCCGAGAGTCATCTCGATACCTTGGTTTGTAACAGTCGCACTGTTTTGTTTAGGAATGGATGCTGTTCCGTGTACGTCCGGTGCAGGCAAGTTGATCAAAATGTCTTTTGTTTTCTTATTGAAGTAATCGACAGTACCAGTTAATTTATTATTGACCAAACCGAAATCGAAACCGACATTTGTCATATAGGTAGATTCCCAAGTCAGATCCGGATTGGCCAGTCTGGCTTGTGCAAGACCTAATATCAGTGCGTTGTTCAACGTGTAGTTGAATGCAGAACCGGAGCTTGGTTTATTAGCGTAAGTTGCGATCGCGTCGTAGTTCCCAACGGAATTGTTACCCAAAGAACCATAAGATAAACGGAACTTTAGGTTGCTCAACCCTTTCTCCACCCAATCTTCCATAAAGGCTTCCTGATCCATACGCCATGCAACGGAAGCAGAAGGGAAGTAACCTGTACGGTTATTTGAAAGGAAGCGGGATGATTGGTCTGCACGAAGATTGACTTCTAGTAAGTATTTGTTTTCCCAATCCAGATTGATACGTCCGAAGAAAGAACGCATAGCCCATTCGGTGCTTGAACCGGAAGCTGTTGCATCACCGATTGCAGCATCGATCACGTTCAAACTTAAATCGATCATGTCATATTTTGTAGCAGAGAAGTTCTTGCTGCGATACATTTCCTGGCTGGCTCCGATCATTGCGTTCAAACCTAAGCGGTCATTCATGAAACGTTTCTCGTAGCGTGCTACAACATCTCCGAAGAAGCGTTCGGTTTTACCGTCGTAATTCATGATGTTGGTTTTTCCTCTGTTGGAGTAAGTGATCACGTTATCACGGAAGTTCCAACCGTCGATGAAAACAGGTTTCCGGCTTCGTTGTTCATCCACGAACTCATAAGAATATGATGCTGTAACAGAAAAGCCTTCGAACGGTTTCAACGTTCCGACGAAACGAGAACGCATATTGGTTTTGCGGATATTACCAGCTTTGCTGTTCAAACGGATCAAAGGGTTGTTATTCGCCGATTGTGCGTCGTCTTCACTATTATTCATAGCTCCGTATCGTCCGTCCGGTGCACGGAATACCATACCGGGAGTCGTTGCTGATGCGTAGGTGAACACATCATCAACAGATGTGTCTTTCTTGTCACTTGCCGTATATTTGGCAGATGGTTCCATGTTTGAAACATATCCGCTGACTTGTGCCCCTAAATTCAACCACGGTTTTACATCGGCTGAAATGTTTACACGTCCGTTATATTTTTCGAAGCCGGTATTTTCCATTACCCCCGGATTCTTTTGATAACCGAATGATGAATAGAAGCGGATTTTGTCACTACCGCCACTCATGGAGATGACGTGGTTGTGAGAAGTCGAAGGTGTAAATGTCTCGTCAATCCAGTTCGTATTCGGATATTTTAACGGATCTCGTCCACCATCTGCCCGCCATTCGTCTATGACAGCTTGTGAGAACTGAGCTTTCAAATTAGAATTGAGGTAGCCTTCGTTGATCAATTCCATATAAGTGGCATAATCAGAAACGGGGTCCATAGAGCTGGGGATACTTGGTGATGTGAATGAAACATACCCGTTATAGTCCAACTTAATAGAACCAGCTTTCCCTTGTTTGGTGGTAATCAAGATAACACCATTCGCAGCACGTGAACCATAAATTGCCGATGATGCGGCATCTTTTAATACGGTCATCGATTCGATATCCTGTGGGTTAACAGTGTTGATACCCGCTTCTACGCCGTCGATAATGACCAATGGGGAAGATTCATTCAGTGTTCCTTGACCGCGAACCTTGATCGACGCATTGTCGTTACCCGGCTGATTGGCCGTACCTTGTACGTTTACACCGGCTGCAAGACCTGCCAATGCATGGGATACGTTGGTAATAGGGCGGCTTTCTGTCAACTCTGCAACATTAATAGTTGATACGGACCCGGACAAGTTTACCTTTTTCTGTGTACCGTAGCCTACAACTACAACTTCGTCTAACGCCTGTGAGTCTTCGGCCAACTTAATGTTGAACGAAGTCTGATTGTTTACGGGGATTTCCTGATCCTTATATCCGATATAAGAAACAACAAGGATGGAATTAGGAGATACTTCCAGAGAAAAATTACCGTCCATGTCGGTAATTGTACCGTTGGTAGTTCCTTTTTCTACGACATTAGCTCCAGCGATAGGGCCCAGGGCATCTTCTACCACACCTTTAATAGTGTGTTTTGCCTGTTGAGGAGAAGCTACAACAGGATTCGGCTCATTTGAGCCAAACGTATCGGTAGAAGGATTAGCGGAGGCCATTCCGATTGATGCCAGGAACATAGTAGCTCCCAGGAACATCGCTCTCGATACATAAAAGCGTTTAAAATCTTTTGTCATAATAACACCAGATTGATTAATAAATTGATAATAATTCTCATTTCTCTAAATAGGCACTTTGTGTTTTTTCAATTGTGTTTTTCACAAAAGTGTGTTACTGATCTAAGTTCTTCAAGAACTATGATGAAAACGTTGCAAATTTAGATGTTAATAATGTGTATGAATGTATATTTTTATCCATTTGATATGCACTAATCTTCCAACGGTGAGTTTTTAGCAATGTGTTAAATATTTATATATTAATACATTGTGATTTGCATGTTTTGTATAACATATAAATTAAGCTTAATTGGCAATATATTTATTTAGAATTCAGTTTGTAATATTCACATAGGTATACATTGAAGTGTAAAAACGATACAGCTAAGGCAAATTCTCATAGTTTGGCAGATATGAATCATAAATGATGATTTATCATCATGATAGTTCAACATGGATTTCCGATTCAGCTTCACCCGTCTTTGATACCTTTTGATTGTCATGTCATACAAGGGTGATGGCAGATATCCGGACTGCCTTCACCTCAAAAATTTGCCTTCACTCTGTCTCGTCCTGATTTGGGTTGGTCATGTTCCTCTCGGTTTCACATCTATATAATTAAGTGAAAAACAAGGAGACTACAATATTGATTAATAAACAAATACACAGGCATTAACAGCTATTACTACCACTCCTTACCTTTTCGACTAAGGGCGAAAAGGTTTTTGACCAGTGTCGAAAAGGCTTTTGACCTTGGTCGAAAAGGTATTCGACTAAAGGCAAAAGGTCTATGACCAGGCTGTTTGACAACAGAAACATACCCATTGTCACTTAATATAGCATCTTCCGAGGCCGACCTGGTCTCTGATGAAGGCAAACATAAGCGGTGAAGGCAATTCGCGGATGATGGCGAAACGCCATAGTTCTTGAAGAACTACGATAAAAATACTCTTTTGTGAAAGGTGCATATAGAAAAATGCAAGGTTCCGGTTTTGGAGGATGAGAATTATAATGTGGCAGGAAACACCTTAAATTTCCGCTTTTGGACAATCCGTGCACATGAATTGGATGAATATGTCTCTTTCTCATAGAGGGGACCTCTATTTTTGCGATATTGAAAAATAATACCTATGAGAACACAACGATTCATCACAATCGTGTGCCTGTTGCTTTGGACAGTCGCACACTTGCACGCGTATGAAAAACGCGACTTGTTGCAGAAAGAGGCCGATTTTGAGAAAGTCAAATCCGCGTTGATAATGGAGCAGAAGTGGGTGCCGTATCCTGATTATTCTGACCGGGCCGGTTGGGATAAACTCCTCGGTGATTATAAAGAAAAGTATATCCGGAAAGGAGAAAGTTATCTGGATTATGAGTGGAAGGTTGTGAAAGCGACCGATTATCTGGAGTTCGGACGAAGTGGTGACCGGGCGATTATGGAGAGTCCGTTCGGTAAAAACAATTCCGCACTCGGAAGTCTGTTCATGGCAGAGATGGCTGAAGGGAAGGGACGCTTTGTCGATCAGATTATCAATGGTGTTTTTGCAAGTTGTGAAATGACGAGCTGGGCATTGTCGGCCCATTTGGGATTACAGAAGGTCGGAGGATGCTTTCCGAGCTATGAAGAACATGTGATTGATTTGGGTTCAGGAAATCTTGCTTCTCAGTTGTCTTGGATTTATTATTACCTGAAACCTTCGTTCGATAAGGTAAATCCTTTGATTTCAAAAAGGCTGCGGCATGAATTACAGGTCCGCATCCTCGATACCTATATGAATGAAGATCATTTCTGGTGGATGGCGTTCAACCTGAAGCCTGGCGGATTGGTGAATAACTGGAATCCGTGGTGTAACTTCAATGTGCTGCAATGTTTCTTCCTGCTTGAGAATGATCGGGATAAATTGGCAAAAGCGGTTTACCGGACGATGACTTCCGTGGATCATATCATCAATTATACGCATGGAGACGGAGGTTGCGAAGAAGGTCCTTCCTATTGGGGACATGCTGCCGGAAAGATGTACGATTATCTGCAGATGCTTTCTGACGGGACAGGCGGTAAAGTCTCCGTATTCGATCAGCCTATCATTAAGAATATGGGTGAATATATTGTCCGCTCTTATGTGGGGAACGGCTGGGTGGTCAACTTTGCCGATGCTTCTGCCAAAGGAGGAGGGGATGCCGATCTCATTTTCAGGTATGGGAAAGCAGTCGAAAGCCCTCTTATGATGAACTATGCTGCTTATCTCAAGAGTCTTTCTGATAAGGACGGTATTCCTTCCGGTGACCCTTTCCGTCTGTTCCAAACCTTGCTCTCCCGTGAAGAACTGGAAGGAATGAGTGCAGATTATCAGGCTCCCGGCTATTCCTGGTATCCGGAAACCGAATTTTGCTATATGACCAACAAGAATGGCTTTTTCGTGGCAACGAAAGGAGGCTATAATAATGAAAGCCATAATCATAACGATGCAGGGACCTTCTCCCTTTACTTGAATACGACGCCTATTTTTATCGATGCCGGAGTCGGGACCTATACCCGTCAGACCTTCAGTTCCGAACGCTATTCAATCTGGACAATGCAGAGTAATTATCACAACCTGCCTATGGTGAACGGTGTGTCACAGCAGTTCGGTTCGGAATTTAGGGCTACGGATGTGCACTTTGATCCGAGACGTATGTATTTCTCTGCAAATATTGCGACAGCTTATCCGGCAGAGGCAAATGTAAAAAAATGGGTCCGTTCGTACCAGTTGGGAAAGAACTCCCTGAAAATAGAAGATTCGTTCTCTTTGGACAAGGCGGATAAACCGAATCAAGTCAATTTCCTCACTTGGGGGGAGGTGGATGTGTCGGTTCCGGGAGTAGTCACGGTTGAAGTGAATGGCGAGAAAGTCCGGATGACGTATAATAAGAGCGCCTTTACACCGAATGTCGAAACGATCCGCCTGGACGATCCTCGCTTGTCGAATGTTTGGGGCGAACAGGTCTGCCGGATATCGTTGAACGCCAATAAGCAGCTGCTTTCCGGCTCCTATACTTATACAATAACAACAATAAAATAATTGGTACATGATGAAAAATTTGATTGCATTTGCTTTTTCGGCATTTCTGCTATCTTGTGCAGGTGCCCCTAAAACAGAGGAAAAAAGTTTTATTGACGAGAATATCGATTTTGCCCGTGCACAAATAGGGAATGAGATCGGTGTGATCGAAGCGAGTGGGAAATGCTTGAATCCGGTGACGCTTAAGACAGACAGTTCTGTCTATTATTGTGGTTATGCGGATTGGCGGAGCGGCTTTTTCCCCGGATCTGTCTGGTATTTGTATGAACTGACGGGCGACAGCACGTTGCTGCCGTTGGCCGCCAAATATACGGATGCCATAGAGGAAGCCAAAAACCTGACTTGGCATCATGATATCGGATTTATTGTAAATTGCAGTTTCGGGAATGGCTTGAGACTGGCAGGGACGCCTTCTTATAAAGATGTGATGGTGCAGGCTGCCAAGTCGTTGTCTACCCGCTTCCGTCCGGCTGCCGGGATTATCCAGTCGTGGGATGTGGAACGCGGATGGCAGTCTGAACGGGGTTGGGAATGTCCGGTTATCATTGACAACATGATGAATCTGGAACTGATGTTCGAAGCGACGCGTCTGTCCGGCGACTCTTCTTTCTATAAGATTGCGGTGTCGCATGCCGATCGTACCATGGAGGAACATTTTCGCCCGGATGGAAGTTGTTACCATGTGATTGATTACAGTATCAAGGATGGTAAAGTGCGCCATCGCCAGACGGCACAAGGATATGCCGACGAATCTATCTGGAGTCGCGGGCAGGCATGGGCTATCTACGGTTATGCGGTATGCTATCGTGAAACCAAGGACCGTAAATATCTGGATCAGGCCTTGAAAACTTTCAATATGATGAAGAACCTGGAGAATATGCCGGAAGATCTGATTCCTTACTGGGATATGTCGGCTCCGAATATCCCGAACGAACCACGCGATGTATCGACGGCTTCCTGTATCGCTTCCGCGCTTTATGAGATCAGTACGATGGATGTTCCGGATGCAGCCGGCTATAAAATGTATGCCGACAGTATCATGGTTTCACTTTCTTCTCCGGCCTATCGGGCTGCATTGGGCACGAATGGAAACTTCCTGCTGATGCATTCTGTTGGCAGCATTCCTCACAATTCGGAAATAGACGTCCCATTGAACTATGCCGATTACTATTATCTGGAAGCATTAAAACGTAAACGGGATATCGAGAAAGGTCTTTAATTAATGAGTATGCATTATGCTTAAATATCTATTTCCCTTATCATTTTTCTTTTTTATATAATATTCATAACTTTGCTTATCCGCGCGTATCGGGACCGGCAAGGAGAGTTTCCGTCCGATAAACCCTATTATTTGCTGATCGATATGTTGTTGGGTGGAGCTTGTATTGGCGAAGTCGATTCTCTGGCTTTTCCGGTGGAGATGAAAGTGGGGCGGGTACGATATTATAGGAAGGATTGATATATTTAATTTAAGATAGCATGAAAACAGGAAAGTTGATTTTAGCATTGGTATTTCTGATGTTGTTTGCCGATGCTTCGATGGCTGCCAAGTGGAAAGCCAAACATGTAGTTTTGATCGGTCTGGACGGCTGGGGCGCTTATAGTGTGAACAAGGCCGAAATGCCGAATGTGAAGAAGTTGATGGAAGAAGGATCTTATACGTTGAAAAAACGCTCTGTACTTCCGTCTTCCAGTGCCGTAAACTGGGCTTCCATGTATATGGGGGCGGGACCGGAACTTCATGGTTACACGGAATGGGGATCGCAAACTCCGGAACTGCCTTCCCGTGTAGTGAATAAGCACGGTATTTTCCCGACTGTGTTCAGCTTGCTTCGCGAGTCTGATCCGAAAGCTGAAATCGGCTGTATCTGTGAATGGGCGGGAATCCGTTACGTTGTCGATACGTTAGCTTTGAGTTATGATAAAAATATTACGGAAAAGCCGCAGAATCCGGCCACTGCCAAATGTGCGGTTGAATATATCAAGCGTGCACGTCCGGCATTGGTCAATATCGTTTTCGACGAACCCGATCATGTCGGTCATGCTGAAGGTCATGACACACCTGCCTACTATGAAAAGCTGAAAGAGCTCGACGGCTATATCGGCCAAATCATTCAGGCGGTTAAGGATGCAGGTATGTTGGATGAGGCTATCTTTATCGTCACAGCCGATCATGGTGGTATCAAGAAGGGGCATGGCGGCAAGACCATGGAAGAAATGGAGACTGCCTTTATTATTGCCGGCAAGGGAATCAAGAAAGGATATGAATTCCAGGAAAGCATGATGCAGTTCGACTGTGCTTCGACAATCGCTTATATCTTCGGGTTGAAACAGCCGCAGGTTTGGATCGGACGTCCGATGATCCAGGTGTTTAAATGACCGTTTTCTTTCTGTATTCAGCCGGGGTAATTTCAAACTGGGCTTTGAAACAGCGGGTGAAATAACGTGGAGAACCGAAGCCCAGCCGGTCGGAGATGTCGGCGATCTGTAGATCGGGGTTTTCCGTCAACATGGTTGCGGCCCGCTTCAGTTTGCAGTTGAGGACAAAGTCATTTGGTGTCATACCTGTCAGTGCCTTGAATTTGGCATACAATGAACTTCGACTGAGTCCCAACTCGCGGGCCATCATATTCATGTCGAAGTCGATATTATCAAGATTCTTTTCAATGATCGAGTTGACCGTATCCAAGAACTTTTGGTCTATCGGGTTGCTTGCCAGCGATTGTGCATCGAAATCTTTCTGCTGGCTGAATTTCTTTTGCAAGATAATACGATTACGGACCAGGTTATTGCAACGCGCCAGTAGTACCTTTGCATTGAATGGTTTGTTTATATAGTCGTCGGCGCCTCGTTGTAAGCCTTCGATATTTTGCTCGGCGGAAGTGAGTGCCGTAAGCAGTACGACCGGGATGTGACATACATCAAAATCATTTTTGATCTTCAAGCACATCTCTGTTCCGGACATTTCCGGCATCATGACATCGCTAACGATGATGTCCGGTCGTTCTGCGCGTGCCTTTTCCAATCCTTCTTTACCGTTTCGTGCCAGCAGGACGCGGTAGGTCGGTGAGAACAGGGAGTTGAGTATCTGGAGTAATTCTTCGTTGTCTTCGACCAGTAGGATCGTATGAGGGGAATCGTCTCCTTCGATCAAAAGCTCTTTTTGTTCCGTATCGGAAAACTCTTCCATGTGATCGGAAAAGGCGACCGTGTCGGGAATCAGGCTTTCCGTTTGCTTTTTTTGCTGCTTTTGTGCCAGTTCTTCCTCGGTAAAATGCGTGTAGCCTTTCTGGAGATGGACAATGAAAATACTACCGTAGCCCGGTGTACTTTCCACTTGTATCGTTCCGTGGTGCAACTCGATTATGCTTTTGGTCAATGAAAGTCCGATCCCCGTGCTGGGAGTCTTGGTGATATTCGAGATACCGTTTTCAGCCTGATAGAATCGGTCGAATATTTTGTCTATATCTTCTTTGCTGATACCGATACCGTTGTCGATAACTTTAATGGTAACTTCATTTTCTTTGTTTTCCAAAATCATTTCAATGGCTGCATTCGGTTTGGTGTACTTGAAAGCATTGGATAGCAGGTTATAGAAGACTTTTTGCATTTGCTTCGGGTCGAAATAACACAAAACATTCTCTTGCGGAGCCGTGAAATTGTATGTGATGGAACGGCTGGACGCATATTCATAAAAAGACAGGTAAATCTCTTTCAGGAACGGGACGATGTCTTGCTCGTATACTTTCAGCTTCATATGTCCCTGTTCCAGTTTACGGAAATCCAATAACTCACTGATCAAGTTCCGCATATGATAAGTGTTTTTATATACTTTCAGCAGTTTGTTGTATACGGAAGGTGACAATGAACTGCTTTGTAATAAGAGTTCTATCTGGGAGATAATCAGCGTCAACGGTGTCCTGAACTCATGCGAGATGTTGGAGAAGAACTGTAGTTTTGCCTGATTCAACTCTTCGATCGCTTCTTTTTCCTTCCGTTCCATTTCCAGTGAAGTTTGCAACATGTATTGTGATTTCTTGAAACGGTAAATGCTGTACAGTATACTAATGATCAAGATGAAGTAGAGGAAATAAGCTAAGTTGGATGCATACCAGGGGGAATGGATATGAATGTCCATCTTGATGGTACGCGGTTGTTCCTGATTCGGGTCGTATTGTATTTCCCGGACGATGAGCGTGTACTTTCCGGGGTTCAAGTTCGTATAGAAAATATTGTTGTCTTTGCTGGGTATCCATTTCTTGTCGAAACCTTCCAACATGTATTCGTAAGACGCCTTTTTCAGCGTATTGACATAGTTGTTCGATGTAAAAGTGAAAATCAGATTATTTTGATTATAGGCCAGCTCTATTTCTCGAGTGAAAGGTAGGGCGGTGGCCAGCACCTTGTTGTGGTCGCCGGGAGAAACTTGTTCGTTGTTAATGAACAGGTCGGAAAAATATAGTTGGTAGTCTTTGGCGGAGTTGAACAACTGCTGTTCAAAGAATGTCGCCATGCCATTGCTGCTGCCGACGAATATTTCTCCGTTTTTGCAGACCAGGATTCCGCAACCGATGTTTATGCCTGTCAGAGGCAGGGCCGTCCCCAGTTCCACGACCTTGAACAGGTTTTGATCCGGATCGAAAAAGGTAATTCCTTTGTCGCCTGTTATCACTAATTGGTCCAGGGTCGACAAGGTGAGTTCATAGCAGTAGTCACTGGCGATGAAGCTATTTTCGGTTGTATATCCGATAAACCGTTTGTTCTTCTCGTCATAGTGGAACAGGCCGGAACCACGGGTTCCGAGGAAGATCCGTCCCTCTTTGTCTTCGATTATTTGAGATATGGGAAATGTTCCCAATCCGTTTTCACCAGAACGGTATTGTACCTTGTCTTCTTCATTTTTGAGGTTGATCTTCCAGACACCTTTGCCGTAGGCCAGCCAAATGTACCCTTTCGAGTCAATGAGGAAGCAGGTGTTCCCGTAATACTTACCGCTTTTGAACAATGGAGATACTTTTTCTGTATATAGATTCATTTTGAAGATTCCTTTCGGTCCGGTACAAATTAATTCGTCATTGTAGATTCTCATCTGGTTGATGCGGTCGCCTGCTATTACGGCATAAGACGGATCTTCGAAATAGGGATTTTTGAACCGTTTATTTTTGATGTCGTAGATGGATAGTCCTCCGGTATGTGTTCCAATATACAATTTGTTGCGTTCAGGGCTGTAGGCTATTGCCTTCAGGTTGTTATGAGCAATGGAGTTACGATTCTCATCGGCCATGAAGTAGGTGAATTTTTTCGTTTTCCGGTCGAAAAAGTTCAACCCACCTCCTTCGGTACAGATCCAGATATTATTGTCTTTATCTTCCACCATATTACCGACGAAAGGATAATTTAGGCAATCGTTCCGGCTGTTGTTAGCTGCATAAACCGTGAAAATATCTGTCTCCGGGTTGAAATAATTGACACCGCCGTAATAGGTCCCCAACCAGATCGTGCCTTGTCTGTCTTTGTAAACTGGGAATACGGATGAATGTGTCATGCTGCCGGGCAAAGGGTTGCGGGCATAAACTTCGAACTGATTGCTGATCGGATTGTATTTGTTTAGCCCGGTGAAAGTACCGAACCAGATGTTCCCGAAGTTGTCTTCCACGAAATCCCGGACCTGGTTGCTCGATATGTTGTTGGGGTTGGAAGGATCGTAGCGGTAACGGGTGAAATTGCCGTGCACGTCCCTTTTGTACATGCCATTCATGCGAATGGATATCCAAAGATTATATTTGGAGTCTTCATATAGGTCGTAAATGTCTTCTCCCATGATCATACAGGTCAGGGATTTGTCGTCATTCATCCTGAAGAGTCCGTCTGTAGTGCCGATCCAGTACCGGCCGCCGGAATCTTCCAACAAACAGGTCGCACGCTGGTTCCGGTTTTCCAGCCTCGTGACGAAATCGAAATCGTTTTTATCCGGATTCCAGGTGAGTATGGAGTCAGCTATTCCTACCCATATTGTTCCTTTGATAGAAGCGACGGTATATACGTTTGATTTCCGTAGGCATGAGAATTTCTGTGTCTGGATGTCATAGCGGATCAAGGATTGATCGGAGTCGAAGAAAACATTTCCATCTTTGTCGCCGGCAATGAAGTGCGTCTGGTTACCTATCGGATTGGCGTTTTGGCGGTGAAATTCGGACGGTTTGTATGCTTTAGTCTGAACCCCGTCGTATATGCTGATTCCCTCTTCCGTTCCGAACCACATTCTACCCAAATTATCCTGGTAGATGGCCATAACAGAAAGTTGTGACAGGCCTTCCTGCATACCTATATGCTTGAAATAGATCGGGTATGTGCCGGAACAAAATCCTACAAGCAGTATGAGTGATATGATGATTCTTCTCATAGTATATAACATTAGCAGTTCTGTTGTTTAAGGGGCTAAGGTAAAAAATTTTTCCAAAAGCATTATCTTTGCAGGCATGAAAAAGCAAGTCTTCATTTTTTATCCGTTTTTGTTAGTTCTCCTGTTGCTGTTGTTTGCCGGCGGACTGGTTTATGGCGCTGTCTCGATACCCGTTGAAAGTGTGGTGAATATATTGCTGGGAGAGGGAACGGAGCGACTTGCATGGCAGAATATTGTGTTGCAGAGCCGTTTTCCCCAGGCTGTAACGGCTTTGTTAGCAGGTGCTTCGCTGGCTGTTAGTGGATTGTTGCTACAGACATTGTTCAGGAATCCGCTTGCCGGTCCTTCCATATTGGGAATCAGTGACGGGGCCAATCTGGGAGTCGCTGCGATCATGCTCTATTTCGGCGGTTCGTTGAGTATGGTGACCGATTTGCCGATCAGCGGTTATCTGGCGGTTATCATGGCCGCATTTAGTGGTGCGGCCTGTATTTTGGGATTGATTATTTATTTCTCGGCGAAGGTGAAGAATAACGTCATGTTGTTGATTATCGGTATTATGATCGGTTATCTCGCTTCATCATTGATTTCGGTTCTGAATTATTATGCATCGACTGACAAGGTGCATGCATTTGTGATGTGGGGATTGGGGAACTTCTCCGGGGTTTCCTTGCAACAGCTGCCTTATTTTGCCGGTTTTACCTGTATAGGATTGCTATTGGCCATTCTTTTGATCAAACCTCTGAATGCATTGCTCTTAGGAGAAATGTATGCTGCCAATTTAGGAATCAAGATCAGGCGGACGCGTATTCTGATCCTGTTGTGTACGGGATTGCTTACTGCGACTACGACTGCCTTTTGTGGGCCGATCTCCTTTATCGGGCTGGCGGTCCCGCATGTCGCACGTTTGATGTTGGGCTCATCCAATCATAAGATGCTGGTTCCTGTAACGTTGCTGACCGGTTCTTGCATCGCGTTGCTTTGTAATCTGTTGATGGTATTGCCGGGTACGCATAACATATTGCCGCTGAATGCCGTGACTCCGATGCTCGGTGCGCCTGTCATCATTTATGTAATTGTGAACCGGAAAAACATCCAATACTTTGACTGACCGATATATGACAAAAGTAGCTGCAATAGAAACAAAAGGACTTTGTATCGGTTACCTGCTGAAAGGCGGTAAGCGGAAAGTGGTCCATGAGGATTTGAACCTGCAACTCGTTTCGGGTGAGGTGACTTGTTTGTTGGGACTGAACGGTGCCGGTAAATCGACGCTGCTTCGTACGCTTTGTGGTTTTCAGCCTCCACTCGGAGGGGAAATACGTTTGATGGGGAAGCCTCTTTCCGGTTATTCGCAGGCAAACTTTTCCTTGACTGTCGGTGTTGTACTGACGGAAAAGACTAATGCGGGAGGAATTACCGTCTATGAACTGGTTTCGTTGGGCAGGCATCCTTATACCGGCTTTTTCGGACAGTTGAAGAAGCGGGATCATGTTATCATCGAGCAATCGCTTGAAGCTGCCGGCATAGCTCATAAAGCCAATAACTATGTCTCGGAGCTAAGTGACGGTGAACGGCAGAAGGCTATGATTGCCAAGGCGCTTGCCCAACAGTGCCCGATTATCCTGTTGGACGAACCGACCGCCTTTCTGGATGTGACCAGCCGTATCGAAACAATGGTTTTGTTGCATCGCCTGGCAGTCGAGCAAGAGAAAGCGGTTCTGCTTTCTACTCACGACCTGGACCTGGCTATCCAAATGGGGGATTGCCTTTGGCTACAGGAGAAAGGACGTCCGATGGCTTGCGGAACTCCCGAAGACCTGATTATGAGTGGAGCTTTTGAATCTTTTTTCGGTAAGGAGGGAATCGTATTCGATCCGGCAACCGGAAAGCTGAATACGGAAGCTCCTACGTCACCCATCGGTGTGGAAGGCGACTTTCTGACTTCTTATTGGGTAGGGAATGCTCTGATCCGTAATGGTTACCGTCCTTCGCCCGTAAAGGAAGGGCAGTTGAATATCACTTGCAAGAGCCCGCATGAACTGGTTGTGGCTTTCCCTGAGGGCTGCAAGGAAGAACTCCGGACGGTGGCGGAGCTTGTCTCTCTTATCAGCATGAGAAAAAGTTTTTATGGACATGGAAACAACGTTTCTCGCTTATGACAATAAATTTTTCCGGTAGGAAATAAAAGTTTTGTTTAAGATTAAAAGGAATAAATATGGCAAACGAAATAACATGGCGGCTGGAGCATGAGAGGATCGGCCGGTTGTTGTTGCATTATGCGATGCCGGCAGTGATCGGTACAATGGTGAATGCTCTTTATAATATTGTCGACCGTATCTTTATCGGTCAGGGAGTCGGTCCGCTGGCAATGGCAGGATTGACGCTGACATTCCCTATTCTGTTGTTCCTCCAGGCGTTCGGAATGCTCATCGGGGCGGGGGCTGCGACGCGTGTCTCCATCTATCTGGGACGAAGGGAGAATGAGATGGCGGAAAAGGTATTGGGGAATGCTTTCACCTTGACATTCATCATAACGCTTGCGACAGTAGTTCCCTGCATGATCTGGATGAAAGATTTATTACTGGCTTTCGGGGGAAGCGAACAGATCATCCCGTATGCGCAGGATTATCTGAATATCGTGGTTCCGGGGACGCTCCTGACCTCCCTCAGTTTTGGCTTCAACGCTGTCATGCGTGCTTCCGGCTATCCGAAGAAAGCAATGTTTACCATGCTGATCGGGGCGATAACCAATGTGATACTCGATCCTATTTTCATTTTCTGGCTGGATATGGGGATTAAGGGAGCTGCCATCGCGACGATCATCTCGATGCTGCTCTGCACTCTTTTTGTCATGAACCATTTTGTCCAGAAAGACAGTATCGTCCGTTTCCATAAAGGGACGTTCAAGCTGGAAAAGCATGTGGTATGGAATATCCTGACGATCGGTGTTTCGCCTTTTGCCATGCAGTTGGCGGGAAGTTTGGTGGTGGTGATCCAGAACTATGCACTCAAACAGCATGGGGGAGACTTGGCATTGGGGGCAAACGGCATTATCACCAGTGTCGGAATGCTTTTGGTGATGCTGATTATCGGGATCGCGCAGGGGATGCAGCCGATTGTTGGTTTCAATTTCGGGGCAAAGAAATACGAGCGTGTCCAGGAAACGCTACGTCTGGTCATCATAACCTCTACCATTATCATGGGAGTCGGCTGCTTTTGTAGCGTGGCGTTTCCGAAATTGATCACCCGTGCCTTTACGAACGATCCTGATTTATTGGATGTGACGGCAAATGGCTTGCGGATCAGTTTGTTGGTATTTGTGGTCGTCGGTTCGCAGATCTCGATCAGCCAGTTTTTCCAAAGCATCGGGATTGCTTGGAAGGCTATGTTTTTGAGTTTAAGCCGCCAAGTCTTGTTCCTGATACCGGCGATGTTGCTGTTCTCCCGCTTTTGGGGGTTGGATGGTGTCTGGTATGCTGCTCCCTTCTCTGATTTTGTTGCGGCTGTAACTGCTTGGCTCTTTTTGTGGTATCATGTTAAAAACATGAAAAGTAAGAATTCGGATTGAACTTTTTAGTATCTCGTTTGTCATACTATATGAAAGTAGATTGATTAGGTTTCAACTAAAAGAATGAGAAGTATGAAAAGAGTATTATTATTACTGGCTGTCCTGCTATTTAGTGCAGGGACAATGATGGCCCAGCAGGATAAAGCTGCCGAGAAGGCCGCTAAGAAAGCAGAAAAAGAAGCGAAGAAAGCTGCCGAAGCAGCTGAACAGATGGCCTTGTTCGAACAAGGTGTACAAGCACTGAAGGAGAAAGATTTTGTATTGGAAGCCGAACGTGTCGAGTTTAAGCGTGGACAATTCGTCTATGTGACCCCGAGCACGAACTTCGTTTCCATGAAAGGTGACCGGGCGACTATCCAGTTGGCTTTCAATACTGCCGCTGCCGGCCCGAACGGGATCGGGGGGATAACGGTTGATGGCAGTGCTTCAAATATAGAGATGAAAACAGACAAAAAAGGAAATGTTACGTTTAGTATGATGGTACAAGGTGTTGCAGTCTCCGCCAATGTGACAATCCGTATGGTAAAAGGCACGAACAAGTGTACGGCAACTGTGAGTCCGAACTTCAACAGCAACCGTATTTCGTTTACCGGTTATCTGTATCCGTCGGATCAGTCCAACGTGTTTAAGGGGCGTGCCATCTGACGTGTAGATTCTTTTGTTCAGGAAAAGCTGCTTTCGGAAAGGAAAGCAGCTTTTTTTGTGCAACGTATTTTATATCTTTGTCCGTCAAAATATCATAAACATAAAAGTCATGCAATTAGCAATAGATCAGAAAGACATAGATAAGTTCCTGATGGTGGGTGACAAGGTGCTTATCAAACCGAAGAACCCGCAGAGTCAGACAAAATCCGGATTGTATCTGCCGCCTACCGTCCAGCAGGAGAAGATTCAGAGCGGCTATATCATCAAGGTCGGTCCCGGTTTCCCGCTTCCTTCCCAGAGTGAGGAACATGAAGTATGGGAAAAGAAGAAAGAGGGTGAGGTGCATTATCTTCCTTTGCAGGCGCATGAAGGCGATTTGGCTGTATTTCTACAGAATGCGGCTTACGAGATCAATTTTAATGAAGAGAAGTTCCTGATCGTCCCTCATTCGGCTATTTTGATGTTGGTTCGTGACGAAGGTTTGTTCGAATAACTCCTTTTTGTTTGGCAAAATACTGTGCTATCCAGTTTTTTGATGTATTTTTGCAACCAAATCAACAAGACTAACTATCAATAGTAGCGATTATAATGAATAAAATTGTAAGTAAAGAACATTTCTCTGCCAACGTAGTGAAACTGGAAGTGGAAGCACCTTTGATTGCTCGCTCCCGTAAGGCAGGCCACTTTGTTATCGTGAAGGTGGGTGAGAAAGGTGAACGCATTCCCCTCACCATTGCCGGAGCTGATACGACGAAAGGAACTATCACACTCGTGATCCAGGCTGTAGGAGGTTCGTCAAAAAAGATATGCGAACTGAATGCCGGTGATTATATTACCGATTTGGTCGGCCCGCTGGGGCAAGCCACCCATATCGAGAAAGTAGGCACGGTTGTGTGTGCCGGCGGTGGTGTCGGTGTGGCTCCTTTATTGCCGATCGTGGAGGCTTTTCATAAGGCGGGCAACCGTGTGATTGTAGTGCTGGCCGCCCGTACGAAGGACCTGGTTATCTTGGAAGAGCAGATGCGTGCCAACTCCGATGAGGTGATCGTGATGACAGACGACGGTTCTTACGGTACAAAAGGTTTGGTGACGAATGGCGTGGAAAGTGTGATCAACCGTGAAAAGGTGGATTTGTGCGTCACGATCGGTCCGGCCGTCATGATGAAATTCGTCTCTGCCCTGACGAAGAAATACGAGATCCCGACAGTCGCCTCTTTGAATACGATTATGGTGGACGGGACCGGAATGTGCGGCGCTTGCCGTATTACGGTCGGAGGAAAGACGAAGTTCGTCTGTGTGGACGGACCGGAATTCGATGCTCACCAAGTAGATTTCGATGAGATGCTGATGCGCCTCGGTGCTTATAAAGATATTGAAAAGAAATAACGAAACCACAGTAAACAAATGACAACAGAAGAACTGATCGCTGCCCGTCGTGCCGAACCGTGGAGAGAAGCACTGCGTAAAAGCAAAAAAAATAAGGAACGTACGGATATCCCCCGTGTAGAAATGAATGAGCTGGATGCGGAATACCGCAGCCATACCCGCCTCGAAGAGGTAAACCTCGGATTGACGAAGGAGCAGGCCATGCAGGAAGCCCAGCGTTGTCTGGACTGTCCGAATCCGACCTGTATGCAAGGATGTCCGGTAAGTATCAATATCCCGACGTTTGTGAAGAACATCGAGCGGGGAGAGTTTCTGGAAGCAGCCAGAGTGCTGAAGGAAACAAGTGCATTGCCGGCTGTCTGCGGCCGTGTATGTCCGCAGGAAAAACAGTGCGAAAGCAAGTGTATTCATCTGAAGATGGGTAAACCGGCTGTCGCTATCGGTTACTTGGAACGTTTTGCCGCCGATTATGAACGGGAAAGCGGAAACATTTCCATCCCGGAAGTAGCGGAAAAGAACGGCATTAAGATTGCCGTTGTCGGTTCAGGTCCCGCCGGCCTTTCGTTTGCCGGTGATATGGCAAAGCGTGGCTATGATGTGACGGTGTTCGAAGCTTTGCACGAAATCGGTGGTGTGTTGAAATACGGTATTCCCGAATTCCGCCTGCCGAATAAGATTGTGGATGTAGAGATTGAAGGGCTGCGCAAGATGGGTGTGAAGTTCATGACAAACTGTATTGTCGGCAAGACAATCAGTTATGACGATCTGCATGCGGATGGTTTCAAAGGAATCTTCGCTGCCAGTGGCGCCGGGCTTCCTAACTTTATGAATATTCCGGGAGAGAACCTGGTCGGGGTGATGTCTTCCAACGAATACTTGACACGTGTCAATCTGATGGATGCAGCCAATCCGGATAGCGATACGCCTGTCTTGCAGGGTAAGAAAGTGGCTGTCATCGGTGGTGGCAATACAGCAATGGACTCGGTCCGTACTGCTCGCCGCTTGGGTGCCGAACGTGCCATGATCGTTTATCGCCGTAGTGAAGAAGAGATGCCCGCACGCTTGGAGGAGGTGAAACATGCCAAAGAGGAAGGTGTGGAGTTTATGACCTTGCATAATCCGGTCGAATATCTTGGTGACGAACGGGGCCGTGTCAAACAGATGCGCTTGCAGAAGATGGAGCTGGGTGAACCGGATGCTTCCGGACGTCGTCGTCCTGTACCAGTCGAAGGAGCGATCGAAACAATTGATGTGGATGAAGTGATTGTCAGCGTCGGTGTTTCTCCCAATCCGCTTATCCCGCGTGCTTTCCAGGGATTGGAAGTAAGCAAAAAGGGAACGATCGTGGTGAATGAAGAAAATATGCGCTCAGCCTTGCCTGATGTATATGCGGGTGGTGATATCGTCCGTGGCGGTGCAACCGTAATCCTGGCAATGGGTGACGGTCGTAAGGCTGCTGCTGCAATGGATGAAGCATTTTCTGACACATCACCATGTGTAGACAAGTAACCTGCCAACTATCCCGTTTCCTGTAATCAACTAACTCAAAACATGCCAAGAACTAAATGATAGCATATGGTAAAGTAGATATAGGTAGTTACTGCCTGTTGCCAATAGGTGGTACTACCTATTGGTAATATGTAGTACTATGTGTCTAGAATAGGTGGTACTACATATAAGTAATATGTAATATGTCATGAATTAGTTCACTATGACTTTTGAAGTAGTTTATGGTAGGTTCTGGATTAGTTGTTAATGAGAACAGGCTGACTCCAGGCGAAGTTTCCGGATACAAAAAGGTGTCGATGTGGTGTCGACCTAAAAACTTACATCGACACCAGCTAATATATTATTTATTAGACAAATGACAACAGAAGATGTCAGGTGTCGTTCTCTTTTGTATTATTTGTGTTTATGGAAAGGAGGAAAGGAATATTTTGTGAAATATTATAAATCGGATAACATTTTGTCGATCGCTGTTTTTACGGATGATAGATTATTTTTCATGACATCAAAAACTATGACCGCATCTATGTCGAAGTAATGATGTGCTATAATGTCTCGCATTCCCATAACTCCTTTCCAGTCAATTTCAGGATAATGCGATAAAAGTTCTTTGTTTGTAGCTTTATCGATACGCTTAACGCTTTCTCCAATTGCAATCAAAAGCATACAAATACTTTCCAATCTCTCAACTCCACTTGATGTTGTCAGGAAATCGTCTGGAGAGAGTATCGTCTCTGATCTCTTTAATATTCTTTCTAAAGCAGTTTGTATCTTTGTCAAAGAAGAACGGATTAATTCAGTATCACACATAAATCCCCTCCTTCTCAATGCGGTTTCTCAAAAAAGAATCCATGTGATCACGCAATCGGACAATATCGACATTACAACCGAATAGAGATTGTAAATCTTCTTTTATATGTACCAAAGCGAACATATTGGGCTGTGAAGTTTCCAAATAAACATCAACATCGCTGTCTTCCGTTTGCTCACCTCTGGCGACAGAACCGAATATCCCCATGCGGGTAATGCTATATTTGGAAGCATTCTTCGTCATATAGTCACGCAGGATCGTTATGTATTCTGCTGTTGATCTCATCTTGTCTTTTTTATTTTTCACAAAGATACGCATTCATGTGGCAAAAGCAAATGGTAGGAAAATAAAAAGCCCCGCTATTCCTAAGAATAACGAGGCCTTTTGGAAGCGAGCGGAAGACGGGACTCGAACCCGCGACCCTAACCTTGGCAAGGTTATGCTCTACCAACTGAGCTACTTCCGCAAAATATGTTTGCTCAAACTTGTGTACTCGAAGCGGGACTTGAACCCGCACAGCCGCAATGGCCAAAGGATTTTAAGTCTGTATGCTTTGAGTATATCTAAGCCTCATTCTTGTTTTGTAATTGTCTTATAATTAATGATTTATCTATAAAGCTGTTTCTTTTTATTTTTCGTTTTTGTTCTCTGGTTTACATTTTGGTTTACACACTGTTGTAGATCAGAATTGATTAATAAATAAGTTAATTTTCTCGATTTAAATATTATACCATATAAAGGAATAAGATACGTTTTTGAATTTCACCATTTGATAAATTCAAACTCGTATCTTGTTCCAATGTAAAAATTTTAATCTTCCCAATATTCGATATTTACAGTAAAGGATTCTTCATCATCCGGAATATATTCACCATCGTCAAAATATTTGCTGGTGATTTCTATAGGATAATCATCTTTGTCAAACTTATATTCAAAAGAAATGGATTCGCCACCTTCCGTTACATTTTGTTCTAAGTTTTTAGACGGTTTACCAAACACCCCCCCATAAAAACAGAAAAATCCATTATACAAATAGAAATCTTCTAAGTCTTCAAAAGGAAGTGAAATGCCTAATGTTCGGTAATCCTCTGTTAGAAGCATAGGTGAAATGCCAAGTTTGTTTTCATTTTCGGTATAAGTTATATGGGACACATCTTCTGAATCACCAAAGTATGAATAAGAAGTAAGATTTTCATTCATATATCTATATACATAATAGTCTATAGAGTAGGAATCATCTATAGATTGTTTTATCAAATAGTTGTTTTCATATTCAAAGGATTTAGATCTCGAAGTACCGTATTCTTTCCATGTATATGTATCAACCAGACCCTGTTTATTCAAAAACAATTCCAGTTTGTCTGTAGCTCCATTGTATTCGGTTTCCATCAAAATTAAATCGTCTTGGTATGAAAAGTTCGTTATAACATCATGTGTCCTATTGGCAGCAATATGAGACTTTATTTGAGAAATACGATTCTTTTCATCATAAGAAAGATTACTTTCCACAAAATAACCATCTTGAGAAAAAACCGTCATTGTTTTTATCCGTTTCATTTGAATCTCTGGTTTTTCTGGATTCTCAGGATCTTCTGGATCTTCAGGTTCACTTGGCTTTTCTGGTTGTTCAGGTTTAATATCATCTTCCGGTTTAATATCTAACGGATCATCTCCACCACAACTCAGTAAGAAACATAATGCGATCAGCATAAAAGGTAATTTTCTAATCATATCAAATAAACTTTACCTTTCCTGTCCCCTTTGGAAAGATTAATAAATAAAAAAGGTGTGGGAACACTATTGGCTTTATCCTATTATCAGGCTCTCGCATTGCCTATGGTACGGATAAAGCAACAGCAACCCACACCAGTTTTGTATATAATTTATCCTCACAGATAAATATATATCAAATGATGCGGGTGCTATTGCTATCATCTTCGTACCATTTTCAAATTTGCGAGATTTGATAATAGAAGATAATTTCAATAACACCTTTCGTTAAACGTATGTCCTCTCACACTGTGTCC
>OGGH01000188.1_pt1 | contig 71198 bp, 55 predicted proteins | sample 1571161 | NCBI WGS metagenome assembly OGGH01 (sample SAMEA2582053, study PRJEB24529) | metagenome | biome: Human gut stool | place: China | collected 2011 | reverse complement strand
TTAGGGGGTCAATTTAAACGACGTTTTCGGGGGTCAATTTAAAGGACGCTTGACATGTAGACATCAGCAAACAGGCTCTCGAACCCATGTGCGAAGAAGGCGAATCGCCTCAACTTTTTTGGGAGTACGGTGACCATGTTTTCTTTTTCGAAGCCGACCTGGAGACTTTAGCGGCTAAAGAAAGTGGTTTGTGTTGGTTCACTCTCACGAAATACCGTTTTGATCGCGAGTATTTTTGAAAAAGGGCAACGGTAACTTGTTGTGGCTCCACGGCAATATCGGGGATGAGGGCCTGCGCTTGCGTCCGCTAGATCTTGATGACTTTTCGACAGAGTTGTTGTCGAAGTGCGGAGCTTTTGAAATTATCTACAAGGCTTCGGAAACGGATTTGCAGTGATGTTTTTGGAAAGACTGTTGTTAAAAGTTAATGAGAAGAACAAGAGCTATGACGTAAACAATTCGTGTGCATAGCTAGGTGAAACACAATATGCGAAAAGTGGAACTTTCCCGATAAAAAAAGGGTGGCATCCCATAGGTCAAAGCTTACACTTTTCAGTGAAGAGTTCGAAACTCCAAATCGCCGCTGCAACGGCGAATGTTGTTGTCGATACTCCAACACAAAAAAGGTGTAAAAAATGACGGTATCTCGTCGCGAATTTTTGTCTGTCGGTGTTGCGGCCTCCTTGGCCGGAGCGGTTTCAACAGCTCAAAGTGCTTCTCTTTGCAAAGCACCGACGAAATGGGATAAGACCTACGACGTGATTGTGATTGGTGCAGGCGGCGCCGGTATGACGGCTGCCATTACTGCACGTGAGCTGGGAGCTAAGGTTGCTCTTCTCGAAAAGCTCTCCTTCCCCGGTGGCAATACGAGCATCGCAGGCGGTGGTCTTAATGCCGCAGTCGAGGAAGACTACAAGAAGGCAGGCATTGAAGACTCGCCCGAACTGCATGCCAAGCAGACCCTGGCAGCCGGTGACTATCGTGCCGACCCTGAACTTGTGATGACACTTGCCAAGGGAGCTCCTGAAAGCGTGAAGTGGCTTAAGGCACATGGTCTGAAGTTCCGCCCCGGCATCTACCAGATTTACGGCGGCCTGTGGCCTCGTTGTCGTAATCCGGACGGTGGCCAGCGCGGGGCAGCCTACATCAAGATGGGTGTTGCTAATTGCGAGAAACTTGGCGTTGAACTGCTGACGGACCACAAAGTGACGGCCGTCATTCGCGAACAGCCGGATTCCGGTCGCGTGCTTGGTGTTGAGGTTGAAGTGGACGGCAAGCGTCAATATTGGCGTGCCACCAAGGGCGTTGTTGCTGCAGCCGGCGGTTTCTCTGCCAACGCCAAGATGTGCAGCTATTTTGATCCGCGTCTTACTAAGCTTTCCACCACGAACCTGCCCGGTGCAACCGGTGAAGTTCTCGTAGCCATGCAGGACATCGGCGCTATGGCTACCGGTCTGGATTACATCCAGTGCATCCCCGGTGCCGCTCCCGGATACAAGGAAAGTGCAAATCTTCACCAGCTCATTGAATACGCCATTTTCGTGAACAAGGCCGGTAAGCGTTACGTTGCCGAAGATGCTCGCCGCGACGTGATTCGCGATGCCACGCTGATTCAGGACGAACAGCTTGCTTTCGAAGTTGCTGATGCCGATGGTTACGAAGCCATGCGTCCGTCTCAGGGCGATCGTAACGAACGCGGTCTCAAGCAGGGCTTCATGTGGAAAGCCGATACGATCGAAGAACTTGCCAAGAAAGCCAAGATTCCTGCTGACGCCTTGAAGGCTACCATTGATGTCTACAACAAGTCGGTTGACACTAAGAAGGACGAATTCGGTCGCAGCGCCAAGATGCTGTGCCGCAAGATCGTTAAACCGCCGTTCTACATCTGCCCGTTCGGTATGTCGCGTCACCACACGATGGGCGGCGTCCGAATCGACACGAAGGCTCATGTCCTTGACCGCCAGGGCAAGATCATCCCGGGGCTGTTCGCTGCCGGCGAAGTCACGGGTGGTATCCACGGTTCCAACCGTGTTGGTGGTAACGCCATTGCAGACATCTTCACGTTCGGTCGCATTGCCGGCGAAAATGTTGTAAAGCAGAAGTAATCGTTTCACTAAGGAACGGTTAGACGAGAGGGACGGGTAAAGCCGTCCCTCTTTGGTTTGGAGCAGATTGACGGAGCAGCAGAGAATCTTTCACAGCTGGGACTTAACTCTTGATCGGGAAGTACTTCCAAAGGCACTCTGGCACCAGAGGCCAGAAAAAGACGAGAAACTTGTATTTCCAGTTGATGACGAGGAGACGCTTTTTCGTTTCAATGCCCTTGATGATGGAGGAGGCGACGTCCGTGACGTTCATTTTGAACGGATAGCTCTTGCCATCGGCCAGAAGATCCGTGTCAACGAAGTTGGTTTTCACGTCGGTGAAGGTCATCGGGCACTTTCGCATCACGGAAAGTTGCTCCAGAGCGTCCTGGTAGGTGTTCTAAAACGATTATCGTATGAGCGGGACAAGGACGTGGTCGCTTGGTGCCATCTGGGCGGTGTTACCCACGGGCATTCTGACGGTCGGCATTTTGCACGCCAACAACCTGCGCGACGCTCAGACGGATACTCAGGCCGGCATTCGTACTCTGGCTTCTGTCTTGGGGCAAAAGCGGTCGGTGTGGCTTTATCAGTTTGAGATGCTCGCGCCGTTTGCGATTCTTCTGGCAACAGTCTGGCTTGGGATTTTGCCGATGACGGTACTGCTTACGCTACCGATTGCAGTGGCCGTGATGACTTTATGCAAGCAGGCCTTGCGTTTTGACGGTGTGAATACGGCAAGCATTGCTACGCTGGACGCCTCGACGGCCAAGACGCAGCTGATGTTCTCAATGCTGATGGTGTCGGGGCTGGTAGCCGGGCATTGGCTGGTCTGACAAAAGCTTTCAAGCGACAGAACGCTCGATTCTCGGAATGGGAGTCGGGCGTTTTTGTCTTTGGAAGGTTCAGAGGCAGTATCGTTCTAAAACGTTTATCACTGTGGTTGGCAGCAAAGTTAACAAGCCTGGAAGGAACTTCTGATCGTTTAGATGTACTCTCTTCCGTCCGAGGACATATGTGCAAAATTTGCACATACCACATCTTGTGCCAGTTCGTCTAATTCGAAGAAAATTTTGAGGTACTTGCAATTACGCTGCGATTAACATCAAAAAGTTCCGACATTTGCTTTTGCGTCATCCTCATTGTGTCGTCTTTGCCGATGAGCGCAAAAAATGAATGCGCATGTTTTGAAGTTATGGACGCCGCTCGAGATGCCTGAAGGCCGAAAAGCAAAGACGGAGTTTTTCGGCGAATCGCCTATCATTCCCGGATTTCGAATCCGGGGATGATAGGCGCGTCTTCTGAGAGGCTTAATGACAGTCAGGATCTTGAGATCTCAGTATTTGTATGACCGAAGTAACCAAGTTCTGTCAAGGCATTTGTGACGGCAATCTCATCGTCTTTTGACAGACGCCCGTAGCGGGAACAGCCGTCGAAGTCGCTAAGACAAAATTGGGCAATCTTTGTGCAACGAACAACCGATGGCTTGAGCAATCCAGCCTCTTTCCAATGCTGCAAAGCAACCTCTCCGGGACAGTCCGTGCGCGGTGGGTGACTTGTTACCTTGGCACCGGCGACTAAAACTTCGCCGGTGTCTGAGTTGATATCCAGAATAACGACGGGACGGTATTTGAAGACCTCAGGTTTGTCGTCAAAATAAAAGGCAAGCCGCCATACTTCGAAAGGAGAAGGCAGATTATTCGACTTCATCATCATCGTCCTCATCGCGCCACTGGGCGGGCATCATCAGCTTCCCATTTTGATGGTAGGTTCTAATGATGCGAGGATCATTCCAGTTAAAGCCCTGGCGTTGAATTCTCACGTCGAAGGGAAAGCCTCCTACTTCAACAAAACGGGTAATGAGAACTTTAAGTGCCGTTGCAGCCGGCATGCCGAGAGCTTCAGCCGTCTGAGTAAAGTCATTTTTTAGCGTGGACGGCAGCTTGAGATTTAAGCTGGCAAGTTCTGACATAAAACACTCCTAAAAGTAGGCTAAAAAATATTTATTGGGTGTGTTTTTGGTTTTTATTTTACCAATCTTTGATGGGGCCGCTCACGATGCTTGAAGGCTGAAAAGCAAAGACGGAGTTTTTCGGTAATCTTCCACCGAAGCGGTCAGTTGGAAATACCGTTTTGTTCCGCGTTTAGCTCTTGATCGGGAAGAACTTCCAAAGGCACTGCGGCACCAGACGCCAGAAGAACACGAGTAGCTTGTATTTCCAGTCGATGACCAAGACTCGCTTTTTCGTTTCAATGCCCTTGACGATGGAGGAGGCGACGTCCGTGACGTTCATCTTGAATGGGTATGTCTTGCCGTCGGCCAGCAGATCGGTGTCTACGAACCCGGGTCTCACGTCGGTGAAGGTCAGCGGGCACTTTCGCATCACTGACAATTGCTCCAGAGCGTCCAGGTAGGTGTTCTGAAACGCCTTTGAGGCTGAGTAAGCACTGGCGGCTCCGAGGCCTTTTGTGCCGGCAATCGAACTGATGATGCACAGATGTCCGCCACCTTTTCCGAGGAAGTAGGAGAAAGCGCAGTCCACAAGCCGAACGAAGCCGTCGACGTTGGTTGCGACGGTGTTCAATTCGGCATCGGGATTGAGTTCCATGTTCTGGCACCCGATGCCGGAGCAGTGAACGTACAGATCCATTCCGCCTAGATCGGCGATTAGAGCAAGTAAGTCGCTGGCGGAATCGTCAGAGCGCACGTCAATGCGGCGGATACGAATTTTCTCGGGCGCTTTGGCTTTGATTTCTTCGAGACGCTCGGTGCGTCTTCCCGCAATGCCGAGTTCCCAGCCTTTGGCAAGTAACTGTAATGCGAGCTCTTTGCCGATGCCGGACGTTGCGCCGACGATGATTGCTTTTGGCATGTGTTTTTTTTCTGAAAGTTGTGATTAGAAAATCATAGCTTGTGATGCTACTGCGTCTGTGTTGCAATGCCTTGCGTACTTTCGGAGAGGAGGATCAAGGAGGTTTTCTTGTTGCATCTTAAGGAAGCACTAGCGGACGCTCCATCAACACATGGGGAATGCCGTCTTCGTCAAATGGTTCGCCTTGTACCGCAAAACCTTCACGGGTGTAGAAACGCTATTGCGTAACACTGCGCTTCGAGTCGAATCGTCTGAACATCTGTAAAGAAGTCCGAGATGACGGCGATGCCGGCTTGGAGGATTTTGGCTCCCAAGCCTTTGCCGCGCACAGTCGTGAGTACGCGTCCGATCTGTACGGCATCGGCGAGATCAGGTGCGGCAAAGATGCGCAAATAAGCGAGGATTTGGCCTTCGTCTTCAAGCCACACATGAAGTGCTTGCCGGTCGATTCCGTCCAGATCCTGATAGGCACATTTTTGTTCAACGACGAAGACAGCACATCGAGCTTGAAGGATTCGGTAGAGCTCATCGGCGGTGAGGTCGGCAAATCGTTTTTTGTACAAGTCCATGTGCTTTTTCCTTGTCAGCTTCTGTACTTTCTGCCGGAGCCGACCAGAACGCCTTCGATCTGGAAGTCGTCGTATTCGCCCGGGTGAATGACCGGGTAGTTACCGGAGCTGTTTTGCGGGTGCAGTTCCGGTTTGCCGTCGACAAATTCGAGCTTTTTGAGCGTGAAGTCTCCCTGCAAATAGGCAAGCACAATGTCGCCGCGGCACGGTTCGATGGAGCGATCAATGATGAGAATGTCGCCCTCATAAATGCCGGCGTCGATCATGGAGTCGCCGCGCGCTTCAATGACGAACGTTGCATCTTTGTTTTTCACGAAGTAGTCGTTGAGCGACAGATCGTTTTCGGCATAGTCCGCAGCAGGGGAGGGAAAGCCGCACTGAACCGTCAAGTCAATGAACTTGATGCTTTCGGATTCTTCAACGGGACGGGCGGGAGCCAGCTTCTTGAGCGCCATAGCCCGCTGCGTTGCCGCTTCAAGCAGGGGTCTCATAAAGTTTGCGCCGCCCAGTGACTTGCAGGTGTCGGCAAGCTTCTTGGTCACGCGAACCTGAAGATTGACATCGAGCAACTCATTGGTCAGACGAGGTCTTCCAACCGGTTTGTGTTCTTGGGACGAAGGCTGTTTTTTGCTTTTTTCCATGGGATTCTCGCACTTGCGATTTGTATACGAATAACGTATCCTACCTCAAAACAAGATTCGTATGCAAATGTCTACGCCTATTTTTCTCCATCTGGACGGCAATTCTTTTTACTGCAGCTGCGAGCGGCTCTTTCGACCGGAACTGCGCGGCAAGCCTGTAGTTGTGCTTTCCAACAACGACGGCTGCATCGTTGCGCTCACCAAGGAAGCTAAGGCTGTGGGGCTCAAACGCGGTATGCCGCTTTTCAAGGTGAAGGACATTGTCGAAGCCAACAAGGTGGCCGTATTGTCCTCAAACTACGAGCTCTACAACTCGATTTCAGGGAGGATGCAAAGAACCGTTGCCGGCATGATTCCGCGTATGGAGTCGTATTCCATTGATGAAGTGTTTGGGGATTTAACCGGAGTGGAAGACGGGGATCCGGCACGTTTGACCGCGTTGGTGCAATCCATACGGCAGCGCGTCTACAAGTGGGTCGGCATTCCGACGTGCGCAGGGATTGCCCCCACCAAGACGCTTGCCAAACTATGCGACCACTTTGCCAAGACCTATCCGGTTTTTAACGGCGTTGTCAATTGGCTGGAGTTGACGCCGGAACGTCAACACAAAGCCATGGCGATTACGCCGATCAAGGAAATCTGGGGAATCGGCTCCAGAAACCGCGAGAGATTGGAAGCCATGGGTGTGAAGACGGTGCTTGATTTTGCCCGGATGGACGCTTCACTCATTCGCAGGCGCTTCACGGTCGTACTTGAACGAACGCACAGAGAGATTCTTGGCGTCTCGTGCATTCCTTTGGAAGATCATCCGCAGCCGCGGCAACAGATTGTTCGGACACGTAGCTTTGCCGTGACGTGCAGCGACATGGACGCCATTCTTGCGGCCGTATCGGTTCACATGGCCGAAACCGTCAATGTGTTGCGTAAGCAGGGCTGCGCCGCCAAAACGGTGGGAGTGATGTTTCATACGGATCCGTTTAAAGCTAACGGCCGTTATCACGCAGTCGTCGAATACAGACCGTTGCCGCACGCGTGCGCGGATGTGATCACGCTTACCCGGGCTGCGCACGATCTGGTGCGAGCCTTTTTCAAGGAAGGATACGGGTACAAGAAAGCGGGTGTCATGCTTGCCGACCTGGTGCCGGCTGAACACTCTTTGGTGCCGACGACGCTTTTCGACACGGATGAGATCGAGGTTCTGAAACGCCGAGAGCGGATTCAGGCTTCGATTGAGGCCCTGAACGAGAAGTTTGGCGGCAAGGTGGTGACGCTCGCAAGTGCCAAGTGTTCTGCGGAGTGGGCCATGCGGCGAGAGTATTTATCACCCTGTCCGACGACGAAGTGGAATGATTTGCTCAAGGCCAACTGAATTGCGGCAGATCTGAGCGTGTCGGGAAGAGACGGTCTGCCGCTCAATGACCAGGACCACTCACCGCTTCACTGCGTGACATTGCTCGAAAAGCCCGCTTTTTGCTTTTCCAAAGCCAGAAGCATCAGGCGCTTTGCTTCGTAGTGCTTTTATGCGAACTGCTTGTCCATGGCAATTCGTTGCATCCTTTCTTCTCCAGAGTTTTTGCTTGTCTCAGTGCAGGGTATTTGGTGCAAAATGCATCGAATTCCTAGGAATAGAATGCGTGCATGCATCAAATTCCCAGGATTTTGATGCATATATGCAGGTCTCGGTGACCTTGCCTGAAATTGGTTGACAGTTTTCCGCGGTGTGACTGAATAAGTAGACAGTTTTTTGGTTTAGCTCTGTTCAACAAAGGTATTGATTTAGGAAGTTTCATAAAATCCTATCAATATTTAAATTTTGATTCAACTTTATAATATGGGTTAGATTAAGATGTTAGCTGTTTAAATAAATCTTTACCTAAAACCTTAATTATGATCTTTATGTCACAGATTTAACAAAATTCTGAAAATAATTTATAGACCCACCCCTTACACAATATATTGTGGTTTCGATGGTAATCTATGCGCTGGGCTAATTTGCTTGTTGCTTAAATCTACTCAATAAAATTAAAAGAGACTGGATGATAAAACCTACACCAGATAACCGCGCTGTAAACCGTCAGCTATTTTCCCGCTCCAATCAGTAGAAAGATAATCTCGAATCATATTGAACAGGTGCCAAACAACGTCAGCATAAATCGGATTAGCTACATACCCATCTAAGAATCTGTTTTCACGGTCAGTGTTTTTCTGCTTTCGCAAAATATAGATTTGGTCAATTTTATTGTTCTTCAAATTGACAGCTTCACTCAGTTTCAGCCTTTCAGCAACCACTATGTATAGGGCGTTAGGGTTGTTTCTTTTCAGCTGTTCGCCAGTAGTCGAACACGATTCAAGCATAGTTTTATCAAGATATGTTTTACACTCGATAGCTACTGCTGGCATATCAAAACTTTCTTCATCGCCGGAATCATTGCCCTTGCAGCGAAACGATGCATTAATTGTAGCCCCTATAACAAAGTCATAGTCTTTAACCTCAAGCAAGGCACCAGGGCGTACAAGCATGGAATCATAATTATCGCTTTTGAATGATAATTCCTTGAATGCACGGGACTTTCCAATTAACGCATTCGTTGAATAATCAGCAACCAAATCCTTGAACAAGTAGTACATAAATTCTTCAAGGGCAGATGAATGCAAATTGGAACGAGAATCGAACTGTTCTGCATAAATCTGTTGGTCAATGAAGTCTTTATATTCATTAAAGAGTGCCACACGCTTCTTTATGATTTCCTCGTCAGCGGGCGTTACCTCTTTTGCAGGGCCAATAAGAGCAAGGTTTGCCGCTTTCCACGCTTCGTATTGTCTCCGTATCTCCGCTAAATACTGTTTTGATTTTGAGTCTTGGTATTTAGTCCTGTGAGTTTCTTTTTGGTGAATATTATCGCCATGAACAAAAATGCTCATTTTTTGTCCCCTTGTATATTAAACTTCACTTGCGCAAGAATATTCGCCGCAATTGCTTTCGCCATAAGTGGCGGAACAGCATTCCCTATTTGGCTATATTGACACAAGTAAGCTTCACCTGTGCGTCCCTCTTTCAGTAATAGCTTTTTACTTACAACAGTAGGTTTGCCCAAAAATACATAACTATCGGGAAAGGACTGGATTCTTGCGCCTTCTCTTGCTGTAAAGTTCCTGTTTTTATATGGATGTACAAAATTACCATAAAAAGTAGCTGTTATAGTATGACAAATTCTGTTGGGGTGCATTCTCCTGTTGTTTTGGTCAAACGGTGAATCTGATACAGCCCCGTTACCATTTCTTTTTCGTTGCTTTAATCTGTCATCTGTAATGTCAGATACAGATTGTCCCCACGTCATTTGACTAAAGCGGTCAATCAATCTCTGTGTATGCTTCATAGCTAAATGATTGTACAAAACAGCAGAATCGTAACGGCAATACTCTTGGTAGGTGTTCTTAGGGTCGGTCGTGTAGTCCATTTCTTCTGCACCTTGCCGTGCTTCAATATCCGGCAAATCAGAAATAGCCTCCCATAATGTAGGACATCTAACTAATCCGTTTTTTTTCAGAAACCTATTTTCCTCTATTTCCGTTAAATCTGAATCACTTACATAATGGGTAGCTTTCGGGAAAGGATTTATTAAGGCTTGCATTGACGCAATCATAACAAAACGCTGCCGCATTTGTGGAACACCATAGTCGCTTGCAGTCAACACCGAACTATATACATGGTACCCGATTCCTTCAAATTCCCTGCGTATTATTTCTACTACTTTTTCACCCGCTTTTGTCTTTGCCTTAATAATATTTGGAACATTTTCAAGAACGAGAACCGTAGGTTTGAAAAGTTTTGCAATACGAACGTATTCAACAAATAATGAATTGCGCGGGTCTTTCGGATCACCTGCATTTTTTAGGCAGACAGAAAAGCCTTGGCAAGGCGGGCCACCAATTATTATATCTGGGGCAGAAATCTCTTTTTTAATATATTCATTACTAAAAGATTCTATGTGTCCGAAAAGCATTTTGGCTACGGTATGGTTATGCTGGAATGTTTCAGCTGCCCATTTGTCCTGCTCAATAGCACCTATTATTTCACATCCGGCAAGTTCAAATCCCAAACTAAAGCCACCTGCACCGGAAAATAAATCAAACACCTTAGGTTTGCTCATAATTCATCGTTCCTATCACTTTTCAAGTCCACTATATCATCAAGTGTACAGTCCAGCGCGACACAGATTTTTGCTAAACTGTCCATTGCTACAGGTTCATCTTTCCCCATTTTGGCAAGTAAATAGCCATATTTTCATCTTCTAAATAGGAATTGCGTATCTTAATTTAATTTCATGTGTTTTAGTTAGACATTTTGTGGTAAACACAAAATTTTCTAACTTGTTTAATTTATTCTTAAGGTATTTTTAGCAAAATTAACAAAGTTGTTGTATACAATATGATTGTTAAGATATTTGGTGGCAACACCTTTAAAGTTACCGTTTACCATCCTTTTTAACTCAAAATGATAACTGTTTGCAGTATTAATATTGAATGAACCGCTCTTATATCTTCCTCTTGGGATCCTAACATGTACCAAATCATTGCTTACAGCAACTTTTTGATAACTTCTTAGAGAATCTGTTACAAAGATTGAACCTTGCTCAATTCTATTGTTAATCACTTTTTCTAAATCTTGAACTTTAGGTTTTCCTAGATTTGAAATTCGGCCTACGGACATTCCTTCATGGTTTACCATACAGGGCACACAAACCATCTCTTTGGATAATCCCCGTGTAGACACGGAATGCTCACGATTGTGGGTCTCACGAGGAATACTAAAATTTTCTTTCTTGGTTCCTTTAAAGCTTAAGGCAAAAAATGTTTCATCAGATTCAATTACACCCTTTAGGGTAATATTTGATTGCATATTCTGAAGTGCATCGAGTATTTTATGTCTCCATCTAAATGCAGTTTCTAAACTAATTTCGCAAATTTCAGCACATCTTCTTAAAGATTTCTTGTCAAGAAAACATTCACAGTATTTTTTCCATGTTTCCAAATCTTTTTTCGTAGAAAATAGTATGGTATTGTTTGAAAAAGTAAAAGTTTTACCACAATCTTTACATTTGAATCTTTGAATGTTGTCTTTATGTCCGTTTTTAACTACATTAATACCCTGACAATGTGGGCAACAGCATCTATCTTGTAAAGGATGATTTGAATGTTTGATTACAGATTGTTTAAAAGATTCAAAACTTTGAATTTTCTTACTCTCATGATTCAATGATTTTAGAAAATTCGCTTGTTCTTCTTTAGAAAGAGAATTAAACATTTGTCTAAGGATTGAAATCTGATCTGACATATTTAAATCTCCATTTGAATTTACATAGATATTATAGATCAGATTTTTTATAAATCAATACTTTTGTTGAACAGAGCTTTTGGTTTTTGCCTAAAACTGTCGCCAGCTTTTTTGCAAAGACCTGATTTGGTTGACACCGAACGCTCTCGTCGGGGAGTCTTCTCCGATTTTATCCTTGCATCCTTACCATGACGACGTAACGAGTCGAGATCAACTTCGACTCAGGGGGTGATCGTGTCAAGCCCAAAGCCTCGTTTAATGGTGGGGACCCGCTTAGCGGGGCGTAGGCCGTTCATTGAGGCGTAGCGGCTTGCAGCGCAGATGGATGAGGCAATGAGGCCAGAGGGTTTGGTACTCTGTCGGACGACGAAGAGGAATGATTTACTCAGGGTCGATTGAATTGCGGCAGATCTGAGCGTGTCGGGGAGCGATAGGAAAAGTGTGGAGATTACATTCTGGCAGATTGTGATCTGGCGGAACATAATCTTTAATAGTTAAATCAGGAAAATAAAATAGTAGGCGCAGGAGTAGAAGATGGGCGACACAGATTTCTATGGTCGCGTCGGTGAACTTGAATCACTGCAGGATGCGTACGACAGCAGAACAGCAGAAATGGCAATTATTTACGGCCGTCGGCGCATTGGAAAAACGGCGCTTATCCAAAAATTCTGTGAAGGAAAACCGGCTTTTTTTTACACAGCGAAAGCATGGAAAGATCCGTATCAATTGGATCGTTTTTCACAAGCTGTGGGAACATTTTGCGGAAATCCTCAATTGCGCGATCTCGAGTGGACTTCGGCGCTCAAGGCACTTGCGACTCAGCCGTCACCGAGTCGCAAGGTGATTGTCATTGACGAATTTCAGTACATTGCCAAGGAACGCCCGAGCATACTCTCCGAGCTTCAGGTGCTTTGGGACGAGGAGCTGTCTGAAGAAAACATTCTGCTGGTGCTTTGCGGCAGCGCCGTGCCCCTTATCGCCAAAGAAGTTTTGGGAGAAAAGAATCCTCTTTACGGGCGAGCGAGAACCATCATGAAAGTTCGTCCGCTTCCTTTTCAGACGGTCTCCGGATTTGTGCCTTCTTACTCAGCGGATGACGTTTTTCGCGGTTACGCCGTGTTGGGCGGAATCCCTTATTTCTGGCAGGGCGTGAATCCTCAACTTTCAATGACGGAAAATCTCGCCGCCAATATTCTGAGATCCAACGGTTTTCTCAATGACGAGGCTCAATCGGTATTGAGGCAGGAATTTCGAGATCCTGCCACCTACAACGCCATTCTTCAAACGATTGCCTTCGGTTCAACGTCAAGAAACGAAATTGCGCAGAAGAGCTTGGTGGATACGCGAACGCTTTCCAAATATTTGTCCGTACTGGAAGACATGGATTTGGTTGTGAAGGAATTACCCGTCTTTGCCGGTTCGGGGGAGTTGGGAAATGCGTCTCGAGGACGCTATCGCATTGTCGACCCGTACGTGAAATTCTGGTTCCGGTTTGTAGCCAACAATCCGACTCTGATCATGACGCGGCAAGAGGCCCTTTCAGAATGGAAAGCGACCGTAGAGCCTTGTTTTGCGGATTTCGCAGCGGAATCTTTTGAGCAGGTCTGTCGTCAATACCTGACACAACTGCGCTTTTCCGGGAAGTTGCCGTTTTCTGTGACGACTCTGGGGCGATGGTGGAGAAACGGCACGGAGATTGATTTGGTTGGAGCCGATCACGAAAGACGGCATTGTCTGGTGGCTGAATGCAAGTATCGCAATCAGAAAGTCGGAATAAAAGTGTTGCGTTCCCTCCAGGCCAAATGCGAACAACTGCCGGTTGCGGAGGACGCCGTTTTTCACTATTGGATTTTTTCTCGTATGGGATTTGACGATGTGTTGCTTGATATGGCTACACGGGATCCTTATTTGCATCTGGTCGGGATGGATCAGTTGCTGGATCGAAGGCTGTGAGTCGGTAGCAAAGCAGTGAGTAATTGATTCCTGATGACAGATTGGGGGCAGGCCATGAAGCCTGCCCCCAATCGCAAAAGAGCAATGAAGTAGGGACGAGCCGTTACTTATTCAGCCCCAAAGCAGTCTTAGCTGCAATACGCCCGAACGTCAACACATCGGCAGTAGCATTGCCGCCCAAACGGTTGCTGCCGTGAACGCCGCCAGTCACTTCACCGGCTGCATACAAGCCTTTGATTACGTTGCCCTTCTTATCGAGCACCTGTGCCTTCGGATTGATATACAAACCGCCCATTGTATGGTGGATAGACGGTGCGCGAGGTGTTGCATAGAACGGAGCCTTTTCGATCTTGCGGTCGAAGAGCTTGCGGCCGAACTTCGGATCGTTCTTCGCTTCAACCATCTTGTTGAACTCTTCAACGGTTGCCTTCAGATTTTCCGGCGGCATGCCAAGCTGCTTGGCCAGACCTTCCAGCGTGTCGTCCTTGTAGATGCGACCGAGCTTAACAAGCGTTTCGACGTTTTCTGCAAACGAGTTGTATTTCTGGACAATGCTCGAGTCATTGATGTCGTAGCACATGGCACCGGGCTGTTTCTTAATGGCAGCCACAAACTCGTCACGGCGAGCGTCTTCCTTCACGAAGCGCAAGCCATTCTTATTCACGTCAATCACGTCGTCAAGGCCGGACATCTTGCGGGCACGTCCCTGCAAGGCACCGGAACCCGGCGTTGCCAGCGGGTAAACCTGAACGTAATTCATGCCGGTGAGATCGGCACCGATCTTCGTGGCCATGACAATGCCGTCGCCGGTGGCACCCGGCTGGTTTGTCGAAACCATGTCAGGCGTCAAGACGGGCGAAGATTTTTGGCGCATTTCCTTGTTCTGGCTGTAACCGCCGGTGGCGAGAATCACGCCGTACTTGCTCTTGAACTCGTAGGAATTGCCCACCTTGTCGCTGGCTTTGACGCCCACGACTTCACCATTGCGGTAAATGAGTTCCTGGGCACGCATACCGGTGATGATCTTGACGCCTTCCTTATTGGCGGCCTTGAGCAACGGTTCAATGAGTCCGGTCCCGGCGGGCGCGTCAACTTGGTGTGTACGCTGCCAAAGAGCACCGGCACCTTGACTGACTCGATCCATCACAGGCGTACCGTGCTTTTGCATCCAGTGGAGGGTTTCAAGCACATTTTCGGCATAGGTACGAATCAGGGGAATATGTCCCACCTTGTCGCCGCCGTTGTAGGTCTGCAAAGCATGCCATTCGGGGCAGTCAAAAAGCGTCTTGCTGCCGCTCTTCAAATATGCTTCGTACTTGGCCTTAACGTCGGCCATCAGTTTGGCGTGATCCGCGTTGGCCGGTTTTTCGTTGATGGCCTTAACGACGGCATCCTTGAGGGTGTCGGTCATCGGAAGCAGTTTTTGACGTTCCGGATCAGCGGCATTGAAAGCGCTGGCGCAACGAAGCGTATTGCCGCCGATCACAGGCATCTTTTCCAGCACAACGATGTTGTATTTGCCTGCTTCGGCCGCAGTCACCGCAGCTGACAGACCTGCACCACCGGAACCGACGATGACAAGGTCATAACTTTCGGTCTTCGTACCGTTGAACTTCTTGATCTTGACGGGGACGGGAGTCTGCAGCGCAGCCAGATTGACGCCGGTTTTTTCCAATGCGGCAATAACAGCCTGTTTGAATGCGCCGCTCGTGACCGTCGCGCCGGAAACAGCATCCACATTGACGGTCTGATAATCAAGGATGTCTTTGGTCATTGTGCGAATGGCCATGCCACCCATCAGATCGGTTTCTGTGTGGCCGGGAACCTTGATGTCGGTGATTTTGTCTTTGCTAACCGTGACTTCGACATTGAGGTAACCGTTGTTGCCGTAGACCTGAGCTTTGTATGTACCCGGTTTAAATTGTGCTTTTCCGACCTTCTTACCCTGGGAGGCATCCAGGGCCTGGTTGACAGCCATCAAAATGCCCTTGGAAGAGACACTGGCACCGGTGACGGCGTCCACCTTGGTTGAGTTGGCCTTTACGATCTTTGCCGGCAATGTGTCAATTGCCTTGGTACCGACTCCGGGCGTTTCGTTGTGTTTCACAACTTCGACTGCCGTAATCTTGCCGCTGTCGATTGCGACTTTAACAGTCATCGGGCCGTTGTGGCCCGGAACCGTCTGAGTGTAGGTCGCTGCAGACGCGCTGATGGCACAAAAAGCCATTGTTACGGGAAGAACTATCTTTTTCAATGTAAAGCTCATCTTTATCTCTCCTCAGTGACGAACTTGATTGGGCTTATTAAGCCTTCTGCGTAATATGCTACTCCCGCAGACATGCAGTGGCTATAGAGGATTAACTCCCTGGTTGACGTGAATGAGGAAGAAAAAGGAAACGAGGCACCAAAGTGGGTTTAGAACTTTGAGCCGTTTTTTGAATCCGGAAAATGGAATTGATTCGTTGAGGAGATACAACTTCCAACTCAAAAATAACAACAAGCCGAAGCTTGTATCCTTGTTGAGTTTGCGGCTAATTCAGAAACTTACTTAGCCGCGAGCGGAATTAAGCTTCAATTGAAGTGCTAAACGAGAAATTCAGAGGAAAGATGGTGACGCTGGCAAGTGCCAAAAGTCCTGAGGCGTGGACGATGCGGCGCGATTATCTTTCACCGTGTCCAACAACGAAGTGGTATGACCTGTCAAGGTTAATTGATCTCAAAAAGAAACCGCTTGCGCTCGATGTGGATGGCAGAACGCTTGCGGTTTCGTTTGATCGTTGATCAGCTTGTGTTGTTTAACGCCTTTTAGCTGATGGCACTAGAACCGAAGGAACTTTGGCGGAGGGGACTTCGGTCACGGGAACCTGTTGCAAAGGTTGATTGGCTGAAGCAGCCGTAGGTGATTCACAAACAAAGTCAATGGTGGCCGTAGCGTTCTTGTCCGCATTGCCGTCATTGAAGCGAGACTTGAGCAAACGGAATTTGAGATCCTTGTCCGAACAGAATTCCTGAGCTTGTTTGATCAGTTCAACACGAACAATGCCGCCGTTATCGGTGGCGTCGCTCGAGGCGCTGACCGTGTAGGTGTTGTTTCCAATCTCGACGAACTCCGAGCGTTCAGGAGAGCTGGCGCAGCCGGCAAGAAGCAACGCAGATGAAAATGCGAGAGCCAGATTCAGACGACAGTTGAGCATGAGCGACCTCTCGAAAAAGTACTACCTGCTTTGATTCTAACGAGACGCGACCGTTACAAAGCCCGTGAAAATTGCAACAAACATATAGTTCCGAGAAAGGCAAAATGGAAAGATAGTGGTAATTTTTTTGTAATGACTTCCTTTTGACTGCGTAACGAATTTGTTAGTTCTGCTTCCTAGACTTGATTTGTAGAGGTCTTTTTACATCAAGACCTGCAACATCAATACAGGAGAGAACAAGATGACCCAGAGCACACTGCAGAGCTCACGCAGGGCGTTTCTGAAAACCGGAGCTGCGGGCGTCATGACGCTCGGCGTCGGTGGTATGGCTCAAGCTGCCACAACAGCCAAAGCATTACCGAAGTGGAATAAGGAATTTGACGTTATCGTGGTCGGCAGCGGTTTGGCCGGCTATTGCGCAGGCATCACCGCGGCCGAACTGGGACGCAAGACCGTCATTCTGGAAAAAATGGCTGTTCCCGGCGGTTCATCTGTGATCAGCGGCGGCACGTTTGCGGCTTGCAATACCAAACGTCAACAGAAAGAAGGCGTCAAAGACAGTGTTGAACTGTATGTGAAAGACGTCCTTAAAGCGGGCGGTCGCCTCAATGTGCCTGAACTGGTGCAGACCATGTGCGAACAATCCAATGAGGCTTTCGAATTCCTAGTGGAACGCGGTGCTCAGTACAACGAAGAATTGCGCAAGGTGGCAGGCCACACTGTGAAGCGTTGCTTCCAGCCGCTTTACAACAACGGTTTGAGCGTGATCCAGCCGTTGCATCGTCATTATCTGAAGCTCAAGAACACGAGTCTTCAGCTTCGCACCAAGGTTGACGAAATCATTCGCGATCAGAAGGGACGGGCAGTAGGCGTTAAGGTCCGCGAAGCCTACATCTTTGATCCGGAAAGCAAGGCCGACGACCGTTTGAACAAGACCGGCGTTGTGAAGTTCTACAAGGCCAAGCGCGGTCTGGTGTTTGCCACCGGCGGCTTCTCTCGCGACTTCGAATTCCGTCAGCGCGAATTCCCGCAGTACAACAAAGTGCCGTCTACGGTGAGCTGCGGTGCCACGGCCGGTGCGTTAAAGCTCATGATGAAGGCCGGAGCTCGCTCGATTCACTTGGCGCACGTTCGCTTCGCCATTTCGATCGGCTTTGAAGACATTGAAAAGGGCATTCTGGTTGACCAGCGTACAGGCAAGCGTTTCATTAACGAAGGCGCACCGCGTATGGGCCTGTCGTACAAGATCATCGATACGGTCAACGCAGGCAGCGATTGGCCGGCATTGATTTATGACGAGGCAGGCCTGGCAACGCTCTATGACCGTGAAAAACTCAACATCATTCTCAATAACGGCGAAATGCCGAAGTTCGACACTTTGGAAGCGCTTGCCAAGCATTTCAAGATTCCTGCAAAGGAAATGATCGAAACGATCAATCGTTACAACGGCTTCCTGAAGAACAACAAGGACGAGGATTTTGGCAAAGACTTTAAGAAGACGCACGCCGTGCCGATTCTTAAAGGTCCGTTCTACGCTTGCCCGGTTTACCCGAAATTCAACTACTCGCAGGGTGGCATTGCCATTGACGCACGTACACGAGCGATCAGCGCTGAAGACGATCAGATCATTCCGGGGCTCTTTGTCTGTGGCGAAGCCTCCGGCGGTGTGCATGGTGCCGTTCGTGTGACCGGCTGTTCAATGTCCGACTGCGCCGTGTTCGGCCGCATTGCCGGCCGCGAAGCCGCTCAGATGCCTGCCGTTTGACTTGAGGGAGTACCGAAATGAAAAAGACAACGTTGATTGCCATGACTCTGGCTGCTTCCCTCGTGTTGGTGACGGGAAGCGTGAACGCAGCTCAAACTATGAAGCCTTTCCACAAAGGGGTTTCGTGCGAAGCCTGCCATGGAGAGAAGGCGCCGACGGCTCCGACGAAGACCGATTGCTCGTCGTGCCACGGCACACCTGAAGACGTGGCCAAACTAACTGCCGGTAAGTACAAGAAGTACTACAACCCGCACGATTCGCTGCACTATGCAACGTACTCGGACTGCGTGGCTTGCCATCGCGAACATCAACCTTCGCGTTTGGACTGCAACAACAGCAACTGCCACCGCGAGTTCAAGTACAAAGTGCCGTAATGCACTGATCTGACATCTCACTCCCAAAACCGCGGCAACGGGAATTTATTTTCGTTGTCGCGTATTTATTGCGGTAGCGTTTCCATTCGATAACCGATGCCGGAATGGCTGACAATGCCGCAATCGTCCTGCATACCTGCCGCCCGAAGTTTTTGGCGCAATCGAGCCAGCGTAACCCGCAGATATTGAACATCCTGCTGTTGGCTATTGCCCCAGACATGCGCGATGATCTGTTCATGAATCAGCACGGAGTTAACGTGCCGCATAAAGTACTCCAGCATGCTGAATTCGACGGCCGAAAGTTTGATTTCTTTGTCGTCAAACCAGACTTGATGCGATGATGTATTGAGTTTCAGGGAGCCATTGACGATCTCCTGATCGGGCACCTTGTGCGTGGTGGACAGGCGTCTTAGAACGGCACGTACGCGGCCGAAGAGTTCCTCCAGCGCAAAGGGTTTGGGCAGATAGTCGTCAGCTCCCAAATCGAACGCGCGGATCTTATCTTCAATCTGGTCTTTGGCCGTGAGCAAAATGACGGCACAGTTGCTTGTTCGACGGATGCGGGTCAAAACGTCATAGCCGTCGAGTCCGGGCATCATGATGTCCAAAAGCACCAGATCCGGCTGATGATCTTCAAACACCTGTAGGGCACTGGGACCGTCGACGGCACAGATCACTTCGTAGCCGAGACTTGCAAGATTGATCGAAAGCAACCGACGGATTTTCGGTTCATCATCCGCAACGAGAATAAGCGGTTGGGACATGGTCAGTTTTGCTCCTCAATGCTCACTGTGAATGTGCTGCCGTGCTTTGGCTTGCTTTCGACGGTAATGTCTCCGCCGTGAGCTCGAGCCAAGCCTCGGGAAATCGTCAAACCCAGGCCGGTTCCTCCGGCTCTGCGGGTCATCGACATGTCGATCTGATGGAATTTTTCAAAGATTTTTTCCTGAGATTCCGGTGCAATGCCGATGCCGTTGTCTTTGACGGCAAATCGTACCTGAGTTCCGCAGCGAGTGACATGCACGCTGATGCTTGGAGTGGTGTCGCAGTAGCGAACGGCATTGGCAAACAGATTGATGAGAATTTGCCGCAGACGATCCGGATCAGCAAATACTTCAGCCGCATCCTTTTCAAAGTGAGATTCAAAATCAGCCGACCGTGCCGCCGCTCTTCTTGCTTCCTCAATAACGGTACTGGTTTTGATCAGACGACGGCGCAAAACGATGGCTCCGGCTTCGATGCGAGACAGGTCGAGCCAGTCGCGCACAAGCGTTTGCAAACGATCGATGTCTTCAACCAGCCCGTCGATCAGTTCGGACTGCATTTCCTTTGTCCAAGCGACGTCTTTTCGGGCCAGCGTTTCAGCCTGCATGCGAAGCGAAGCAAGAGGCGTTTTGAATTCGTGAGCGGCGACGGAAATCAGAGAATTCTTCATCACGTCGAGTTTGTGGGCTTCGGTGATGTCACGCACGACGACACCCATGCCGATGAGCGCACTTTCTTCTTTGACCGCGAACGAACTCAGAAGCCAAACTTTGTCGTCGGATTCCACCAACGCAAATGTGGTGTTGGGTTCCGAGAGCATTTTGATGACGGCTTCGACGCTGTTCGGGTTTTTCTTTTGAACGGCGCGAATGAAGTCCTCACGCGTGAGTGTCTGTACTTGGGATTCAAGGTTTACAAACTCGAGAAGACGGTGATTGAGCAAAGAGAAATTGCCGTCACGGTTCAGCAAACCGAAACCGTCACGCATGGAGTCAATGGCGGCGACCAACGTAGCTGTCCGTTCCTTGACGCGGTTGTCGAGCAGGGTGTTTGCCGCAAGCAGTTCCGTTTGAGCCTGTTCAATCGAGTAGGCCATGCTTTCAAACGTTTGAGCAAGGGCTTTGACTTCGGTAGGCGCCCTTGGTGAGAGTGTTACGGAACGAGCCTTTTTGTATTCATGACGTTGCAGAAATCCTGCTTTAGCTCCCAGAGCCTCAATTGCCAGCGCGAGTTTGCCTGAAATCGTGTTGGAGATGAGCACGACAAGAAGAATCACGATAAACACCAAGGCCGCACTTGATGCGAGCCACTGGTGAAAAATCGCATTTTCTTCAGCCTGAGGAATGCTCAACCAGACGTACCAGGACGGTGACGTTAAAACGGCTGCCGTGGTGACAACAGGTTGCTTTGTCAGCGAAGAGTCGTGACGTATCAGTCGGATCAGACCTGGGACGAGATTTGCCTGCGAAACGGCTTTGATGTCGAGAGCCTCGGGATGGCTTAACGCTGACCATCCGGGAGCGTATATAGCATGTCCCTGATCGTCAGTTACGACGGCGTAGATGCTTTTATCGAGTCCGGCACGTTTAATGATGGTGCCAATCTTTTCCAGATCCAAAGCACCCAATACGAAGCCGTCAAAGTTACCTGATTTGTCGAAATAGGGAGCAACGATTGTGCAAAGGAGTTTTTCCGTGCCGCCAATCCCCTTGAGAACAGGGGAAATGTAGGTTCGAGGCTCTTTTAGCAAATTTTTGAAGTGCTCCCGAAAACTGAAGTCGGCGCCCACCATGGATTCACCACGGGCGTTGAATTCGGGGTGAAAGGCAAGCGTCGTTGCACGCTTGTCGGCGAAATACATATTGATGAAGCCGGGGAACTGCCGGTAGAGCGCAACGAGAATGGCGTCGAGCTTTTCTTTGCTTCGTTCTCCGCTTTGCGTAATTTGGAAAGCGGCGGCCTCAATGCCTCGTCGGTGCATTTCCACAAACGACTCGATTTGATCGGCGATTTGTTGCGTGGAGACGCTCTGGTGTTCCTCGGCCTTCCGAATTTCAGCCTGCAGAAGCCAACTCTGGTATCCGATCAGAACACAGATGGGAATCAGGGCGACGGTAAAAAGAGAAACCAGAAGTTGGTAACGGTGGGAGCGGATGGGCATATCCTTTGGCAGTAGTGAGGAAGGATTCGATGTCTATGTGGCTCATGCAGGTATCAGAGTCTGTTATGCAGGATTGGGGTAATGTAGTTGATATAACGCTCCGGATTTAGAAAAACGATAAAGGACAGGCATCTGCAACAGAAATGCTTTCAAGGTCATGCCATTGTGTAGGATAGCCTGTCCGAGAACACACATTTACGGAGTATTTCGTGTCTGAGAGGATATACCGTTAGCTGGCCGACTTCTCGGTTTTCTAAACTTTGCAGCAGGTCTGGATTTTGCAGAGAGATCCATGTCAAATAGTCCGTAAATTAAATTGCCAAGTAACGGCATGTTTTCCTGCATTTCCTGTTGTTCTCCCAGTTTGTTTGACGACTGGTTATTGGTGGTATAGGGATCTCCTTTATCTTCCCAAGCTTTGTCTGATACGACCGTATCATTGCGTCCGAAAATCAACTCTTGCATCTCAGCTCGCTGTAGCACTCGGGCATATTGATATTCATCGTAACTATTTGCTAGGAAAGGAATAAAAATATCGACTGGGAGCTTAAGTTCAGAGGCATATGAGCCGACACGGTCTAGACGACCGACTCGTTGTTCTAAAACGGCCGGATTCCAGTTCAGATCATGCAAAATGATCGTACGGCAGAACTTGTGCATATCCATACCTTCTTGACTGACCTGAGAACAAACGAGTACTAGTGGAAAAAAGGGCGAAGAGAAGTTGTCAAGAATCTTTTCTCGAAAGCTTGTCTCACCAGTAACCAAAGACAAAGTATGGAAACCCGCTTCAGCGCTATGAAATGTTTCATCTTGTGAGTCAACTGATAGACGCTCAATAGGTTCCAAGTCTGGATTTGCTTCGGCCGTTTCAGAGTCGTTTGCTGTTAGTTTCCATCTGGCTTCATCTTCTGACATAGAAGAGCGTAGATAGGCGGTAAGAGAGGGTTGCTTGATCTTTGAAGTCAATTGTTTAAAGACAGTACTGAAGAGAAAAACAACGCGGGCATCAAATTGAGATGAAGGGAAATTTTGGTTATCTTCTCGTTTGGTCACATATTCATAGAACATTTTTAATTTTGATTCGTCGATAGCTCCCCAGAAATGTTGAACAGCGATATTATTTGAAAGATCTTTGGCTTTTTCATATGTAGTAGATAAAATAAATTGCGGGTCAGTTATAGAGTTAGAAGTGAGATGTGGTATTTCTTTAACAAGAGAATCAAAAGTAAGTTTTAACTTATCATTGAAGGCTTTAGCGATAGCTTTTACAGTCGCTATTCGCTGACAAAAAACAAGAGTTTTTTCACCTCGTTTGAGATTTTTCAAAAGGATTTCAACTGTTCGTATAATCTTCGGATGAGAGGAAGAGGACTGATTTATAAGCTTTTCAAAAAATTCCGCATAAAGCTTAGTTGATATAGGGCAATTGGCTTTTGCGTTATTTTTCTCTTTTAAGGATAAGTCTTCAAATAGGGCACTTGCTTTGAGTGCATCGTAACTGGAAGGTAGGCCAGTGAGCAAGCGAGCATTTTTCGCTGTTGAATTGTTATCGTGGGTAGCCATTTGAGAGAGACGCATGCCCAAAAGATCAACCCATCCGGAACAGCTATTGTCGATGCCTTCCGAGGAGTGCATGAGCAGATGCGCATCGTCTGCCGGCGGGTTTAGTGGAATTTCCATGGCATTGAGACAGGCCTCTTTACCGCATAGGTATCGGCGTGTTGCCAAGTTCTGCTCAGAATCATGGAAATGTTTCTCGGATCGAGTTTTAACAATCAACACTCGAAGGTGATTGAGAAGCTCTTTATTTTGAAATGAATATAGATCCTTGATGGCATTAGCAAGTGGTTTCAAGCCTGCTTTATCAGATTTAGATAGATTGTCCCATATTTCTATTTGAGCTTGCTTATAGTTATCATTTTTAGTTGTTGACGTTAATGTTTCTTTTTTCGTTTCGATAATTTTTAAGGCTTCTACATTTCCAGCGAGGTAAAGCCAGCATTTCGCGACAGTTTTTTGATGATTATTTGCTTGATCAAGAAGGTGGTTGGAGGTATTTGTGCCTTCAGATAAAAATAGGGCCAAGTAGCTCTCTTTGAATTTATTGAATTGATTAAGCCATTTTGGTAGCTGATCAATCGTGGATATTTGATTCAAGTCTTTTCCTATCGTCAAATCAATAATGGATTTTAGATCTTCAACGCCCATATGCAAAGGTGTTGCGGAAACAAGAAGGGTTCGCTGAACGAATGGTTGAATGAATCTTTGAAAAGAGCTTGCACCATAGGCTCGTCTACGCCAGTTGTGAGCTTCATCTACGACTACGAGACTGATCGGCGTTGATTTTTTTAGATTGAAGAATGTTTTTTCAACTGCTTTTTGATAATTAATTTGCTTTTGTGTTGGTCCTGTAGATTTTTTATTGTCCTGATGTATTTTTTCATAGGCATCAACTCTTAGATCATTCATGTAAATAACATGAATAGCACGTTCTTTTGGCTGTTCATCCCAAAAAGTACTGCCTACACGTTCAGGGTGAGCTTCATAGTCTATTAGATGAAGAATAGTCTCTTTTAGACGAAACAGCAATTGTTCGAGATTTTTATTTTGTTTCTCAGAAAGTGAGCGACCAGAAGTGAAATTCTGTAGCAAATTGTTTGGTCTTGAAATTAATTTAAGAAACGGATTTAAAAAATCAAAAAAAGGTTGCCAATTCCCTTGTGAACGTACATCTTTAATTTTTTTATGTAGATGTAAGGGTGACTGAAAAACGCCAGCAGCAGAAAATCGCTCCATTAACGGATCAGAAATTGTAATATTATCCCAGGATAACTCACGTAAACGGACAGCAAAGGCGGCAAGCATTTCGATTATGCGTTTGGCATGTGGTTTTGTAAATGCCCATCTTTTTGACTTAGTATTGTAAAGTTGAATTAGATTTGAGAGTTGAGGTTTAGTATTCTCAAAGAGAGGTCTTGCCACAGTTGGTAAGCCCTGATCAAGTATGGATAGAAATCTCTGTAATATCAGAATTGGTCTTGATGGAAATTCAAATTCGAGGTCTTTCTTAAAGACGACCTTTGGGGGAACAATTGTAGAGCGCTGATCTGCACCCCAAATAACAGAAATGACTTGAACCATGTAGTTCAGTCGGCTCTGAAAGATTTCTTTGTCTTTCTCCGATAAGCCCGTGTCAGATGGCGGTAGAAGGTCAGCAAGAGATTCAAGCCATTTTTTCCAGCTTTTCTTTTTTTGCGCAGTTTTCCATGCAGTTCTATCAAAATCTTGGTCATACCAATTTTCTGATTTACATTTCACAAAATATCTTCGCAGATTTCCTATTAAGCGGACCGTATCTGCCTGAGATAACATGGAATTCAGAGGTCCTTTAAGCTGTGATTTGTCAAAATTGGCATTAAAGGCTTCGTATCGATTCTGCAAGTTCGATATATTATCCCATTCTGAATCTCTTCTTTCCTTATCTATATGGAGAGAGGTTTTTAAAATGTTTAATAAAAGAACTTGAGGTGCAGCTGTATGCGGACGTTCTTTTCCTTTACCTTTAAACAGGTCAGCTAGAGTAGGTCTGGCTTGCGGTACACTACCTCTTTTGTCTGCTTCCAGGGCATCAAGCAATTCTTTCGTTGAGTCCAGTTGGTCAATCGAAGTTTTTTGAGAATCTTTTACAAAAATGCGATTGAAATAATTAAGTTCTCGAACCCACTTGTTGGCAACCATGCGGGTTGGCGCTATAACAACAGCGTGTTTACGTTTTTTCCGTTTTGTTTGTACCCCATCGATACCTGATAGTGCCAATTGAGAAAAGATAACCATCATGGCTACCCAGGTTTTACCTGTGCCGACGTCGTCAGCCAATATTTGCACGGGCGTGATTTCACGAAAATAATCTGTGATCGATTGGGCTTCCTCAAACTGTCTGGTATAGGTGTCTAACTTAGTATTGGCTTTGTTGACGTATCGAGGAATACAGACGTCCAACTTATATTTTTTATTGGTCATGATTGCAGGTCCTTGGGGAGAGACTGCTGAAACTGTTTGTAGTAGGTATCAAGAATCTTTCGGTAAGGGTCTTCAGTGTCAGAAAAGCCCTGAGGTCGAAATTGGGTTTCCCACAAAATTGCCTTGTCGTACAGTTCTTTAAGGAGCGAGGCGATTTTTTCCGTAAGCACAGGGTTTGACGTTGGAGTTCCGTCGAGTGAGGCAGTTGCAAGTCGGCATGCAAGAATGGCTAGTTCCATCAACATGAAAGCTTTGTCGGTACCGCTCAAGCACATTTTGGACAGAGTGGCATTGGGTGATTCTAGATTCTTGGCATGAGCTAGCAGTGCTGAAAAAAAGTCACTATGAAGAGGAGGAACTTTGAGTTGATCTTTGCCTTCTGCAATAGCGGGAATAATAAGGGATGTTTCAAGATTACCTAGATCCGTAATCCAACTGCGCATCACGTGAGTTTTGGACTTGTTTATGTCTTGGTCAAATTTATTATTTTGACGTTGATATTTTTCATAGATATTGTCACGCAATTCTGAGTCTTCAACTTGCGAGTTCTCTATCTTTCTTGGGGCATAAAATTGTGTCAAAAATGATAAGGCACATTCAGGTCTGATAAGCAAAGAGTATTCGGTAGCAATTCCAAATGCGCGATCAATATTGAATGGAATGAAAGTTGGTTTAGCAATATTTTCATCCTTGGGCTTCACCAAGATGACACGATTAGATCGTAATGATGTTTCGTTTATATCGCAGACCTGGCTGACGAGATAATTCCCGCTGCCTTCATTTTGTATTGATAATTTCAGCTCTATGTCGCTAAACCAGAAGCGATTGCCAATTTGATCGGGGATCGGCACTGTATGCCCACTGCGTGGGTAAAACCGGAATTGCCCGCTAAGTTTGTCAGCAGATGTCTGGCGAGTTTTCGACGAGACCAAGAGGATGCTTTCCAACCAATCAGGAAGAGGGGATTCAGAGGGATCCTCCTCTTCAGCTTCCTTGTCAACACCAGGGACATCTGATCTAAGGTCGCAAGCTGTGACTTCAACGTTGAGAAGTTGTTCGACGAATTCCTTGTCAGAATGATCACTTAATTCAACTTTGGCAATTACGCCGAGTTCGAAATTTTGCCCACACCACGCTTTCGTTGAGAAATTTGCGCTGCCAATATAGAGCGTTCCCTTACCAGTGTCATCGAGCAAAAGTAACACTTTGGCGTGAAGTTTGCGTTGAAGATGATTCTTAGCTTTCCTCAGCGAAGGTTTTGCACTGCCGTGAAATTCGTCAATAGCTTTTTCTTCATTGTCAGAAGTTTCTCCCGGAATCCGATAACAGTGGTAATGATTTTTTTCGAATCCTTCAAAGAAAGAATGACCCCAAGTATCAAATGAGGAAAAAATAGAGACTTCCTTAAAACTTTGATTAAAAGTTTTTTGGAACTCTTGTAAAACTCCTTTTCCCTCTGAATTTTTATCAAAAAAAGGAGAAACAGCTATAATCCGAGTGGGTTTGATCTCTTGTGTATCACAGAAATGCTTTAATTGCTCTAATCCAGTTTTGTCGTATCCTGAGGAGAGTAACTCTAATGAAAATTTACTGTTATCAAATTTTGGACATTTGTCTAGCTTTTTCTGCAATCTCTTGAGATAAGGTTTAATTCCTGCAAAGGAAGAATTTGTTTGATAATTTTTCGAAAGAAAATCGTACCATTGACGGAACAGCGCACAGATATTTGGATCAAGGTCTTTTGAATCAAGTGTAAATTCGACAAAGGTTTCTCTATTTGTAAAAAGACCTGATTCAGTCAGATTGAAACTGCCTAATACAAGTGTATGTGTGCCGTCATTGAGTGCAAAAGCATATGCTTTGCTGTGATGGCAACAAAATCCAGTTTTGGCTTTGTAGTGAATTTCGAAATCGCCGGGAAAATAGGGTAAATTCTGGCTACGTTTTGGATCATAGAAAAGACAGGCTGGAAAGGCTCCTTTAAAGCGAAGTTGACCTTCTTCTGCATCATCAGCAAATTGTAATAATTCTGTTCTTGCAAGTGAGATCGCTAGTTCTGGATCAAATTCATATGTGAGTATTACAGCGGCTTCTATTTGTTTGTCTTCAGCTCGAAAAGCTTCAAGAATAGCGGGAAGGGAGCCGTAATGTCGAGTTGGCTTACTCATGTTCGATATCCCTTTCGTCGTTGCCTTCATCAATAAGATCGAACCATCTGCCGAATGTTTGCCAAAGGAAATTACCCTCGATAAAGTCTTTCCAGAGAATCTCATCCGGATCAAACAGTTGTTTGAAATCTATACCATTTGTATGGTCAGGGATAAGCTTGGGTAGTGGTAATGGTCGACCTTCATTTATATGTTGTCTCAAATGCATAAGAAGAATAGAGCTTTTTTCTAAATCTCCTTGTTTTCGTGCTGTACGCACGAGTTTGAAATCGTAATCTGATTCTTCCAGATTTATAAACGTCATCGAACGTCCTTTCTTTTTTTCGTGATGACGGAGGATTGATAGCAAAACTTCCGTAATTGCAGCTTGATCTGGACTATCGGAAAACTCAGGCCAATTCGAGGAAATTTGAAGATCCGATAGGTTCAATTTTGCCGCCCTAAGCAGGGCTTCTGATAGTCTTTTGACGACCGGATGTAGCCATGAGAGGTTGTTATCGTTACTTATAAATTGGGACAACCACGCTCCGTCTTTACTATGCGTATCAGCGAAGACGATTAAACAGTAAAGTAAAAAGTCAGCCAGACTCGTTACCACTTCGAAAGTACGGCACTTGTCGAGACAGACTTGTAGATTTACTGTTTCATTTTTTTGGCTCCCGAACACAGCTTGATAAATCTCAGTCTTCAGTTCGTGGGCTGAAGCGACTTTATGAATGACACCGAGGTAGTCGCAAAGCGTTGGAAAAAGAGTAGAAGAAAGTGTTTCTGATTCATCGACGAAATCTTTCCAAAAGTTAGTTCGATTAGCGTAAGGTTGATCACGACTTTCATTATCTTTATTACTTATCTCTTCCCAGACATGTTTGTGAATGATTTTCAAGTCCTTTACGCTAACGCCAACATTATTAGTAAACCAATTTACGACGATTGTTCGAATTGGACGAAAAGAGCGGTCATCGGAAACAGGAACCAGTGGAGACTTCGGATTTGAGAGCTCATTGCTGTTTGTCAATAGACCGAACCGACGAAGTGAAGCGGTGTAGTGTGGTCCAATTCCGTAGGAAGTATTTTCTAGATAACGGTTATCTCTATTGAAGCAAATAAATTTATTGTTTTTTTGCTCTCTTAAGTATTCACGGATTCTTTCGATGTTCAGAATTCGGTACGGGTTGTTTTCTGATGCATCAAGGAGATCTGAAAATGATTTAACGTCCTTAGATGAAACGCTTGCTAAACCGAACAAAACCTCAAGGTGGCGAAGTAGCTTTTGTCTGCTTTGTTTGGGAAGATGAGGTTTGATCTCCGCATCTTGGAGAATCTTGATATAAAGTAATAAAACTTCAGCAGAAGTTCGTCTGGGCGTCAAGACGGTAAATGCTGGAAAAACATCTCGTTGCAATTGTTGGCGCAGATGTGACCAGCCTAGAAGATCACCTGATCGATCAGAAGCGGTTATCGGCGTATAGGGAGTGGCATAGAGATAGTGAAGGATTGACTTAACCATGACGACCGACGCTGGATATGAATTTTCGAATCATAACCAACGGAGAAAAACCTTGCCGGTTTTAGCCACGAGGACACGCCGCCGTCCGCTCTGATTGGACGCCAAATGGGACCTGCCTAGTGTCTAAACCTTTTTTTTCCTGCCATCAGCTCCGTATCTTCTAAGATTGCACGTATTCGTTTCGAATCAGCTTCTCATTTTGTGGTGAAAACCCATGAGTATCGATCAAGACTATCAATACTCGCTTGGCGAGGTCCTTACCCGTAGCTTTCTTCTGGACAAGCCGCCCGTCGATATCCCGCCATACCAACGCCCGTACCGCTGGTCAATCAGCGAAGTCCGCAAGCTTCTCGAAGACCTCGATAGCTTCCGCTACAACCCCGAGACAAAGTCTTACGACGAATGCGCACAGTACTACTACGGCACGATCTGTTTTCACGCTCACGACGGCAAGCTCGAGCTCATTGACGGCCAGCAGCGCTTGACGAGCTTTCTGATTCTCATCAAGGCGCTTTTGGACGTCACCGATGGCATCAACGAAGTCAAACACTTGCGCGACGAATTGATCGAAACGATCAAAACGCTATCGAGCGACCAAGACTGGCATGAGAACAAATGGCAACCTCAATACGAATACCGCCAGCCACAGACGCAAGAGCATATTGCTGCCATCTACCGAGAGCAGTTTGCCGATTACCAGCGCGTCAGAAAGCTCATTCATGAAGCGACGCAACTCGCCGGAGGCGAGCAAGAGTCAAATAATGAAGGCCAATCCGACGTTCCGCACTACGTGATTCAGTTTTTCACCGACGAGTACAAGCGTTTGAAGTACGCACTCACAAACGGCGTCTTTGCTGTGCGTATCATGGAAAGTCGTTATGAAGCCGAGCTCTTTTTCCAATGCGAAAACAACCGCGGCAAGGAAATGGAACTCATCGACATGCTCAAGGCCTATCACTTGCGCATAGCACTGTCGGTTGAAAATTCTGAAGCAAAACGCAAAGAGACGCTCACAGAAATTAAGGGAATTTGGGAAAAGCTGACAGGTGACGACGCGCGCTACTTGCGCTTCAGAACGACCGTCATCTCTTTGCTGTTGATTCGCTGGGGTGTGGCCTATTGGATGCATTGGGACACATCCAACGTTGAAAAGCTCAAGGGCATTCACGGCACTTATCGGGGCAATCTCGTTGTCGACGAGAAGCTCGCGCAGACAGGCAAAGGGACCGAAGCAGGGACCAAGTTTCTTCCCGATCTGATGTCGCCCATCGCACCCGGGCTGCCGTTTTTCCAAACGCTCGAATACTATCAGCGCATTGTGGAGGCGCTCTACAGCACGGTACGTCTTAGCAAGGACCCCGAAGCCAAGACGGATGAAAATGTCGGCGCGAACGTGTGCAACATGTTCCACGACATGGTGCTGGCCCACAAACCGTTTTTCGACAATAGTCACGAAATTGCCGTTCAGGCTGCGGTTTGCTGGCTCGATCGCTTTGCGACAGTTGCTCCGGACCTTGAACGCCCGTTTGAAAATGATGTCGACCGCTTGCGCGATGCTTACAACAAGGACATGGATTTTCTTGTTTATGTCCAGTGCTACATTCGGCTATTTAAGCGCCTGCGCGTTCCATTGAAACGCAACGATAAGGAGCAAATCCTTTTGTTCGGGCAGCTTCAGGGCGCTCGGCAGATTGCCTTTTTCAAGTTGGACCGGCCCACCGAAAATCTCATCACGATTCCGTACCGCACCAACAGTCCGGCGGAGTGCCGTCGCGAGCTTGAACGGCTTACGCACCCTGATGAAGTCACGTGGGCTATGGTTGGCGACAGACGACAGCGATACCGCGAATACGTTGATGAGGAAACGCGTGTTGAGACAATCGCGTTCAAGGAGCAGGCACAATGAGTACGTCCTTTGATGCAGATTTGTTCACGGTGGGCGAGCTGCAAGCCGATAAGAAGGTTCTGGTTGTGCCGGCCTATCAGCGTCCGTTTTGTTGGACGGACAAGCAAATTGAGGTTCTTGTTCAGGATCTCATCACGCACTTTGCTCGGTACAGTAAAGACAAGACTTGCCGCTATTCTCTGGGTACGGTCGTTTGCCATCAGCGAGAGGCTCTCGAGGTTTTGGACGGCCAGCAGCGCCTGACGAGCATTGACATCATTTTGGCCATCCTCGATCAACGAAAGGCGCATGCTGATGATTCGGAATATACGGTGAGAGAGGACGACTTCGGATGGAGGCCTTCGGTTATTCGCCAGTACGAAAATCTGACGCAGGACATCCGCCCCAAAATCAGTCAGGCGATACTCTCGTCCGTTTGCCTTAAGATCAACGGCGCCGCAAAAGACGGTTTGATTTTTTCGGACGAAGAGGGGTTAACGCCGTTTGAAAAATTTGCCGACTGCATTCGCAAGAGCGTTTGCGTTTTGCGTGTGATTCTGCCCATCGATGACGCCAACCCTTATGAAGGTCCTGCCATGTTTGAGATTGTCAACATGCGCGGACAGGCATTGCGCTCCATTGACATCGCCAAGGCTACGCTTGTGGAATGTCTCAAGGATGCGAACGACGCCGAGCGCATCGCCTTTGACCGTCTCTGGAGCGGTATTGCCGCCTTGCTTCGTTCCGATCCGCAGCTCCGTGTCGAAGACATCGTTAAGAACATGAGTGACGTACTCAGGGGAAGTTCGAAAGTTTCAAGAACCGATCGGCGGGAAGGCGGCACGAAATTTTTCGAGATCGTCGGGAACGCCTTCAACAGTAAGACGAAATTGCAAGACCAAAGCGAAACGGACGCGGAACTCACCGAAAGTTCTGAGGAACGCCGTTTTGTCGTTGACTTCGAGAATCTCTTTGTGATCGCCAATGAGGTTTTCCGTTCGCTCAAAGGCGCAGACGATGAAAAGTTCGAGACACTCAATATTCGTCCGAGACCGGGCGAATCTGACTACCGCGGCCTGCACGATCGCATCGTTGTCGGTAAAGACGTCAAGAACGAAAACGCCAAGCTTGACGATCAGGAACGACGCAAAGACGTCTGGAGCTTCATGACGATCCTTTGGATTGCCGCGATGGTGGCGCGCCAAGCAGACGAACTTCTGGCTGCTGAGAGCAAAAACAAGTCGCCCTTTGCCTTGTTGCTCGACACTTTCTATGCCGCTAACGGCTACCAGTACTCCGGACAGTATTGGCTTCTGTCGCTGGTTCACACCGCCGTCAAGGATCTTTGTCCGGTCAATTGCCTCCCTAAGAGCGCGCAAGCTTTGCTTTCAGGAGCCTCATCGGCGCAGGAGTTGGCCGACAAAGTGGAAAAAAGCTTCGGCAAGGACAAAGGTTTTAAACACGGCTATTTGCGTCTGATTCTATGGGGACTGGAACGGTTTTTGAATCCGAACGCTGCGGGCAAGATGACGGCAAACGTACTGAAACTCGGAGCCGATGAAGACGAGGTCAAGTTGATTGAGGCCGTAGGGAAAGCTTTTGAGTCTGTCGGACAGTATGACAAGCAGGACGAAAAATTTGCCGCTTGGCGGTATACTGAAAACGGCGTTCGTTGGAAGCTTTTTTTCACCGACTGGCTGCTGTGGGTGGATTCAAAGCAAAAGGGGACGAGCTTTTCTTATTTGGCCCAAATGCTCGATCATCCTCAACACGTCGAGCTCATCCGGGATCTGAATGTAGAAAAGTCGTCAGACGATCCGCTGGAGAACTTCCGCAAACAGTTCGCGAACAAAGCCGAGACAATGCGGATTGTTTCGCGCTCTCAGATCGAGCATTGGATTGCTCAGGAAACTCCGAGCATCCAAGACAGAACGGTACTGCACCATTTTGCCAATCTGGCACTGATCAACGCTTCGGAAAACGTGGAAAACAGCAATAAGACGACGGATCAGAAAGCGACACAACTTTACGACAATCCGTCAGCAAAGCTGCTTTGGCTGGCTTCGTATGCAAGGGCGACGGCAGATAATCAGGCGTCGCTTGCCGACTGTTTGTGTACGTCGGCAATGGATCGTTTCTGGGCTGACTATGTCGCTTCGTTTGCCAAGCACGACTGGCTGGGCTCGTAGCCGGAGTATTTTTGTGCAGGCGGAAAATGAAAAAAGCTCGGCCCTCCATTGGTAGAGAGGACCGAGCAAAAGCCGTAAGGCCTTCAAAGGAAGGCGCGTTATAACCGAAAGGTTAAATCTGTCAAATGGGGGTTGAAAAAATTTATGAATCGCCTTGGCAGATACCGCTCCATAACCGCGACAAGCGCAAACCAATCGACGACCTGACCTACGAACATGCTCCAAAACGAACAGTGAGCATTGCGGTCATCACGTACGCGTCAGTCGATGACGCAACCACCTTTACGATGGGCAACAAGTACCAGCACAGAAAGGTGGTTGTATGTCAGTTATTCATTTCACAACTCGTGAAGAGGAAGTGTTTCCTTACTGGACCAAAGTGCCGGAAATCGGTCTTCGTCGCATCATGGCTCTGATTGCGTTGGCTTCAAAGACGGGCCTAACGGGAAGCAGAACTCCGGTTGTGCGGGACAGGAACGGTCGGGTGATTGACGGCCTCGTGGTGGATTCGTCAGATGCAAAAGAACTTGTCGAGCGATTGACGAAGCATGATTTTTCCAAGGATTGGAGTTTTCAGATTTCAATCGGCAGGAAAAAATGCACCATCAGCTCAAAACAGATTTATTCGTCTGAACGATGGTCGGGTGCTGTGCCGCGCAATGCTGAAATTGATGCTGCTCTCCAAAATATTCAGAACAAAAAGAACAGAGAGATACTGGAGAAATACGGCGAATTCTGTACGGATTACTCATTGCTGGTGGAACTCAAGTTCGACGATAAGTCTTTCAACAATTTTCTCGGAGCGTTCCTTGATCTCTTGACTTCGGACGAGACAAATATTCAAATGGCTGTCACCAAGGAATTCTGCGATATTGATTTAATCAGAAAAGTTGAGGATGCAGTCAAAATTGTCACCAAAACGGAAGATCAGTCTCAAAAAAGTTAACTGGTGATGAGAAATTTTCTGCAATAGGGCAGCGATTGGTGATGAGTGCACATTGTGGCAGGGAAACAAAACCTTGAATTTTTTGTCAGATGCGAAGTGAACTGGACGGGATATTTAAATGTCGAGTTTAATTACTTGGATCATAACTTTTTGTGTTTTTGGATGGAAGGGGATTGCGATAATCATGGTAATTGCAGTCCTGAGCTTTATTCCTCTGATGTTAGGTGGTAAGTATGTCTCAGAGGAATGTATAGGGTGTCTAACGTACTTCATTCTGATTGTTGACACAATAATTGGACTTCTGATTTTTAACTGGTTGGAGTGAGTTTTATTCAAAAAGCTAGAACTCAAATGGCAGAATATAGGACGTCATCCCAAAAAAATATTTATTTTTTAGATAAAAGCAAGTGACGGGTGAGGGTGTTTTAAAGGGTTTATCGAGGTCTGATATTTAGATGATAAGTTTCTTATGTGACATCCTGTGTTGGATTATTCTATGGGTTATTGTGATGGTGATACCAATGTCACTTATATCTTTTTGACTTTTACCACTGACACTGTGTGACGATGATGACTCTACTGAAAATGTCATATTATTGCTGTGGCTCTCGACGTTCTGTGCTCTGTTTGCAATTCCTATTTGGACCTGGCTAACTTAATCGAAGTTTGAAAAAAAGAAAATGACAAGCTCATAGAGCGTCATTTCAAAAATATACGTTACCAAAGCCGGAGGCGAATTTGCGAAGTCCGTCACTAGCCTTCGGCAACAAACGCGCAGTCGGCTTGGTCTTGCACAAAACTATCGTCTTTCGTTGTCCGGTTGGCGAATTCACAGCTTTTCGGAATCCGGTTCAAGCGGTCATTTTCCTACGTGAAAGGAACCGGGAGCCTTTGATCCAGCCCAACCATCAATGGACGGGCATGCCGACGATCCGCCCGGTTGCGGGTGTGGGCAGATTATTGTCCTGGTCCTTTTTTTCACGAAGATAGGCTTCAAGAACGTCGACTTCGAGAGGGCCGGTTTCCAATATCTTGGCGTGTTGTCCGAGCATCGAGAAATGGTCGCCCCCACCGAGAAGGTAGGCGATCGTAACGATGCGATAGACATTCTCAGGCACAATCGGCGCCCAGATTCCTTCTTTCGTGCGTATTTCAGCGGACACGATGCGTTTGCCCACGGGGGCCGCAGGATTGATTCGATAGCGAAGCCCCGCTGTCTGCAGGAGTCTTGGGCCGATCACGTCGGGCTCTGAGAGACCGTGTTCAAGCGCCTCCCGGAGTACTGCGCCCGAGACGTCGGCCACCTGAATACGGTTCCCGAAGGGGTGAATATCGAGCAGATCGGCGTGGGTGACGGGGCCGATGGGCATGGCGGCTCGTACGGCACCGCCGTTTAAAATCGCCGCGACTGCACCTCGAGAGCGGCCCCAGGCGAGAAACGCATCGGCTGTCGCCATTCCCGAGAGGCAGTCGCCTTCACGACAGGGATCGAGCCCGTCGGGAAGCGTTGACGTGTTGACGCCCACGAAACGCTCCTGATCGGCGCGAATGGCCTCAATCGACTGGACAACGAATTCGTGCATCGCTTCGTCGCGACGAAGGCTCGGTACGAGTTCTTCGAGATCTCCCCGGAACTGCACGATGCGGCCCGCGTCGTCAAAAGAAACCGTGAGCCGTCCGAGATAGCGTGTCGAGCGCCCCGCCTGTACCACGAGCGTCTTCGAGCCGTCGTCATGCGCGATGACCGTCGGGTAAGGACCTTCCGAATGCGGATGAACACCGAGAACGCTGTGGGTGTGGCCTCCGACGATCACATCGATAGCAGGCACAGCGCGGGCAAGCGCCTGATCGGCTTCGTAGCCCACATGCGTCACCGCGATGATGTGCGTGACGCCCGCTTTTTCCAGTTCCGCCGCGGCACGCTCAAGCGCCTTGGTACGGTTGGTAAAATCCGTGTTGGGGCAGGCTTCGGAAATATCCTTTCCTTCGTCGTTGGCCAGACCGATGATGCCGACTTTGACGCCGCTGAGGTCTTTCACGACGGTTGACGGAAGCGGGACTGTCGAGAGAGGGCAGGCGGGATTCTTTTTAAGATTCGCGGCGAGAACCGGGAAGGGCAGGCCCTTTACGTATTGAGCAAGCGTTTCGCATCCCAAGTCGAATTCGTGGTTGCCGAGTGTCACCGCGTCCCAGGGCATTTGGCGCATAGCTGCCCTTGCCCAAGGCATGCCGCCCGTTCTGAAAAAGTGAGTCCCCTGCCAAAAGTCGCCGGCATCAAGCGCCAGCACGCCTTTGCCTTGGACCTTCGCCTTTGCTTTCTCGTCGGCTACAAATGCCGTAACGCGTGCAAGACCGCCCACTGCGTTGGTGTCGTCGTAAACGGGCCCGCGGTCATTGACGCCGGCCGCCGCCGAATGGATGTCGTTGGCGTGCAGAATTGTCAAGTCCCAGGCGAAAGAGTTGAGGGAGGCTAAGGATCCGACGAGCGTACAGGCGACGGCAAAGAAAGTGCGTCGTAGTGAATGAATGGGAGCGCAGGCGAGCGACATGGTGTTTCCGAAACTAGGTGCGAGGATTCTACTGCCGGAGACATCAAGCTGCCTTTGCAGGGCTGACGAAAGGAGGATGGAGTCGAGCCGTCGTGAGCTCTTTCTTCTGATTTCGAATCGTTAAGTACGCCGATAACAGCAGACTTCATACCGAAAAGGAATTTCTCAGGAATCAGGACTACGCCGTTTATGTTGAAGGTTTGATCTGACGGAGCAAAGCGCTCTTGCCGAGCAAAGAGTTCTTTGAAGGAGGTCTCCGCCGAGTCCTCGCAGACTACCTGTAAGTCATCGTTCGTGAACTGCTTTTCATAGTTGCTTTGTACGCCCGAAACACCTTTAAGGAACGCTCTTCGTTTCGAAGAGATCGTGCATGAGGTGTTTCAGACTGTCAGATACAGAGGATTTTGCGGAGAAAGCGTCAGGGCAAAAAGGTAGAGAACTTTCCGATTGACACATCCAAAAATAGAAATTACCCTTGCACGTCACAGACATTTTGAACATGCCCTGAGCCGCTGTTTCTGTCAGTCAATTCAAGCTATTTATGAGCATTATCTACGACATCAAGGCATGGGAAATTTTTCGAGCCGTGTCAAAGACCGGTTCGTTGTCCATAGCGGCCTCTCACTGTGACGTTACGGTTTCAACAGCTTCACGCAAACTGACTCTTCTTGAAGAAGCTTTCGGAGAGCGTTTGTTTGTCCGAGAAAGCAGACCAATCGTTCTCACGCCGGCAGCAGTTGAGTTACTTGGTTATGTAGATGACTTACTGCAGGCCAGTCAGCGACTGCAGTCACTCATGCACGAAAACGACGCAGGTGATACAGGCACCATTCGTTTTATGCTGCCTTCGACGATTGGGGAGTTTTCCGCCGCTTTGCTGTCCGAATATGCGCGTTTTGCCCCCAACGTGCGTTTTGAATTACAGATACCGATTGATGTCGAGGCATTTCGAAACGACGGTGCCGATGTACTACTGTTAACCGGTGAACCGAACAATTCAGCAGGACTGATCAAAATCCCGAGAGGCACAATGTATTTTCTGGGATTGGCCTCACCGTCCTGGGTCGAACGTTACGGTTTCGTTGAGTCGCCTGAGCAGTTGCCCGAGTGCTCAATCATGACGATGCCCTGGCACCCGACGGGTATTACAACGGAACTGACGCGAGCCGGAGAGACAGTTCCCATATCAAAGGAACAGCTGACGGTATGCACGAACGCACGCGCAATTAAGAGCGCCGCTCTTGATGGTTATACGCTGGCACTTGACCTGCCGTTTTTCTACTGTGTTGAGGAAATTCTGCAAGGTCGGTTAGTGCCGGTTCTGAACGGCTGGCACCGTCAGTCACAACCGAACTATGTCGTTTGTTCCGCACAAAGCTGGAAACTGTCGCGTTGCCGAAAGTTTGCCCATTGGATCGCGCATCGGTTGGAGGATCAATTTGCTGCGTGTGGTGAGAGGTTGCGCAAGGCCGGGGTGTTTCTTGAGTAGGAGTCGGAGAGCGCTGGAAAAGAAAGACGTCCGAACATAAAAGAGCTCGGACGCCTGTCAGATTGAGACGTTAGTCGATTACTTCATTGCTTCCTGGCCGGCGCGCTTGCCGAAGACCATCGCATCGGCAATGCCGTTGCCACCGACTCGGTTGTCGCCGTGAACGCCGCCGGTGACTTCACCCGCAGCATAGAGGCCGGGGATGATTTTCCCGTTGGCGTCAAGAACCTGCGTTTTCACATTGATGCGAATGCCGCCCATGGTGTGATGTACGGCCGGGACAAGCATTGTGGCGAAGTAGGGACCTTCGGTAAAGGGAGCGTCACTTGCCATACTCTTGGTAAAGCCGAAACGATCCTTTTTGACCTTGCCGGTGACGACTTCGTTGTACATATCGATGGAGGCCTTGAGCTTATCGGCCTTCATGCCCGTTACTTTGGCCAGACCCTCGATGGTATCGGCTTTATAGGCTTTCCCAAGCTGCAGTAACTCGCCGATAGCCATGCCGCCGATGACGGTGTCTTTGTTCGGCAGGCGCATCTTGTTCATCACGACCCAGTATTTGCTTTGAGGCTGAGCAAAGATGGCCTTGCAAAGTTCGTCGCGTGGGGCGTCTTCATTGACAAAGCGTGCACCGTCAACATTGACGAAGATGCGGTTGCGACCGGATGGCCAGGAAGACATGATGCCCGTACCAGGAGTTCCACCCGGGTGAAGCTGAATGTAATCCAGATCGATCAGGTCGGCACCGACATCCTTGGCAAGTTTCAAACCGTCGCCCTGAGATGCTCTGAAGGAATTGGTGCTACCGATGGAAGAATCGAGAACCTTTTCTTTCCAGGGGCCAGTGTTGAGTTTTTGGCGAAGCTCAACGTTGGAGGCAAAACCGCCCGTTGTGATGATGACGCCCTTCTGAGCTGTGAACGTCACTTTCTTGCCGTTGTGTTCGGCCTCAACGCCGATAACGCGGCCGCTCTTGTCTTCAATTAGCTTTTCGGCAGTGGTATCAGTAAAGATTTGCACTTGTTTGGGATAGGCCCGAATGAAGGTCTCAAGCCAATTTGTGTAGGCAAAGCCGCCGCCGACAGCCGCCGTACTGTGACCGCGCGGGTAAAGCCCGCCGACAATGGTATTGACCGTCGGGCTGAAATGAACGCCTTTGACTTCAAGCCAATTCATGACTGAGGGTGCTTGCTCAACAAGATAACGGGCGAGTTCCGGATTGTTTTTTTGGTGTCCGCCTCGCATCGTGTCTTCGAAATGCTTGTCGATGCTGTCTTTAATGCCCTGACGATCCTGACGTGACGGATCAACGGCGTTGTAGCCGCCGCCGGATACAGCGGAACTGCCACCCAAAAAGCCGAGTTTTTCAATGATGATGACATTGCCGCCGGCTTCAATTGCCGAGGCCGCCGCGGCAAGACCCGCACCGCCGCCGCCGATGATTACGACCTGAGATTCATATTTGTCGTTGAGTTCCTTCGCAGGGATTTCCTTGGAGAACTTTTTGAGGTCGACGCCGCTCTTCTTGAGGTTGGCAGATACGGCCGAAACAAAAGAGCTGCTTGTAATCGTTGCGCCCGTCACGGCGTCAAGATTGACGGTTTGATTTTCGAGAATTTGTTTTTTCAGGATGGCAATGGCTTTTTTGCCGGCGCCCGGCGATTCACGGTCGTCGACAAGGATGTTTTTGATGGCACCGTCCTTCATGATGACGTCAACGGTCATTGGCGCGTTGTGCCCCGAAACGGTTTCGGAATACACCTGATTACTCTCGGCAGAAGCTCCTGCAGAGAGAAACGCTACCGAGATCGCCAGAGCGATTTTGGAGAGATGTTGAAAATGCATGGTTGACACTCCGAATAATTCACACAGATGTCAGTCTATGCAATGAAATTCGACTTGTTTTGCAATCTTCGATTGCCTTTTGCAATTGTGCAAAAGAAGCAAAGAAAGGCTGCAAGATGCAGTGTTAGTTTGAAATCGACTGTCTAAGCCAAGTTGTGGTTACGCCATCTCTCAAGAAGTACAAGCAGACGAAGTTGAGGGAGGTGGCCATGCCAGGATCCGGTGGAAGATAGGAGCTGAGAACTGTGCGTAATGCACTAACTGAAAAGATGTATATCGTCTAGTAGGTTGCATGGCGGCGGTATTGAGCTGCACACTGATGCTTTGTCGGGAACATCACTATGGGATGGACTCAAAATTTTTGAACGAAATCTCGTCTAAACTGCACTGAACGGCTTAAGAAATCCGACGCACCGGGTGCCGTGAAAGTTTTTGAGCCGTGACAACCTAAGGAGCAAAAACATGCGCTTTTCCAAATCCATTCTGGCTCTCTCAATTGGTGCGGCCATCGCTTCGATCAGTCTTCCGTCTCAAGCCTGCTTTACGGTTATTGTCGGCAAAGATGCGTCGGCAACCGGGGAAATTCTCATTGGGCACAATGAAGACAACGATCGCCGCATTATTACCAATCAATACTGGGTTCCAGCCGCCGATCACAAGGCGGGTGAAATGATCGAGTTCGAACCGTCGGCAGCAAAGATCCCGCAGGTCAAGCACACGCTTGGCTTCTGGTGGACGCAGACGTTAGCTCCGGAAGGCTCAAGTTTCTCTGACGGCTTCATCAATGAAAAGGGTGTTGTGGTTGTCTCCAACAATTGCAACATCACGATTGAAAAGGATCAGAAAGTCAACGACGGCGGCATCGGTTACGGCATCCGTCGCATCGTTGCTGAACGCGCCAACTCTGCTCGTGAAGGCGTCGACATTGTCATCGACTTGATGAAGAAGTACGGCTACTTCCACATGGGCCGCACCTACACGATCGCCGATCGCAACGAAGCCTGGCAGATTTCGCTGCTTCGCGGTCACCGTTACCTGGCTCGTAAGGTCGGCGATAATGAAATCGCTTTTATTGCCAATGCGTTTGCGTTTGACAAGGTAGACCTCAAGGATCCCAATGTCATCGCCTCTCCCGACCTGATTGAGCACGCCATTGAAATGGGCGCTTATAAGCCTGCCAAGGCAGGGGACTACTCTGACTTCTCATTCCGCGAGGCTTACCAACCTGAGGCTCGTCGCGTCTTCCCGCGCAATAAAGAGCGCGTCTTTACGCTTCTGGAAATGGTGACGGGCAAGGAATACAAGGACACGAACGATTATCCGGCTTATCTGCCCGCACCGAAGAAATACACGGTTGAAGACGTGCAGGCATTCATGCGCGGTCATTCGAAGTTTGAAAAGCGTCAGACCGGTTGGCACCATGAAACGATGCAGGACATCTGCAACATCGGTACGTTTGACTCCGTCGTGTTCAAGCTTGCCAAGGATCCGCTGCTCACCATGGCTTGGCGTACGGCCGGACGTCCGTCCGAACAGCTTTATACACCGGCTTTCCCGCTTGCCGGTCCCGCTATGGCTCAGACGTATATGACGCCTGAAGTCGGTACTCGAGCCCAATTCCATGCAACGCCTGAACAAGTCAGTTGGTCGGCTGATCGTCCGATTTATACGTTCCTTGCCCAGCAGTTCTTCCTTGACTGGATGGCACCGGCACGCAACGAGTTCATGAAGATTCGCAATACGGCAGAAAAGGAAAAGACGCAAGCCGCTATGCTTGCGCAAGCTAATGCCGCAAAACTTGCCAAGGTAGATCGTGAAAAGGCTCGCGAGTATCTGCACACTTGGAACGTCGGTGCATTCAATCAATCGCTCGGTGAAGCTGCTGCTCTGGTTCAAAAGCTCAATACGCACGTGATCGCAATCACCAAGCCGACGCTTTCGCAGGCTGACAAGGGTACAGTAGATGTAGTTCTGTACTCGGCAAAGGGCTTTGATGCCACGAAGCTCGACCAAAAGGCGACCTTCTTCGGTTCTCCTTATCCGGACGGTAGCATCGAGCTCAACAAGGAAATGGCCAAGCCTGCCAAGGTTGTTTTCAAAGACGTTGATGCTGATGGTCTTAAAGATGCCGTGATCACGTTCCCGGTGAAGGGTGCTGCTGCGTTCTCGTTTGCCGGCGTTGACTCCGAGCTCTATCTCTTCACCAAGGTTGACGGAAAACCGATCGCCGCCTTTGATACGGTGAAGTTCACGAAATAACTTTGTTCTGGGCTATGGACGATTCGCTTGCAAGAACCGTCTCAAGGCCGGATAAAGTCAACAAGACAAACCCGACGGTTGTTGCAGCTGTCGGGTTTAGTTTGCATGCACAGGCGTACTTTGAACTGGTGCAGACGGTATGGCTTTCCCAGCCAAATCGGTAGTTGATCTGGTGGAGAGAGTTAGTTGATGCAAGAAACTAAAGCATTCTTTGATTAACTTGCACCAACCAACATCACTCACTACAAAATCCACCGCTTCGGATTCCCCATCCCTGCAGCCTTCAAGTTCGACTCGACAGCCAAACGCTCGACAAAATCCTCGGTCCCCGAAAGTTTTCTGAACGCCGCCTGACGGCCCACGGCCGCGAAGTCTCCGGGCGTCAGATTCCCAAAGTCGGCCACACGGTCAAGCGCTTCGACGCCATCAGTCAAACCAAGCTTGCCCGCATAAGCCTTGGCCATTGCCACGGCCTGTTCGGGGCGCAGGTAGTCAAACTTCGTCTTCAGATCAAAGCGACGCAGGCATGCCGGATCCAGGTCATCCTTCAGATTCGTGGTTGCGATGAAGTAACCGCCGTAACGCTCCATCTGAGCAAGCATTTCGTTGACGGCCGTCACTTCCCAGCTGTACCGAGTCGCCTGGCGATCACGAAGAAACGAATCCACCTCATCGAGCAACAGCAGAGCACCGTCGCGCTGCGCCGTCTCAAAGGCGTCGGCAATGAGTTTTTCGGTCACACCCACGTAGCAGCTCGTAAGTTCCGCGCCGGTCTTGCGCATCAGCGGAATGCCGAGTTCCCGAGCAACGTACGCCGCATAAGCAGACTTACCCGTGCCCGGAGGCCCGTAGATGCAAAGACGCCCGCAGCGAGCGGCACGCAGCCCTTCGAGCAGATTTTCGAGATCCAGCTCGGAATTGACGAATTGAGGAGCATAGAGCTCCGGCAGCAGCGTATTGTTGTCAACGACGCGTCCCATGTGCTGTGCCTTGAGCATCTGGTCGGCCATCTCGATGATCTCGTCCTCAGAAGGAGATCCGGACGTTTTGCCCGTTTCGCGAACGATGTCCGAAATCGATCGAATCACGGCGCTCGACAAGTTTTCCGTCAAGGCAAGCCTCTCCGTCGTGCCCTTCGAGAGTCGGTGATCAAACGCCTTGTCGATCATCTCGCGTCGGTAGGAAAGCCCCGGCGACTTCACTTCAATCACCATATTGAAGCGACGCAGCATGGCAGGATCGATGTTGCCAATCGAATTGGCAGTCCAAAGCGTGACGACCGGATTTTCTTCCAGAAGGCGGTTGATTTCACCCTTGTTGGTGCGTCCGCTGAAAAAGAACGATCCCAGGTCGTTGAAGACGTCTTCGGCTTCGTCAATCACCAAAATATTGGTATTGGTTTGCGAAAGGACGTTGCCCGCAGCCTTCCAGAACTTCAGTCGCGAGGTACGCTCCTCTTTCTTTCGCGTTTCCTTTTCGGCGAACTGCACTTCGTAACCGGTGAGACCCAGTTCCTTGGCAATGACACGCGTAAGTTCCGTTTTGCCGCTGCCCGGAGGTCCGTAAAAGAGGATGTTGACGCCTTTGCGCTCGCCGGCTACGGCAGACTTGAGGTAGGGGAGAAGAACGCGGCTCACGATCGGCAGATGCGGAAAGTGTTCGACGCTTAAGGTCGGTTCGGGAGCCGGCAAAAACGACTCCTGAAGCAATTTGGACAAGGACAGTTTCACGCTTAAGGTTGAAGGAGATAGCACGGCACCTGGAACAATCTGCTCGCAAAATTCGTCGCCCGATTCACCGTAATCCAGAAGACCGATGGAAACAAGCTTTCCTTCGGCGGCCAGCGCCTTCTTGACGTCTTCGCGATCAGCGTTCAGAGCCAGGGAGAGCGTATCGATGACGAGTGTCATGCCTTGCTCGCCGTAATCGAACAGATCGCACAGCAGACGGTTGACGAGCTTCACATCACGCGCACAGTAGACGAAGGCGAGAATGCAGGTTTCCAGATCCGAGAGCTTGAAGTTCTCCTGAAGCAGACGAAGGTTGGCGGCAAAGGCTTCAGGCAAAGCGGAGAGTTCGTCGGAGCAGGCCGATTCCAAATATCGCAGTTCACGGCTCAAGGCACGCGGCATGCCGTTTTCCAACAACTTGGCGGTAAACGGATGGCCGGGAAAAGGGCGACAGTACGCGCCGATGGTCTCCGGATGACGCGGCTGCACCGTCAGGAAAGGCATCAATCCGTCGATAAAGTTGTATTGAGGCCAGACTTCTTCGATCAAATATCGGATGCGCTTTTCAGGAGCAATGACAGCATCCTCATCGAGTTCCATCTCGACGTCTGTAACCGCTTTGATGTCTTTGACGGCGCCGGTTCCCAAGAACTTCTCATTGTTGAGGATCAATGCTCCCAGATGCAGGTGACGACGAAGTTTGAGTCCCCAGAAGAACTTCGGCAAGGCGTCGTGGGAGTACATGTCGTTGCGGGCTACTTTTGCCCACAAGTCACCATTGCACAGCAATCGCAGCATCCAAAGGTTGACGACGGAGTGCCCGATGTTGGAATTGTTCAGGTTCAAAGAGGTGGCGCGATCAGACATACTGCACTTTCTCATCATTTATTTCGTGAAATTCGACAAGTGCAGAATAGGTCTCGGTGCGTCAACGATTGACGCATGGAGCATTCGTTGATCAATTGATGTGCAATTATTTTCCCCGATCGCTGCTTTCGTTGCAATGCGACGAAGTTTGTCGCATCCCTTCTTACGATCTCGGTCAACAAAATGTTTGAACACCGTCAGCTCATGCAAGCGAACGGTTATGGGAAGAGAGGAGCCGGCATAGCCGGGAAAGAGAAAATGCCTTGGTTTACCAATGTCGATGACCTGATGAAGGCGCTGAACTCCAAGTACGAGCCTGTGATGCATATCGTCGAAGGCGAGAACCTCAAAATTGAGGACTTTCGCAATCAAAAGTTCCGTGTGGACGGCGTCACGCTCAAAGTGGATGACATCCGAGCTGAATACCCGATCTTTGTTGAAAACGGAAAGGCGCGGACGGATTTCTTCCTGAAGCTCTACGGCGATTGCGACGATGAACACCATGAGGTGCTTATCCATTTCCCGCACGAGAAACAACAGCAGGCGCTCGACTTCTACGCAGCGGTCGATTGTTTCCGATGCATTGAGGTTCACGAACTATGGGACAGCGACGAGGACGACGACCACGATGACTACTGGGGATTTGTGAAGACATTCAAAGCCGATAAGTGTGTCAATCCGTTTTCGCTTCTTAACGCGGTGTGTCACAGCTCCGACGGCATTCAGGATTTGCTCAAGTGCCGAGAAACGTCGGAGGCCGGTCTCATTGAGTGCTCAATTCGTGATTTCGTGATCTGCACGGACTTCCTGGTCGACAAAGCACTGGCGATCATGCAGGAATACTGTCGAGAACAATGCTCCCCTGATGGCTTTGACATCTTCTCGACACCGATTGGCGAAGGCCGCTACAAAAAGGACTATTGGAGGAGCTACGTCTTTTGTGACGAAGTAAACGACACCTTGCGAGGAGCATTTCAAGTCACACTGAGGGGAGGACAACGCGGCTGGCTGATTGGCAACAACGAGCAGGAATTGCAGGCCATCGCCGAGAGTTATCCGGTATTGGCAGGACTTGTTCACTCCAAGATCAGCAATGCACGTTCCAAGGCTACGACCAATGTTCCTTTTGATAGGTCCGCTGCCTGGCAGATGAGACAACTTCTCGGTTGCCTTGCCCGCGTTGCCGAAACACCGGTCGTACCGTCTGACAGACAGGCTGCGGCTGACTTCATGACCTGGGGGCTGAAACAAGCAGAACGGCTGGGCAATCAAGCCTTGGCGTTTTTCAAGGAATATTTGAAGCCTGGCCAATCCAACATAGCCTCGTGAGGTTACCTGCAAAACGAACTTTGGCTGCCAAAAGATCGGCAGCAAGGAGTCAAGAAATGGGATTTTTCCCGCGTGAATTCATGCTTCGCAAAGTCAGACATCACAATTTCTATGAACTTGCCGACAAGCTCGAGTCGGTGTCTTTGCTTTCACTGTTCGGAGGCCGCAGAAAAGAAGGGCAACTCTCTTTCGATACGCTCGAGGACGTTTTTATCTGTCCGCTTAAAACGGAAAAGGCCGGCAGTCTGATGTCACGAGTGCTAAACAAGAATACGGCGTCAATCGTCGTCAAAGAGGCATCCGCATTCTTCAACCGCCTTGCCCAACACCACGACGTTTGGATGCGCGAGATTGCCGCTGCCGGTCACGGTCTTTCCGAAGAAGCCGTGCGACTGCTTGCCAAAGATCACGGGTTCGACGTCTGCAACGTGCTTGCAAAGAATCCTGAGAACCTTTTCAAGCTCAATGTTGAAGAGCTCATCGCCTTCGTCACGCGCGATGAGGCGATCAAGTCTCAGGTGTTCCAAAACCTTGTGCACTTCAGCGGTTTCTCGGAGGACATGATTGAGGCCGGAGTCATCGAGAAGCTCAAGACTTTTGTCGAAGCGTTTACTAATGATTCCGATGGTGAGCTGCGCGAGACGGCAGAGGAGCTGCGGATAAGAATCGAAGAAAACGAATTCGTTGCGACAAAGTCGGCCCATCTGCGCCGCAGAGAGAATCTTTCCTGCGACAATCCGTACGGACGCATCGGCGAGTATGTATTCGCCATTGGTTTTCTTAAACCTGACGGCGAAATCAATGCATCGGAAATTGATCCCAACGAGCCGATTTTCTGGCTGCCGGTATCGGTTCACTCGTCTCTGGCGTATTGGGACGAGCAGGGTGTTCAGGAGGAATTGCTCACGCGGCTTGCGCAAAGCAAGTCGTTTGAGGTTCGCCGCGAACTCTCAGAACGCCGAAATTTGCCCAAAGCCGTCGTGGACGAGCTCAAGACAGATAAGTCGTTCATCATCCGCAGCAATCTGTTGAGCCGGAATTCTGCCCAACATCTGACGGACGACGAAATCCGAGAAATGCTGCGCGGCGAACTCGGAGTCATGCGCGATTGGGACGATTGTTTCCCGTTTGACAAACGCGTGGAGGCGATTGCGTTGGAACTCTTTACAAACGAAGGCCCGGACGGATTAATTGCGCAGGAATCGGACAAGCAAGGCGTATAGCAGGCAGAACACAGATAGTGAAAGTTCGGGGAGATAACAATGGGTAGCACCGTCTCTGCAGTGAAACGAGTTCAATTTCGACTCAGAGCGGAGGACAAGGGCCTGCTGCAATTGGCTGCATCCTACGAAGGCGAGTCTTTGTCTGCCTTCATTAGAAAAGCGGTACTTGAGGCCGCTTGCTCAGTTATCGAGCGCAACGAAAGGTTCGTTCTCGGCAGAGAAGATGCCAAGGTGATCATCGCCTCTTTGGAGCAACCTTTGGTTCCGAACGAAGTGCTTTGCAAAGCTGTGAGGACGTCAGAATGAATTGAGGCTAGTTCTCTGAAGGCTTAATTTTGGAAAACGGCTGGCTGAAAAATCAAACTGTGAAGAACGGTGCAGTTAAAGCGCCTGTAGTCTGAAATGGCGACAACGAAAAACCGCAGGTTTGCGAGGTTGCCATTTCCACGCTCATAAAACTCGAATGTTGCCAGCTCGGAACAACACGGCAATGAGATTACCGTGCACACCAATCTTCCCAAAGCAGACCTTCTTTTTGAAGCCCTTCGAATGCCCGGTGATCGTGTGAAACCAAAACCAGATTGTTTGCAATCGCTTGGGCGGCGATGAACATATCCAGTTGTAGCAGAGTCCGACCTCGCTGTACCAGAGTAGAGTTGAACCTAGCGGCCACGCCTGCCGCTTTCCCGTCAAACGAGACGATATTCAAGTCTTTCGACCATTGCTCCAGTCTGGATTGAATCTCAAGCAGACGTTTGCTCGATGGTGCTTGCATCAGTCGACGCGTCAGTCCGAACCACAGTTCATAGCAGGTAATGGAAGAAACAAACAGTCGACATTCATCAACCGCCGCTACGTGTTCAATAAGCACCGTATCGCGCCCGTCAAGCAGATATGAGACGATGTTAGTGTCCAAAAGGAAACCGGAAGCCATCAGAAAACCTCACGCTCCGTCCATTTGTTTTCGGGTCGAATGTGCCAAGGTTCTTCGTCTTCGTAATCTTTTTCAGGCAGATCCTTGGTGAGTTCCGCCAGCATGGCAAACCGGTTTTTGAATCTGGCAGGCAGTTGTCCTTTACCGATGGAGTCCCAGATATTGTCATCGGGATTTACGGTTTTGAGAGCAACGGCGTGTTCAACCATACGGCGAACAGCTTCAGAAACACTTATGCCCTGCTGTTCACACAAATCGGCAAACCGACTGCGCATTTCTTGCGGCAAGCGAACGTTAATCAGTACGGATGATGTCATATAGCCCTTTTTTGTGTCTTACCTTGTAAGACACAAGTGTAACCAAGAAAAACAACCTCGTAACTACGCAATAAATTTGGACGGCGCGTTCTGTCCTTCGAACAAAAATGTCATGAATTCAGGAGGCGTCAACGCGAAGAAATCGCAGCTTAGAGGGTGTCGTTCTTGCGGCATCGTGGATGTCGTTTTTGACTTCGTTTGTCTGATTCGGCGAGAAGTCTCCTCTGAAGGTTAGGTTTGACAGAGTTCTGAAACGTCGTTTGGATGAAAAATCCTCCCGACACGCATGGCATCGGGAGGAGGAGGGCGGTCAGATTGCCCGTCGTTCGGCGTTAGCGGCCGTTTAATTTTTCAAGGGTACGGCGGAAAATGCCGAAGGCGGTTTCAAGACCCGTTTCGTCGAAATCAAATTCGCGCTGATGGTGAGCCGCCGTTCTGTCGGCGCCGACAACGAAGAATTCGGCCTTGCCGCCGTGAGCCTGAACGCGTCGAGCCAGAAGCGTGAAGTCTTCCGAGCAGCCCAGTTTCTTGCGTTCCACAACGTTCTTGCAGGTGGGTTCTTCGTGAGCGCATTCCGCAACAAGATCGATCAGCTCACGATCGTTAATCATTTCACCGGCTTCACCGACTTTTTCCACTTCGTATTGAACGTCGTAGGCCAAGGCGGTACCTTTGACGATTCTGACAGCCTGGTCAACCATAAAGTCGTTGATTTCGGCCGTTTCGCCGCGCACTTCCATTTGAATCTGAGCGTGTACGGGAATCACGTTGCGGCATTCGCCCGCGCTCATCAGGCCGACGTTGATGCAGCCCAAACCGTTACCGTGGCGTGCCATGCCGAGAAGTTCGGTGACGCATGTGCAGGCGCAAGCCAACGCGTTTCTGCCCAAATGCGGACTCATGGTCGGGTGAGCGGGCGCACCGGTAAGGCGGATGTCAAGTTTCGTGGTGCAAAGAACACCAGTGGGAACGGTTGTGACTTCACCGGTCGGGCACATCATGGCCAGATGGGCACCGAGCAGATAATCAACGTCATCCAGAAGACCGGAAGCGGCTTGTGCAGCCCCGCCGCGCACACCTTCTTCTGCCGGCTGGAAAATGAGTTTGATGCGCCCCGAGAGCGAATCTTTGTTGTCGACGATCCAGCGGGCGAGCGTCAGGCCGACGGCGGTATGTCCGTCGTGCCCGCAGGAATGCATGGCACCGGGATGTTTGGAGGCAAAGCCGGCTTTGTTGGGTAGGTGTTCGGGCTTGTCGGTTTCCTGTACGCCCACGCAGTCAATGTCGAAGCGATAGGCGGTTACCTTACCCGGGCGACCCGTGTCGAACTCGGCGATGCAGCCCGTAAATCCCTGCATACGCTCAAGCATCGATTCGCTTACGCCTTCGCTCTTGGCGCGTTCGATGTTTTGCTTAACGAACTCGGGGCTGCGGCCCATGACGTCGTCCAGACCGATTTGCTCGAGTCCGGCATGCACTTTCCAACCGAGCCGGTCAAGTTCTTCGATGATGCGCGCAGTTGTACAGAATTCTCCCCAGCCCAGTTCCGGGATCTGATGCAGTTCACGCCGCAGAGCAACAGCATTTTCAATGTAGTTCATGATTCTTAACTCCAACAGAAAACGAGCGGTTAGACCATTGCCAACGCAACGAAGATCACGCACACGCACATCGGCAGAGCCAGGCGCTTGGTGAGTTCGATGGGATTGACCATCGTGAGACCGCAAATGACGATTGCAACGCCCGAAATCGGACTCATGGTTCGACCGAGGGCTCCCGAAAGTGCAGCCATGGCGCCAAGTGCCGGAACCTGCATGCCGAAGCTTTCGGCGTGCGGCGTGACAGCTTCATTGAAGGCAAACGCCGCCGCGTCGCCCGACCCCGTAATCACGCCCATGACAAACGGGCCGATCGAGCCGCCCCAGCGGGCAATTTCATTGGAGTGCTTGAGCAGATCGATAAAGACGGCCACGAGCCCTGAAGCCGTCAGACCGGCAGCGAAAACACCCGCGGCAATGATGATGCCCAGAACGTCGCCGTAGCCTTTGCCCATGCCGACGAAGAACTTCTTGGAGAATTCCTGCGGATTGGCAAGCGTGACGGCAAGTGTATAGATGGCACCGATCAGCATGGCCTGAGCTACGCCCATTTTGATGGCGGGAAGCCACAGATTGCCCGTCACAAGCAGAGCGACAGGAATGAGCGGCGCAATTGCTTTGAGAATGTTGCAGCGCCCGATATTGTCGGAAACGGCAGTCTGAGCTTCTTCGGTCCGTCCTTTCTTATAGTCGCCCAGCGCAAAGCAGACAATTGAGACGCCGACTAGAGAGATCACGCCGCACACCAAGGTGTATGGCATATGAAGACCGATGACGTCCATGACGCCGATGCCGGCCATTTTGGCTACGAAGGGGTTGTGGGACAAACCTGGCGAGAGCATGGAGCCGAAGGTGCCGGCCAGAATCGCCGCTGCCGTTCCTTCTTTACTGATGCCCGCGCGCAGCATGATCGGAATGAGTGTCGGACCGACGGCAGCGGCGCAGCCGGCAGCCGACGGAATCGCTACACAAATGAAATAGGTGATGGCGGTAGCCGCCGGAATCAGCACAAAGCCGAGTTTGGAAAGCGGTGCCGAGAGCAATTTGACCAGATGCACGTCACACTTGGTCATTTGAATGACAAGAGCAAAACCCATTGCCGAGCAGATTGCCATGATGAGGCCCGAATTGGTCATGGATTTTGCGAAGGCGTTGAGCGCCTGCATCGGGGTGAAGGAAATGCAGGCTAGAAACAGGCCGGCGGTGATGAGGACCAGTCGTGTTTCATAGCGCTTGATGAGCGCCCAGACCGTAACAGCTACAACCGCCAGAGCAATCCAGGAAGTAACGGTCATGTCAGCTTCTCCTATGGTTGATTCTTCTGGTGAGGAAAACGCGATCGTTTTGCCCCAATTCAATTTTCGAAGTTCCGTACAATTGCAGTAAGTCCCTATTAGGCAACACTGTTTTGTTCTTAACGCAACCATGCGGACGGTTGACGAAACCCAATACTTTGAAGTCTTTCTGGCGGCGGTCCGGACGGGCTCCGTGGCAGCGGCCGCTCAGGAACTTTCGATATCGCCTTCGGCAGCTTCGCGCCGGCTTGTCGGGTTTGAAAAGATGATGGGCGGGTCGTTGTTCGAACGAGAAACCAATGGCGTCAAACTCAATTCTCGAGGCATACGGCTGCTCGAACCGATCGAAGATTGCATGAAGCGATTCCGGCAACTCTGCAATCGAGCTGTTCCGAGTGCGAAAACGCAGACGGCCCCGATACGTATCTCGGCGCCGAGCTCCATCGGAAACGGCCTTCTCATCGGATGGATCACGGCTTTCGAGAGCAGGCATCCCGACGTTGTCATTGATCTGACGTTGACGCTGGGACCGGTGCGGATGATGCCTCACGGGTGCGACCTGCGCATCAGTCACGGACTTTTCCCCTGCGAGCGAGTCATTACGCGGCACCTGGGCTTCATGCAGCGCATGATGGTGGCCTCGCCCCGGTATCTTGCCGAACACGGCGTGCCGCATTCTCCGGAAGACCTCATACATCACTCGCTTTTGGGCGGCAATGACTTGTTGGACGGAAGGCCTTTGGTTGTTCACCGCGGCAAGGAACGCGTCGTGATTCCGTATCTGCCTCGATTGAGACTGCACGATCATGCGGCGGCACGTGCGGCGGCGTTGGCTGGTGCAGGAATCGCCGTTCATGCCTTTCGCTACGACACGCTCGAGTATGTGCGCCGGGGCAGACTGGTGGAAGTTCTTTCCGATTGGATTCCCGATGAAACACCCGTGAGCATGCTTTTGCCCGTGAACCGTCCCGTTCGGGCTATTGTTCGGGAGCTAGCCGATTTTGTTGAGTACAAGTGGCATACGCATCCGGAACTTACTATCCATGAAAGAGGACCGGGCGAATGGTAGGAAAAGATAAAAAGCTCAAAACGCCGACGCTGCGGATGTGGCGTGTGTTTACAGCAGCAGTCGAGCAGGGCTCTTTTTTGCGGACGGCCGATGTGTTTCAAACCGATGTGGCGTTTGTCAGCCGCGAAATCGGAGAACTTGAAAATTGTCTGGGTGAACCGCTCCTGCAACGCAGCAAGCGTGGCGTCAAACCGACATGGGCGGGTGTGCAGCGCTACAAAGAAGCGATCGCCGTGATTCAAGCATTCGACCGAGTGCTGCAAAGCACAAGCAAAAAGGGTGTCGGCACCGAACTGCGGCTTGCGGTTCCGGCTTCCTTGGCCGAGCTTTTTGTGCAGTGGACGGCACGATTCGGCAGCCTTCCGGCTTCGCAGGGATTGACCGTGATGGTGGAACAGTACGCCGATACGATGCCCGTGGACATGATCGGCTACGACCTTTTTGTCTGTGAAGATGTTCTACCGAACGCGCGAGTTCTTGCGACGGCTTTAGGGTTCGTGCAGCGCGGCATTGCTGTGGCACCCGACTTTTTAAAAACGCAAAGCGCAGTGCGCGTCCCGGAGGATCTTCAAAAACGACCGATTATTGCGGAACGAAGCGGACGAACGCTGATGCTAGGCAAAGATGAGAGTGTGGCCATCTGGGTGGAGCCGACGATGAGGGTGAATAACGCCGGAGCGCTTGCTGCTGCTGCCCTGGCCGGTGCCGGTTACGCGGTCGGCGTACCGTTGTGGCAGATCAGTTCGCTTTTGAAAACCGGCAGATTGACACTGGTTTTGGAAGACTGGCGAATCGCTGCACGCCCGGTCTGGCTTTTGAAACATCCTCACACGGAACACAACACGCATATTCGCCGCTTGGAACAGTATTTGATCGAATGCTGGGCGCAGACGGAAGGGCTTGACGCAGCGCGCCGAACGTTTGCTCGCAGGTCTCTTACAGACGCGCATTAACTTTAGGGGGCGGATGCCAACGTTTTAGCGGATTCGCTATTCCGAAAAGGAATAACTGCACTTTGGGACAGTTGTCGGAATTACTCCGGCAGGCCAAGATGAAACCATGGAGCCGAGTACTCACAAAAACAAGAAGGTCTCGGCAGCTTCTCTGCCCCAAAACAGGAGAATCGCATGAGCAAATCCGAACAACAGAGCCGTTGTGCTCTTCCCTCCACACGTCGTCAGTTTCTTAAGATGACGTCCGCTGCGGCGGCTGTCTCATCTCTGTCCTGCTGGACACAGGCTCTTGCCAAGACCGATCTGGACGTTCTCGGTGCTAAGCCAGCCGAAACGCTCGACAAAAGCGTCAAAGTCGTCAATACCTATCACGAAATTCATTGCCACGGGCAGTGCATGTTGAAGGCCCATGTCAAAAACGGAAGACTGCTTGCGTTGACCTCGGCCGGTGACGTTCCGCGTTGCGAAGCAGCCAAGACGGACGAATCGATCGGTAAGATGCAGCGTCGCGCCTGCATGAAGGGTTATGCCGAACGTAAACGCCTGTACGCTCCCGACCGTCTGAAGTATCCGCTTCTTCAAACGATTGAACGCGGCAATCTTGCGGGCTTCAAGCGCATTTCCTGGGATGAAGCTATTGACCGTGCATGCGAGCATATCGAAAAGGCGAGAGCTCGCCAGAAGGAATTGGGCTACATCCCCATCTGGGAGGTTGGCAGCACGCCGCTTGCTTTCCTCGGCCCGTACGTTTCCTGCTGGGGCCATCACTCGGCCGGCAACGAAATGGATGCGCTCTTTAACGCACTCGGTAAGGGCGTCAACGGGCATCCGTCAATTGACATGCTCAATTCCAAGTTCATCATCGTTTGGGGTGCCGACCCGCAAACAACGTCGCCGCATCTGCCTTTCATCATGACCAAGGCCAGAGAAAAGGGCATTCCGATCGTGGTGGTTGATCCGCGCTACACGGGCACGGTAGGCGCCATGGCAACGGGAGCTCCGGGCATTACGCCGTGGATTGCACCGCGTCCCGGGACTGACAGTGCCATTCTTGCAGCCATGGCCAATACGATCTATCGGCGCGGTCTGCACGATGAAGCGTATATCCGCAAGTATTGCTTCGGCTTTTTCCCGGGTGACACGGTTGTCAGTCATTCTCCTGCGAAAGATCCGATCACGGGCAAGCCATGGAAGGGAACCACGTTTACGACGCCTAAAGGTCAGTCGTTTGTGGAGTATCTCGATGAACTCAATCGCGAACACGGCGGGGAAGAGGGCGTGTTGCGCTGGGCCTCTCTCCTGTCGGGTGTACAGGCCGAAACCATTGAGGCTCTGGCTGTGACTTATGCCAAGACCAAGCCCGCTTGTCTGCATTCGACATGGACTTGCGGCGGTGCGCAACGTACCGGCAACGGCATGTACCATGTTTGGCTGTTGCTGTGTCTGGCGGCTATGACCGGCAACGCAACGGTTCGAGGCGGCGGCATCGGCGCTCTGGCTCCCGTTGACGGTATGGCGGTCAAGCTCGGCAAGGCGCCCGCCATGTGCAAGGGGAAAAAGCACAGCGCACTGCTGTTTTCTCAGTACATGCAAAGCAAATTGTTGCTGACAGGCCGCGATTCGCGTACGCCCGAACAAATTCGAGCCGACGTGCTCGGCATCAACGGTATCGATCTGGGGCCCGACGCCAAGATTGAAATTGATATGGTTTGGCGCGGCGGCGGTTCAGCCGACCCGTTTAATCAGCGCTCTTCCATCAATCCCAAGATTCTTGCCTGGAAAAAACTCGACTATGTCGTAAGCTACGAACGCTTCATGAGTACGACGGCGCGTTATTCCGATCTGGTCCTTCCGGTGGTGACGCACCTCGAAGAGAGCTTCTTTACGGGCAGTCGTGTCAAGACCGACATGAACGTGGTCAACGCCGTTGTCAATCCCATGTACGAAGCCAAGAGCGACGTTGCCATCAACGAGATGATCGCTGAGCGACTCGGCCTGGATTGGGGACGCCACGGCATGACGGACCATGATGTGATGCGCATTCAGTGGCAGGGTACGAAGTTGCCTGAAGCCTACAAGTCGGTCGATCCCGACATGAAGCTTCCTACGTTTGAGGAGATGCTTGAAAAGGCCAACCTGCAGCTGCCCGTTCCGCCCGAAAAGAGTGTGATTGCAGCGGCCAAATTCGCGCCCGGAGAATTCCCGACGGATACCGGCCGCATCAATTTCTATTCCCCCTGGCTTGCGCAGCGCGGTCGCGTTCAGGCCGGTGTGGCTCGTGCCCAGTACGTGCGCCCGGCCGACGGCTACGAAGACATTCTCGAGAAAACGCCTCATGCTTCGGGTCGTCGCTATACGCTGCAGTACACGACGCCGCATATGCCCAATCGTTCGCATTCGTCCTTTGACAACACGACGATGATCCAGGACGTTTTCCCGCACGCCGTCACAATGCATCCTGACGACGCGGCAGCGCGCGGTATCAAGGACGGTGCCGACGTTTATGTCTACACCGAAGCAGGTTGCATCAAACTTCCGGCCAAAGTCACCGTACGTCAATTGCCCGGAGTCGTATCGATCGGTGAAGGCGCCTGGTATCAGCCGAGTCAAACCGAATTCTTTGACGCCTACTTTGACGCAGCCGGTACGGGCAAGGCCGTTTGCCATCGTGTGCCCGTTGACGTGGGCGGGGCCGTCAATACGCTGACGATCGACCGAGACATCGGAGCGAGCGACCCCTACCTGCATCTGCAGACATCGAAGTCGGGCGGCTTTGCCGCCGGCGGTTGTGTGTGTGAAGTGAGTGCAACATTGCCCGCCTAACGGCTCAAGCAGATCATCAACGAATACGTCGAGGAATACGAAAATGACACAGTGGGGTTTTTACTTTAACCAGAAGCGATGCTTGGGCTGCGCCACATGTACGGTTGCCTGCAAAGAGTGGAACGAGGGACGTCGCGGCGACGCCAAGCTCAATGGGCTGACGGACAATTCTTTAAAGAGTTTGGAAACGCCGAGGGACTGGAAAGCCGGAACATCCGATAAAGCATCGAACTATGCCTTTTTGCGGCGTTTTGACATGAAGGAAAACTGGCGTCGCGTGACGTTCTTTGAGTTTGGAAAACGAGCTCCGGACGTCGAGGTGGTGCCGCTTTCCATGTCATGCAACCACTGCAATGATCCGGCCTGCGTAAAGGTTTGTCCCGTCAAGGCGATTTCCAAGGAAAAGGAATTCGGTGCAGTCATTGTCGACAGCGCCAAGTGCATCGGTTGCGGAGCTTGTGCGAAGGCCTGCCCCTGGGGTGCGCCGCAATACTTCGAGGCGTTGGAAAAAACACAGATGGGTACGCCCGAGCATCCTCACATGACCAAGTGCGACATGTGCGTCGATCGTCTGCGTGTCGGACTTAAGCCCGCCTGCGTGGCATCCTGTCCCGGTCGTGCTTTGGAGTGCGGGCCGATTGAGGAACTCAAAAAGCTGCATCCCAATGCAACGTTTGATGCCGTGGGCGTGCCGCGCAAACTTGTCGAACAGACAAAGCCCAATGTGCTTTATGAGGCTCGGAAGACCTTTGTGAAGTAAGGAGTGAAACACAAGTGACCGAACATCTTTCCGATCGTGTGACGGCTCTTGCGGCGCTTACTTTTTCTGACTGGCTGCTCAAAGGTGCGGATGACTTGATTTGCGCGAGTCTTACCGCAATGATGCAGACGTTGTCTGAAGGGCCTCAAACCGTGGCCAAGGCAGCTTGTCAGGCAGCACATGTATTGCGGGAAAGCTCGATTGAGGAGCAGTCCCGCTGCTGGACACGTGCGTTTTGCGTCGGCGAAGGTTCCGTGACGCCGCATCAAAGCGTGGCGGTGACGGGACTGGTGATGCAGGAGCCGCGCGATGAGGTCTTGCAGGTGATGAGCGATTTCGGCCTTGCTCCCGAAGCGGCATTGCATGAGCCGGCCGATCATCTCGGTGTGCTGCTGGCTTTCTGGGCGCGTCTTCTTGCCGCGCCCGGTCACGCTGACGCCGCGGTTTCCTTTGCCGAGAAGCACCTTTCTTGGGTGCCTTGGGTGAGAGCCGAGCTCGAAGCCAAGCAGCCGGACAACGATGTTGCGATGGCGTTGGTAACTCTGCTCGAAACTGTGATAGACGACTTTCTTCGCAAGCACGTTCGAGTAACGGCTTAAAGCACCGGAATCTCCAACTGAGGACCTGCCGTTATGATGTCTGTGACGGCAGGTTATTTTTCGACGGTTGCGATCATGCCCAGATGGATTTGTAATGTTGTGCTGATGACGATGCTGGCGGTGCAAAATCCGTCGGCTGCATCGTCCGATGTGTCGAGTCTCGCCCCTCGATTAACCACAGAAGGCCCGGTGAGACTGGGTATTCTGAGCACAATCGGTGAACTGTCGAGCACAGAAGTTTTCTCCGAGACGGTTCAGGCTTTGAAAAGGGCCTGGGGGCGGAATATTGAACTTTCGTATTACGATCTTGACACGCTGCCGGAAGCCGTCCTTCGCAAACAGCTTGACTTTTTCATTTCAAATGCGGGCACTTTCTCGCATATGCAGACTCAGGGGCTCGCGCGTCATCTGGCTACGCGGAAAATCCGCGAAGCAGACGATCCCAATTTCAGTATGGGCGGCATCTTTTTTGTCCGCAGTGAAAATACGGCGATTCGCACGTTCGAAGATATGAAGGGTAAAACGGCGGTAGCCGTTGCGCCCAATGCATTCGGCGGGTACCGCGTTCATCTCGGAGAACTGTATGCTCGGGGATATGAACCTGAAACATTCTTTGGCTCGACTACTTTTACCGGATACCCCATGCAGAGCGTCTTTGACGTGATGAAGCAGGGAAGGGCCGATATTGGTATGGTGCGCGCCTGTCTGCTCGAGGAAATGGTGCACGAAGGCCTTGTTGGTCGGGACGAGTTTCGTGTCATCGGGGCAAAGACGGAACCTCGTTTGCGTTGTTTGACTTCTACCGCGCTGTACCCTGACTGGGTGTTTGCCGCAACGACCGAAGCTTTGCCTGAATTGAGCCGAAAGGCTTCGGCAGCTTTGTTTTCCATGCCGGAAGACTCAGCGATGTATTGGAGCGTCGCAAGCGACTTTACGAGGATTGACCGTCTTTTCAAAGATCTGAAAATTGGTCACTACAGTTACTTGCGCGAGTGGACGTTCAAGCGCTTTTGGCAGGAATACCGATGGGTGGTCCTCGTGGCGCTCGGACTGCTTTTTTTAGGCATATGGCATGCGGTTTTTGTGACTTTGGAAGTGCGGCGAAAGACAGCAAGTCTGCGAGCGGCTATGCAGCAACGGGAAGCCGCGCAAAACGAAGTGTTGCAGACTCAATCCCGACTTCAGGCTCTTGAAAAGGCCAGTTTGGTCGGCATGCTTTCCAACATGGTGGCGCATGAACTCAAACAGCCGCTTGGAGCGATCGCTAATTTCGCAGACGGAATTCGGACGATCACCAAGGGCGAGACCGAACACGGCAAACCGAGCTCTGTCGGAGGGGCCGGACAAAAGTCCGATACGATGGAGTTGATCGGCATTGCCGCAGATGAGATCATCGGACAGACACAACGGGCGAGCGCCATTATCGAACGAGTTCGCGGGTACGCCAAGAGCGGGGCAGGCAAACAAATTGAAAAACGGCAATTGCTCAAAGTTGTCAGTGACGCCGTCAGAGATTTTCGTCTGTTGGCCAAGTCTCCCCCGACAATCAACGTGAATGTTCCGCCCAATGCCTATGTACAGGTCGATGCGGTGGAGCTTTCTCTTGTCATTTTGAATCTTTTCAAGAACGCTTCTGAAGCGACCCGCCACACGACAGATCCGCAAGTTGACGTCAAACTCGAAAGTAACGGCTCGATGTGGGAGCTGGCTGTCTCCGACAATGGACCCACGGTTGACGTTTCCATGTTTCAGGATCTGTTCTCACCGAAAACGAGCAGCAAGTCCACCGGATTGGGCGTGGGCCTAGCCATATCGGCCCGCATCATGGAGGGATGCGGCGGCAGACTAAGGATTGAGCGCAATCAGCCTTTTGGTTTGAAGGCCGTGATGGTTTTGCCGAAAGCATAAAAAAATGACGGATAGACACACCAAAATTGACGATTTGCCGGAAGCCCGGGTTAAGGCGGCTTGTCTGGTTCGCATTGTTGATGATGACGAGACGATGCTTAACTCTTACCGTTTCATGCTGGGTGCGGTCGGTTGGCAAGTTAAGTGTTATCAACAGGCTCGAGCTTTTCTTGACGATCAGAACGATGCGGCAGGTTGCCTTGTTCTGGACGTTCGCATGCCGCAGATGAGCGGATTGGAGCTTCACGCAGAAATGAGAAGACTCGGCATGACATTGCCGGTCATCTTTGTGACAGGGCACGGTGACGTGGATATGGCTGTGCAGACCATGAAGGACGGTGCAGTTGACTTCATGCTCAAACCGGTGGTTCCGGATCGATTGAAAGAAGCCGTTTTGCATTGGTGTCGAGAGGATTGCAAGCGGAAGCTGTCTGAACTTCAGAACAATGCTCTGGAAAGCGACGCTCGTTCGCTGACCGAAAGAGAGCGTGAGGTGGCGCAGCTCGTCGTGCAAGGCCTATCCAACAAAGCGATCGCTGCCAAATTGTCTATCGCAGAACGTACCGTAAAGTTTCATCGCGCGTCAGCTTGTGAGAAGCTCGGCGTCGGCAGTACGGCGCAGTTGATTGCGCGAATGATGTTGCTTAAAGAAAAAGGACTGGTGTAGGCGGCTTTTCTTTATTGGTCAGCTAGTGCGGTATCTCTTTGCTTGCGAGCTTGTCGTCCAAGATCGCCTTTTTGGTTGCAGCTCGAACTTCGAGCATAAGTAACCGTGCTGTTTTTTCGTCCCGGACATGGCAGAAAAATGCGGGCAAAGTTCTGCCTGGGACTAACCCGAATGCTACCTCCCGCCCGGATCGGCTCACAAATTAAGATCTTTCCCATTACTCTTGACCTGGGTGCAACACGCAGCTTGAGAATTCTCCGGATCCGCGAAGCACAGGAGAATGCTTCGGATATCAGGAACCACCGGAGAACAATATGGACAAGAAAAATCTGTCTCGCCGAGCTTTCTTGCGCACGAGCATTGCCAGCGGCGCATCGCTGGCTGCCGTCGGTCTGCACGCGGCGCCCGTCGGTATCTATCAGCCCGGTACCTATTCAGCCAAAGCATCAGGGATCGGCGACGTCGTCGTGACGATGACGTTTGATTCAAACAAGATCACGGATGTTGTTCTCGACGTCTCGCACGAGACGCCCAACATCGGCCAGGCCGCTGCAAAGCAGCTCAGGCAATCTCTTTTGAAGGCTCAGTCGGCCGACATTGACGCCGTTTCCGGAGCGAGCATCACTTCTCAGGCCGTTCACAAGGCGGCCGCTAAGTGCATCGCACAGGCCAAAGGTGAAATTCCCGTTGAAGTCATCACCAAGACCGAAGTGGCCGATGACGGCGACTGGCTCGGAAAGCCGCCCGAAATTGCGGAAAAAGACATTGTCGATACGATCAAGACGGAAATTCTCGTGATCGGTTGCGGTACCGGCGGTATGTTTGCCGTTGCCGCTGCGGCAGAAGAGGGGGCCAAGGTGATCGGCATCGACCGATTCCCGACCGGCACCGGCATTCGCGACGACTTGGCGGCCATGAACTCCCGCTATCAGAAGAAATATGGCACCGTGATCGACAAGTGGGAGTTCATTCGCGCCGTAACGTCGTATGCCGCAGGCCACCTGCAACAGGATCTGGTTAAGGTGTGGTGTGACAATTCCGGCGCCACGATTGACTGGTACGGCGATCGTCTGGCCGAACGCGGCGTGGAACTCTGGCACGAATCGGGCGACAAGGTTGATCCCGCTTACCATCATCACTTCCCGACAGGTCATTCGCCTCGCTGGCGCACGTCCGACGACGGTACCGGCAAGCCGCTTAACGGCAACAAGGTTCTGTACGACTACTGCGTCAAGAAGGGAGCTCGCTTTGACTACAACACCAAGATGGTTAAGCTCGAGCGCAAGAACGGACGCGTTACCGGGTGCATTGCCACCAATAAGGACGGCAAGTACGTGCGTTACGTTGCATCCAAAGGCACTGTGGTTGCCACCGGCGGCTATTCACTCAATTACAAGATGCTCGAAGCGCTGCAGCCGTGGACGCTTCGCGTGATCGGGCGCAACCGTTCGGTGCCCGGAGCTCACGGCGACGGCATCCGTGCTTGTCTGTGGGTCGGCGCCAAGATGGACGACATCCACTCGGCCATGAAGTTTGATCGTTGCGCGCTTCGTCCCAACCAGAAAAACGGTCCCGAAACGGCCAAGTCGGGCGACGTCGGTATGTTCTGGATGGCGTCTCAGCCCTGGCTCAAGGTCAACGCAGACGGCCACCGCTTCATCAACGAATCGGGTACCTACGAAGCCATTCTGCACGCCGACGAATACCAGAAGGGACATTGCCACTACACGCTCTTTGACTCAAACTGGACCAAGTACGTGCAGCAGTTCAAAATGCACGGTTGTTCTCGCCTTGTGCCGTTTGAAAACGGAGCGGATCCCAACATCCCGTGGCAGGTCTTCCAGCAAAAGTATTTCCCTGTGCTCCTCGAAAAGGGCTTCTTGATGAAGGCCGATACGATCGAAGAGCTAGCCAAGAAGTTGCTGCTGCCGCCCGAAGAGCTCGTCAAGACCGTCAAGCGCTACAACCAGCTTTGCAAGGACGGCAACGACGTCGATTACGGCAAGGAACCCTTCCGTCTGTCACCGCTTGACAAGCCGCCGTTCTACGGCGCGAAGAATACGGGTGACATTCTTTGCACGATGGACGGCATTCAGATCGACACGAACATGAACGCCATCGACACCGAAGGTAATCCGATTCCGGGCTTGTACGTGATCGGCAATGACAGCGGTAGCCACTTTGCCAACACCTATCCGAACCTTGTCACCGGTATGGCCTGCGGCCGCACGGTGACGTTCGGCCGCCGCGTCGGCAAGTATCTCGCCCAGCTTAAGGCTTGATTTATCTCCAAAGGGCCACGGCAGGCGTTTGGAAGCACTGAACACCTGCCGTCCCTAACATTTTCTGTTTCTCTCTCCTGCGTTTTGTCGGGGCCGCGCACTGTTTTGAGTCAAATTCGGTCGTGTCGAAAAGGAAGCCGGCCGATCGGGTACTCCATGCGGCTCCGATTTTTTTTTGCGAAGTTTGTCCCAAGCGTTGGTCAAGGCCTCGATTTGATTCCGTACTTTAGTCGCTCAGGCACCCTCGAATCTCTCAAGATTCTCGGATAGGCATCACGAAACGTCCGTATCCACCGCGACGACTGCCGTCCGGATTGATGAGTTTCATTTCGACGATCAGAAAAAGATTGTCAGCCGGCCTCAGGTTGAGCGTTTTCATTTGTCGGAAGGCCGGGTGATCCGCCCGGGAGAGCTTTTCCATGCTGAAAGCGGATTCGTCGGCAGCAAAGTGGTAAACGAAAGCTTTGCCTTCCGGAAACACTTTCACGACTTCACTTGTCGGAATGCCGTAGCGCTCGGCGATGGATTTCGGAAGAATGACACCCCAGCACGGCAAATAGCGCTTGTCGCCGGACTCGACCGCTTTGAGATGCATGGCTGATTTGGCGATAGGCAACCAGCTTGTCCAGATTTTGAGAAGGGGATAGATACGCTCATCCCGGATGAAGTTCGAATCCATCGTATGTGGAAGGAAATAGTGTGCTTCAACCTCGCGAACTTCCCAATCGACGGGTCTGATGCGTCGTTTTTGCTGCCAGGCATGAACGCGCTTGTGTTCTTCGAGAACAGCAGAAATGCGGTCGGCTTGTCTGCGCAACTCTTCGACTTTTTTGTCCAGCAACAATAAAGCCTCGTCTGCGTCGGCCATCAGCATCGCCCGCATTTCCTTGACGGTAACACCGTAGTTGCGCAGACGCATGTACTCCAGGATGCGCGAAGACTGATCGAAGTTGAAATAGCGGTAGCCGTTTTCGCTATGGTGTACGTCCAGCAGCCCGCATTCTTCGTAGTGCTTCAGAAAGTCGGGTGTTACACCCATGTATTCGGCAAATTCACCTATGCGATAGTTTGTACGTGATGTTTTCGGTTGCTTCATCGATTTCAAGTGGCGGTTTGTGGTATGCACTCGACAATGATCGCACGGTCTGCTGGCGTTTGGCACGATTAAGCCGTTTCGCTTGGTGTCGGAATCTCAGAGATTGGACAGTACATAAAAATTCGCTATCAAGATGGCAAACAATTGAAGATTTTTATATTGCCTTGACGAAAGCTCTATGCGGAGAATCTATGATTTGGCCGAAATTCAGTCGGAACCGCCGGCCACTGACACGAGTGCGTACGGCGGTTCCATGGAACGATCAGCTTAATTTCTTGAGTGCCATTGCCACGAGTACTTTGACGCCTTTGGCAAGTTGCGCGGTGTCAAAAGTCATGTTGCGGGCGTGCAGTCCCGGCGTGCAGCCGGCTCCGAGTCCGAAGTACGCCGCTTTCATGTGAGGCTTGGTCTGCTTGAAGTAGTGGAAGTCTTCTCCGCCGCCACCGCAGTCGGTGGCCAATTTGTCGGCTCCGAGTTCTTCCTTGATCGTCTGCGCCACCTCGGCAACGAGATCTTCGTCGTAAATGGCTGCCGGAATGACGCCGCCCGGGAACTTGATTGTCGCTTTGGCTCCGATGCTTGACGCTGCGCCTTCAATCGCTCGCCGCACTTTCTCGAGAAGTTCGTCCATCAGTTCGTTGGTCTGAGCCCGCACATCCAGGACAAGTTCGCCGCGATCGGGAATGATGTTGGATGCCGACGACACAGCCGAAATCGAGGTGACTTTGCACGACCAAGTCAGGGCAGGATTCATTTTGATCGCACAGATCGCATTGGTGATCAGCGCTGCGGCTTCCGCGCAGTTGACGCCCAGATGGGGACGCGCCGCGTGAGCCGACTTGCCTTCGATTTCCACGCAGAGGAATGTGCTTGCCGAATGCCGCACCGCGGCGCAGCACGTGCCGGCCGGAATGTCCTGAACAGGCCGAACGTGAAGGCCAAGCGCAATATCGACGTCGTCAATCGCGCCGTCTTTCATCACGGCGAGCGCCCCTTCGAGCGTTTCTTCGGCTGGCTGAAACAGGATCTTGAGCGTGCCTTTTTTGACTTTGTCCACGAGTTCGGCAGCCGCCGTCAAAACCATGGCGCTGTGGGAGTCGTGACCGCAAGCATGAACGTATTCGATGCTGCCGTCCTCGTTTTTGAAAGGAAGGGCATCCATGTCGGCGCGCAGCATCACAACGGGACCGGGTTCTTTGCCGCGGACAACACCCACGACACCGGTTTTTCCTACGCCTCGGGTGACCTCATAGCCCAGTTTTTCGAGTGCATCGGCCAGGTAGGCCCCGGTTTTGAATTCGTTCATGCCGGGTTCGGGCATACGGTGCAGTTCTTTCCAAATTTCGACGACGTCCAATTTGCTCATTTTCGATCCTTTTTTGATGGTGTTGCCTTGTGCAGGCACGCCTTCCATAGTCTTCGGGTGATAAGCCTAACGCCGCTTACTGTTTTGTCTGTAGGGCATAGCACCTAGCGAAATACGGATTTGCTCAAAGGCTTGTCGATTTTGCCATACGCATTCAAGGCGCTGTTCTAGGATTCGTTAAGGTAACAAACCACCCCAAAGGAAAATCATGGATAACAAACCGTCTCCTCAGTTAAAAGAGGAAAAGAAAGTCGGCATCGGAGCGTATATCGCTTTGATCTTTGCCATCGTCATCTTTTCCGGCGTTTTCTATCAAATGCCTGAAGCGCGCAAGTGGTTGAGCGCTTTTGACTTTACGACCCTGATCGGCAAGTTCGGTGTGATCGGTGACTCCAAGAGCAACTACATCGGTTCGGGCGGCTTGTCGGCTCGTGCTGCTTTTTTGTTTGCTCTGTCGCTTATTCCCAGCGTGATGCTTGCCATGGGGCTCATTGAAGTGCTTGCGCACTATGGAGCTCTGCGTGCCGCTCAGGTACTCATGACTCCGCTTTTAAAGCCCTTGTTGGGACTTCCCGGCTTTACGGCGCTTGCCATGATCACCGATCTGCAGAGCACGGATGGCGGTGCGGCTCTTACCCGCGGTATGTACGACAGCGGTCAACTCAGCAAAAAAGGACTGGTGACCATGTCCGCATGGCAGTACGCAGGAGCCGGATGCGTCAACAACTACTACGCCATTGTTTCCGCACTGTTTTTCTTATTCGTGTGTCCGGTATGGATTCCGATGCTCATCATTTTTGTTTTGAAGTTCGTGGGCGGCATTTTTACCCGCTTTGTTCTGAGCACCGTTTACAAGAAGGATTTCGAAAATGAGTAACGAAGCCGCCAAGACCACCTCGAACAATCCCTTCGACATTTTTATCGTCGGTCTCAAGAAGGGTCTCAACATCGGGCTTTACAGCCTACTTCCGAATGTGGTGATGGCGTTTGTGCTCACCTACATTCTGCAGCTGTGGGGCGTGATGGATTTTCTCGGACGCACCTGCGGCGGGATCATGGGAATTTTCGATTTGCCTGGACAGGCCATCACGGTGTTGCTTGCGACCTGGATGTCGTGCGGCGCCGGTGTCGGTGTGGCAGCCAGCCTTGCTTCGAGCGGCGTTCTCAATGGCCACGACGTAACCATCATGGCTCCCGCTTTGATCCTGATGGCCTCTCAGATTCAGTACATGGGTCGACTTCTCGGCGTGGCAGACGTCCCGAAAAAGTACTGGCCGCTGTTGATGCTCAACAGTCTGTTGATGGCTTTCATCGGCATGCTCCTGATGCGGTTTTTCGTCTGAGTAGTCGCAACGGAGATAAGGCGGCCGGTCAAACAGCTGCCTGCCCAAGGCGCTCTTTTGAGATTCGCGGTTATGCGCGGTTTCGGAGAGCGCCTTTATTTGCGGGCCTACGGACACAGATTGAGACGTTTCGAGAACGTAATAACGAAAAATCGCGAATTTTCGTTATTACACTATACGAAACATAGAGAATGCTGCTGTAGCCCAAACAAAAATGCCGGTAATGCAAGCATTACCGGCGAAGCGTCCCTCTTTGTATGCATGCTCAACGAATCGAACAGAGGTCTTCGGGAACTGTCAATGCCACTGTAGACACGTTCCAGTAATCCGCAAGCATTAACTTATAGCAGCTTTAGTCACCAGCTCAGTCCTTAATCTCGCAATACTTCAGAATCGCATCAAGCTTTGAGAACAGACACCTCGTCAACGGCTCAAAGTCGCCGCGATTGAGCATCGAGAACCAATATGGATCTTCCAGACTGTACGGCACATCGGCTTCGCGGTCAATCGTCTCGTCCTTTTTACCTTCACGCAACCACGCCCAGTGACCGGAACATCGATGATCTCCGTAGCCAAAAAGCGTTTTCATCATGTCGGGCAAGCTTTCCGCGAGTTCCGGTTCGTCGGCAAAGAAACCTCCGTTGGTTAGGCACACGCCCCAGCAGAAGCCTTCTGCCTTGCCGCGGTTGTTGGGTCGGCAGGCAAAGGAAAGACACCATTTTTCGGAGACCGTGAAAAGAAAGCGCAAGGCGAATTTTTCAGGGTTCTCGGGCGACACGACATGGGTGTCGCAGTCGACCTCGAATTTGTATCGATCGCGGCAGGCATCCGTTATCGAGAGCACGAATCGCTGCCAATTACGCTCAACCAAATCGGCGTAGGCATCCGAAATGCAGGCTGCCGCCGTTACGTTTTCCGGAGATCGCAAAAGTTCGTAGAGCTTGCGCTTGCGGCTGGCCTGCGTGTCGGCACCGTTGGTGAACAGGTACTGCGCAAAGGCTTTGACGAACCAGCGCACGTCAGGAACGTCAATTTTTTCGACAGTCTGCACCAGCATGTCGGCAAAATCCACGATCGAATACCGAACGATGTCTGCGCCTTCGCCGTTCGTACGCCACGGGCAATCCGAGTCGCCGAAGTCCGCGATCAAAACGGCTTTACCACGCTGCAGCTTGATGTCCAGGGACGGGCTTGAATCAACTGCGCCCGACGCATCCGTCGTGTTCGCAGGAGCACAGCGTACGATGACAAGCCCGTTGTTGATCGATCGGGGTGCAACGTCCTGAGGCTTCGTTGTCTCGGTAAGGTAAATCGATGTGTTGTCAGTAAGCGGCGGAACCTTGACGGAACGGGCAAGGCCCGTAGCTTCAAGGTGCCTTGAGAGATCCTCGCTAAACGCATTCAGAAAAAGCATCGATTGTCCGTGCGAGGCTTTGGGATTGAGAAGAAACGCGATCACGGACGCTACGGATAGCGGCGTGGGCTTGAAAAACGACAGCGGAGAGAAAGGGAGATTGACGGCGTCCTCTTTGACGGTTGCAACGTCTTTCTTCTCGGCCAGAAGTGCGGTAGCCGATTCAAGCAGTTCCTGTGCTGCCGCTTGTTTGGGTATTGTTGTCGTGTCGGTACGTTTGGTCATGGTGTTGTGTTTCAGTCGAAATATTCTTTAGGAGCCGGAATGCGGCCGCCGTGTTTTTCCTTGTAGAGTTCGAGCGGATACAAGTAGCACTGCCAGCGTTCATCGAGTGTTTTTCCTTCGGGGGTCTCCCAGCGGCTTTCGAATTTCTTTTGATCTTCCGGCGCAAATTCCAGAAAGATCGAACCGTCATAGGGCATCGTGATGAAGCCGCTGTCCGAGTCGTAGGCAAAGATCGGTCCCACCTTGGTCTCGGGGAGGTTTTCTTTGATCCACTTCAGAAGCTCTCGGCGTCCCGGGATGGCTTCGTAATCCTGAACGTCGGGCAATCCCAGCGGCCCTTTTTTGACTTGCGAAAACGTGACAAAGTAGAGGTCGCGTTGCTTTTCGTGGAAGTAGGACGTGAAGTTGTGTACGAACATGGGCATGGTGTGTTGTTCCTATCTGTTCGGCATGGATTGAGTCGGTTGGTTATTCGTCGTTGTCGAGCGTGGTCTGAGGTTGCTCGGTCTCGGTTTTTTCAGTGACACGCTCAATCCAATTGCCCAGCGTTTCAAGTACGGCAGGCAGAACGGTCGTTGCATTGCCTCTTACAAACTTCGTGAAGTGTCCGACAGAGTCGTTATCGGTCGAAAGCGGCTGAAATCCGTCCAAAGGGGCATCCTTGGCAATGAGAATGCGAGTGCGGCAATTACGGCGACGAGCTTCGGTTACAAAGCCTGCTGCCGGATAGACCATGCCGGAGGTTCCGACGGCAAGAAACGCATCGGCTCGGCGCAAGACGCCGGGAATCCAATCGAGGCCGTGCGGCTGTTCGCCGAAAAGCACCACGTCGGTACGAACGGACCAGCCGGAGGCTTTGCAGGCAGGGCACACATTCCCTTCCTTGTAGAGTCCCATGCGGGGGAAAGTTGCTCCGCATTCGGTGCAGCGGCTCGTCAGAAAAGATCCGTGCAGGTGAAAGACACCCGCGTCGCCCGCTTCTTCGCACAGCGTGTCGATGTTTTGCGTAATGTGGATGATGTCGGCCTTGTTTCGCCACTTTTTCTTGAATTCGGCAATTGAGATGTGCGCGGCGTTGGGTTTGGCCTGATCGTAGGCTTCAATGCGGCGGTTGATCGAATCAAACACGAGCTGAGGGCGATGCTTCATGTCGACGGAATCCATACTGTCCGTGCGATTCCAGTTGTTGTCAGCATTGCGGTATGTGGGAATGCCGCTTTCGGCCGAAAGTCCGGCGCCCGAAAGGATCACGATGACGGGGCGTTCCCCCTTGATTTGCATCGACTTGATGCGAAGGTCGGAAAAAGAAAAGGCAGTCATATTTTTTCTCACTGAAGTTCTGCGAATTTTTCGAAAGACTTGAGTTGGTCGGTTACTGTGCCGAACTCGTCGAAACTTGCAATTGCAGCGAGCGGATCGGCATGTGTGTCTGACAGCAGTCGATCATGCACCGCTTGATGGCGCAGACCTTCTGCCCAGGAATGAATGGATCGGAGGCTCCATTGAACGTCGTGAAGCTTGTCCGAAAACCTGACCTTGCGGATGTCGAAGAGCTTTCCGAATCGTGCGGCAATCGAAGCCATCAGACGATCAACGGAACCTTCGACGCCGTTTCGCCCTTGTTCGATACGGACAAAGAATTCCGTATGGTTACCAAGGTTGTCGGGATAGCTGCCGGTGGTCAGCCACATGTAACGAAGGATGCGGCGAAGCAGTTCGACAACCGGTTGTGCGTCTTTGGCAGAAAGATTCGTAAGAGCTCTGATTTGCCAAACCCAGGTGCGCTCCGGGATCAAATCATCTGTCAGGTGAGCCTTGTCGATGGCGTTTTCAACGGAAGCGACCAGGTCGTCGGCCGTGGTGTCGACCGCGTTTTTTTCGAGTGCTCGTGCAATGGCAAGAAGGTTTTGCAGATACGGCTTGCTGACGGTGTTAGGAATATCGGTGCTCATCGAACGGCAGCAGTGCTCATTGGCGACGGCGAGGAACACCGAGAGAATGGAGCGGGCTCGAGCAGGGGCTTTGGAAATGGCGGAATTGATTGACGTCACCGAAGGCTCGTCGGAAGAAGATTGATAGATTAAATGAATTAAGAAGACCTTCCAAAGGTTAGAAACGGCATCAATATCTGCGATCAGATAGTTCGGAGCCAGGCAAAGCGCTTCTTTGCGAGGCAAGGTCCACAGGATTGCAGCGAGCTGATCATCCTGCGAAAAACCTTTGAATTGAAGACGGTTGATGGCTTCAAGAACAAGCCCAGCCGAGATTTGTCCGAAGCTGCTCGACTGCGTTGGTAGGCTATCAATCGCCAGATGCAGTGCTTCTTTTAAAGAAGCCGGTGTGTCGTGCGTACTGGAGGAGAATTCAGTCATGTTGCCACCAAAGAAAAGAGGTCTTTCGATGGTGGTATTGTGGATGATAGTGCGTCAACAACTGACGCACGAGAAACTGTAAATGGACGTGAGCGCGGAATCTTGAATCTCGATAAAAAAGCCCGGATTACAAGGTTTGCGCCCATAATCTGAATTGATAAGGGATCGAGTTTTCACTTATAGTCAATTGTTTCGTCTTCCTGCCAGAGCCTCATCAGATCACGAGGCGTTAAGGTCTCGACCGGACAATCCGGATACGCATTGAAAAACACCTTACCAGCCTTTGACTTCGTCTTGGGCGAAAGCTTGCATTCGAACGCCCGCATTTTTCCGTCAACGATTTCGATGAAGTCTACTTCGCGCGGAGTCTGCCCCGAAGTTCTCCAACAAGGCTTCCCCAGCTCGTGTTGGGCCAACACGTAGAGCTTGCGTGAACCAATGCGAGGCATCA